>Ga0180431_10004005_pt1 | contig 18574 bp, 13 predicted proteins | sample SS_ome_11_FD_132459 | JGI IMG/M metagenome (GOLD analysis project Ga0180431, IMG submission 132459) | Hypersaline lake sediment archaeal communities from the Salton Sea, California, USA - SS_1_MS_1 metaG | ecosystem: Environmental > Aquatic > Non-marine Saline and Alkaline > Hypersaline >... | reverse complement strand
TGCGCAATATCAGATTGGCTTTGGCGTGGGCATGAATTCGGACTCTATCCATCTCCTTCGTCCTTGGCCTCCCTCAGATCCGCTAGGTGCAGGTGCGCCCCGGAAAGCGACCAGAGCCCGAGCATCGTTATCGGCAAGAACCCACCCAAGTGGAAGCCGAACGCAAATGATACCGCTTGGCCTGCACCGACCGCATAAAGGGCGAGCGTGATTCTACAGACGGCCTCGAACTGCCCGAAGAAGCCCGGGCTGAATTGTACCGCAACGCCGAATGCCAGCATCGACTGTAGCATCAGGGCTGCGGACCAGGGAGCTTCAATTCCGAAGGCGGCATAACCGAGCCAGAAGGACGCTGCTCCCGCCACCCAAACTGCCAGAGACCAAAACGTTACCGCGACCACCCGACCCGGGTTGCGCAGCGAATCGAGGCCGGAAATGACTCCTTCGACGGCTGCGACAACCCCCAGGGACCATGATTCTGGCATGATTCGTCGGGTAATCGCGCGGGTTGCGCGCAACGCCTGTTTCGGCCAGCTGACAAAAGTAACTGCTAGGGCTAGGGCGGCAGCAAATGCCGCTCCAGCGAGTTTGCCAATTCGCCCCAACGTTATGCTCCCCACCTCCGTGTCACCACCGAAACCTCCGGCCCACATCGCGATCGCCAACATTGCCAGTAGGGTGATGCCGTCAAAGACCCGCTCCACGGCAATCGAGCCGATAGCTGTGGTGAACCTCACGCCCGTGAGGCGCCGGGCAGCATACGCTCTAACGAACTCCCCCGCTCGGCCGGCCGTGATGTTGGTCGACATGAATCCGATGGCGGTCGCATGCCACAATGGCACTAACGGGAGCGGTTCCCCCTCGAACCTCAAGAGGTACTGCCAGCGAATTGTCCTAAGAGGGAACGTGAGTGTCGCTAAACCGATGGCCAAGATGAACAGCACCCAGCGCACATCTCTGACGTGCTCCCATACTTCGGCGAGTCGCACATCATGCAATGTCCACCATGTGAGGAGTGCCGCCACCAACAGACCAAGAGCTGCCGGCCACCCGAAGCGGCCCCTGTTGCTACGTCTGCCCAACGCCGAGATCTACGAGGTCGAAGAGTTCGTCAATGAGATCTGAGATCAATGTGGCGTCCCACTCGGCCTGCGACAATTCGCTGCGTATTCTGTCGCGAACGTTGTGTGCTTCGTGTAATGCGGCCGGTCCGCTATAGCAGAGTTCGGTGATCAGAACCAGGTCCTCTTCGATTGGGCCACCAGCAATCAGCTCCTCTATTGATGGCTCCCCGTCACCAAACCGCCGGCGAAGCTCTTCGTAAGAGTTCCACACGGCCGCGAGATCGTTGAGGTCTTGGTCGGTCTTTGAATCTACAGGTGCGAGTTCTAGCTCGGCTGCGGTATCTGCTGGTTCCGCCGGTTTCTCTGGTGCCAAAGGCATCGCGGCCGACGGTGCGATTGGACGCGATATTGGTCCATCAGATACGACAGTTGGCGCGGCAGCCGGTGCCTTGACTTCGTCGGGTAGAGCTCTTAGAGCCTCGGTGATACCAGTAAGCTCGGCAATTTGGGCCCGTTCGCTCTCTGGAGCGGCGTTCCCGAGGGCCACGCCGGCCTCTCTCAACCGCGAGATGAAAGCGGCCCTATGGGTTTCCAGAAAGCCTTCCGCAAGTGCGCCAAGAGCGACTGAAGCAAATGCAGATACCGCCGAAGCAATAGAACTGCCTCGGGCACCGGTCAGGGTTTGTAGGGTGCTCTTCAGCGAAATCGTGCGGATTTCCCGCTGTGTGTCCCACTTCGCCCGTTCCAGGCCTTCGGCAACCTGGCAGAGATGCTCTCCCTGGGCCACGAATTCCATCTGCCCCATCTCGCCGGTCAGCGAACGGGGCGTGCCTGCTTCGAGCACATGCGGTCCGTCGTCTTCGTAGTACAGCGATTGAATTGGGGCGATTTCACCGTCCACGTCGAGAATTTCGGCCAGCCGCCGTGTGAACTCGACTGCCTCGACTGATTCGGGCTCCGCGGTCCCAGATGTGGAGATCTCCTGCGCTGCTTTGGAGAGACCGCGAGCGGCAACATCCAGCAACAATGCCAGCTCGTTGGGATTGCTGAAGCCCTGAGTTCCCAGCGCCAATGCACGTTCGACCCCGTCCAGAAACTCTGGCAGCGGTGATAGCTCAGAGAGCGCCGCAAGACCTCGCATGGGTTCCATCGATCGGAGGACCGTTTCGATCTGAGCGTCCGTCGGCCCCTCTCTCTGCACGGCTTTCGCCGTTTGGTCCAACACGCTCGCGACCGTAGCACCCTCGCGTGCGACAAATGCACGGGTGCCGGTGTCAACGGAAGTTTTGCTCGCTACAGGCGGCTCGGAGATGGGTGATCCGGCGATTGACGCGAGCTCACTGGCGATGCGATTGGCTCTGGTGGTCTCGGCGTCTCCCCAGTTGCTGACGCTTCTTACGAGAATTTTCGAACCGTCAATCGCCCTGATGGCTGCCTGACGCGTTGCCTCCCCCCACTCCACTCGTTCCTCCTTGACCGCCCGGGCCAAGTGTTCGAGCGCGGCAGCAACCGAACCGATGTGCTCTTGATTCGCCATCAAGGCTGACCCGCGTAGGGCACGTGCCACTCGGACCAGTTCGTCGCGATCCGGGCCGGCGGCGCCAGACACAAGGGTGTCGAGACGTTCGAGGTACTCGCCCGCCTCCATTGCGAAGAACTCAGTCAAACCCATTTCTTGATTCATGATCTGTGACCGGTCAGGGACGAGCTAAGTTAGGAAACGACGTTGGCGCGGTCAACGAGAGCGTCGTCGATCAACCCCCTCATTTCGCGTACTGCCGCCTCCATTCCCACCATAATGCTCCTGCTGACTACACTGTGCCCAATGTTCAACTCTTCGATGCCGGGAATAGCTGCTACCGGCTTCACATTTCGGTACGTGAGGCCGTGCCCGGCGTGGACTGCAAAACCGATTGCCTTTGCATGAGCCGTGGCCTCGTGCAATACGTTCAACGCATCGTCCGACGTCGTGTAGGAGTTGGCGTATTTGCCGGTGTGCAGCTCGATTGCCGGAACACCCAACTCGCGGGCTCGATCGATAGTATCAAGGTCAGGATCTATGAAAAGGCTCACTCGTATCCCCGCATCCGCCATTAGTCTTATGGCTGAGTTGAGGGCCGTGCCGGCCCTTTTTAAATCCAGACCACCCTCAGTCGTAACCTCTTCGCGCTTTTCCGGAACCAAGGTTGCTTGGTGAGGCTTGAGCTCCGTTGCCAGGGCGACTATGTCAGCCGAGGTTGCGAGTTCCAGGTTCAGTACGGTGGTTACCTGCTCCGCCAGAGAGCGGATATCTTGGTCCTGCATGTGGCGCCTGTCTTCGCGCAGGTGAGCCGTAATGCCGTCCGCTCCTGCTTGCTCGCAGGCGAGCGCGGCGCCAATCGGGTCTGGTTCGTCCGTTTTGCGCGCCTCGCGGACGGTGGCTACGTGGTCGACATTGATGTAGAGTCTCATTTCTTTTCTTGCCCCGCGATATGGAAACACTTAGCTTCGAGACCAATGAAACACACGCAGATTCGTTCGGTTGCGCAACCTCTGTTCTTGGCAACGCTGATTGCCATATCCGGATCCTTCATCTCGTGCAGTTCACGTGGTGGAGGCGCGAACGTTCCCCCTCCGTCTGATCCCGAGGCCACGGTGCGAGGTTTTCTCCACGCGGTCGATGCCAATAGCTTGGTTGGTATGGGGCAGCTTTGGGGAACGTCCGATGGGCCGGCGGCCGGGAGAATGGATCGGGCGACTCTAGAGCAGCGCCTCACTGTCATAAGGATCTATCTGGAACACGAGGATTTCTCGATCGTTTCTGGAGATCCCGTTGCCGGCGTCAACGTCGAAGCTGGTGAACGCGCGGTGTTCGTACGGCTTTCCCGGAGAGGGTGTGCTCCCACCGTGCCCTTCACCCTCGTCCCGTACAGGGGAGGGTGGCTAATTCGCAGTATCGACCTGGCGGCAGCCGGCAATCCCAACCGGCGCTGCGAGCCAGTGTCCGCGGCGTGGTAGCTAAAGACTCGCGCTTAGGAGCCTTCCGTGAGTTCCAACAAGACGCCGCCGGTTGCTTTGGGATGTACAAAAGCAACGAGTCGGCCTCCGGCTCCCGGCCGGGGCTTCTTGTCGATGAGCCGATAGCCAAAGCGCTGACATTCGCTGAGCGCGGCTTCCAGATCCGGGACCCGCAGCGAGATATGGTGAATTCCGGGACCACGTTTCTCCAGGAATTTCGCCACGGGGCCATCATGTGTAGTCGGCCGCATGAACTCGAGTTCGACGTCGCCAAGGCGCAAAGAAACAATGGCAGCGCCGTCTGCGTTGGTCTCTGGCTCGGGTTCGATCCCAAGTATGTCTTGGTAGAAACCGAGTGCTTCGCGGATATCGGTAACTGCGATGCCTACATGTGCAACACGAGCGCCAGGTCCAATCAAGGTGCCTCCGTGAGTAAATTTCTAAGTTCCGGCCGAACGAGTCGGCCGTGCACAAACTAACGTGAGGGAGTCAACTATGGCAGGGAGCGAAAACGTCTTGGAGGTTTCTGACAACAATTTTGCGCAGGAAATCGAGCAGAGCCAGGGCGTCTCGATTGTGGATTTCTGGGCGGAATGGTGTGGCCCGTGTCACATCATCGGTCCTGTTGTAGAGCAGCTGGCTGACGAGTATTCAGGGAAAGTCAAGGTCGGCAAGCTCGACGTGGACGCCAATCCTCAGACGGCGTTAAAGTTCAACGTTCGCTCGATACCGTCGGTTCTGTTTTTCAAAGACGGTACACATGTAGACACAGTAGTCGGTGCGGTACCGAAGACGGCGCTCGTATCTGCGCTGGAGAAGCATCTCGATTAGCGGCGTGGTCGGCGATCGACCGATTTGAGTTATTCAGCATCTAGCGGCGCGTGGCGGCCAACCGCCGCGCGCCGCTCCCGTTTGATCGGATGCTCGTAGGCTATTTGAACGGAAGGTTCGGTTGAGTTGGGCACACTTTACGTAGCTGCAAGCCCATTGGGGAATTTGGGGGACATCTCTCACCGATTGACGGATGTGCTCCGAAACGCAGAAATCGTGGCGGCTGAAGATACGCGCAGGGCGCGCACACTGCTCGCCCGCGTAGGTGCACATCCGAAGGTCCTGAGTTACCACGCTCATTCGACTCGGAAGCGGCTTCAACAGATTCTCTCGGCCGTTCAAGAAGGCTCGACGGTTGTAATGCTAACTGACGCCGGCACACCCACAATTAGCGACCCGGGGCGAACGCTCGTAAATGCCGTTCGCGAATCCGGGTCGGATGTCGTGGTCATTCCGGGGCCTTCGGCGGTGACTGCAGCTTTGAGCGTATCGGGACTGCCCGCAGATCGATTCGTGTTCCTTGGGTTTCTACCCCGCCGAGGAGCCGAACGCCGCCGTCGGCTGCAGGAGGTGGCGAAAAGCAGGTGGACTGTTGTGCTGTTTGAGGCAGCACCGAGACTCGTCGAACTCCTCGGGGCTGTTGCCGAGCACTGTGGAGACGAACGCAAGGCGGTTGTGGCTCGAGAGCTCACGAAGCTCCATGAAGAGGTGAGGTGCGGGACCCTGTTGGAGCTGGCGGGATATTACCAAGAGCACCCTCCGCGAGGCGAGGTCACGGTTTTGGTAGATGGTGCAGTAGACATGAGTGAACGACCCGATCCCGAACAGGCGCGAGCTCGAGCCGAGGTACTGTTGGCAGCGGGCAACACCCGCAAGGACGTCGCGGCCATAGTCGCAAAAGAGTTCGCGCTGCCAAGACGTGAAGCGTACAGCATGGTGTGCAACCTATGAAACTGCGCCTAGTTTGTGCGGTTCTCTCCGTGGCTTCTCCGCTTTTTGGGCAGGGCGTAAGCGATGCCCGCATGACTATTGGCCGCGTACAATACGAAGGAGGCGGCGATTGGTATGCGAACCCCTCGAGTCTACCAAACCTCCTCGACGCGATACGCGAGAGAACCAGTTTGCCTGTGGCTGAGCGGGACCGCGTGACTCAGCTTGCGAGCCCATCTCTTTGGGACTTGCCGTATCTGTACATGACGGGACACGGGAATGTGCTTTTTTCGGCGGAAGAAGTAGTGAACTTGCGTCAATTCCTCGAGAATGGCGGCTTCCTCCATGCAGACGACAACTACGGTATGGATGAATCGTTTCGGCGGGAGATCGCGAAGGTGTTCCCCGATCGTCCCCTGGTGGAGGTGCCGCTGGAGCATCCTGTCTATCATATCGTCTACGAGATGCCGCAGGGTGTTCCCAAGGTGCACGAACACGACGGTCTTCCCGCGCGGGCATTCGGGATCTTCTTGGAAGACCGTCTGGCGGTTTACTACACCTATCAGGCCGATCTCGGCGACGGGTGGGAAAACCCGGATGTGCACGAAGATCCTGAGCCCGTGAGGGAAAGGGCGCTGCAGATGGGTGTCAATCTCTTTGTGTATGCGGTGACAGCCGGCCGATGACTGCGACCCGCCGCTGGCTCGAAACGTGGAGCTCCCGGCTCCGACGCAGGCAATTGTCAGCGGTCTGTGCTTTGGTCCTGGGATTGGTGCTCGCATCGTTTGGACTGGGGTTGGTCTTGGGGCGAATCGGCATCTATCTGGCAATCCCGGCAGCGGTGTTTTTGGGATGGGTCATCGCGGCCGCGTCAGTTCTTTGTGGAGTGTACTGGTTGCGGCTTCGCCTCCGCGTATGGCGGCCTTCGGTTTTGGCAAGAGCAGTGGAGTTAGAGCGTGGCTTGCGCCATGGTTCGATCTCCGGTGTTACCGAACAGGTGGCGGCGTCAGGCAGTCCGGAACTCGCCGCTCTCGCCGATGAGCGGGCAGCAGGCTGGTTGGAGGAATCAGGGCAGGACGCCCTCGAAGGAAAGCGGAAAGAGGCTTCTCGGTCTTTGGGTGTCGGCGGCGTCGTGTTCGCCGCCGGGGTTCTCGCCTTCCTGGCTGGTGGCCCCACCGGGTATCGGGCAGCGCAGTTTTGGCATCCCCTCGCTACTGCTCTGGAAGGCAGAGGCCCTGTTTTGATCTCGGTAAACCGAACCGAAGTGCCATTCGGCGACAGCGTGGTCGTAGCACTGTATGCCAGAGGTAGACGATCGGTGACCCTGTGGACTCGTGCGCCTGGTGAACAATGGGCACCAACTCGGCTGAATCTGGACAGTGCCGGGCAGGCTTCTGATACCCTGGGGCCCTTGGAGAGCGATCGGTTTCTGAGGGCAACGAGTGGCGGCCACACATCGGAAACATTGCAGGTTCGGATATTGCTGCCCGCATTTCTCACCGGGCTTCAGATACACGCACGCTATCCGGCATACATCGCCCAAGCTGACGAGCCATTGGTGCCAGGCCCGGAACAGGTGCACGTTCCTGTTGGGACCCGCGTGGTCACCATGGGCAGGGCAACCGTGCCGTTGGTTTCTGTGCACTGGAACAGTGAAACGACGTCAACGGCATTGGAGACCGACGGCGATCGGTTTGATGGCTCGTTCACTGTTGTGCGTTCGCAGAGATGGCGATTGGAGGTCACAACCGAGAGCGGCGGCACTATCGACGAAGATCCGCCCGAGCTGAACCTGATAGCCGTTGGTGATAGCGCTCCTCAGGTCTTGCTACCTATACCAGGGGCCGACTCCACCATTCCATCAACTCTGCGCCGATCGCTGGTTGTCGATGCACGCGATGACCACGGGTTGGAACGGGTCGAACTGGTGTTTTGGCTGAAGAGCGGCACAGGTGAAGTTGGAGATAGCTTGGTCGAGTCTTTGCCGTTGCATGGAGAAACCCCGGACAGAGCAGTAGTCCAGTGGCTGTTGGATTTGTCCGGGCAGAGCTTTCTACCAGGTGATACGGTGTACTTCTTCGCTCGAGCGCGGGATACCGCGCCCAGACAGAACGTGGGCCAAAGCGAGGTGTACAGGGCTTGGCTTCCTTCGCTCGGAGAATTGAGAGAAGCTGTCCGGGATATGTCCGAAGCGATCGCCGACGGTGCCGACTCTCTGCTGCAAGAGCAAGAGGATTTGACGGAGGACATGGAAGACCTGGCGGCTGAACGGGAGCGGTCCGACCAGCCGGGACGATTCGACTCCGACCGCACTCCCGACAACCTGCCGTTCAACTCGGTGGAACGGGCGCGGGAGTTGTCTGAACGGCAGGAAGACGCAGTCGAACGCACTGAGCAACTGCGGGAGCAACTCAGGGAGCTCTCGGAGGCCGCCTGGGCAGCTGGATTGACCGATCCGGAGTTTCACAATCAGCTGCGCGAACTGGAGGAACTGCTCAGTCAAGCTTTGACCGAAGATCTGATGGAACGCCTGCAGGCCTTGCGGGAAGCAATCGATCAGCTCGACCCCGAGGCCATGAGAGAGGCGCTGAATCAACTCGCCAATTCCGCTCGAGGGCTCGAACAACAGCTATCGCGCGGTAGGGAACTCTTTGAGCGGGCTGCCGTCGAAGGTGATATGGAATCCCTCGCGGCGGATGCAGCGGATATCGCTGCGCTGCAACGGGAATGGAACGAAGATGTGTTGGAAGGTTCGAGTGACAGCGCTCTAGCAGGGCGGGAGAGGGATTTGGAGGAGGAAACCCGAGACCTCGCGGCCGACTTGGAAGCGTTGCAGGGAGCGTTGGAGCAGGCAAAAGTCCAGGGTGAAGATGTAGGGTCATCGGTCGAGAGAACCGAGTCTGCGGCTGGCGAGATGGCCAATGCAGCAGGTCAGGCTGAGCGGGGAGAACGGCAGACAGCGCAGCGATCAGGGGAAGCGGCGAGTGAAGCGCTCGCCCCGGTTGCGGAGGATCTCCGCAATCAACGCGAGCAGATTCAGGATCGCTGGAGGCAGGAGGTTCTGGATGCAATGGATCGGGCGTTGGTGGAGACTGCCCGACTGGCTGAAGGGCACCATGATGTGCTTCGGCGTCTCGATCGTGGAGAATCCGGCCCCGAATTGAGGGGGGAACTCGCAGCCACCCGTGCGGGCCTGGACAGACTCGTGCTGCGCCTTCAGGGAGCTGCTGGACGAAACGCACTCGTGTCTCCGCAGCTGGGAGCCGCACTAGGGTTTTCCAGACTGCGGATGTCCGAAGCGTTAGATCAACTACAACGCGCCAATCCGAACACCAGACAGGCGAGTGAACTTGCGGGTGAGGCTCTCGATGGACTGAATGCCGTCGCACTGCAACTTCTGAACAACAGGTCGGATGTCTCGGGTGCCGAATCAGCCTCCGGGCTCCCCGAGGCAATGGAGCAGCTCGCGGAGCTTGCGCAGCAACAAGGGCAACTCGGCGAACAGACCAACGACTTAATGTCTCTGATTCCACAGGCCATTCCGCAAGTACAACAGGAGCTGATGGGCCTGGCCGAACAGCAACAAGAAGTCGCGGACGAGCTCGATCGCATGAACGCAGAAGGAGAAGTGAGCGGCGCCGATGAGTTGGCGGAGGAGGCGAGGGAGTTGGCCGCATTGTTGGAGGCTGCTCGAGTGGACCGCGAGACGGTACAGCGGCAAGAACAGCTCTTTCGGCGGTTGCTAGACGCCGGGCGCACGCTACGCAGCGAGGAAGAAGAGGACGAGCGTGAGGAGCGGCAAAGCCGCACCGCCGACCCGAACAATGTGCGTCTCCCACCCTCAGGGCCTCCTGAATTGGTAGGAGGGCCGCGCTTCCAATTCCCGGATTGGGAGGAACTTCGATCCCTGTCGCCGGCGGAGCGGAGACTGGTACTCGACTATTTCAGGCGGTTGAACCGTGGTTACCCTTAGATCGCTCTTGGCCGCGATCTGTTTTTGGATCGCACTACCGGCAAACGTCGTGGCGCAACCGACCGCCGGCGTAGGGCGCACGCTCGAACGACGAGGCCTCTACGACGAAGCGGCTGCTGTGTACCGGTCCGTTCTCGAGAACGACAGGGTGAGTATCGCGGCATGGTTGGGGCTGGAACGCTCTCTAGCGGCGCTTCACCAACTCGATTCCATTGTGGCCGTTCTGGATTCTGCGGTTGAGGCCATACCATCGGACAACTTCCTTCGGGAGCTGCAGCTCAGAGTTTGGAAAAAACTCGACCAGCCCGACAGCGTGACGGCGGTAGCGCGCAGATGGATACGTCACGTCCCCGACGATCCCAACCCCTACAGGCAATGGGCGCATGTCCTCTCGGGCGGCGATAACACAAACGCCGCTCTCGCTGTCCTTGAAGAAGCCAGGGCCGCACTTGGCGCGAATGTGCTCGCCCCCGAAATGGCGGCTCTGTTTGGCTTGGAAAGCCGCTGGCGAGAGGCCACCGTCGAGTGGGGCAAAGCTGTCGTCGAGAGTCGGTCCAACATGGCGGCAGCGGGCCTGGCGCTCCAACATGCAGCAGAGTCCGAACGCGACGAGGTACTCGCGGTTCTGACCGCTGATGGTTCAGAACCAATATTGAGCCGACTCGGCGCCGAATTGATGGTCGTGTGGGGAGAGTCTGACGGGGGATGGGCGCTATTCGAGCGATCACTTTCGTCTGACGCCGTGGAAGCTGCCACGGAGCTACAGCTGTTTGCTGATAGATTGAGGCGTGTCCGGACAAAAGCATCTGCGCGAGTGCGAGCACATGCGTACGAACGGCTCGCTTCTCTTGTGGAAGGACAGGAGGCCGAACGGGCGCGGTTGGACGCTGCGCAGGCCTATGCCGACGCGGGTGATGTTGTGGGTGCCCGACGGATACTCGAGGCCTTGTCTGATCTGACCGACGAGACCTTTGCGGACGTCGGAGCGGGGGTGGCGACCCTCATTAGAATCACTGCCGAATCGGGGAGGGTGGAAGAAGCGGAGGAAAGGCTCAATGCGTGGGAATCGCGGTTGAGGCCCAGCGAAGTTCAACAGCTTCGCGAGATTGTTAGTTGGGCGTGGGTGATGTCCGGGCAGTTCGAACGGGCTACCGCGGTATTGGAGGGTGATTCCACCGTCAGTGCTTTTGCGATTCTGGGCTGGGCGCAGCTATACGCAGGAAACTTGAGGGTGGCGAAAGAACACTTCCTGGTCGCAGGACCGTTCGCACAGTCTCGGCAGCAGGCTACCCGGCGGACATCGATGTTGGCACTGCTGCAGGGAGTTGAGCCGGATACAGTACCGGGCCTTGGTGAAGCACTGCTGTCGCTCGAGCGGGCAGATACCGTGCGTGCGCTGGATCAACTCGTCGAGGTTGCACGCGAACTGCCCGACTCGGGGGGCCGGAGCCCCGTTCTGACTCTCGCGGGCGGACTAGCTAGAGAATATGGAAATCTAGAGCGGGCTGTGTCGCTGTTGGTGGAAGCGCTTCACGCAGACTCTTCAGGACCGTCCGCGCCCGCTGCGGAATACGCGCTAGGGGCAGTATTGGCGGGAAGTGACAGAGGAGAGGCTGCGGCCGAACGTTTGGAGCATATGATTTTGACTCACCCGGGAAGTGCCCTCGTGCCCGAAGCGCGACGGCTGCTCGACCAGGTGAGAGGGGCAATACCGAATAATGATTAGGCGAGACTTCCTCAAAGCGGCAGCAGTTGTAGCCGGTACTGGCGGTGCAGCTAAGGAGCAGCTTACCGCCCTACCGCCCTACCGCCCTACCGCCTTGTCGCATCTCCTGCTCCCCATGGACTCCCGCCAGACCAACCATCTGAAAGCCTACGGTGTGACATATCGAATGCTGGCGCGAGGGGGACAAGCCGAGTGGCTACTCAACTATAGAAACGGCAGCTTCTTGCTGCCGGACGACCAGGCGACCGTCAGAGACGCAACGTTGGAAGGAGTGAGTCTCGAGCGATTGAGTGATGCAGATGTGATGGGAGTGCGTGGGACGATCCAGGCGAACAACATGGACACGATCCTACTGGAGAAGGCCCCGAACGTCGCTGTGTATGTGCCACCCAATGCTGCACCTTGGGACGACGCCGTCACGATGGCACTAGAGTATTCCGGAATCGAGTATGAGAAGGTTTGGGATCCGGAAGTAGTTGCGGGGGGGCTATCGGATCACGAGTGGTTGCATCTCCATCACGAAGACTTCACGGGGCAGTTCTCTAAGTTCTATCTGACATACAGCGGTTCGACATGGCTCAATGAGATGGTCAGGCGCAACGCCGAGATGGCGAGCAGCCTTGGCTTCGACACTGTAGCGTCGTTGAAGAAGGGGGTAGCGCGCGGAATTCGTGAGTTTGTGGAAGATGGTGGCTTTCTGTTCGCCATGTGCACAGCAACGGAGACTCTGGATGTGGCACTCGCCGCCGAAGGAGTGGATGTGGCGGCTCAGTACAGTGACGGCACCCCGATGGACCCTCGCGCAACAGGAATGCTGAATTGGGACCGGAGCCTCGCGTTCGAGGGTGCAATTCTCGAACGCTCCGCATCGGTTGCAGCTTTCTCGGATATTGATGGCCACCAGGTGAACAATCCTGGGCTGCGTCAGCCGTTGGGTGCGTTTCAGTTGTTCGATTTCAGTGCCAAAATCGACCCCGTCCCGACTATGCTGGTCCAAAGCCACAGGCAGGTTATTCACGATTTCTACGGCCTCACGACATCATTCAATCGCAATAGGTTGAAACCAGACGTGACGGTCCTGGCCGACGAAGTTGGGGCTCCCTGGGTCAAGTACATTCATGGCAACCGCGGCCTAGGCACTTGGACATTCCTTGGGGGACACGATCCCGAGGACCCACAGCATCAGATAGGTGATCCACCCACAGATCTCTCGTTGTACCCCAACTCGCCCGGCTATCGATTGATTTTGAACAACGTGCTTTTCCCGGCCGCCGAGAAGCGTGAGCTGAAGACGTGACCGTGCTGCTGCCGGAGGTCCGAGAGGCGTTGGCACGCGAGATAGCTGACGCTGGGGGTAGGGAAGTGTACTTCGTTGCCGCGGTATCCTGGATCGGCGACGAATGCACGATCACCTCCGCACGTGCGGTTGCCCGTGGCACGCTCAACGAGGTCCTCGCGCTTCCGGGAGTGGCGGAGAAGGGGATGATGGTGTTGCACAATCATCCTAGTGGAGGTTTGGAACCGTCCCAAGCAGACCTCAATGTGGCTTTCCGCGTATATCAGGGCGGAGCTGGCTTCGGCATTATCGACAACGAAGCCACGTCGGTTAGTGTGGTGGCCGAGGTGCCACGCGCAAAGGAATACGCCCGAATCGATCCAATAGATACCGCCGATCTCCTTGGACCTCAGGGCCCCCTCAACGGCGCGCTGGGTTTGTTCGAAGACCGTCCCACACAGAGGGACATGGCTTCTCACGTTTGTGATGCTTACAACGAAGGCGGTGTCGCATTACTCGAAGCCGGCACCGGTGTGGGCAAGTCGTTTGCATACCTGGTTCCAGCATTGTGCTGGGCAAGGGAGAACCCGGAAGATCGAACGATCGTGTCCACCAACACGATCAACTTGCAGGAACAGCTCGTCGGAAAAGATCTCCCTGTGCTCAAACGGGTGTTGTCGGACGGCGACTTTACTCCGACCTATGCCCTCCTCAAGGGGTGGACGAACTACGTGTGCCTGTCGCGTCTCAAAGTGGCACTGAGTGGCCAGGCTTCGTTGTTCGAACCGGAGCATTGCAGCGAACTGGAGCAACTCGGAGAGTGGGCGGTCAACACCAGCGATGGTTCCAGGTCGGACCTCACTGTTTCTCCATCAGCCGAAGTCTGGGATGAGGTGTGTGCTGAGGCGGACCTCTGCCCACGCAACGAATGTCCGCACTACCAGGAGTGTTTCTTCATGGCGGCACACGCGGCAGCGGCCGCCGCAAACATCGTCGTGGTGAACCACCATCTCCTGACTGCGGATCTCGCCATACGCATCGCTCAGGACAATTGGACCGAAAAAGCCGTTCTCCCAGGCTACAAGAGACTCGTCATTGACGAAGCTCAACACCTCGAAGACACCGCGGCTCAACACATGGGGGCTGCGGTTACTTCGAGAGGCGTACAGCGGTTGCTCAGTCGTCTGGAGCGGAATGGGAAGGGGCTGATACCGACCCTCCTAGCTGAACTAGGCCAACGTGACGATCTAGCCAGCAAAGCGTCGTACGATTTGTTGCACAAGGCGCTGCTGCCGGAGGTGTCAGCTGCTCGCGAGCATTCAGACAGGATGTTTGCCATCCTGTGCGATCGACTCGCTTCGAGTACTGTCGATCCGATGCGCATCGAAGACTCATTCTCGAACGACGGTGTCTGGAGCCAGGGACTCGGAACCGTACTCGACAATCTGATCAACGTGCTCGCTAGACTCCGCGAGGGCGTCGAGACCGTAGCAGACCGCATGATGCTCGACGAGGATCCAGACAACCGGTCGCTGCTTTTGGGAGAATTGCGCGGCGTGGTGCGACGACTCCAGTCTGTATCTGATGGAGTGCTGCACGTACTTCGTCCAAAACCGGGGGCGAAAACGGTTCGTTGGATGGAACGCAGGGGAAAGAAACCGACTGGTTCACTCCCGTTTCCGCTGGGTATGGCTGCGGTCCCTCTCGATTTGGCAACGGTACTCAAAGACTCTCTGTTTGATAGAGTAGGCACTGTTGTTCTAACGAGCGCTACACTAGCCACTGGAGGTGATTTTTCGTTCCTGAAAGAGCGATTGGGACTCGATCTACCACCTTCCCGTGTGCGGGCTGAGGAATCTCTTGCGTCACCGTTCGACTTTGGAACTCAGTGTCTGCTGGGAATTCCCACTGATTTACCCGACCCCCGGACCGATTCGACGGGTCATGATCTCGCCATACAGCAGACGGTCATCGAACTTGCGCGTGCCTCGGATGGTGGCATGTTCGTATTGTTCACCAGCTACGCGGCCCTCAGACGTGTGGCAGCGGCTGTCCGCACCGAGTTGGAAGGACAATGGCCATTGCTCATACAAGGCGAGGGACAGCGCGATTTCTTGCTCAGGCGTTTCAGAGAGGCAGGCTCGGCTATACTGTTCGGGACCGATAGCTTCTGGGAAGGTGTAGATGTACCTGGACCGTCGTTGCGGGCGCTCGTGTTGGCAAAACTCCCGTTCAAGGTGCCAAGCGAACCCCTGACGGCCGCACGCTTGGAGGCACTGGCAGAAGCCGGTGTGGATGGGTTCAGGCACTACCTCATGCCTCATGCCGCACTGAAGCTGAAGCAAGGATTCGGCCGGTTGATACGGTCGAAATCGGACATAGGAATAGTGATGCTAATGGATTCGAGGGTTGCAACGCGTAACTATGGCGGCAAGTTGCTTGCGTCGCTGCCACCGGCTCGGCGGGTCATTGATGGGCTGAGTGTGGTGCAAGATGAGGTCAATGAGTTCTTCGCAACCCACGGTGTAGGAGTGCAATTTTGAACCAGCCGAACGACAAGCTCAAAAGGCTACCGGTTTACGCAATAAACGAACTCGCCGCGGCTAAGAAACGGATGGTAGCGGCCGGGCGCGATGTAATTGATCTGAGTGCAGGAGACGCAGACCTGCCACCGCCCGCGATCGCCGTTGACACTCTCGCTCGTGCCGCGGCCGATCCTGCCATGAGTCGCTACGCCTTTCAGGTGGGCCTGATAGAGTTCCGTGAAGCTGCTGCCGCATATATGAAGAGGCGTTTCGGGGTGGACATAGATCCAATGACCGAGTTGCTACCTCTCATAGGGTCGAAAAATGGACTTGCTCACTTGCCGATGGCGGTGCTGAACCCCGGAGATTTTTGCGTGGTTCCGGAACCCGGTTATCCGGCCTACACGGCCGCAATACTCGCCGATGCCGATGTGTACAGGTATCCACTGGTCCGGGAAAAAGGCTTCCTGGTGGAACTGGCCGACATGCCGGCTGATACGTTGGCGAAGACAGGGCTGGTATTCCTCAACTATCCGAACAACCCTACGGCCGCGCTGGCCCCGGACGACTACCTCGACCGCACGATCGCAGTATGTCGCGAGCATCGCATAGTTCTCGCGTACGACAACCCTTATTGCGAGATCACATACGACGATTACCGGGCCCCAAGCATCTTGGAGTTTGAAGGCGCACGTGATGTGTCTTTGGAGTTTCACTCGTTGTCCAAGAGCTTCTGTATGACCGGTTGGCGTCTGGGCTGGGCCGTTGGCTCATCTGATCTGATTGCGGCGCTCGCCAAGGTGAAGTCATATGTGGACACCGGCCAGTTCTTGGCTATTCAGAAGGCAGGGGCGGCGGTGCTGAATAAGGCCGAAGAGCTGATAACGCCTTTGCGAGAGACATTCGAGCAGCGCCGCAATGCGGGTGTGGAGGCGTTCCGCAACGCGGGACTCACGGTAGACGAACCAAAGGCGACCATGTACTTGTGGATTCAGCTGCCCAATGGCGGCTCTTCCGCGGAGTTTGCCCAGCGGCTGCTCGAGAACGAGGCTGTTGCGGTAATGCCGGGATCGGCGTTTGGCGCGGCTGGAGAGGGCTATTTCAGAATCGCACTAACGGTTGATTCAGACCGCCTGGCTGAAGCTGGCGCACGAATCGGCAATGTTATAACGTGATTTCGTTGACTGGAGGCACGGTTGGCAGGACTTAGGTTCCAACTCCCCGGAGCGAAACGGGCACACCCTGGATGGGGCCTGGCGAGTATCGCCGCCCATGCAGTGTTGGTGGCGTTGCTCGCTGGGACCGTTGGCACGACGGTCATCGCGACGCGGAGCGAGGAGCCTGAGTACATCTACATAGCTGGGCCGCGCGAACACTCAATGCCCGGCCGAACCGCACCGGTACCTGACGCCGAGGCGCAGGCACAAGCGACTGAGGCAGTTCCAATACCAGCCGACACGGGAAGGGCGGTCGGCGCTGCGACTTACTATGCGCCAAGGGTTGTTCCTGTCGGCCTGCCACCGAAGCGAATTGCGAGGATAGACCCGGTGTTGGGCACAGATACGCGCATTGGGTCAGCCGGCTACGGGACCGGTAGGCTTTGGGTTGGGCCGTTCGAAGCGCAACTGGGTGTGATGGGGCCGTCATCAGATCGATCGACCCACGCCGCGCGTGTGGATTCGGCCGTACGGGCCAAGTTGCTCGCGTTCATCGACACGATACCGGCAGATAGCTTTGCGACACCGCAGATCAACCCGTGGGTCACCGAAATCAATGGGCAGAAATGGGGCGTGGATGGTAGTTGGGTTTATCTGGGCGGTCTCAAGTTGCCAACCATACTCCTTGCGTTGCTTCCGTTGCCACAGGGGAACTATCAGCAGGCCCGGGAAGCGCAGGAACTACAACGCATTCGCGAGCAGATCATGCAGGCTGCTTGGCAGGCGGAGACCAATGCCGACTTCCGCAGGTACGTGAAGGAGATCAGAGAGCGAAAAGACAGGGAACGGGAGGAGACGATGAGGCTGGTGAGAAGGGATACGATACCGTGACGATTGCAGAATGCAAAACGTTCTGCACTCTGCACTCTGCACTCAACTCCTCCGCGTTTGCTCGAGGGCGGCTCGGATTCTGTCCAGGCTCTCCTCCCTCCCAACAACGTCAAGCAGAACATTCACCCTCTCCGAAACCGTGGTCCCCGTTATTGCAACTCTGATCGGCTGAAACACCTTTCCTGCGCCAACTGAGAGTGATTCGGCGAGGCCGCGAAGTTCCTGTTCCAACCGATCCACATTCCACTCGGAGTGGTCGAGTTTGGAGAGCAGTTCGTACGCTGCCGAGAGCGCTGAGTAGAATCCGTCAGGGTCTTTGGCAATCAGCTTCTTTGTCTTGACGTCATCTGTGGTGATGAACCTCGCGTCGAGGCGCACCGCCGTCCGTTCGGCCAACTCCAATGTCGTGCGTGCGCGCTCGCGGTTGACGTCCATCGCTTTCAGGAATCGCTCCCGCAACTCTCCAGAAACATCCACGCCGAGTCGCGCCATCTCTGGCTCTACTAGCGGCAATAGAACGTCACACTGGGTTTGGGCGATATACTGACCGTTCATCCACTCGAGCTTTGTCTGATCGAAGATGGCGCTCTTGCGCTGCACATCGCCCAGCGCAAACGCCCCGATCAGTTCCTTGACATCGAAAAAGACCTCGCGCTCGTCTTTGGGGTTCCACCCCAACAGCGCCAGGAAATTGCGCAGTGCTTCAGGCAGGATCCCAAGGGCGCTGTAGTCTCCCACCGCGGTGGCCCCATGGCGCTTGGAGAGCTTCTTACCGTCCGGTCCGTGGATCATGGGTACGTGCCCGAACAGTGGGGGTTCGTGCCCCAATGCCCGGAAGACGGCAATCTGTTTGGGCGTGTTGGAGATGTGGTCTGCCCCACGGATCACGTGCGAGATGCGCATGTCGAGATCGTCGGCGACAACCGTGAAGTTATAGGTCGGCGTGCGATCGGATCTCAAGATGATCCAATCCTTGATGTCAGAGCCCTGGAACGAGATCCGTTCATGCACGAGGTCGTCGAAAACGATCTCCTCGTCGGGCATGCGGAACCGGATGGCGCCGTCGTCTTCGTATGCGTGATCTTCGGCTACCAGCTGGTCTGCGAGTTTCTGATGACGTTCGATCCCAGCGCCTTGAAATACAATTTCCTCATCCCAGTCCAATCCGAGCCAGGAGAGGCCGTCTTCTATGACTCGAGTGTGC
>Ga0180431_10004003_pt1 | contig 18587 bp, 11 predicted proteins | sample SS_ome_11_FD_132459 | JGI IMG/M metagenome (GOLD analysis project Ga0180431, IMG submission 132459) | Hypersaline lake sediment archaeal communities from the Salton Sea, California, USA - SS_1_MS_1 metaG | ecosystem: Environmental > Aquatic > Non-marine Saline and Alkaline > Hypersaline >... | reverse complement strand
GCCACAGCACGATGAATTCGTCGGCGGCGGAGGCCCCGTCCATCACGCGCCTCTCCCCATCGGGGGGGACGGTGACGGTTCCGGCGGGTGGGTCCCTCGACTTCCGCGTCGCGGTGGGTGACGAAAACTGTGATTTGGCGAAGGTTCTCTGGATCCTCGGCGAGGATCTTCAAGCTCAACACGATGTCAGCGGCTGCAGTGCGGAGGACACCTGGTCGGTCACCTTCCCCGAGAGCGGCACGTTTGCCGTCCATGCCCATGTTGCCGACGCCGCCGCGAACGCAGCCATGACCTGGTGGGAGGTGACGGTCACCGCGCCGCAGGTCTTCGTCGTGCGCCCGGACGGCTCCGGCGATTTCCCCACCATCCAGGCCGCCATCGATGCCAGCACCGATGGCGGAACGATCGAACTCGCCGACGGTACGTTCCGCGGTGACGGGAACCGCGACCTCGATTTCCACGGTACGAATCTCACGATCCGATCGCAGAGCGGGCAACCGGCGAGTTGCACGATCGACTGCGAGGGAAGCGTCGCCGATCCGCATCGTGGGTTCCATCTCCACTCCGGGGAGACCGCGGCGGCCGTGATAGATGGCCTATCGATTGTGGGTGGCTACCGACCGGATGGTGACTACGGTAGCGGCATCCGATGCACGAACAGCGCGTCACCCACCATCCGCAACTGCATCCTGAGCGGCCACACGGGTGGAGGGGCCGGGGGGATGTATGCCATCGATGGGACACCTCGGATCGAGCACTGCACGTTCATCGACAACAGCGTCGTTCATCACGCCGGGGCCCTCCAGATTGGGGGCGCAAGCACGGCCTATCTCGAGTACGTCACGTTCGCCAGCAACTCCGGGGGGAACATGGGCGGAGCGTTGCTGGTCGCGGGGACCAGCTCCGCTGAACTCCACCATTGCACTTTCTGCGACAACGGGGCGCCCGAGGGGGGAGCGATCGCGGGGGCCCTGGGGGGCACCATCATGGTCGATCGCTCGATTGTGGTCTTCTCAAATCAAGGGGCGGCGGTCTTCTGCAGCGGAGACGCCGGGGCCACCCTCACGTGTTGCGATGTCTATGGAGACGCGGGGGGGGATTGGGCCGGTTGCATCGCGGGGCAGGGGGACCTGCCCGGCAACCTGTCGGCCGATCCTCTCTTCTGCGACCGGGAGGGGCGCGATTTCACCCTAGACGAGGCCTCTCCCTGCGCTCCGGAAGCCAATCCGGCGTGCGGCCTGATCGGCGCCTGGCCGGTGGGGTGCGCGGGCGCGGCGATTGGCGGTCCCCCGCTTGCCGTCGATCGCATCGTTCTGGGGGCGCCGTTCCCGAACCCGTTCATCGACGACGCGCGAATCACCTACGCGATCCCCGAATCATCCGCCGCCACGCACGTCGATCTCAGCGTGCACGATGCTTCGGGACGACGGATTGCCCGCTTGGTCGATTCGGTGCTGCCGGGCGGAACCTATGCGGCGAGTTGGAATGGGGTCACGCTGTCCGGCCGGGCGGCGGAGGGAGGCGTCTACTTCTTTCGACTTCGTCACCACGGAGCGGAGTGCACGCAGCGGGTCATTCTACTGCGCTGATATGGAACGACACCCTCAGTCAAGCACTGAGGTTGGAGGCGGTCTTCTTCTTGAAGAGGAGGATCGCCTCTTTCGCTTCGGATGAGATAGGGATGGGCAGGAAGGCCGGGCGCTGCGACGACGAGTCACGCTAGTATTCGCGGGTTGCACCGGCGTCCCGGGCAGAGCCGCATGGCTGTGATCCGTCGGGAGAGTGTGCTCTCTGATATCGCGAGTTTGAGATCCGAAGATCTCTATCGCACACCGCACCCGCGCATTCTCCAGATCGTGCCGGCCTTCCTTGCTCATCCTTATCGTATCCATCTTACCGGTTTCCGAACACGCGAAGCTTCCTCGGCCTACACGTCACCGTTCATGACCTCCGGTCCCTGGAGGACGGCCCAGATGTAGCCGACCATGCAGAGTCCATCCGGGAGATTGGGTACCCGGGCCTGGGGCGGCTGGCAGTCCTCGCTGACCTCAAGGGAGACGTTCCCGCCGTCGGCGAGATCGGCCTCGCGCGGCGGGTTGAAACCCCAGAGATCCCCGACCCGGCTTCCGCGCGCCAGCACGACCGGTGGCGGCACGGTTGGGAGACGTAGGTGGCAGAGGATCCGCATGACGACGTACGGGTCGGAGAGAGAGCGTTGTTGGGTGACGGGAGTGCCGGATTGCCCCGTTCTGCAAGCGTCGCGGTGCTCTAGAGGGCCTGCAAACCCTATTCAGAGCAGAAACAGCGAGCTGGTAAATGGTGACCCGAAAGGGCGTTCCTTCTTCCCTTTCAAGCCGGAGATCGCCGACCTGCCGGAGGCAGAACTCGGTGCCGCAGAGCATTCAGGGCAGTGCTGGTCGCATGACACCCAACCATGCAGAGATGCTTGCCTGACATGATGGCTATTCCTTCTGTTCCCGTGGACCGGGTGAACGTGACGCCGACTATAGGGGTAGAACACGCGCGGCCGACCGAGGGATCAAGGCAAGCTCCGGGCATGTTCATACGTCATGCAGGGACAACCTGCGCCCTTGTGATTATGGGATACATGGGGATGATCGAAATCACGGTCTTTCTCCAACATTTCGCAGCGAAGGCGTATCGTTCCAGGAAGAGATAGAATGATCCCAATCAGTTCGGCAACTCCCCGCCTGGACATACGGGGAGGTGCCGGTTCTGTCAGATGTCTGCCCCTATCGCACGATGACTATCCGCTGTGGCCCAAGAACCACTTCGGCCACGCGCAGCTGCACGAAATAGACGCCGGCGGGCAGCCCGCTCCCGGGTCCTCCATTCCCGCAGAGATCGATCGCATTCACGCCCGCGCGGCTCGCGGCGTCCCTCGTCAGCACAACACGCCCTGCGGCATCGATCGTGCGCATTTGGACCCGTGCTTCGGCAGGAGCGAAGTACTCGATGCGGGCGCGCCCGAGGGTCGGATTCGGCAGTCGACTCAGCAGGTGAGGGAGCCGGGGCTCGGGATGGCCGGCATCGCCGGTCGGATCCTGCGCCACATCCTGCAGCAGGAGCTGCCAGTCGTGGATCGTCGCCATGTAAAGGTTCCCGTTGGTGGCGTTGCGGAAAGAGACGTACCAGTCGTGATCGGGGGTGTGGAAGAGATCGGGGTAGATGTGGGCGCTGGTGCTTGTCGCCACCGAGTCTTCCACGACGTCCAAGATGCGCATCGAATCGGGAGCAATCGCCCCGGCATATACCTGCCCTAGATTCGACGAGTCGTACCCAGAGCAGATGTAGTCGAACCGATTCCCGGGTCCCCGGATCATCGACATCTGTCGACCGATGTCTCCCTGGTAGCCGGTTGCGCGCACGACCCAGACGGGTTCGGTGAGCACCGGGTCGGCAAGCGCCAGACGTCCACCGTCTTCCATGTAGTAGGAGAAGGCGTAGCCTACCCCGTCCCGATAGGTAAGATCGCAGTGCGCTCCGCGACCAGGTCCGGCATCCACGGTTGAGATCGGAGACCAGCCACCGCCACTCGTGCGACGCACATGGAGGAGGCTGCTCTGGGTCTGATTGCGGAAGGCGAGAGCCACCTCACCTGCGGGTCCCCTGGTGACCCGCAAGGAGTGGCCAACGTCATCCGGTTCGCTGGTGATGGGCTCCGTGGTCCAGAGGGCCGGTATCTCGGGTCCGGCGTACCACAGCGCACCGACGTCGGATCGATGATAGGAGACCGGGAGTTGCCCGGTCGCGATCGGCACCAGGGCGCAGTGACCGTCAACGGAGCCGCTGCTGTCCACCACAACCGGTGCGCCCCAGACGCCATCGCTTCGCGACATGGTCTTCAGGGTCCCGTCGTCGCTCCGCCAATAGACGACGTGCAGATCTCCAGTATCATCCGATTGCAGGTCGACGCAGCTGCCCACGTCACCCTCCGAATCTAGGATCCTGATCTGCCAATCGAGGTCGACACCCCTGCCGGGTGATGTCCCTGCCAGAAACAGCCCGACCACAACGGGGACGACCCGGAAAACGGATGGTCGATTCATCACATCTCACCTCCTGGTAGAGTGTTCCAGGGCTGGATGGGTCGCCCCTCACGGCAGCATCGCCGTCGCGAACTTCAGGTCGCCATTGGTGACGTCGTAGTAGGCGATGTGGATGCCATCCTCATCATCGAGGATCAGACGGCAGTACCGACCGACATCGCCCTCGATGTCGACAGTTTGCAGCGCCCAGGCGGTTTCCCCCGGCGCTCGGTAGGCATACATCAGGTTGTCTCCCACGAACTCGTAGAAGCAGACGTGCAGTCCCCCGTTGGCGTCGGCGGCAATCGACGATCGACCATAGGCGTACATGCCGTCGGAGACGGTCTCCGTCGTCCAGTCCCCGCTTTCCGGATCTCGGCGACTCACATAGAGGGGCCCACCGATGTCGGAGCTGTAGAGCACGTACGGAATCAGATCGGGACCCTCCTGCACCAGAATGAAGTCGACGAACCATTGATCCGGGCTGGCTCCCGACACGTTCGTGCCTAGGATCCACTCGTCGGTCTCGGGGTCGTAGATTGCGTAGCGAACGCAGTACGGAGACGCGGTGCACCGGACCAGATGCAGGCGATCTTCCGCATCCACCCGCATCTCCATGGCTTCAGATCCGCGACCCACATTGGTGAGGTTGCGGTAGTTCCAGCCCCGCGCATCTCCATCATCCACCCACCAGGCGAGCTTGACCCCGAGCGTTGAAGTGATGTAGGCGATGTAGGGCGTGCCGTCGCTGGTCGTCACGATTTGGGACCCGTATCCAACATCGCCCGCGTCATCGACCAATTGCACATTCCAGTCCTGGGCATGGACGGTGGCCGCAGGCAGTAGAAAGAACACACTGATCAGCAGAACAGCGCCAAGACGATTCACAATGCACCTCCTTTGGTCATGGGTCACCGGCTGGCCACCGCGATCGAGCGGCCACGGCCGTCTGGGTCCTCGATGTATCTCGATGCCATCGGTATCACCTCTGATGGGTCGACAGAGGAGGCGGTGGGCGGGCTCCTTCCTTTTCCCACCCGCACGGCGGAGGGTCAGCCGTCGGTTCGCGCGGGTTGCAGAGCAGCGCGCCTCCCATCGCCAGTGCGGCCAGGATCGCCACGACGCTGAGGCGCAGCGCCCATGTCACTCGACAGTTATCCCCCTTCATGCGCCCTCCGGATCGGGGTCCGCAGCCTCCGACCACCTCTGGTTCTTCCGATGCCGGACCCCGGCCGGCGCAGCGCCGGATGATGAGGGTGTCGGCGATTGGTGATCTCATTTGGCGCTATTCAGGCCGGCAGCGTCCATGCACGGAGGCGACATTCGCTTGTACTCTTGCGACACAACAGACCCGAGGTGGCGATTCGGGCGATGCTTCCCGGCGAAAGACGCCTAGAGCACCGTCTCACTTGCCACTTCGACTGCTACCATCGGTGGTGCTGCCATCAATCGCTCGGGATGGATCGCCCTGTCCCGCGGCAAGCGCATCCCATCAAGGAAGGTCGGGGCATCGAGATCGAACAACTCTACGCCCCCCTTCAGTCGTGGCTCGGGGTGCATTGGGCGAGTCCTCTCCGACGGGAAGAGCGGGGGTCTCGGGCAGGAGCTGATCGACCAGACAGGCGGAGTATGGGACATACGACGCTCGGCGCAGGTGGGGCGCAGACATCCCTTCCATGAGAATCCGACCAACCTTTGATGGCCACGCTGCGGTGCGGCACTCTAGATGGCCTCCTGGCCTGTTTCAGCGGGGAGAGAAGTGGAGATGGGAATGGGTGGCCTGAAAGGGCATTTCTTCTGCCCTTCTATGGGGGAGGATGTCAATACGAGTATCCCCCATCCACCGGATGTTTGTCGTTTTGCATCCGGCGTCTGTCCCTGTTGCTCTCGCGGACTGGTTCGGGCCTGCTTGACCTGAGTACGCGCGCCAGATCTGGGAGGTATTCCCGGCACGCGTTGGTCGATAGTGATTGGGAATGGATTCTTCCTTGGCATCCCTGATGACATCGCAGCAGCAGCGTTCTCCACACCGTAGTGGGAACCACCCTTCTATTGGGGACTCTTGCGCCCATTGCTTTATTCGGCTCTCCGGGGGAGCATAGCCTTTCAGTGGGGACTCCGGATTCAACCGGGACCAGGTCAGAAGTGGATGCTTACCCCCGAAACCATCTCGTCTCCAGGTTCCGCGCCAAGGAGAACGGATTGCCTCACCATCGCGCATTCCAACCCGGAAGAAAGCTATGCCATCTTCTTCAACTTCCCTGGGTCGTATACCTCCTCGGATCTCCACATCACCAGGATGATCGATGCGATCTGGCGGGCAATGCTCAGCCTCGCCAGATTTGGTTTCGTCCCCCCGTCGAGCAGCTGCTGATAGTGTCGGCACAGAGGATCGTCTTGGCAGGCACGCCTGATGACCGTCGTGGCCGCGCCTTTGAAGATTCGCTTGAGTGTGTGATTGTGATTGCGATTCAGTCGCCGGGTCTGCTGCACCGCCGTCCGCACCCAGCTCCCATCTTGACCCCTGGCCCAGTCCGATGAACTGCGCATGACGATCGCCAGGCCAATATATGCCCAGAAGGAGCGCTTGTTCGAGAACCGGTAGGGCGTCACTACGATCGGCAGCATCTGTGCCACACGGATCGATCCCATCCCGGGACAAGTCATCAGGGTGCGGGTGATCTTGTGCTTGCGGGCCTCGGCAAGCTTTTCCTTCTCCGCCCGCTTCTGCAGATCCCGTACTCCGTCCAGTTCCTGGTAGAGGATCTCCGCCAGGGGACGCGATCTCGTCGGAAGCTTGCGCAGCCACTCCTCGCGGGCCGCTGGCCCGTAGACTTCCTTGCGACCGGTAGGAATCCCCCGCGAACGATAGAGGCTCTTGATCCGGTTCTGCACCCGGACCGAATCGTTGACCACCATTGAGTAGCCCCGGCTCAGCTCCCGGAGCTGTCCGAATTGCCCAAGTCCCTTGTACACCTGCGTCTTGATTGCTCCGATGCGTAGCGCCTCGGCCAGGGCGAACGCATCGCGCTTGTCGCTTTTCGGACCGCGGTTCTTCTCGATCCCGGCCACGACATTCTCCTGAACATGTGGCGCCAGCACTTCGTGGAGCCAGCCGGCATGTGTTCCTTCCTCCAGACACAAGTGCCGCGGCTTGGGGATCGTCTTGATGAAGCTGGTCAGCACTCTCGCATTGGTCTCAAGAACCTGGGACTGCAGTCGTCGGCCGCTGGGCCCGATGACCGCGACCGTGCAGCTTGACGCGTGGGCATCCAGCCTGATATACCTGTCCATAGGCGTCCTCCATCTTGGTTGGGGGTTGTGAATCGACGTATTTCACCCGAATCCTGCTCCCAACCAGCGGAGAACGCCAGGTCTTCAGCCAGCGCTGCCAGAAGCACCTGTCATCACTTGAGCTTGCGGACGCCATACCCCCATAATGCCTTTCAAGCCGGAGACCACCGACTGGTCGTGATCCCCTCGGGAGTGATGCTGGGGATCCCGGTAGAGGCGCTCCCCCTGGCCGAGCGCGGGCCATACGTGGGGGATCGCTTCGCGGTCTCCTACGTCCCCTCCGCCACCATCCAAAGCTGGCTTCGGGAGAAAGAGGCAGAGGGTCGATGGGGTTCCGTGAACACGCGAGAGCATGACCGGTCCACGCCGCCCATTCTGGCTATCGGAGATCCGCCCTTCTCGCCCGATCACCTCCGGTCCACGGCCTCCGAGTCCGCTTCGCCCCCGGCTGCCTCCGCGAGCTCCCCCTTCCTCCTGACCTCGGAACTGAGGGCGCTCTCCCCCACCGACGGGGAGACCCTCGTCCGGAGCGCTCTGGCCGGCAACCGGGAGATCCTGCTGAGTCTCAAGCGCCTCCCCTCCACACGGCAGGAGGCGACCCTCATCGCCCAGCTCTACCCCGAGGAGGCTCGACTTCTCCTGGGGGGCGAAGCGACCGAGCAAGAGCTGGTGCGGATGGCGGAGGAGGGAGAGCTGCGGCGGTGCCGAATCCTTCACATCGCCACCCACGCCCTGGTGGATGACGAGCGTCCCGAGAACTCGGCCCTCATCCTGTCCCAGGTCGGGTTGCCCGACCCCTTGGAGGCGGCACTCAACGGAACGCGGATCTACGACGGCTGTCTCTCGGCGGGCGAGATCGTGCGGGAATGGAAACTGGACGCCGATCTGTTGACCTTGAGCGCCTGTGAGACGGCCCTGGGCAAGAGAGTGGCGGGAGAGGGCTACATCGGATTCGCGCATGCGTTCCTACAGGTCGGTGCCCGGGCGCTGTTGGTGAGCCTCTGGGAGGTGGAGGATCGATCCACCGCGATGCTGATGAGGCGGTTCTACGAAAACCAGCGCGGGGGGTACGCCGGCGTGCGCGACGCCGGTCTCACCCGGGATCCCGGCGCTCCCTTGCCGAAGGCGGCGGCGCTGCAAGAGGCCAAGCGCTGGTTGCGCGAATGGACGAACCCGCAGGGGAGCCGGCCCTACCAGCATCCGTACTACTGGGCCGGGTTCGTCTTGATCGGCAGCGTCGATTGAGACCGGCCGGCCAAGAGATCGATCTGATGTTGGCGCCGGGCTCTCCGGGAACCCAAGATTGATCCCCGAAATCCCGGGCCCCCGCGCGTTAGGAGAGTGTGACGGGAACCTCGCTCCAGATGGGGCGGGCCGCTTCTGGCTCTTCTAACGCGGAGGATGGGGTGATGCGAAGCTACCTCGGCTGGGCGGTGACGATCGGCCTAACTCTCTTTACAGTTTTTGGTTGCGGTGAGGATACAACCACCGGACCCCAAGGAAGCCTGCGGCTGGTGATCCAACCGGAGGTGCTCAGCCTGCTGGTAGGCCAGAGCGACTCCTTGGCGGCGATGACGGACCAGGATGGTCTCTATCCCGATTCCGTCCTCTGGACCTCGGACGACCCGGGCATCGCGGCGGTGGACGGGCGGGGGTGGGTGACGGGTCAATCGACGGGCAGCACCCATGTCCGGGCCATCTCCGCGTCCAACCCCACCCAGGCCGACAGCGCCGTGGTCTCGGTGACCTCGGGCGTCACGTCGGTGGCGGTTTCGGCTCCGGGTGGGATCCTGTTCGCCGGCACCAGCATGCAGCTCGCGGCTCACCTGACGGCTGCCGATGGCGTGGGTGATGGCGTCGAGTGGGGATCCCTGCACCCCACCATCGCCCGGGTCGATAGCGTCGGCGTGGTGACCGGTGTCTCTCTCGGCACCACCGGCATTTGGGCCCGCGCCGCGGCCGATTCCACCGTGGCGGATACGACCGACGTCCAGGTCGTCTCCGGGGTCGCGAGTGTGCGGATCGCCCCCGAGGGCCCCGTGCTCGACGTCGGTGAGTGCGTCCAGATGGTTGCCTTCGTGACCGCCGAACCCGCGGTGTCGAAGGAGGTGGCCTGGACCTCCTCCGACCCGTCCGTCGCCACCGTCGATTCCACCGGGTATGTGTGTGCCGCAGCCAAAGGCGCGGCAGTCATCAAGGCGACATCGGTGCAGGATTCCACGAAGTTCGACTACGCGACGGTGCAGGTCGGTGATGCCGCGCCTGCCTGGATCACCATCACCTCCATCACCGATGGCGAGCGCGAGTTGCCGAACAGCCTCATTCATGGTCGGATCTTCATCAATGTCCAGTACGATGGCGGCTCCCATGTCGTCGGCCGGGTTTGTACAAGCGTCGATGATGCAATCGAAGACTGCGTCGACCTGCTGCGCGCCCCGGCGGCGCTCGGTCTCCAGTCGGAGAAGATGCCCACAGCCCGCGAATCCCGACTGGAGATCGCGACCGACCGCTATGATCCGCAGGACGGCACCGTCGCCCACCAGAATGGTGGCCACGCAATCCGGGCACTCCTCTATGACGACCAAGACCGCGAAATCGCCAGCTACACGATGTCCACCACGTTCACGAACGAGGATGCCTTCGAGGGGGCCATCGAGGCCAGTGGCAGCTCCGCGACCGATCCGGCCGGCTACGGCTGGTCATCCGGCTCCGTGACCGTGACGGCCCTGCCGATCATCTATCGGCCGGACTCGCACGTCGAGTCGGTGGACATCTGGTTTGCCGGTCGCGAATTGCGCGCCACCCGGGAGGGAGAGCGCTTCCAGGCCGTCTTCTCCGACGACCCCGACCTGGAAGCCAACATCGCCGAAGCGCAGTGGCCGGAGCCGGGCATGGATCGCGGAGATACCGCGCCGCTGGCCGTCGCGTCCCGGTGTACCGACGGAAACGACGGACCCGGCGTGTTTCTGAATGCGGACGACCTGGGCATCCGCTTCGACAACCTCGCTCCCGAGGCTCCTGCGGCATTCGAGCTGGTGGTCCCTTCCACGCATGGGTGGATCAACGAGGAATACCGGTTCGCGGACGGCTTCGCCGAGGGTGGCGATGTCGGCGTCGGCCTGGAATCCTTCCACTTCCGCGTCGGCCTTTGGAACAACGATTGCGAGCCGCCGGGGGGAAACGATGGCGTGGTTGCCGGCGGCGGTGACCTGGCCGCCACCTCCGACACCAGCACCTACTGCCTCACCGCGGTGCAGGAAGACGCGCTGGGCAATCGGCGGGAGACGTGCCTGGGCGGCTGTGGCGCGGGTCGGATCGCCTTCGGGGTGGATCACGAGGACCCCGAGATCAGCTTCGCCACCGCCAGCGTCGAGGACCAGCAGGTCTTCCCCGCCCCACCATCCGCCACCGACCAGTTCGCCGTGGTGCCGGTCGATCACGCCAGCGGTTTCGATGTCCTCCAACCCATCTTTGCTTCCTTGCAGCGGATCAGCCAGCATCCGGTCCGCAACCTGCTGGATGCGCCCGAAGGCACGGCGGAATGGGTCCCGTGGGGCGATGCCGCCACGATCGACGCCGCCAGCGGGCATAGCGGATACTACGTCTTCTCCGCCTATGCCCAGGATCACGCCGGCAACCGAAGCCCAACGATCATCCGTACGGTGGTGGTCGACACCGAGGCTCCGTCGCGGGGGGGGATCAGTGTCAACCCATCGGAGTTGTCCGGCGGCAACGAAGCCGTCTTCGAGGCCACGGCACGAGACAGCGTCGATCTGGTCGAAGGCTGGATGGTCTTGGCCTACGAGCATCTTCCCTTGACCTCCGGACCGTTTCCCATCGGTGAGCCGTTCGACAGCGAGTTGACCACATCGGCAGTGGTCACTTCCGAGGTCTCGGGCTTCGTGAGGCTCATCGAGATCGTGGCGGCGGATGACAGCGTGAAGGCCCGCACACTGGCCGAGCTCCGCGCCTGCCGACCCCGCAGTGTCGACCTGGTGGTCGCTGATGTCGCCGGGGCGCGCAGCACGGCCCCCGCCGAGGACATCCTTTCTCATGTGGATGTGCCCACGGGTTCGCTCTCCTTCGCGGAGAAATCGGAGGGCAACTTCCTGACCTGGAAGGTCGAGACGACTCCCTACAGACCCCAGGTTCACCGCGACGGCGATGACACCGTCCCGCTGCGGGCGGAGGCGACGGGCCCGGCGGGTGGGGCGTTCGTCGCGCCCTTCGGCAGCCGTGTGGAGTTCTACTACTTCGATGCGGCGGAAGGGTTGTGGCGCCTCATCGGCCAGGCCACGCCGCAGGATCCGGTGGTCACACCGACCGAGTACACGTACCCGTACTCCTTCATGTGGGATCCGCCCAGCTCGATCCCCTACGGATCCGTGGAGATCAGAGCTCTCGGCATCGATGCGCTCGGCGATGGACTGGTCTCGCGGTCCAACGATCACATCGAGCTCGTTGACTAACCCTACGCCCCCGGAGGTTTCCATGCGGTGGTTGGTCTTTGCGGTTGGCCTGCTGTGGGTGATGACCCTGGGGTGCGACGAGGAACCGTGTACCCGCCCAGATGGCTCGGCCCCGGCCCCGGTGACGGACTTGCGGGCCGCCTCGGTCACCGACACCTCCGCCACCCTGCTCTGGACGGCTCCCGGTGACGATTGCCAGAGCGGGACGGCGGCCGGCTATGATCTTCGGCAGTTCTACGCCCCGATTACCGCCAGCAACTGGGACTCGGCACTTCGCGTCATGGATGTGAGCGGCCCCAGTTCCGCGGGTGAGACCGATTCGGCCCGGCTGGAGGGTCTATCCCCCGACTCGGAGTACTACTTCCGCCTGCTCTCCATCGATGAGGCATCCAATCAGGCTCCCCTTTCCAATCTCCTCGTTCTGCAGACCCTGGGTACCGGAGAAGAGGATCGGATTCCCCCTTCGGCGGTATCGGACCTGTCCGCCATCAGCGCCACGTCCACCTCGGTGATTCTCGCCTGGACCGCAGTCGGAGACGATCACTCGGATATGCAGGCGAGCGGGTATGACATCCGCTATGCCCTCACGCCGTTGGATGACTCGACTTGGGATCTCGCCTTCCATGTCGAGAACGAACCCGCTCCCGCCGCCGCCGGGTGTGCGGAGATTCTCGAGGTCCGTGGTCTCCATCCCAGCGCGACATACTACTTCGCCATGAAGGTGAGCGACGACGTCGCCAATTGGTCGGAGATCTCGAACACGGCCGGTGCGACCACCACCCCCTCGGCCGGGTGCGTCGACTACGCCCTTCACGTTCATTCGTCATCCGCCGTCCGGCTCAAAGGCCACGAACCCAAGGCGGTGATCGCGGGTGGGTATGCGTATGTGGTCACTCGCAGCAACCGTTTTCACATCCTGGACGTCTCCGATCCGACCGCAGCGGTCTATGCCGGGGGAGGTGATCTGGGCTCCATGGCGCAGTACAGAGACATCGTCGTCTCCGGCCACAACGCCTACCTTGCCCGCCAATACAGCAACGGGATGGATATCGTCGACATCTCTCATCCCGCCGAGCCGGTGCTCGTCGGGAGCATCGACTGCGGCAACGGGGTCCTCCCGGTCGCTGTCGGCATCCAGGAGCCGGTGGCCTACCTGTGCACGCAAGCCGGTGAGCTCTGGTCCATCGACATCGGCGATCCCCGCCGCCCGGAGCTGCTGGGCAGACTCGATACGGGGCGTTCAACCACCGGGATGGCCGTGTCGGACGAGAATGCATACGTCTGTCTGTGCGGGGGCACGCTTCGTATCGTGGATGTCTCAAACCCTCAGGCGCCCCGGCTGATCAGCATCTTCGAGGTGGATGGTGGACCGGGCCTCGAGCTCGCAGATGGCCGGGCCTATCTCTGCGACGATGAAGACATCGTTCTGGTGGATCTCTCCGACCTTATCGCTCCGGCCCTGGCGGGCCGCGTCGCCACGACCCATCGTCTCCGGGATGTCGCGGTAGATGGCATCTATGCCTATGCGGTCGGTGAAGGGGGTATGCACGTTGCCGACGTTTCGCTGCCTGACCGCCCCGTCGTGATCGGTAGCCTGAGCACGCCGTCCTCTGGTGGCAGCATTCAGGTGGCCGAAGGCTATGCCTATGTTGCCAGTTGGGATCCGGGCAATGAGGGTCTCCGGATACTCGATGTGTCTCCTCTGTCCTTCCCCGGCCATCTCGGCGTGGTGGAAACCCCCGGCTCGGGCGAGGCGGTGGCGGTCGCGGGCTCGTTTGCCTATGTGGCTGACGGAGAGCAGGGCCTACAGATCGTGGATGTCGGGGGTATTCCCGCTGCCTTGGGCAGCGTCGATCTCGCCGGCTCGGTGGTTGATGTTCAGGTGGTCGGCACGAAGGCCTATGTCGCCAACGAACCCGAAGGTCTGCAGGTGATCGACGTTTCCGATCCTGCGTCGCCGGAGCTGGTGGGTTCGGTAGACCTGCCTAGCTATGTCATGAGCCTTTGCATGGCCGGCGACCGCGCCTTCGTCGTCACATCGGGGGCCCTCTGCGTTGTCGATGTCGCCAACGGATCGGCGCCGGCAGTCCTGGCGACATTGGACCTGAACGGCTACGGCGTCGATCTCGCCCTCTTGGGCACCAACCTGTATCTGACGACCCTGGATATCTGGGGCGGCGTGGCCGCCGGCCTCCATGTGATCGACGTTTCCGACTCGGTGCAACCGACCATGATCGCGTTCCTCGAGATCCCCGAACACGGTGCCGGCGCCCTGACCATCTCGGGAACCTCGATCTATGCAGTGGGCGGGGAGGGTGTTGTTGTGATCGATATCGCCGCCCCTCAAGCACCCACACGGCTTGGCGATATGGAAACCTACCTCGACCAGCAGAGCGCAATCGCCGTCCGGGGCGGGCATCTCTACATCGCGGCGGCGGAATCCGGTCTACAGGTGATCGATGCACTCGATCCCGCGAACCCAAGCCTCATCGGGAGTATCAGCACTCCCAATGCCCGGGGTGTGGAGGTGGTGGGAAACCGTATCTACGTATCCGATCCGCGCGCTGGACTCGTCGTCCTGGCCGCCCAGTGTCCATAGGTTCGACCGTGGGTGTGCGGACCGCGGGCGCCCGCTCCGAGCTCGCGAGGTGTTTTGGGTGGCAACCCTCGAGGCCCCGCGGTACATTCCGCGCAGTAGACGGAGTGAGACGTCCAGACCTCCATCTCGCGGCAGTCCCGGAGGGAGAGGGAGCCATGGCCGGTCTGAGCACCAAGGCGGAACATGCCCTTCGTCAGTCCTACCCGCCGTTCCTGTCTCTTCTCCGATCCGATCCCGGCGCTGCCTTCAAGGGGTTCCATCGCTTCACGTGGCGCCTTCTGCTATCGAATCCTCCGAGCATCCTGCGGTCCCTGCGCCCGGAACTCCGCGAGGATGTGATTGCGGAGGTCATCTACCACTGCTGGCGGGACAACCAGCGCGTGCTGCGCGCCTACCGGGACCAGGGCCGGCCCTTTGCCGCCTGGCTTCTCGTCGTCGCGCGCCGAAAGGCACTCGACCTACTGAGACGTGAGCCCCCCGAGGCGCTGCCGCTCACCGAAGAACCGCGCGGCGAGGGCGGAGTGGGTCCGCTTCCCCACCCGGGTCCCAATCCCTCCCGCGTGGCGGACGTGCGACGCCTGCTGTCCATCGCCGCTCGTTGTATCGAGCGCATGAACAACAAGTGCCGCCTGCTGCTCTGGGGGAGCGCGCAGGGCTACCGACCCAAGGAGCTGTCGGTCCTGCTAGGCTGGGGACCCAACCGGAACAAGAAGGCCTCAGACGATCTGCGCGAATGCAGGCGGGATCTGAAGAAACTCCTGATGGGGGAAGGCATCGACTGGCAAGAAGCGGTTTCACTCCTGTCCGAAGCTTGACCCGAAGGGAACACCATGGAAACCGGGCACGACAGCGACGATCTCGGTCACCGCGAGAAGCGCGCTCTCGATGCCCTGATTCGTGGAGCTATGGACCAAAGCTCGGATCAAACCCCTTGGCCATCCGAGGAAGCCATCCTTGCGTATATCGACGGCTCGGCAACCGCAAGCCAATACGATGCGGTGCAGGCCGCGTTGTTGGGTTCCCCCGAATTCCGCCGGGAGTTCGAGCACATCGCCGCAGAGGTGACCGGCCTCTCGCAACCCGAAGCCGAACACCGGTTCGATGCCGTATCCAGCCGGGAGATTCCCAAGGGAGACACCCTGGGGGACCGCCCTTTTGACCGTCCCCACCCGCGCCAGCCGCCCCGTGCCATCCAGCGGGTTCGGGAAGCACTGACCCGCTCTCGCTGGGTCCAGTTTGGCCTCGCGGCACCGGCGGCAGCGATGATCCTGGTTGCGGTTCTCGTCCTGATGCGAGGACCTACCCGGTATGGTGCTTTTCCCCCCGGCCCCCCGGTCGCTCCTCTGCGCCCCGTCCACCTCGATCTCTCCCCGCAGCAGTTCGAACCGATCACGCTGCGAGGCGAGGAGGAGAGAGAGGAGATTGCCGAGTACACCGCTCGCGATGCGGCGCTCGTGAGCTGGAGGTCCATCGTGACCTTCGAAGAGGGGGAATTCCGGTGGACGCACGAGGTGCCCGCGGCGGCGCCCGAGTCCGGTGCCCAAGCCTATTCGATCTGGCTGGTTGATGCGAACGGCCGACGCCTTCAGAGCCTGGCGGCTTCGATCCTCGCACCCCCGGCTCACGTCGAGGCCTGGTTCCTGACCCTACCGATGCTCGAGTCCTTCTCCGTTCGCGTCTCGAGCGAATCGCTCCGCGTCGTATGGGACGCCGACCTGCCGGCCCGCGGCGTGGTCTCGCTCGTTCATCCGCGCGGCGATATGTACAGCGCTACGCCCGCGATCCCCTTTGAGCTTCGGTCCGAACCCTGAATCATCGCCAATCCCCAACCGCGATGAAGGAGCCCCACCAGACGGGATGGTTGCTTCGGCCCTCCCTCCGGCAGGCGTGCAGCTCGTGAAGGCTTGCCCGGTGGACGGCTTCCGCCGTGGTGAGGCCCCCGGCGAACCGCCCCTCATACAACCTCCGCATCCAGGCTCGCACCGATGCGTCCGTCACCTTCCATAGACTGGTGATGACCGTCCGCGCGCCGGCAATCCGAAAGGCGCGCCGAAGGCCGAAGACACCCTCTCCCGCTTTGACTTCCCCCAGACCCGTCTCGCAGGCGGAGAGGACGGCCCATTCCACGCCCGAGAGATCGAGGGCCGCAACCTCCTCGGCGGTGAGGACGCCATCCTCCTGGTCGGACGGCACCTGATCCCGGCGGTTCGCTCCCGCCAGCGCCAGGCCCGACCGGAGCAGCGGGCTCTCCATCAGGTCCTGGCCGATACACCTATCGCCCAAGAAGAAACCGTGGGTGGCCAGATGGATGACCCGCCGACCTTGAGAAAGCGCTTTTAGGGCAGCCTCTCCTGCCTCACTGCCCTCCAGTACGATCGCCGGCTCCCCCGTGATCCACAGCTTCCGGAGCTCGGCAAGCTCCCCTGCGGTTTCGGGCAGCGGCGGAAAAATCGAGCCGCCAGCAACGTCACAGGCGGACCTCGGCCCCCGGTACGTTTCGGTCGAGACGGGCCGCTCCCGGGCATCGGCAACCGCTGGGGCCAAGGTCTCTCCCGCATCGAAGTCGGGAGCCCCGAGGGCAAGCAAGCCCCGGCCCGCTGCGGTCCGTCGATCGAAAGCCAACAGATCCCGTTCGGTGGAGAGGTAGTGCAGGGTCAGGTCATCTTCGATCAGGAACGATCGCTCACCTACCGGAAGCGTGCTCAGATTCACTAGATGAAGATCACCATCCGGGACCACAAACACGCGGTGGGCGAGGCCCAAGCCCTCCGCTATCGGATCCCAGACGTGACGGCGCAGTTCACTGCCGACACGCCGGTAGTACTCCTCCTGCCCCGTCCGGTTCTTCCCGGCGCGCCGCGCCCGAGCGGCCTCCAGCCTCCATGCCCCCACGAGCGAATCGATTTCTGCGGCGGGGCCGAGGTCGACAACGCGGACCCGCCGGTCAGCGGGGGAAAGGAGAAACGCTAAATACGACGGTTTCCAGTGATCGCCTCGGGGGAGCTTTCGCTCATAGCGGCAGTATGCCAAGAGAGCCACATCTTCCGGCAAAACGGCTTGGACATCCCGGAGGGAGACCTCCGCCTGTTCTGTCTGCTCCCGGAAGGGGGTGCTCTTCGCCGCCAGCCGCCGCTCCGCCTCGTCCCGCGCGTGGCGAGCCTCGTCGAGCCGCTCGCGGTACAGGCTCGGGTCCTCGTCACCGATGCCCTGCATCGCCACTTGCGCAAGCGCTTCGCGGGCTTGGCGGAAATCCTGGTAGAGGTCGGCGACCTCGGCATTGCTGCACTCGAAGACGCTCTGGTGACGGCGGGATAGCTCGTCCAGCACCGAAGCCCTCGATCGCACCACTGCATCCCAGACTCTCGGCAGGTCTTCCGGAATCCTTCCTTCGGCCGCCAGGGTCAGACAGGCCTTCAGCCCTCCAGACCGCGTAAAAGCGTACTTCAACGCTTCCCCCTCGGGGAGGGTGCGGGCGGTCAACCGTAGGTGCTCTTGACTGATCCTCTCCCCCCGAAGGGCGAGATCCAGCGCTGGGCCAGTCTCCTCCATGTCGAGAAGCAACAGGGTGAAGTAGTACAGCGCCACCGTGAGGTCGTAGTGATCGGGACCCAGACTCCTCTCCAGAGCTGCCACCGCGCGCTCGTACAGGGGTCGGGCGGCCTCGTACTCCCCGAGATTCCAGAGGACATGCGCCAGGCTCTGCCGACCTATCGCCAGGAATGGATGATCCGGGTAGTCTGCCAGCGCACGCTCTCGGATCTTCAACACACGCTCGAAGAGAGGCCGAGCCGCTTCATACTGCCCCTCTCTCTCCAGCATGGTGGCGATGTTGTAGAGCGATAGGGATACCCGTGGATGATCCGGGCCATAGAATGCCTCCCGGACCTCCAACGCCCTCAGAAGGAGCACACGGCCTTGCTCGTTATCCCCCAGATGGAGTAGCGTGATGCCGAGATTCTCGATCGCCCGGGCAAGCTCGGGGTCATCCGGCTCTCGCGTTTTTTCGGCAATGACCAGTGCCTGTTCCAGAAGTACGCGGGCGCGCTCGTAGTCACCCAGCTCCGCGTGTAGGACCGCCAGGTTGTTCAGGCAATCGGATGTAAAGGGATGCTCGGGACCTAGGACCTCCTCGAGGATCACCAGGGCTCGCTCGAATATGACCCGCGGCCTTTCCAT
>Ga0180431_10004000_pt1 | contig 18592 bp, 14 predicted proteins | sample SS_ome_11_FD_132459 | JGI IMG/M metagenome (GOLD analysis project Ga0180431, IMG submission 132459) | Hypersaline lake sediment archaeal communities from the Salton Sea, California, USA - SS_1_MS_1 metaG | ecosystem: Environmental > Aquatic > Non-marine Saline and Alkaline > Hypersaline >... | reverse complement strand
GAATGGATTGCGGTGGAGCCGGGGGAGAACGGGCTGGTCCGGCTGAACCCGGTCATAGAAAAGGAGGAGGTCGCGTGGCGGCTGCTGGAATTCCTCTACCCGGATGACTGCGGGGAGCTCATTTCGGAAGTGCTGCCGGGCGCAATTGCGTGAATTTTAGGATTTGAAGAATTTCCGCAGGTCTTTCAGCGCAAGGGTGTTCAGTATGTCTTTTTTAGTGCACCAGCCCTTGCGCGCCTGGGAAACCCCGAGCCCCATGAACTTCATCGAGCCCTTTTCATGGGCATCTGTGCCGAGCGTGAACTTCGCCTTCCCGCGGGCATTCTTTACGTTTGCATAGTCCAGGTCCAGGCGCTCGGGGTAGCAGTTGATTTCGAGCGCAGTGTGGCTCTTTTTGCAGGCATCTGCAACCGAGGGAAGGTCGTACTGGAAAGCCTTGCGCGAGCCGAGCAGGCGGCCGGTGGGGTGGCCGATTACGTCCACGTGCTCGTTCTCCGCCGCGGCAAGGATGCGCTTGGTCATTGCGCGCGGCGACATCTTGAACTTGGTGTGCACCGAGGCGATTACAATGTCCAAATCTTTGAGCACGGAATTGGGCAGGTCAATGGAACCGTCCTCAAGGATGTTGGTTTCCGTGCCCTTGAGCAGCTTTATCCCGCGCAATTTTTTGTTCAGCCTGTCTATTGCGGCCATCTGCTTCCGGAGGCGCTTTTCATTCAGGGGATTTGCAATTTTAGGGAGCGTGCCGCCGTGGTCGGAAATGAGCATGTATTCGTAGCCGAGCGCCTTCCCCGCGGCGGCCATTTCCTCCAGGGTGTTCTTCCCTTCGCTCCACTCCGTGTGCGTATGCAGGTCCCCGCGTATTTGCTTTTCCTCCACTAATCTAGGGAGCTTCCCTTTCTGGGCTGCCTCGATTTCGCCCATGTTCTCGCGGAGCTCCGGGGGGACCCACTGCATCCCCAGCTTTTTGTACACCTCCTGCTCGGTCTTCCCCGCGAGGCGCTTTTCCCCGGAGAAGAGGCCGTATTCCGAGAGCTTCCACTTCTTTTTCATTGCGATTTTGCGCAGCGCGACATTGTGGTCCTTGGAGCCGGTGAAGTACATCATCGCGGCTCCGTAGGAGGGTTCATCGAACACGCGCAGGTCCACTTGCAGCCCCGAAGGGAGCTTTATCGAGGATTTGGAGGGGCCCTTTGCAAGCACCTTCGTGCCCTTTTCTATTTTCGCAAAGGCGCCCATCACTTCTTTCGGCTTGGAGGAGACAACCAAAATGTCGAGGTCGCCCACAGTGGGGAGGCGCCTGCGGAAGGAGCCCACGGTCTCGAGCTTCCTTACTCCGGCGACTTTGGAGAGCTTTCCCTCCAGCTCTGCAACTATCGGCATTGCCTTGGAAATCATGAGGCGGGAGGCGCTCTTTTTCGCCTCGCCGACTGAGGCGGCCATCTTCTCCTCGCTCTTCCTCCCGAAGCCCGGGAGGCCCTTCACCTTGCCGGCTTTAACCGCCTTCTCGAGGTCCTTGAGGTTCCTTACGCCGAGCTTCTTGTAGAGCGCCATCGCCTTCTTGGGGCCGAGGCCCTCCACGCGCGAGAGCGATTCCAAATCCACGGGAATTTCCTTCTTGAGCTTTTCATAATACTTCAGTTTGCCCGTGTCGAGGATTTCAATTATCTTCTTCTCAATGTGCTCGCCCACGCCCGGGATGCCGCGGAGCTCGCCGCGCTTCCGCACGGCCGCGATGTCCTCCGAGAGCTCCTCTATGGAGCGCGCTGCGCGGCGGTATGCGCGCGGCTTGAACTCAACGCCCTGCACCTCAAGGATGTCCGCAATCTCGTAGAAGATGCGGGCGATTTCAAGGTTCTTCATGCTCCCGGAAGTGCTCCTCCGGTGAGGTTTTTAAAGCATGCGAGCGAGAGTGTGGGCCATGAGAGGGAAGCTCAGGTGCAAGTGCGGCAACGAGATAACCGTGGGCGGCTCGGAGGACGAGGCAACCTATGAAATCAATGTGGAAGGCGGGAAGGTTGAAAAGGCCGGGAGCGAGCTCTTCATAATATGCGGCAAATGCGGGAAGCGGGCCGGCAAGCTCGGCTTCTTCAGGCAGGTTGAGGAGAAATAGATGCCAAGAAAGAAAAGGCCCGCAAAGGCGGGCGGGAAAGGCGCTTCACAGGCAGGCGGAAGCAATACGCCGGAAGCGGCAAAAAATGCTTCCCCTGGAGCCGGAAGCGGCGGGCCGGAAACCACCATGAAAGGCGGGCTGCTCCCCAAGGGCCCGAAAATAATCCCGGAGAAGGAAACCACCTTTGCAATAGTCGTATTCCTCATAGCGCTTGCGGTCTTCCTGTTCATATTCTCTGCGCAGGAGTCCCGGCTGAGCGATTACACTTTTGATTCGCACGCATACTACATGTATTTCCTGGACGGGGGGGAAGAGCAGGAGCTGTTCGCGCAAATGGACGAGGCAGGCGTGGGCAAGGCTGTGCTGCTCGGCAGCGAGGTGAAAAAGTGGTGGGCCGGCAACATAAAGGAGGCAACCGTGCACTACACCGACCCGTTTTCGCGTGAATATTACTTTGAAGATTCGGACGAATTGCTTGCGGAGCTCTACTGGGGCCTCCCGGAGGAAAAAAGGGCGCGCATATATCCGTTCGCAAGCGCATTCGAATCTGAGGGGCTGGATTCGGTCGTTTACCTTGAGGACACTTTCACGAAGAGGCCGTACTTCTGCGGAATAGGGGAAGTTGCGCTGGGCAATTACAGCGAGGCACGGCCGATTTTCTCATTCGCGGAAAAGTACCGGCTGCCCGTGCTGGTTGAATATGAAATAGGGGAAGGGGATGCACATGCGCTGGAGGAGGCGCTCGCCGCGCACCCGGACGTGCCCGTAATACTTGCAAATGCGGGGATGGGCGACGAGCCGGGGACTGCGCATGCGGAGGGGCTGCGGCTGCTGCTTGCGGGGCATGGCAATCTGTACCCTGCAATCTCCTGGAAGGTGCTTTCCTCCGGGATTTACAAGGGCGGGAAGGTGCAGGAGCAGTGGACATACCTGATTGAGGACTACCCGGACAGGTTCGTGGTGGGCAGCGGCGTGATTGCCGATTTCGGGGAATATGAAACGATAATGGGGCAGTACGATTTGCTCTGGAACTCGCTCGGGGACGAGACCGTGGAGAGGGTGAAGAGGCAGAACATGGGCCGCATCTTTTCCCGGGTGAAGGAATACTGCGCAAAGGAAGAATAGTTTTATTAATTTTGAATGAGCGGCTTTTGCATGGCGCAGAAGGGGAAGAAGGAGCCTGCGGAAATCTGGCAGAACATCGCAGGCACGGGGATTGACGTGCAGGTGCCCGCTGCAAAGCTCGGGGAATGGGCGGAGCAGGCAAGGAAGGAAGGCATCATCTCGATGGATTTGCATTCCAAGGTTGCGCAATACCTCGGGGAAACAACCGGCCTGCCCGATGAAAAGCTGGCCGAGGCGGCATTTGCCGTGGAATGGCGCATTGTTGAGATGGGCGGCAAGGGGGTTAAGGCGCCCAATGACGTCCCGGTCACCCTGCAGAGCGCGGTGTCCGTGGAAAAGGACAAGGTGACTGTTTACAGCGAAGAGCACTGGAAAACGATTGCTGTGCCGCTGGAGCTCTATTACCAGGCGCTCGATGCGATTGTTTCCGGGGACAGCGCGGCGCGGAAAAAGGCATGGGGCAACGCATGGAAATGGGCAAAGGCAGAGCTTAAGATGTCCAATGCAGAAGAGGCCGCGGAGGATTATGTGAACGCGCTCTTTGACCACCTTGAAGAGCAGGCAGGGAAAATTGCGGAGGCAGGGGGCAAGCTTGCTGCTGCAGGGGTAGAGGTGAAGATAGAGAAGAAGGGGAAGGTGTTCAAGAAGCCCGTGGCAGTCTTCTATTCGGATGGGGAGGCGGTCGCGTCTCTGGACATAGCGCTCTACCACAAGGCATACCAGCAGGTGCTCGGCAAGGGCAGCGTTTCCAAATATTTGAGGGACCAGGTGAGGGATTCGCTGAAGGAGGGCGGGATGGGTTCGCTCGAGGCAACGGACAAGGCAGACCTGATCGCGGCGTGGATGGAGGCGAAGGTGGCGAAGGATTCCGCGCTTGCGAGGGGCGGCGGGCCGGCGTTCGCGTCCAAATAGAAAGGTATTTAAACTTCTACCCACATATATACATTATGGCACACATGAGGGTTTCACGCTTCAGGAAAACCCCCCAGACCAATCTTGCAATAATGCACAGGGACATGCAGGCCGGCATGGGCAAACGGGGGACGTTCAGGGGCGGCTCCGGGAACCCTAACGTGAGGCACACCCGCAGGGTCCCGGAATCCGGGGGCGCAGCGCACCTCCGCAGGGCGGCGCCGCTCATTGCGGGCCTCGCGGTTGCGGGAGCGGCGGCATGCGCTGCGGAGAAAAGCCCGAAAGAGAAGAAAATCGAGCTCATAAAGAATTCAGGCAAGGCAATAGTCACCGGGCCTGACGGCTCGAAGAAGGTTCAGGAAGTGGAGCTGCCCGGGAAAGTGCGCGAGGAACTGATGTCCGGCTACATTGGCGCGGGGGCGTGCATTGTCGAGCTGGCGCTCCTCGTATCGATGATGGCTGTGGCAGTGAGGACCTGGAGAAAAATGGATGGCGAGCCGGGCAAGGGTATGAAATCCGCGCTCTAGTATTTCATCTTCTGCTTTTTGGAAGGCTCCATCGGGAGCTTCGCTATTTTCGTAATGTCGTGCGCGGGCGCTATCTGGCCGATTGTCTCTGCGAAAAGGTCCGCATGCGCGGGGTTGTCGGTCTTCATCGTAATTATGGTCCTGTCCCCGAACGTGGGCTCGTACGTGCCGGTGACGGTCACAATGTCCCCGGTTGCGGGGTCCTTTATGTCCATTGAGAATTCCCCTTTCTCCAAATCGAAATTCTCTTTCGCAAAAACCTTCTTCTTCTCGGGCGCGGTTGCCGCTATTTCATCCTGCTTCATGTGCATGTCGAGCATCGTCCCGACGTGCTTGTAGGCCTGCATTGCGCTTTCCTTGGTCAGCGCCTTTACGTCTATCTCTTCGATTATGTCAATGTTGGGGTCCTTGAGCACCTTCTTCTCGTTCACCGTGCCGTCCTTTTTCTTGGGGAGCTCGCCCTCATACCTTATGAGGAACATCATCCCGTATGCGGAAAATGTGCCAATCTTGAACTCCATGTCCGGCTTTGCCCCAGCTTCAAGCGGGCTGCCGGCAGTGACGTCTTCGAAGGGCTCCTCCTTGGACTGCTCGTTGAATTCCATGAACGTGACGTTGGGCATGTTGGCGATGTTGACGTCCGCCGTGTTCACTTTGGCCTCTATGGTGTATTCGCCTTTTTCCTCTGCCGGCTTGGGCGCCTTTGCCGGCACCGCTTTCTTCTTGTCGCCATTGCCCATAGTATTATTGCGGAGCAAAAGAATAAAAGAATGCATGAGATGGGTTTCCATGAGAGGGAAGCACATTCTCCTGGCGGCGGTTTTCTGCGTTGTTTTCAGCGGGCTCGCTTCTGCGGCGAGCATACCGAGGGCGACCACGTGCCACGTGAACGGGGAAACGTGCGAAATAACCATCACGATAAAGCTTGCGTTCATAGGCGCGGACGCGACATACCGGGCAAATGCGGAAAACGCGATAGAGAGCGAGTGGAACGGCGCAAGCGGCTCGCGCACCTACGGGGACTGCAAGTGCAAGGTGAAGTTCGACGTAATCACGAGCGAGCTGAAGCAGGGCAACTGCACCCCCCAGCCGCTGGACGAGCACTGCATAATAGTGACCCCTTTCGCGACCAAGCCGCCCGTATCAACGAACGGCACGAAGTACATGGGGTACATGAAAGGCGTTTCCAGCGGCCCCCCGATAGAGGGGTGGTGGAGCGACCAGATGGACAGGCCCGTGCAGGGGAGCGCCACCGGGGAGACATACCGGGACTTTGCGCACGAGGCAGGCCACATGATGGGGCTTGACGACTGCGACGGGGACCTGATGTGCGCCACCCATGGTAACTCCGGCCATGCGTCGCAGGCGAACGTGAACGCGGCCGTTGAGAACGTATGCGGCCAGAGCCCGTGCCCTGACAGGTGCTGCTGCGGGAACGGGAAAATAGAGGGGGGCAGGGGGGAGAAGTGCGACCCGGTGGCAAACCCGAACGGATGCGGGAGCGGCCAGTCGTGCTGCCCCTACTGCTGCAGCTGCTACGGGAAGCAGTGCGACCCGCAATACGGGGAATACGCAACAGAGGATGACTGCAGGAAGAGCTGCAAGGACCCGAAGGTTTGCGCATACAGCTACTGGGCAGGGTGCTGGAGCTGCCTGGAGAGCTGGGAAAAGGAGCTCTATCCGGAGTTCGACCCCTCCAGGGTAAGGGAGGCGGGAAAGTGCAACCACAGCGCGCAGGTGCAGCCCGCTGGAGGCGCCCAGGGTGCGAAGAACATCGCGCAGGGCCTCGCCGGCCCCGGCTCTGCGGTGGGAAGCTATTTCGAGAACGAGAGGGCGAACATTTACATTACTGATATCTACCCGGGGTGCGGATACGCGGAAGAGAATTACGCGATTATTGAGGGCGGGCAGGTGGTGGAATCCGGGGAAGGCGCGCTCCCGGGGCCCACGGTGAACATTTACGCTGATGCCGCGGCGGTGGACATGCTCATGGAAGGCGAGATAGGGATGCCAAGCGCGCTGAAGGGCGGCCTCGTGAGCTACGAGGGCGTGGGCTTCTTCGAAGGGCTGAAATACTGGCTGGCGGGATTCTACGTTGACAATCTCCTGCCGGCGGAGCCCCTGCCGGAGCAGATTCTCGAGAGGCACAGGCAGGCCGCGTCGCTTGCGGCAGAGGCGGAAACGGAGCTGGTGGAGCTGGAGCCGGGCGAATACGTCTACGTGGTGTACCCTGAGGGGGAGCCCAGCGAGCCGGTGCTGATTGCGCCGGAATACATGCAGGGGGAGGGCATCCCGGGAGGGCCGGTGGACCAATAGGTATATAAATGTGTGAATGTCTATAATAATGTGGTGTATTGATGGTAGGGCCAGTGGTGAACGTATCGGTGCGCTCCCCGGAGAAAGCAATAGCTGAAATTGTAAAGGGAGTGAGCACGGATGGCGAAATACTTATACTGAAGGGCGCGGGGCCAATGGGCGCTGACCTCAAGGGCGTGAAAGCGGAGGAGGCGCTTGCGCTGCGGCTGAACGGGCTCATTGCAGAGGCAAAGGCCTCGGGCTGGAATGCGTTCGAGGCCTATGAGAAGGCATTGGGCGAGCTTTCCGAGCAGATAATCAAGGAAGGCCATGGCCTGGGCATACGCGTGGAAGCTGCCCACGGGATTCTCGAGAGGGCCACCATAAAGGCGGTGGGCGGCAGCTTCAAGGAGATAATCAATTCCATTACAAAAGAAATGGGCGAGGAAATCAAAGCCATAAACGAGAACTGGATGAAGGGCATATATGCGGAAATGGCGGGCATAAAGGGCGCTTACTATGCTAAGGGAATAGTGGATGCGGAGAAGGCACTCGCGGAAGTGAATGCCCTGCTCAAGGACGAAAGGTGGGTAAAACTCACGAAGGAAAACCCGCGGGCGGCGCTCATGGAGCTCGCGACCGTGGTCACCACTGCAAGGTTCAAGGCGTGGGAGCTGGTAAGCAGGGGGATAGAGAAAATCCCTGGCATCAGCATGGCGGAGAAAGTGAAGATGACGCAGCTCGTGCTCGAGGACCTCGGGCTCAACCCCAAGGTGATGCCACTCACAACGTGGAGCAAGGACGTGCTGCCCAACATGGTGCCCTGGCTGAAGGAAATGAAGGCCGGCAAGCCGATAGAGGCAACGGTGAAGACCGAAAAGGGAGTGAAAAGCTGGGGCAAGCTCTGGGAAGCGCTCTTCGGCGGAAAGAAGGCAAAGGCCGCTGGTGCGGCAATGCTCGTGCTCGCCGCAGGCGGGCTTGCATACTGGGCTTACGAGGAATCAAAGGAGAAGAAAAAGAAGCTGGGCTCCGTGCCCGTGCTTACGAAGAAATAGGTGTTGATATGGTTGGGCCTGTCGGGAAAACGAAAACGCCGTATGTGCTGAGGGAAGAGGCAATGAAGGAAATGCTCAAGGACGTAAGCATCACCCCTGCGGGGAAACTAAAGTACGGGAAATATGCCGCAGGGCCGGCTTCGCTGGAGGCAGTTGCAAAGGACCTGCAGCTTAAGGTACTGAGCATCAATGGCGTGGACAAGCAGGACGCAATGAAGAGCTTCTTCGATAAGTTCGTGACCAAGATGGAGAAGGCGGGCCTCGGTGCAAAGGAGATATACCTCAAGGCCACGGAGATAGCGGCAAAGGCGGTGGGCGCAAGCTTCGAAAGCATAAAGGCGCTGCTCAAGGACAGCGTCAAGTATGACATTGAATACATGAACAAGCTCTGGGGCGCGGGGGTCTTCATGAAGCTGGATGCCGCAGGCAATCCGGTCATGGAGCCCAAGGACAGGCTCGTGAGCGAAGCGACCGAGAAGAAAGTGCTCGGCATGATCGATGACCTTTACAAGAACCCTGAATTCATAAAGGAAATGAAAACCAACCCCTACAAGGCGCTACAGCGCATCTCGGAAGTGGTTGCAAGGGCGAAGATGGCGGTTCTTAAGGATGTGGAAACTGTTCTCGCGAAGACTGCCGAGGCTGCTGCAGTGAAGGCATCCGCGGTGCTGAAGATGATGGAGTTCGGTGTCGGGTTCGAGAAGATACCGCCTACAAAAGAAGCGATGGTTAAGCTCAAGAGCGCATACAAGCTGGAGAGCATACTGCCGGACGAGTTCTTTGCCGAAGCGAAGAAATCGGACGCGCTGCTCAAAGAAGGGAAATTCGTCAGCGAGGCGGAGCAGGCGGCTGCAAAGGAGGCCGGCCATGCATGGCATGCTTATGCTGTGGGCGTGAAGGGGAGCGCGAAGATAAATTACGTGAAGAAGGCAATGGCCAACGCGACCAAGGAGCTCAAGAGCAGGAAGATGAAAGGCCTGGTTGGGCTGGCGCTTGTGGCCGCCGTGGGCGCAGGGCTCTACCTTTCAACAGCTGAAGAATAGAAAAATTAAAAGAAGGGGGCTTTGGAGCCCCTCTGCTTTTTCTGCCGCAGCATCTACGGGGCGACCCAGCTGGGCGCATTCGCCGGGCAGATTACGTTCTTGTCCGGGCATCCGGTGTCGCACGGCTTTACGCACGGGCAGTTGGTGCACGGGAACCTCTTCACCATGCCGCAGCAGCAGCTGTCGTACCCTGCAATGTTCGTGACCTTGTAGAACCACGAGTAGGTGCAGGTCGTGTAGCACATGGGCGCTTCGTAATATGCCTCTGCCGCCTTGCCGCAATCCGAAGAGCTGGCCAGCCCGTGCCCAAGCACGTCCGCGCCCGGGGTTGCGCTGCAGACCTCGTTGCAATTCAGGGACGGCGGGTATACGCAGGTGCAGCCCTGGCTGCACACCCCCCCGTCGCAGTCATAGTCGTACTCGCACTCTTCGCCGGGGTCAAGGATGCCGTCGCCGCAATAGGCAGGGACTTCGTAGCAGTAGCAGTCGATGCACCACATGCCTTCGCCGCAGTCCTGGTCATATTCGCACTGCTCCCATTCCTCCTGCACTATGCCGTCCCCGCAGTAGCCCTCGTCTCGCCCGCTTTCAACGCACTGGCAGCCGATGCAGTATTCGTCAGGGTAGAACGGGCAGTCCTGGTCGTATTCGCAGTCTTCCCACTGGTAGTCGATTATGCCGTCCCCGCAGTAGCCCTCGTCTCGCCCGCTTTCAACGCATTCGCAGTCGATGCAGTCGTATCCGACCGGGCAGTCGAGGTCGTGCTCGCATTCCTCGTCCCAGTCAATCTCGCCGTCGCCGCATTCGCTCACGCCTCCGCAGTCGCGGTCGCTGTAGCATTCATCGTAGCCCGGCGTCATCTTCTCGACGCACTCGGTGCCCTCGCACGCATAGTGCCTGCACTGCGCATTGAAATGGCAGGTGCTTTCCCCTGCGCCCTGAACAAGCTGGCAGTAGCCGCCAACGCACTCAAGGTGCTTTTCCCCGGGAAGGTCTTCCTCGGTCTGGCAGTGGCACAGGATGCACATCAGGGGAGGCGGGCAGGTGTCCGGCAGGAGCGGCACGCCGTTGTTCCCGCCAACGTCGCATTCCTCGGTCGCGCCATGGGGTGGGTCGGATATGTAGCCATCGCCGCATTCGGGCGGGATGATGCCCTGTATGCATTCGCATTCGCTGCAGCGCTCGCCCGTGCCGCAGGTGTCTTTCGCTGCGCCGTAGTATGAGCCGTCGGCTTTCATTCCGCCTCCGATGTCGCATTCCTCGCCGGAGTCTATTTCGCCGTTGCCGCAGTCGCTTTCCTCGAAGCAGTCCTCATCGGTCCTGCAGGAGTCCTCTCCGGGCGCCATCACTTCGGTGCACGCATCGCCCTCGCATTCGTAGTGCCTGCAGTCATCGTTGGAGATGCATTCGTTCTCCCCTTCGCCTTCACCGTGGGTGCACATTCCCTGGAAGCATTCGAAGTGGTAGCCTTCAGGGGGCTGGGGCCCGTCCTCGGGGGGCTGCTCGCCGTCCTCAGGCGGGATGTCGTCGCCCGGGATGCACTTGCAGTCGCGCAGCCTGCACGTTTCGCCCGGCGGGCACTTTATGCCGACTTCGCACTGCTCCCAAATTCCATCGTCATTCGGCCTCTGGATTGCCGCATCCCCGCACCAGGTGCGGTTGGGCGTGATTATCTCTTCGCAGAGGCAGTTGCGCACGTCGCACCATTCATTTGCTTTCGGGCACGCGATTCCTACTTCGCATTCCTCCATCTGCCCGAAGCTGTTCGGCGCCTGCAGCACCTTGTCGCCGCAGTAGGTGAAGTCGAATTCGTATTCCTCAATCAGCTTTATGAGCGGGGAGACGTCCGGGTTGCGGTCCTTGTAGGACCGGCCCGGGTCTATGGGCGCAACCGCGCTCCACCCGCCCTGGTACCTCGTATAGTATATGTCGCTCGGCGAGACCGAGGTGGTCCAGAACACGCCGAGGCCGATTTTGCGCTGGTCTATGAAGGTTATCGCGGGCCTGAAGTCGGAGCCCGTGCCGGGGACCGGAGAAACGCTGCCGGGCGCGGCGATTGCGCCGCTGGAAGCGAGGTCCCTCTTCTGGATTGCGAGCGCGTGCGCGACAGCGCCGGCGTCATACTCAACGTCCGGCATTTCGGTGTCGCCGAAGTTCACCGCCCTGCCCCAGGAGGTGCCGTCCCATGTGGAGGAGTAGAGGCCCCCTCCGCTCACGGCCCATACGATTGCCGCTTTGGCGGTCTTGTCCGAGGCCGCAAGCCCGATGCGCGCATCGGTGGGCACGCTGGTGTCCCATATTGCGTCCTTGGACTGGCCCGGGACTTCGGATGCCGGGGACCATGTGCCTCCCTTGTACACTGCCCACTTCACGCGCGGGCCGCCCTGGCCCATGCCCACCCAGGCGGCGAAATAGCCGCCGTTGGCCGGGCTGTATGCGAGCTCGGGCAGGGAAACGGAAATGATTGAATCATCGATGGGCGCGGAAACGCTCCACCTGGTGCCGTCCCAAGCGGAATAGTAGAGCGTATTGCTGCCGTCGGAATTCGTGTGCACCCAGATTGCGAGCGCGTCGCCGTTGCCGCTCATTGCGGATGCGGGGTCCGCATCCGCTCCGCTCACATGCGCAAGCGGGAGCGGAGGTGTCCATGAATTGGAATTGCCGTTGAACCATGAATAGTATATGTCGGAGTCGCCTGCGGGCGTGAGGTCGTCGCTCGAGCCCGAGGACTTGTGGCTCCACGAGGCAAGCGCGGTGTCTTTCCCGTCCGAATCAACGTACGGGTCGTGGTCGTCTCCGGCAGCTATCGCGAGGGCGTCGCTCTTTCCCCCTCCGGGCGTCCACCAGATTGCTGCACTGTCGTCCCAAAGGGAATACCAGATGTCCCAGCCATTGTCCCCTTCGCTCTGCCATACTGCGATCGCCCCGACCTGCCCTGCCTGGTAGGGGCAGCCGGCGAGAAAGAGGACTCCCAATGCAAGAAGCGCAATTGCCGCGTCCTTCATCATAGCACCGGGGAAACATCTTGAGGAACTAATAAAAAGCTTACATGCCGCTGCAGAACCCGAGCGACACCAAAAGTGTCGCGTTGGAGCTCTGCAAGAGCGACTGAAAAAGCAAAGGGGAAGGGCACTCCCTTCCCCCAAATGGCCAACAAGGTGACAACCCCCGTTGTCGCACGCACTGGACCCGGTCGGAGATTGATGAATGAAAGCGGGCACGAACCTAACCCACTCGCCTTCCAGCACCTCCCTCCATGCCACGGGGCTGCATAGCTTCCACGGGTTTCATGCGGAGAGACAAGGTCCAGTCACCGCATTATTGGCCGCTGGGAGCCAGAGGGCCCTGCAGCATACCCTTTTCAGGGGCACCCGAATTGCCCGCGTGCAACCGCATATATCAGGCGCAACAATTATGAAAGTATCTACAAATCAATTAGTATTATTCAACCATGGATTCCGCGAACGCGTAGGCGAGCAGCTCAAATGAGGGGTTGGAGTCCATGAGGTACTGCACGTAGAAGTGGGAGGCGAGGTTGCCCACAGTTTCTTCTTCTCCGGAAAGCACGAGGTCCACAACCGCCTTGTCAACCGAGTCGGGGTTGCCGACGTACGCCCATGCTATTTCGAAAAGCTCGCCCCTTTTCTTTTCGGGAATATCCCCTACCGACTTCACCTGCGTTTCCGCACCGGAATTGTACATCATGAGCACGAGCTCGCTGGCGATTTCGAATGCGAACTCCTCCTCTTCCCTGAGCTGCTCCACGTATTCGGGAGGGAGCTCCTTCTGGTTAATCTTTACATTTTTCAGGTAAATCTCATGGGTGAGGGAGAATGCTGCGATTGGGACGAGGGCCTCCGCGGCCTTTTCGAGCTTTGGCGGGGAGAGTATCTTCGCGGCCTGCTCGGCGGTTATTTTCGGGAGCTGCAAGGGCTTGCCGCCGAGGCATTTGTTGAGTATTTTCGCCGCCTTTTGGTAGTATGCCTTGGCGCCCACGGACTTGTCGAGCTTTGAGATTTCCTTGGAAGCGTTTGCGACCGCCTCCATTGCACCCTCTTCCGCAAGGACTTCCGCCTTGTAGCCCTTCGGGAGCCCCTTGAACAGGCGATTGGTGAGCGCGCTTTCCCTGAGCATCTGCACGAACTTCTTGCTCTTTGCGAGCTTCTCGAACAGCTTGGGCGTGAACTCGCCCGCGGACTTGAACACCCCTTCGGTCACCGCGATGGTGCGCATGAGGTTGAGGAACGCAAGCGCCTTGTCCCCGGTGGATGCAGTGGGGTCCGCCATAACCTGGTAGAATGAAATCATCTCCGGGATGTAAATCATGCCCGTGATCGCGGCTTTCCCGGCCATTTTTGTCGCGCCCCATACGCTCACTTTCGCAATCTGGCCCTTTGCGGCGGAGGCAGTGGTCTTCAGCGTTACCCATGCGCCCTCACGCGCGACTGAAATGGAGAGGGTTTTCAGGCCGCCGTATGCGGCTTTCGCCCCGCCCGCGAGGCCCTTTGTGCCGTAAACGAGTATGAACGACTCTACCATTGCGACCGGGAGGGTGAACGCAAATGCCTTTGCGTAATCCTCGGGCTTGGAGTACTCGAACTGGTCCGCAACATATACCGCGCCGGGGAAGAGCACGCTCATCACCGCGACCACAGGCGTATAAGTCTTTATGGTGGCCTCAGTGGCCTTCCAGTCCATTTTCTGCTCGTGCGCGCGCGACGCCCAGGATTTGCCCCATGGGGGCCAGCCCGCAACCATGCCGAAGCTGTGGCCGGTGTGCATGCGCGCCTGTATGCCCACGATTACCCCGGAATTCACGTACTGCATCGCATCCTCAAGGGGGACCCCCTTGGGCATGAGGGTTGAGCTGCCAAGCAGGTCCGTGTGCTGCCAACCCACAATTGTCTTGAACATGCGGTCTTCCAGGTCTTTGATTTCCTTGCTGCTGAGGAGCATTGCGGTCTTGTGGTCGAACATCATGTTGAGGTATGCTGCCGCAATCACCTCCTTGCCCACGTGGCTCTTGGTGCAGCCCACGATTATCTTGGACATGTTGAAGAATGTCAGGCCCTTGCCGAGCACTTCCGAGAGGTCGTCATCATCGAAAAGGCTGGAGGTCTTTGTGTCCCTGCCCAGCGCCTCCGCATATGCGGGCTTCCGCATGCTTTCCGGCAGGCTGTTGTTTATGAGGTTGAGCGCGTTCCAGCCCTGGTTCCATGCAATGAGGTTGTACGGGATTTGGGAAAGCACGTCTGCAAGCAGGGACTTCTTCACTTTCTCAAAGCCTTCGTCTCCTTCCTTGAGCGTGACTGACTGGCCCTCCGGGCCGCCTATCTTCAATTCGTCTGCCTTGAGTATCCTCCAGTAGTCCTTCACGAGCGCATCCGCCTGCGCGCCGTATGTGTTCACGGACTTTGCAAGCGCATTGGCGTGCTTCTGCATCAGCTTGAGCAGTGCGGAGTGCTGCTTGTCCGTGGGGGCGTTCTTCTTCCCGAACTCCTCGTCTTCCGCCTTCCTGTAGGAAAACCCGTCGTTGATTACTGTGAGGAGGTGCGCATAGCCGAGCATTTCCTCGCCCTTGAGCATGGAGGTTTTCATGCCCCCCAGAAGTTCAACGGTTTCCCCGGCGCGGGACTTGTGCGCGAAGAAATAGCCCACGTTGCCTGAAAGAGTGTCAAAGGATTTCTGCACCTCTTCGCTGTAGTGCTCCTGCACCTTGTGCCAGAGGGCGACGTAGTCCCTGAGGAACTGGGCATATTCCGCGGGCTTGAGCTTGTCCATCCCGAACTCAAGCCGCTTTATTTCCTCCTTGGTCTCGGAAAGCCAGGTTTTCACTTTTTGGGACTCTTTCTGGGCCATATAGTATAATAAGGCGCTGAAAAGATTTAAATATGCGCGCCGGGAGAGCTCAGACGTGCTTGCGCACGTCGATTGCGCTTCCGCTCTTTGCCTTTTTGCTTTTGAGGAGCCCAATTACCTCCAATGCAACATCGTCCGGCACGTGCTCCGCGGGCCTGCGGCCTGCGAAGCTTTCCCACATGTGCGTCTGCGTGCTCGTCGGGCAGACCGCGTACGCCCGCACCCCGTATTCCGAAAGCTCGCCTGCAATGGATTCGGTGAAGCCGATTACCCCGAACTTGGTCGCGCAATAGACCGGCATGTCCGCAAAACCCTGCTTGCCCGCAATCGAGGCGATGTTGATGAGGATGCCCTTTGATTTCCTCAGGGCAGGGAGGGCAAGCGCCGAAAGGTGGATGGGCCCGCGGAGGTTGACGTCTATTGTCCGGTCTATCTCCTTTTCCTTCTTCTTTGCGAGCCCCCCTCCGAAAAGCACGCCCGCATTGTTTACCCAGATGTCTATGCGGCCGAATTCCTTCAGCACGGTTTTTACCAGGCGCTTGCGGTCCGCAGGCTTCGTGACGTCGGCAACCACCGCGAGCGAGTCGGTGCCTAAGGAGGAGAGCGCCTTCCCGGCCTTCTCCAGCTCGCCGCGGCTGCGGCCGCAGATTGCAACGTCCGCACCGCTTTCCGCGAGGTGGCGCGCAATCGCGTTGCCTATCCCGCGGTCGCCCCCGGTTACCACGGCCACTTTCCCATCGAGGAATCCCATGCACGGGAATGGGAAGGAAAAAGATAAAAGGGGTTGCTGCCGCACCGCCCGAAAGCGCCGGAAGGGGGCACGGAAAGGGCGGCCGCACCCAGTGCCGTCCCGGGCCGCGGGAAAGGCAGGGGGTTGCTAAAGCACCGGGAAGAACTTTACCCGGAACTTGTTCTTGAGAAGGTGCTCGACGACCATCTTCTTCGCTTTCTCGTATTCTTCCTTCGTGTACTGGCGGTTCGCGATGCAGTACTGCTTGGAGGCGAGGTGGAAGCAGAACATGCAGTCCTGCAGGTCGAAGCAGTTGTGGCAGTAGAAGCAGTTGGAGCATTTCGCGCTCCAGCTCACCTCAAAGCAGTTCGTGAGGCTGCTGTCCTGGCAGCGGATGCAGAAGGACGAATCGGCCATGAACTTCGAGCCGTAGACGTATTCGCAGCTGTTGCAGTTCTCGGAGAAGCCGATGTATTTCGAGGAGAGGATGTTCTGGCTCAGGTACACGTGGCTGCTGCCCAGGACGTTGTCCGAGTCCCGGACGTTGGTGGCGTTGATCGTCTTGCTGCCGAGGAAGGAGTTGAGCTCGCCGTACATCTTCTCGACGTCCTTGAGGGACTTTATGTCCTCTTTCGGCCGCATGAGCGTGTCCTCGGCGACCATCTTCGTCGTTTCCTTCTCGCTGACGTACTTGTCCACGTCATAAATGGTATATACTGTGTCGCCCCCCAGCGTCTTCTTCTTCACCGGGAGCTTTACGCCCTGCGAGAACACCTTCGCGCCCTCTTCCAGGGACATGTCTATGTCCGTGCCGAACAGCTCGCGCAGGACCGCCCTGAAAGTCTCTTCTTCGTTCATTCTTCCCCTCCTTCTTCCGAAACATCAACGGTGCGCGCCTTCAGCGGCCGCGTGTACTTGTTTTCCTGCACGACCCGGAAGATGCATTCCCTCGGGTTGGCCTCGGTGAGGACCTCTATCCTCTTCTCGTCTATTTCCGCAAAGGACTTGCCGCTCTCGAACACCGGGCTTATGTCAAGCGTCATCATCTTCTTTACAACTTCCGCGTCCTTGCGGCTCATCTTGAAGCAGAATATGTTGGACACGTTCGCCTGTATGGACTGGAGAACCTCGAGGTCCACCTGGCCGAGGTATTGCTGCGCAATCAGTACCGCTAGCCCGAACTTGCGCGCCTCCGCGAGTATCTGCGCGAACGCGGGGTTCTGCACGAGCGAGAATTCATCCACTATGAGTATTACTTTTTTCTTCACCGAGCGGCTCTGGAGCAGGGTGAACACCTGCTGTATCATCGCCCCGCCTATGAGGCGCGTCATATTCTTCCCGAGCTCGGAGGGGTTGGTGGAGATGAAGAGCACCGGCTCCTTGCTTATCAGCCCCGCGAGGTCGTACTGCTTCGCCTTGTCTATGTTCGCGCTGAGCAGATTGTATTCGTTGATGAGGTTGAGTATGGGCAGGATGGTGGAATCGTACTTCTTGGTCTGGAATTCCATGAATTCCGTGTCGAAGAACTTCTTGAGCACCGCGTTGTCGCATTCGCCGACGAACTTCTTCCTGGTCATGGTGTCGGTGAGCAGCAGGTTGAGGTTCTCGAAGCTCATCTTCTTTATGGTGAAGAGGAGGAACAGCGCGTGCTTGAACAGGCGCGAAAGCTGCGGGTTGCCCTCGAAATCCAGGAACGCGGAGAACAACAGCATCGTGAACTCGGTGGATGCGGAGGGCTCGCCCGTGTTGCAGAAGAGCTCGACCGCCTCCCTGCGGAAATCTATCTGCCTCACCCCCAGCTTCTTCAGGTTCTTGTATACGGTTGCATGCGGGTCGAGGAACACTATATGGCAGTCCTTGGTGTAGCCGCCTTTCATGAGGCCGCGCACGTAGAGCTCGAGGAACTTGCTCTTGCCCGTGCCCGTCTGGCCCACTACGAGGCCGTGCTTGAAGAAGTCGAAGTCCTCGATGCCGAATTCCTCCCCCTCCTTCGCGAACAGCGCGCCGGCCTTCTTCGTGCCCTGGACGCGGACGTCCGACATCTTGAGCTCGGCCTTGACCTTCTCAACCTGCTTGTCCAGCGTCCTGAGCATGCTGAAGGACAGGAACTTATGGACGTTGCTTATTAGCAGGAAGTCGGACTGGCCGTTGGAATAGTAAGCCTTCCCAAGCGAGAGGTTCAGGCTTGCGGGCTTGAGCAGGACCTTCAGCACCATGAGGTCCGCGGACCGGTTCCTCTTCACGTGCTCGGACGAATCGAATTCCACCGCCTCCTTGCCGAAAACGAACTTGGGGCCGGGGAAGCCGTGCGCTTCCGCATGCGGCTTTTCAGTCGCGGTCACCCTGAACGGGTGGAATATCGCATTGCCGTTCTCGAGGTACTTGTCGCTTTCTATTATGTAGCGCACGCGCCTGCCCTTCATCTCTATGCATATGGTCACGTAGGTATGGAAGTGGGAAAGCTTGCGCAGGAACTCCTTCCATTCCTCCGGGCTTGTGCTGTCCACGTAAAACGAGATGTCGTAGTACCTTTTCCCAGGGGCGCGCAGAACGGGCTTCTCAAGTATGAGCGGCTTCGGCTCGGGCGCGAATTCCGCGGCCCTCCCCGTTCGGAGCCTTTCGAATTCCGCGAACTTGCGGCGCCTGTGCTCTTGCGCTGCCTCGTCTTCTTCCATGGGAAACGGATGGGTATGTTGCGGGAAGAATATAAAACCATTCCCCTGCGCGGGCAGGAAATGGCAGCTGAGAGAAAAAGAATGAAAGGCTGCCCCGCACCCAATTTGCAGGGCGGGAGAAAGCCTCAGATTTCACAGCCGGTGAGGCCCGCAAGGGTTTCCAGCGGCTTCGTGCCGGGGTAGCTCTCGCCGCCAATTATCCAGGTTGGGTAGCCGCGGACTCCGTTCGCATCGCAGAGCCCCCGGTTGTAGTCGCAG
>Ga0180431_10003998_pt1 | contig 18594 bp, 13 predicted proteins | sample SS_ome_11_FD_132459 | JGI IMG/M metagenome (GOLD analysis project Ga0180431, IMG submission 132459) | Hypersaline lake sediment archaeal communities from the Salton Sea, California, USA - SS_1_MS_1 metaG | ecosystem: Environmental > Aquatic > Non-marine Saline and Alkaline > Hypersaline >... | reverse complement strand
CGTTGTCCTCGGGTGGATTGTGCGAAGCTGAGATCACCGCGCCGAGATCGGCACGTTCGTCCTTGATGAGAAACGAGATGGCAGGTGTCGGGATAATCCCGGCGAGGTAGACGTCAACGCCCGCTGCCGCAAACCCGGATGCAAGCGCGGCCTCAAGCATCGAACCGCTGTTCCGGGTGTCACGACCAATGATCATGCGCCCACCCTCTGGAAGGAGTTGCCCTGCCGTGGCTCGAGCAAGGGCAACGGCGAGTTCAGGGGTCAGCAGCTTGTTGGCTGGGCCGCGCACACCGTCTGTACCGAAGAGGGCGGTCATCGAAACGACCACGCTCCCGACACAGCGAGCATCGGCACGGGAAAGGCAATCGGGTAGATCAACTCACTTGTCAACCCGAACGCGAGTGGCTGCGCAGCCGAGGTCAAGACAGAGACGCCGCCGCCGAAGACGATCGACGGAAAGCGCTGCCCCGGGTCGAAGTAGGAGAGCCCCGTTGTCACTCGCAGCGATGCGCTTGTCTCGTCTAGGTCTTCTGCAAGCGCGATATCCGCGCTCCCGAGCAAGAGCGTTCCACCCTGTGGAGACAGAAATAACGAAATGGAAAGGCCTCCGAATGGCATGTCGGTCACGATCTCGGCCCCCAACAGGAGAGGTATCCCGGTGAACGGAAGGATCAAGCGAATCCCGACTGATTGGATCTCAGCGAGAATTGGGAGACAAGAACTGACAAGCACGACGAGAACCACAACAGCGAGAGCAGTTCTTCGATTCATCGTGACCGAGTCTATCGAATCCACACGAGGAATGCGAGCCTACCGAATGCTACGGATGACATCCCCAATCGCCGGAGCGAAGCTGTCGATCATGGTGGCGTAGGAGACCTGCTCTCGGACCTCAGTGATGCGGACTTTTCCCTTTGTGGAGACGATATCGTAGGAGACGATCGCGCTTGTCTCCGCGTCTAGGACAAGATTCTCCACCTCGAGCACTTCAAACACATCCCCTTCGGTCGTCCCGGACGACGCTCCGAGGTTGATGGTAAGTCTACCGTCAGGAAGGATCGCTGCGATCTGCCCCACCTGGGATTCCATCATCATTCCTGCTGCGGGACCGAGAGGTGCCTCCCGATCGAGTGTCTGAGACGCCGCGTCTTCCAGGGAGAGAAGCAGAGCGGAGGTCAGTTGGCCGACCGCATGGTTCATCGCCTTCCCGACCGCTGTTGTGTCGAACTGCTGGCTCCCCGCGGTGACTTCTTCTGCCCCTGGAGTGGAGAGACTGATGCCCGGTCGGATCTGGAATCCAGCGGAATCGATGTGCGATGTTCCATTCCATAGCTTGGCTGTGTAGATGCCCGGTCCTGTCGAAACGCTGGCTGCGGTCCGTTGATCCCAGGACCATGTTCCGCAGGAATCCGTATCAACGTATTGCCACCCAAGCCACTTGAGAAACGCGCCTGTCGACGAGTAGATTTCCACACCGAACCACCCGGCCCCCCCAGCGTTGCGGTAGCCGATCAAGACGGTTTGCCCGGGATTGTGCCAGGCACGATCGACCTGCAGTCCCCCGGAGCAGATCTCGGAAGCTCCGGCTGTGAGGAACGAGAGAAGCTGACCGAGGTCGATCGAGAAGCCGGTGGTTCCTTCGTGGTGTCCCTCTGCCGACGCGAAAGCCAGGGGGAGCGAGCTGTAGACATCGAGAACCTGAGCAGACAGAGCAACATCAACGGAGGCGCTGTCCAGGCGAAGGAATCCCAGGTTGAGGGATGAGTCCTGTACGTTCACATTGACGACCGATCCAAGGATAAGGAGATCTGCGCCGATCAGGCGACCTGCGGTGGCTACATCGGAGGGCACCGTAGGATTCAATCCGTTCTCTTGCATAAGCGCATCCAACTCGACCCGATCAACGACTCGCAGCCCACTTGCGGTGAACCGCTCCGCAAGTTTGTCGGCGACACCCTGACCCACATTGACAAACCCCGTGTTGCCGGCTTCGTCGAATCGGGCGACGGCGATCTTGAGAGGAGATAGGAGAGCCATAGCTTCCTCATCAAGCCGCACGTCCACGTGGACGGACTGGCTGTTGTTGAGTTCGTCGGTCTCCTCCACACGATCAAGAGGGCCGTCGACCTCAACAAGCAGAATGTGCGGTCCAGCCGTGGCCGTCCATGTTGTGGTCAGCTTCTTGGTGCGGCCGCTACCCAAAGAGCTCAGCGGGATGAGATCTATCTCGTGAGCGTCCATGCTGAATCGAACGAAGAAAGGTCCTGCATTGCTGCTCCGGCTAGTGTTCTCAATGGTTGCGACGATGGTGACCAGACTGCCGCTTGTTGGTGTGGTCGGCGAGAGATCGAGCTGTGTGATGACAAGATCCGGAAGCGCAAGCCCGATCTGTGCGAGACATCCTACCGCCAGGGCAACACACACAAGAATTCGTTTTGTCATCATCTGCTCCGAGCAACCATCGCTACCACGTACACCCGATCCTCCACCCAGGTTTCGCAGCGACACATTCTACAAGGAGTGTCGAACAGGAGACGGCGGGCACGTCTGGCACCCTCCACCAGCTGTGGGGCATCATTGCATCACTAGATCTGGCTCCAATCGCGTCCCGTCTTAACCTTGACGGACAGCGGAACACTCAAGGGGAGCACCCCTTCCATCTTATCCGTGATCATCGCTGTTGAATCGACCAGGGCGTGATCCTCGATCTCGAATACGAGTTCGTCATGGATCTGGAGGATCATCTTGACAGGGAGGTGCTCTTCTTCGATCCAACGATCGATCTCGATCATCGCTAGCTTGATGAGGTCGGCCGCACTCCCCTGGATCGGAGTATTGATTGCATTCCGCTTGTCGTAGTTCCGCCGAGCCACGTTTCGGGACGTCAAGTGTGGGAGTGGCCTGCGGCGGCCGAGGACTGTCTCTGCATAGCCTGCCTCGGTTGCGCGTTCGATCATCCGATCGATGTACTCCCGCGCTCTTGGATAGGCCGAGAAGAAACGCTCGATGTACCCCCTGGCTTCGGACTGCGTGATCCCAAGTTCTCTTGCGAGGCCGAAAGGACTGATCCCGTAGAGGATTCCGAAGTTGATCCGTTTGGCCGCATCTCGTAGGCCATCCGGGATCTGCTCCTCGGGAAGGCCGAACACGGCACTTGCCGTCAGCCGGTGGAGATCGAGATCGGAGGCGAACGCTTCGATCAGATGCTCGTCCTCCGAGAAATGCGCGAGCAAACGGAGCTCAATCTGCGAGTAGTCTGCCGCGACGAGAGAGGAGCCCGGTGGGGCGACGAATGCAGCACGGATTCGTCCGCCGATATCGGTTCGCGTCGGGATATTCTGAAGATTGGGGTCGGATGAAGAGAGACGGCCCGTTGCCGTTGCAGTTTGGTGGTAGCTCGTGTGGATCCGTCCGGTGGACGGATGGATCGACTTCGGAAGTTGGTCGACATACGTCGTCAGTAGCTTTCGCAGCTCTCGATGGGCAAGAAGCTTCCCTGGAAACGGATGCTGCTCGGCCAGGATGGCGAGGACTCGGGCACTCGTTGAAGGACCCGTCTTCGTTCGATCGATAACCGGCAGGCCGAAACGTTCGAACAGAATCTCACCGACCTGTTTCGGCGAGTTTGGATTGAACGGTCCGCCTGCAAGATCCATCAGATCTGCTTCGACAATCTGCAGTTCTGTGCGGAGCTCATCGCCCTGCATTGCGAGAACATCGCTGTCGACGAGAATGCCGTGCTCTTCCATTCGAGCAAGAACCGGAACCAGGGGGACCTCGACGTCACGGAACAGCTTCGTGAGGCCTCCTTGCTCGAGATCGTGCATCAGTGGGGTGTAGAGACGTCGGACGATCTCGGCGTCCTCGGCAGCGTATTCGGTGGCTCGATCAACGGGCACCGCAGCAAACGAGCCGTCCTTCCCTGCGACCTCATCGTAGGTGAGCATCGAGTGGCCGAGGTATGTTGTAGCGATCTGCTCAAGGTTGTGTCGACGTTCCTCAGGGTGGACCAGGTGTGAGGCGATCATGGCATCGAACCGAAGACCTCGTGCGGGCATCCCGTGACGGTGAAGGACGATCAGATCGTACTTCAGATTCTGTCCGATCAGCCGAGAGGGCTCCTCCTCAAGCGCCGGGCGGAGGACATCGAGAACCGTTGCGAGCGGGAGCTGCTCCGGAACGCCGAGCCCTTCATGTCCGACTGGGATGTAGTAGCCGGTGTACGGTTCGAGGGAGAGCGCGACGCCGACAATGCTTGCATCGACCGGATCCAGCCCGGTTGTCTCTAGATCGAGCGAGACAAGCTCGGCCTGCTGCAGCGGCTCGGAGAGAGCCAGAAGGTCTTCCTGCTTGACGATGGTCTTATACGACACGGGGTGCGCCGGCGCGGCCGGCACGTGACTGGGAAGGTCAGCCGGCTCCAGATCCAGCATGCTCAGAGCGCTGGAGAACTCGAGCTCGGTAAGGGCCCGTACGAGTCCGTCCTGGTTGATCCCCTGGAGGCGGCACAAGGATGTGATCTCTTCGAGTTCGATATCAGATCGAAGGCGGATCAGCCGACGGGCAAGCTCGGCAGCCTCGCGGTGGTTCGCCAGCCCCGAGGCGACCCGACGGTTCTTCACCTTGTCGGCGGACTCCAATGCGATATCGAGCGAGCCGAATCGGTGAAGAAGCTGTGGTGCCGTCTTGCTCCCGACACCAGGAACGCCGGGTATGTTGTCTGATGCGTCCCCAATGAGGGAGAGCAGATCTACAATCTGCTCGGGAGGAACACCATACTTCGCCTGGACACCTTCTGGATCGAGGAGCTTCTGTTTGGCGTCAACGCCGCGACCGCCGGGTCGGAGAAGGCTTACACGATCTGAGACGACCTGCGCCATATCCTTGTCCGATGTGGCAATCAGACACGTGAGATCACGCTTCTCTGCCTGTTGGGAGATCGACGCGAGTACGTCATCTGCTTCCACACCGGGAATGGAGACCGTCGCGATACCCAGCGTGGCGAGAAGATGCTCGATCAAGGGGAACTGACCTGCCAACTCTTCGGGCATCGGCTTTCGATTGGCCTTGTAGTCAGGGTAGATCGTATGGCGGAATGTCTTGCCTCCGGCATCGAAGACGACGGCAACGTATGCCGACGGGTAGTCGCGCAATACGCGCAGGAGAATCAGCCAGAATCCGTACACGGCATTCACCGGCTGTCCGCCGCGCGTTGTCAGCTCCGGGATTCCGTAGAACGCCCGGTAGGCATGGGAGTGGCCGTCAAACAGCAACACTCGATTCTCGTCGAGCGTCTCCGAGATGCGCAGGATCTCCTCATAGGTAGACATCGTTGGCTAGGTCTACTCCTTGTCGGTCAAGCAGGTAGCAAAGCGCGAGGGCCAGGCCATCGGCCATGTCGTCCGGCTTCGGGATCTGTGGAAGAGACAGGAGGCGCTTGACCATCGATTGAACTTGTGATTTCGGAGCCTTCCCATAACCGGTGATACGCTTCTTGAGCTGGAGAGGCGTGTACCCCCTGACGGCAAGATCTGCGGCTGCCATCAGCAGAACCCCACGGGCTTCCGCAGTACGCATGGCGGTCTGAGCGTTTGTCGCCAGGAAAATCTCCTCAATGGCTACCCCATCGGGCTGGTACGTTTCGATCAAAGCACGCGCTTCTTGATAGATCGTGTGTAATCGGTCCGCACGAGAGATCCCTTTCTCGGTCTTGATGACGCCGCCGGCGATCGCTTCCCAACTGCTGCGAGTGCCTCGAACGATCCCATAGCCTGTGGTCGCCAGACCGGGATCGAAACCGAGTGCGACGAAGTCGCTGATCATGCCAGGAAATCCCTCAGAGTCCTCTTTTCGGCCCGATCGAGTTCGCATTTGTGGTCGGGGTGCCGATTGAGATTGATGCCGCAGGCAGGGCAGAGACCGAGACAATCAGGCTTGCAGAGAACGTTCGGTTCACGGGAAGAAAGGACAAGGCGGAGGACGATCGGCAGAAGATCAATGGACTCAGAGCCGGGCGGAACCTGCACCTCGAACGATTCATCGATCTCCAACGTTGACTCAACCGGTGCAAGACAACGGCGACAGGGCTGGACGAGTCTCGCGCGGAGGGTTACCTCGAAGTACATTGTCGAGAGCTGGGCGAACCCTTCGCCGTCGAGTTCGATCGATTCGACCATGCAGAGGGTTTCGGGATCGTGCTTCCCCTGCAGCGTAGATGCGACGGGGAGTCGCCGGCCAGGACTTGCCAGAAACTCAGCGATTCGGAATGACATGGTGTCGAAGGCGGGCCGCGACATCAGCCGTTCGCCTTCCCTCCTTTGCGTCATGGACACGGATAATCGATGCTCCGTGGAGGATCGCGACTGTATTCGCTGCGATGGTCCCCTCGATTCGCTCTTCCTGCGGCAGGTCGAGGATTGCCCCAAGGAAGGATTTCCGGGACAGCCCGACAAGAAGCGGTCGCCCGAGAGCGGTGAGCTGGGGGAGGTTCCGGAGAATCGTGAGGTTGTGTTCGAGATTTTTGCCGAAACCGATTCCCGGGTCAACGATGATTCGGTCTTCAGCGATCCCGGCTGCGATGGCGGCGTCGACCCGCTCGGACAGGAACGAGTGAATCTCACGGAGAACGTCAGCATAGGATGGGCGGTGCTGCATCGTTGCTGGATCACCTTGCATGTGCATCAGAATAACGAACGCGTCGGTGCGTGCTGCGACACTGGGCATTCGCTCATCGAAGCGCAACGCACTGATATCGTTGATGATCCCGGCGCCGTGGTCAAGCGCTTCTTCGGCGACCTGCGCTTTGGTCGTGTCGATCGAGATGGGAACAGCACTTCGCTTGCGGATTCCTTTGACGACGGGGATCACGCGATCTGCCTCGGCCTCGGCGGAGATCGATTGAGAACCCGGGCGCGTCGATTCACCGCCCACATCAATGATATCCGCACCCTCGTCGACCATCCGAAGTCCGTGTTCGATGGCGTCTTTGTGCCGGAAGAAACGGTAGCCATCGTAGAAAGAGTCCGGTGTCACGTTTACGATTCCCATGACCAGGACGCGATCTCGATGTCTCATCCATTCATTGAGCTCAATCATCGGCCACAGTATACCATCGGGCTGTTGCCGCGGCAGAGGCCTGGTTTGACGAAGAGATGCGGGCTTTCTACAATCACTCGGTATTGAGAGACAGGGGTGATTACGATCGCTAAGGTATTGCTTACTACAACTGTCGACCGGCTGGGCCACGTCGGGGAGGTTGTCGACGTGGCCGATGGCTATGCACGGAACTACCTGGTCCCTCGCGGGCTTGCCGTCTTGCCGACCGAACACAATATTGCCCGCTTCGCGAAGCAGAAGACAGCGCACGAAGCAGAGCTTCTCCAACGCGAGGAGAAGGCAAGATACCTGCGTGACAAACTGGCGGACCAGACGCTCCGCTTCGAGCGCAAGGCGCATGATGATGATCGTCTGTATGGCTCAGTGCGGGCGGAGGACATCGCCGAGCAGATCAAACAGCTCCTCGGTGAGCATCTCGAGACATCGCGAGTCCAGCTTGATCATGCGATCGAGTCACTCGGTCCGCATGCCGTAACGATCAACCTATACAAGGACATCTCCGTCGAGGTTCGGGTTCAGGTGGATGAGGAGGGCACAAAGGAGGAGTAGCCCTCAATGAAACACAGGGTGGTCAGGGGGATTGCAGTCTGGCTGCTGTCTGCTGTTTCGTGGTCGATTTGCACCTTCGGCATCACGATCTACGTGAACGGCATGCTCTTCGAACCGGACGCTCCGATCCTTGTGGAAAGTGAGTCGATTCTTGTCCCGATCGTGGAGTTTGGTCGGAGCATTGGCATTGAGACCACTGTCGATGGCGACAGGCTCGTCCTCCGCTGGAACAGCAGGTGGCGACGTCTCACCGAGGATCAGTATGCGCTTCGTGCAGGAGTTCCCTATGCGATGCTCAACTGGATGGTCGGGATCATCGGTGGCGAGGCCCATCGTGTAGGTGAGTCGTGGTATGTGGAGACAGTGGCATCCATACTGACGGATGTCGAAGCGACCTCGGCGCGCATCGTGTTTCGTTTTGATGGGTTCACTCCCATTGTCATGGAATCCTCGAAGGATGAAACCGAGCTCCTTCTCACGATTTACAACTGCGTCTTGGGCCTTCAGCCGCAGCTCATTATGCTTGGCGAAGAGAAGATCGCCAGCGTTCGCATCCCATCTGACGCACCGGGCTGCGTATCGGTGAGAATCACACTTCAGAACGGTACAACATTGCGAACGGAGACGTACGAGTCCTCCGACTTCTACTCATTCGTCCTTGAGGTCGCAGCCGTCCCCGACCGGAAGACGACAATCCAGCTTGAGGAAGGGCTGGTGCTGCGTCAGATGACAGCCGGTAGCTCTACGACGACGACGCGGATCGATTGGCTCTACGTCGACGCGTGGCGGGATCGGTATCGATTGACGCCAGTACGCTCGACCGGCACGCACGAGGGGCTCGCATCCATCGAGGAGTTGGCAGATTCAGTGGGCGCTGTTGCCGCTACAAGCCTCGGGTGCCCACGAACCCTCTCTCCAGTGGATCTTCTCATCGTAGATGGGATTCCGCATGTCCTCGAAGGAGAAGTGCACAGCGGCTTGGGGTTCGATCTGTTCGGTTGGTGGACGTACTTCTCATCTCACGCTGCCATCTATGCTCGACACAGTGGGGAGAGGATTGCACTGGATGATGTGAATCGCCCTTTGCTGTACGGCGAGGTGGTTGCCTACCCTCCGGGATACGTTGGGACGATCGCCCGTGGCGTGGCAGGATCGTTTCTGGTCGTGAAGGTACGTAGCGATCGCGTGGTCTCCGTCTATGAGGGCCCCTTTGTGATGGGTGATCCAACGGCCACGCTTCTTGTGGCAAGCGGCGATGCCAAGGCTCGGTTGTCACTCATTCGCCTTGGGGATGCGCTGACCTTGGAGTGCAGCATCGGACCGGACGATGAGATGTTCACTCACGCGTTCACCGCTGGGCCAATCCTCGTTGATTCCGGAGTCCCCGCGGTGGGGTCGGGCCACTCGTCGCAGGATCCTGCGACGAGCTGGACGGTTCTTGCCACCGATTGGCACGGCGGACTGATCCTCCTAACGTTCACGGGAGAGAGGGAAAGCGAGGAAGAAGTGTTCGCCGAACTGATGGCGTTTCTGGATGCGATGCCGGTCCCCATCCGAGACGCGATCGTACTCACCCAATGCGGAGCGAACTCCCTGCTTGTTCGCGATCCATCCTCGATCTACCAGTTGGGCTCCAGAGACCTGCACGCTCTGGCTCTCTGTCTTGTCCCACTCACTCCATGAGGCGACTTGTCCTCGACGTTCTGCTGATGGCAGGCGCAACAGGATGCTCGCGCCTGCTGGGCTTGGTGCGCGACGCTACGATAGCGGACCGATTTGGGACAAGCGGCGCCTACGATGCCTTCCTCATCGCGTTCTTCGTGCCACACTTCCTGCGCCAGCTCCTAGCTGAAGGGGCGCTGTCCACGGCGTTCGTCCCGCTGTACACTGGGCAGCGGATTGCCGGCAACGATGCTGACCGGTTCGCAAGCGCGCTTCTAACTTGGCTTGTCGTTCTATTTGCGCTCGTCGTTGGGTTCGGGGTCGCGTTTGCTCCTATGTATGTCCCATTCCTCGCGAGTGGATTCTCATCAGAGAAGCTATCGCTCGCTATTGCGCTGACACGGGTGGTCTTCCCGTTCATCGCCCTGGTTGGATTCTCCGCTGTGTTTATGGGGATTCTCAATTCCCATCGTCGATTCTTTGTAGCATCGCTGGCTCCAGTTTGGTTCAACGTGGGGATGATTCTCGGTGTGTTGGTACTGGTGCCGAGATTTCCGCAGCAGCCCGCTCTTGGGCTCGCGATTGGCGTGCTCATTGGAGGGGGGGGGCAGCTGCTGTTTCAGCTTCCTGCTCTCCACCGGGTTGGGTTCCGTTTCCGGCCGGTCCTGTGGCCCGTTCATCCAGAGATCCGACGGCTTGTTCGGCTCATGATGCCTGCGTTGCTGACCCTCGCGGTTACGCAGGTCAATCTGCTTGTGGACAACAAGCTCGCTTCTCACCTCGGAGACGGGGGGATCGCATCGCTCCAGTACGGGATGCGTCTTTTCCAGCTGCCACTTGGTGTATTCGCGGTCAGCGTAGCCACAGCGCTTCTTCCGAGGTTCTCCGAAGCGTGGGCCCGGAAGGATGCGGAGCGATTCTCCGCCTATCTCAGTGAGGGAGTGGCATTGGGTGCACTCGTCTTGCTGCCTGCGATGGTCGGGCTGTTTGTGATCGGAGCGGATGTCGTCCGATTGCTATTCGAGCACGGATCGTTCACGCCGAGCGACACGGCTCGCGCGACACGTGTCCTTTCTTTCTATCTCATTGGCCTTTTCCCGTACGGCCTGATCTACATCTTCTCGCGCGCCGCCTACGCGCTGAAGCGCACACGCCTTCCACTGCTCGCGGCCGTCGTTGGCGTTGGGATCAACATCATGTTTGACCTGGTGCTTGTGTCCGTGATGCAGGAGGCTGGCCTGGCTTTGGCAACGGCCGTTGCAGGCATCGTGAATGCCTCGCTGCTTGGGCTGTTCCTGCTCCCTCGCCCAAACGTGCCGATACGACAACTTGGACTCGTTTCAATTGGCTGTGGACTACTGTTTGGCGTCACATGGGCGATTCGAAGACTCGTTGGGCAGAGCCCGTGTGCCGTCGCTGTATTTGCCCCCCTCGTCGCGGGTGTCACGTTCTACGTGGTCTACGTCCGCTGTACACCGCTTTGGCTGTTCATTGGCCGACTGCGAGGCCACTAGAGCGAAGCCATACGGCGTGGGATCGGAGATCTGAGAGTCAAGCGTCGATGTCGAGCAGCTTTCTGCCTTTTTCCGAGAGGTGTTCGAGCGACCACGGCGGATCCCATACAAGACTGACTTCGACTGTGTCGACTTCCTCGAACGCGCCACGAACGGTTTGCTCAACGTTCGCCGCAATGGCTCCAACCTTCGGAGAGTCAGGTCGTGGGAGAGTCAGGTCGATGTCGATCCGCCTCTCTGTCACGTAAATCCCTCGGACCAAACCGAGATCAATGATGTTCAGTCCCAGCTCCGGTTCGATGACTGACTTCAAGGAAGATCGGACCGCTTCGATTGTGGCGACTGTCTTTTCCATCATCCTGTGGCTGGTGAGGGGACGAGACGGTTCAGCAGCTCCGTCAGCTCATCTCCGGCGATCTCCTCTTGTCGAAGAATCTCCTGGGCCAACTGGTCGAGCGCGTCGCGATGCTCGGTCAGAAGGGATTTCGCCCTATCGTACGCGGCTGTGAGCAGATTCCGGATCTCGCGATCGGCGATCGTCGAGATCTCTTCTGAATGCACGTTGCTCTTGATGATGTCCTCACCGAGGAACACATTCGTGCGCTCTCGTCCAAGATTGATCGGGCCGAGCGCTTCGCTCATTCCCCATTCGATGACCATCTTTGTCGCGAGGCGCGTGGCCTTTTTTAGGTCGTCGGCCGAGCCGGCGGTGAATTCATCGAACACCACTTCCTCCGCGGCGCGGCCGCCGAGCGCTCCGACAAGCACAGCCCGGAACTCGGATTCCGTAGGCATCCACCGCTCTTCGAGCGGCAATGTTTGCGTCACACCCATCGAGCCGTGCGACCGCGGCAAGATCGACACCTTGTGGACAACCGAGCTTTCCGAATTCAGTAGGTGTCCCAGCAATGTGTGGCCCCCCTCGTGGTATGCGGTGACTTCCCGCTCCTTCTCGGTGGGCGTCACACTTCGCTGGCGAAGGCCGAGGAGGAGCCGATCGGTGGCTTCCTCGAAGTCCACCATCTCGATCTGATCCTTGGTCTGACGTGCCGCAAGCAATGCTGCTTCATTGCATAGATTTCGCAGGTCGGCACCAACGAAGCCGGGCGTCTTTCGTGCGAGAATCTCGGGATCTACATCGTCGCTAGTCTTCCGTGTTTTCAAGTGGACCTTGAGAATCTCGACGCGATCTTTCTGCGCCGGATAGGGCACCTGGACGCTGCGGTCGAACCGCCCAGGTCGAAGCAGAGCGGGATCGAGCACATCGGGTCGATTGGTGGCGGCGAGAAGGATGATCCCCTTGTTCGGCTGGAATCCATCCATCTCCGCAAGCAGCTGGTTGAGCGTCTGCTCCCGCTCATCATGACCGCCGCCGAGACCCGCCCCTCGCTTCCGCCCCACGGCGTCGATCTCGTCGATGAAGATGATGCATGGTGCACTTGCCTTCGCTTTCTCGAACATGTCGCGGACGCGAGCCGCGCCGACACCGACAAACATCTCCACGAAGTCCGAGCCGCTAATCGAGAAGAAAGGAACTCTTGCCTCACCAGCGATCGCCTTGGCGAGGAGTGTCTTGCCGGTCCCCGGCGCGCCGACGAGTAGAATTCCTTTTGGGATCTCCGCGCCGAGCTTGACAAACCGCTTCTGGTCTCTGAGGAACTCGACGATCTCTTGGACTTCTTCCTTCACCTCGACATTGCCCGCGACGTCGTCAAATGTGACGGTTGTCGTGTCGGGACGAACCAGTTTTGCCTTCGATTGCCCAAACGACAGAGCTCCGCCGCCGGTTTGCGTTCTGCGCATGATGTACACCCATACGGCGATGAGGAGAACGATCGGCAGCAAGGAGATCAGAATTGACATCAGGATGCTGCCGCCCGAGTCAGGTTGGTACTCGACATCGGGAACGTTACTATCGAGCAGTGCTGAGTACAGCGTTACGTCCTTCGGGAGCTGGGCGGCCAACGCGCTTCCGTCGACAAGAACCGCCCGAGCGACACCATCCTTGATCGTAACCTGAGCAACCTGTCCAGTTTCGACGAAGTTTCGAAACAGACTCCAGCTGATCTCGCTATGCCCGCTGTCACGGCCGAACCACGACTGAAGCAAGATCAGACCGATGATTACGACGATTGTGATGAACGCAATGTTCCGGAGATTTCGGTTACGCATCTCCCGGAGCGGCTTCTTTTCCATCTCATCTCCCTTGGCTGAAATCCGGCCCGATTGTAGCACCCACCTTGAGAGGCGTCAAACGCAGTACAGTACAGCAATAGCGACAATGAAGCATATGAACTAGCGGCGTAGGAAGCGTTTCCAGAGCTGAAGCCTGGGGAATGACCGCTCCTCACCCCTGAGAAGGCGCGCGATATTTGAGCGATGCGTATAGAGAATGAACACCGCCAGACCAGCAGTGAGTCCGACTAGCAGGACCGGATAGTCAAGAGCTGTGAGTCGGTCGAGCAAGAGCGTCGATACGGGGATCGCCCAAGCGGCAAGGATCGATCCGAGCGATACCTTGCCGAACAAGAAAAGCACGACCAGAAACAGTCCCAGAGCACACCCTACAGGGATCGCAGCTGTAGCGAGAAGCATGCCTCCAGCCGTTGCGACGCCCTTCCCGCCGCGGAAACCCGTGTAGATTGGGAATACGTGTCCAACTACTGCGGCAAGCCCACACAGGATCGCGACAACATCGAACGTCAGGGGCAGCTGACCGAGCGGAATCCGGGCTATACCTGCTGCCGCGGCCACCCCCTTGGCGACGTCAATCAGTGCCACTGGCAGCCCGGCGCGCCAGCCCAGAACCCGCCATGCGTTGGTTGCCCCAGCATTGCCGCTTCCGTGCTGACGAATGTCGATTCCCTTTGATAGGCGACCAACGATAATTGCAGATGGGAAGGCGCCCAGAAGGTATGACAAGACGAGGAGTGTGGCGAGAGCGATCATCCATTCCTCGTCTCAATCAGTCGATCCACAAGAGCAGCGTCGACCACAGCGATCGCGGCACCGCCGGGCCCGGCATGGCTCCCGATGGCGGGCGCGGTATCCGTGACCCATACGGAGGCATTGGGCACCTTGAGGAGAAGTTGCGTTCGGTACATCGCGGCAAGCGCCGGGGCGGCCGAATGGCTGACAACGAATGCCGGACGATCCATCTTGCGTGCGTGCCGCAGGCTCTTGCGAAGAACCCGTTGCTGGGCCGCATGTGTACTGAACGACTTGCCGGCGGGCACAATCCGTCCGTCCTCAACTGTAAGTACGGGAGACAGATGCAGCAACCGTGCGAGTCGTCCCTTCAACGGGGAGAGGCGCCCTCCACGTACGAAGTATTCGACAGAGGGGACGAACACATAGACTTGAGCACTTCGCGCTGCCTCACGGGCAATTGCGGCGCAATCGGCGAGTGAACAGGCTGCCTCGATGGCTTCCGAGGCGGCCCAGACCGTGAGCCCTTCAGCAGCTGCGGCGGATCGGGAATCGACAATCTCAATTGGGATGCCCGTTTCCTCGGTAACTTGCCTTGCAGCAGTCTGTGCTCCCTGGGCCGTTCCGGACACTTCGGCCGAGAGGTGGACGGATACGATCCCCTCGTGGTGTTGTGCCAGATGTCGATAGAGAGCAAGGAAGTCCATCGGGCGGGGCTGTGAGGTCTTCGGGAAGACAGAGGCTTTGGTCAGGCGTTCATAGAACTCCCTTGGCGTGATGTCGACGCGGTCGCGCAGGACCGTGTCGCCGAATGCCAATCGAACCGGAACGACGTGAACTTTTCGCTTTGTGAGGATCTCGATTGGCAGATCACAGGCCGAATCCGTGACAAGGGCAATGCCGCTGCGCGTCGAAGCAACCGGTGTCGTCGCGATTGAGGCAAGCATGTCCTCAACCTTGGGGCGTTGTACGTCTCCGAACTGCGCGAGTGCCTCCAGAACGTAGGCGGGCACATTGCTGTGGACGTGAGCATGGATTTCCGTGCTCGTTCCGGCAACGACGACGGAATCCCCGAGCGTTGCGAGTTGCTCGATGACATCGCGATGAGGCAGATGCTCGCCGAGAACTAGGGCTTCAACGCAGTATCGAAAGCTGAGTTCCTGCGGTACTGGGCGCAGAGGCGCGGCAGGGAGGGCGTCTGTCTGCTGAGGCAAGGGTTCCTCTTTGGATCCACGATGAAAAAAATCGCGTACCCCTTCGAGAAAGTGGACGAATCCAAGTGCGCCGGCATCGACGACGCCGGCTTGCTTCAGCACGGCGAGGCGGCCGGTCGTCTCTGCGAGCGACTGGCGGGCTACGCATAGCCCCTCATCCAGAAAGGCTCTGAAATCGGGAAGGCGCTCCGCATGCCTGGAGAGATGCTCGGCGACATCACTGATTACGGTCAAGATGGTGCCCTCGCGGGGCTGAGCGAGCGCTTCCCGCGCCCTTGCGGAGGCTCTCCGAAGCGCGGCAGCGAAGCGTTGGACCGACACGGTGACCGAATCGCTGAGTTCCTCACGCAATCCTTGGAAGAACTGAGCGAAGATCACACCAGAATTCCCTTGCGCGCCCATCAGCGCACTGGTCGCTACGGATGAGCTAACAGCTGCAAGCGAAGGGAGCGGCTGTCGCAGTCCATCGACAATGGCGCTCATGGTCTGGGCAAGATTCGTTCCCGTATCACGGTCGGGCACCGGGAAGACGTTGATCCGGTCGAGATGGTTGCGGTGTGCGATGACACGGCGGGCACCAGCGATGATGCTCTGCTGCAGGAACTCCTGCGTAAGGGTCCGGATTGAACGATCAGATTCTTTCGGCATGACGCGGAGATCATACGAGAGGACGTGCAGGAGCGACAACCGACGGACGTCGAAGACCGACCCTACTCTGACGGCCATGAGTGGCGTCATCGGGATGCCTCGCGGCTCCACGGCCATCTGTTTGTGGACTTGCTGCGCACCGGATCGGGGTGGATTTCGATTGCTCTACCACCAGCGCGGACGGCTGTTGCAGAAGAGGCTCCAACCGACGCAATTGGAGCCTTCCCTGCGCTTGCAGATCTGCACTACCGAATCGTGATCGGAACGAGTACGGTCTCTCCTTCGCCGTAAACGATCCAGACAAGGTAATTGCTCTGTGGCAATCCGGCCGTGTCGATCCCAAGCACATAGAGACCGTCATCGGCATACCGGCTTGTGAACGAGAAGATCGACTCGAGTCCTCCACCGGCGCCTTCCAAGCCGATGGCACTATCTCCCGTCGGCTGACTAACGCGGATCCATGGCCAACCGGTCTGAGCACGTACGTTGCGTAGCAGATCGAGCTCGACCTCCAACAGCTCGCCGCTCATCAAGCTCGTAGGCTGCAGGTTGGCGAAGAACTCCATCTCTTCCAGTGTCTGCGAATTGATGACATCTCCAGTAGCAACGAGAGGTCGTCCATTGGCGTCGACACCTCGCGTAACGATGCCCAGGTTCGTGTGCCAGTTCTCAGGTTCGTCTGGACCGAGAGGATCGACACGTTCCATCGTTGCGAAAGTTAGCGGATCGCCAGCAGGCCAGCTACCGCCGGTAGAGTCGAATGCGTTCGCGGTGTCGATGAGTTCTCCGTCTGCACTGATCAGCTCGATGATGTCTCCCTCGTTGGAGAGTTCCATCTGGTAAGGTTCGAGATCGTCGTAGATGATGTCCGCATCGATGTTGCGGATAGTAAGATCGCTATGTCGTTCGAGGACCATGTAGCTTTCATCGAGCGTTACCGGTCGGGCTACGACGCGCCACGAGCGGCCATCATCACGTCGCACGAATTCAATCGCCGGCGTTGGATCGCGATCGGCGAGTTCACAGGCCGACACGGGGCTCGCTGGAAGGATTCCGGACAGGGGAATGACTTTCCATCGGAAATCATCGCCCGATACAGGCAGCTTCTTCCTCCAGCGAAGAACCCAGCCGGTCAGGTCGATCGGTTCACTGCCGATATTGCGTAGCTCGATCCACTCATCGTCACCGCTCGCGGCGGTACCTGCCCAAGCGATCTCACTAATGATCACTCGGCCTTCGCACTCCACAGCACCTGCACCAGCGACGGAGACGTCACGGACGGTGATCTCCGCGGAGTCCTCATCGTTGGCGAAGTTCGGGTCGGGGAGATCCGATTCGTCGATCAGTGCAGTGTTGACGATTGTCTGGCCGGCGGTGCCGGTATCCAACTCAGCTGTGACATGCAGCGTCCGCGATGCGGCATGCGGGAGAAGTCCAATGACCCAGTCGCCGGACACCTCATTGTAGCTGCCTGCGCTGTCATCGCTGACGTATGTTAGGCCGTCCGGGAGGATGTCGGAAATCACGACGCCCGTGGCATCGTCTGGCCCGTTGTTCAACACCGTGATGGTCCAGATGATCTTGTCGCCCTCCGCTGGCGTCTCGTTGTCGACCGTCTTGACTACTGCGAGGTCGGCTGCGATGACGACCACAGACGCCGAATCCTCGTTGTTCGATGTGTCGGGATCCTCGATGTCGGACTTGGTGATTGTGGCTGTGTTGGTGATTGTCGTGCCCAGCGTGCCGTCCTCGATTAGCGCTGACACCCCGAGTGATGCGGAGGAGCCGGCGGGCAACGTGCCAATGGTCCACTGATTGGTGACCTCGCTGTAGTCTCCGCCTCCCGTGTCGTATGCATACTGAAGTCCCAGCGGAAGAGCGTCCTCAAGGACTACGCCCGTTGCGGTGTCTGGACCGGCGTTTGTCACCTTGATCGTGAATGTTACGACGCTGCCCTCGTAGCTGAGTGGGTCGTCGACGATCTTTTCCACGACGAGGTCTGCCAGGGGTGTTCTGACAATGACCGAATGGCTGTCACTCACCGGATTGGTCTCGTCGCTGTCGGCGGTGGCAGTGTTGTCAAGACCTGGCATATCGTTCTCAGTTGTCGGCCCGTACGTCGGAGCCGGGCTCAGGGTGATGCTCTGAGAAGGAGCCAGGCTCCCAAGCGGTACGTTCACTAGTCCGAGCAAAGCATCGCTTACAACGACATTGTGAAGGGTGACGTTTCCGGTATTGGTTACGGTGATTGCATAGGTAATCGTCTCCCCGACCAGCACGACACTTGGACCGGTCTTGACAATAGAGATCCCGGGCGTCTGAACCGTTGTCGTTGTGGTGTCGCAATCGCCGCCGTCCGGATCGTCCTCCGTGGCGTCGACACAAGCGGTGTTGGTCAGCGTGCCGGAAAGACCAGGCGCGACATCAGCGGTGATCGCTAGGGTGATCGAGGCGCCGTTGGCCATTGTGCCGAGGTCAAGCGAGCCGATCCAGATGCCCGATCCCGAACCTCCCGCGGTGATCGCGTACGTGGGATTCGAGAGACCTGCGGGCAGACTGTCTGTGACTCGAACACTCGTGGCAGGGCTTGGACCGTTGTTTGTGATCACGAGCGTGTATGTGATCTGATGGCCGGAAAGCACCGTCGCTGGAGCTTGCTTGTCGATATCGACATCGGCTACAGGATTTGGTGTAGTCGATGCGATGTCATCGTCGTCTTCTGTGGGGTTCTGCGGCCCATTTGCCGGCGTGGAGTCGATGTCGGGTTGATCGGCGCCAGAGACCTGCGAGTAGTTATGGTAGCTTCCCGCTGCGTCTACCGTCGCGGTGATCTGCAGTGTGGTGTTGGCGCCGGCGGCCAGTGCACCGATATCCCAAACGCCGGTGGAATCGTTGTACGCCCCACCGGAGTGAGAGACATAGCTGTAGCCGGAGGGCAGCAGATCGGAGACCTCGACGCCGGT
>Ga0180431_10003995_pt1 | contig 18600 bp, 15 predicted proteins | sample SS_ome_11_FD_132459 | JGI IMG/M metagenome (GOLD analysis project Ga0180431, IMG submission 132459) | Hypersaline lake sediment archaeal communities from the Salton Sea, California, USA - SS_1_MS_1 metaG | ecosystem: Environmental > Aquatic > Non-marine Saline and Alkaline > Hypersaline >... | reverse complement strand
TATAATATCACGAATTTTTTTTTAATTTATTTAATAATGCATAATTTTTCTTTAAAGACTTATTTTGTATCCCATCAAACCAGAAAAAATACTTTTTTTAATTCAGCCAACTTTTTCATCATTTTTAATGATATCAAACCAATTTTTCCTTGTTTCACTAATAGATGGTAGAATAGCGGCTAACAGGGGGGAGGGGGGTAGGTTGTTCAGGGTTTTTCTGGGGCTAAATTAACTGAAATGAGCTTGGAAACGGCTCTGATTGAAGTCTAATCAATGCAAAAAGACGGGTCAATCAGTACCAAGAACCAGCTTTGTAAACTCATTTATACCGTAGAATAGGTGCGGGAGGAGGGACTCGAACCCTCGAAGTCCTTAGACACGAGATGTCTCATCCCGAAGCATTCGGATCTTAAGTCTCGCCCCTTTGGCCAGCCTCGGGTACTCCCGCACACCGAAAACTAGACACACGTGATCATTAAAAACTTACCTAACATAAACCTAGGTACCGCTAACACAAAAAATAATTAAAACAATTGAAAAGCAGAAACTATGCTAGACGCCTGCTCCGCTGGAGAGGCTTCCTATTATTTGAAAGCTTCCTGATTTTCGAGGAAGATCCATAGCCACATGCTGCGCACTGCTTCTTCCTAATATGATAGGCCCTGCGTCCACAGCGCCTGCATTTAATATGAATAGTCTTTCCGTGATGAATTGGTCCTTTAGTTGGCATTATTTGTCACTTCTACTCTGGTGGCGGACTGACCATGATTACGTTGTCGCCTCGGAGCACTATATCACCGATCTCGACCACACTCATAGGATCAGTAACCTCTTCTGCATCCTTCATGTATAGGTTCACGTGTTGGTCAAAACCCTCTAGGGTGCCCCTGAGTGTCTTTCCACCTCTTAGCTTTATGAGCACGGTTTTTCCTACGCTGCGCTCAAGTACTCGTTCAATCATATCCGCCATATTTTGCACATTCCTTTGTTATTGGGCTCTAATCGAATAACAAGGTTCCCCTATAAAAGTTTGTATTTTCTAGCATCAAAATCATTCGGAATATTCTTAAACCATGAGACTAATCTGATCACAAGAACACCATACTCCCTAGGTGATACTAGAAATAGCTCAAAGGGGAAACATTTTTTAGTAAGAATATAGCCTACTGTATAGCCTCTGCAAGGTTAGTATGGATTCTGAATAGGTGAATATTGGTTAGATGAATGGATCAGACCCCGCCATTATACCCTTCACAACGCTAACAGCTTGCAGTATTATTAATATTCAAAACAGGATGATTTGACTTGCTTATCTCAGAAAACGACCACTGGGACCTGATGAAGTCCTTCTTCAACGAGGAGGGGCTCGTCAAGCAGCACCTAGACAGTTATAACGACTTCACTAGGAACACGCTGCAACAGATTATAGACGAGATTGGTGGCATCACAATCGAGGTGCCTAACCATGTATATGATATCAAATTCGGCGCAATCGAGATAGGAGACCCCCGAGTAGTCGAGGTAGACGGCACGGTACGTGAAGTCTATCCAAGAGAAGCCCGGATAAGAAACCTGACCTACAGCGCCCCACTCTACCTAGAGATAGAGCTGGACGATGAGGGACGCGAGACATATGAACGCGTCAATATCGGCGACCTGCCGATAATGGTAAAATCAAACCTATGCCTCCTCAGCCGCCACACCGAGGACGAGTTAGTAAAGCTCGGGGAAGACCCCAAGGAAGTTGGGGGATACTTCATAGTAAACGGCAGCGAACGAGTAATAGTCAGCTTAGAAGACTTGGCCCCCAACCGTGTATTGGTTGAGACAGACAACAGGGGCGCACGCCCAGTCTACAAGGGCAAGGTCTTCAGCACAACAGTCGGATTCAGGGCGAGAATAGAAGCCAGCCTCAAAGCCAAGGGCGAGATGAGCGTAACCATCCCCGGAGTACCAGTACCAGTACCACTTGTAGTACTCATGAGGGCCCTCGGAGTCGAGACAGACAGAGAAGTAGCCGAGATGGTAAGCCTCAACCCAGACATACTCAATGAACTAGAGCCCAGCTTCCGCGAGGCATCCACAGTCCAGACAATAGAGGACGCCGTATTATTCATCGGAAACAGGGTAGCCTTCGGGCAAGTCAAGGACTTCAGGCTCAAACGAGCCGAGACCATCCTCGACAGAAACCTCCTCCCCCACATCGGCAGAGACCCAGACGACAGATTCGATAAAGCAGTCTTCCTAGGCGAGATGGCATCAAGGATAATTGAGCTAAAACTCGGGCTCCGTATGGAGGATGATAAAGACCACCTCAGAAACAAGAGGATCAAACTAGCCGGACCACTCCTTGCAGAGCTATTCAGGTCCGCCTTCTGGAGCCTCTACAGGGACATGAGGTACCAGTTCCGCAGGATGAGTACACGCAGGAAAGGTGTCCTCATCAGCGCAGCCGTCAGGCCCGGAATTATCACAAGTAGGATCCAGCACGCCCTCGCGACTGGAAACTGGAGAAGGGGCAGGGTCGGTATGACCCAGCTCCTGGACCGTACCAACACTCTTTCAACTCTTTCTCACCTACGTAGGCTCCAAAGCCCACTGAGCAGATCACAGCCCAACTTCGAAGCCAGAGACCTTCACAGCACCCACTGGGGAAGGCTCTGCCCAAACGAAACCCCTGAGGGAGCCAACTGTGGACTGGTAAGAACCTGGCCTTGATGAGCAGTGTCAGCGTCGGCACAGACAGTGAGAAGATCAAGCGCACCTTGGAATTCATGGGTGTAACCCGCAGCAAGGATGTTGATGAGCAGCTCAGGCACACTGGAACAAAGATATTCGTAGAAGGATACCTGCTAGGCTATACGACATCACCCGATATACTTACAAACACTTTCCGCGAGATGCGTCGTAAAGGCGAGATCAGTGGGGAAGCAAACATCGTTTACTATCGCAACTATAACGAGATCTATGTAAACTGCGACGAGGGAAGAATCAGGAGACCCCTCATAGTCGTTGAAGACGGAAAACCCCTACTCAAACAACGATACATACGAAACATCAGGCAAGACAGATGGGCATGGAGCGACCTAGTCAGGGAAGGAATAATCGAGTACATGGACAGCGACGAAGAAGAAAACGCCTACATCGCCATCGACCAAGACGCCCTGACATCAGAACACACCCACGTCGAGGTATGCCCATACACGATACTCGGCGTCGGATCAGCCATCATACCATACGCAGAACACAACCAATCACCACGTAACACGTACCAGGCAGCCATGGCCAAACAGGCACCCGGCGTCTACGTACTCAACTATAGGGACAGGACAGACACCCGTGGTCACCTGCTGCACTATCCGCAGAAGCCACTGGTAGCGACCAAGCCCATGGATGTAATCGGGTATAATGAGCGTCCAGCTGGTCAAAACTTTGTCATCGCTATCCTCAGTAGCATCGGCTACAATATGGAGGACGCAATCATATTCAATAAAGGCGCAGTCCAGAGAGGACTGGGCAATAGCAGCTTCTTCAGGATATACAAAGCAGAATGCAAACAATACCTCGGAGGAAGCAAGGACAGGCTAACCATCCCAGAAGCCGGTATCAGGGGATATCACGGCGCAGACTCCTACAGGCAGCTGGAATCCGATGGGCTCATCGCCAACGAAGCAGAGGTAAAAGGCGGAGACATACTCATCGGAAAGACCAGCCCACCCAGATTCATGGAGGAATACCGAGGTCTAGAGGTTAGAGGTCCTCAGCTTCGAGACACAAGCGTCGGCGTCAGGCCCAACGAGGTCGGAGTGGTAGACAGTGTTTTCATCACTAAGGACATCGAGGGCAGTCAATTGGTAAAAGTTAAGGTAAGGAGCAATAGGATACCTGAACTTGGAGACAAGTTCGTATCAAGGCATGGCCAGAAGGGCGTCATCGGGATGCTGGTCCCACAGGAAGACATGCCATTCAGCACAACAGGCGTCATTCCAGACATCATCATGAACCCCCACGCATACCCCAGCAGGATGACAGTAGGACAGTTCATTGAGGCCATCGGCGGAAAAGCCGCAGCCATCAGGGGAGAGATCGTGGACGGTACTCCCTTCGCCAACGAGGAGCCCAAGACACTACAACAGCACCTAATCGACTTCGGGTTACAGCCCGGTGGACGAGAGATACTGTACGATGGAATGAGTGGAAAACGGTTCGAGACAGAGATATTCCTAGGTGTAGCCTTCTATCAGAAGCTCCACCACATGGTCGTGGACAAGATCCACGCAAGAGCCAGAGGACAGGTCCAGATGCTTACAAGGCAGCCCACAGAGGGACGTGCCCGAGGCGGAGGACTCAGGTTCGGAGAGATGGAGAGAGACTGCCTCGTAGGACACGGCGCAGCCATGCTGCTCAAGGATAGGCTCCTTGAGGAGTCAGACGCCTATACTATCTATGTCTGCGAGAAATGTGGACGACAAGGATACTACGATATCAGGCAGCGTAAGTACACTTGCCCAACATGTGAGGGCAAGAGCGATATCGAGCCAGTCACCGTAAGCTACGCCTTCAAACTGCTACTGCAGGAGATGCAGAGCCTATGCCTATCGCCAAGCCTTGTGCTGGCCAAGGAGGTCTAGATATGAGCAAGGTAATAGACGCAATCAAATTCGGCTTACTGCCACCAGACGAGATCAGACGTCTCAGCGTAGTAGAGATCGGTACAAGCGATACCTACGACGAGGACGGAGCACCCATCGCCGGAGGACTCATGGACCAGAGACTGGGAACCCTTGAGCCCAGACAGAGATGTCGCACTTGTGGTAACATCGCTATTAACTGTCCAGGTCACTTTGGTCACATCGAGCTAGCAGTACCAGTAGTACACGTAGAATTCGCCAAACAGATCTACAAGGTATTATCCGCGACTTGCAGAGGCTGCGGAAGCATACTGCTAAACCAAGATACCAAGGATAAGCTGCAAGAGCAACGCCGAGTCGATCTAGAGATGTTCGGCAAGGTCAGCGACGAGACCTCAGCTGAGATTATGAAGCAGGCTAAAAAGCTCAAACGTCATAAGGAGTGCCCATACTGTGGCATGATCCAGACCGTTGTCAAGTTCAATAAACCCACCAGCTTCATGGAGATAGAGAAGGAAGAGTTCTTCGACGAGGGCATCGAGGCAGAGGAAGAGGTTACCCGCCGGCTCACCCCCAACATGATAAGGGAGTGGTTTGAGCGTATCCCCGATGATGACCTTGAGATGCTTGATTATAACCCAGAGGTAGCCAGACCAGAGTGGATGGTGCTACAGGTAATGCCAGTCCCACCAGTGGACGTAAGGCCAAGCATCATACTAGAGTCAGGCATCAGGGCAGAGGACGACCTCACACACAAACTCGTAGACATCATCAGGATTAACCAGCGGCTCAGGGAGAACATCGATGCAGGCGCACCCACTCTTATCATAGAGGACCTATCAGAGCTTCTGCAATATCACGTTACAACATACTTCAACAACGAAGTAAGCGGCATCCCGCCGGCTCGCCACCGATCAGGCAGGACACTGAAATCCCTCGCGCAGAGGCTTAAAGGCAAGGAGGGAAGATTCAGGGGCAACCTAAGCGGAAAACGTGTCGACTATTCAGCACGTACGGTTATCAGCCCAGACCCTAACTTGGATATTAATCAAGTAGGTGTCCCGGTTCATATCGCGACCAAGCTTACAGTACCTGACGTGGTTACTGAGAGAAACTTGGAGGATATTAAAAAACTGGTCATCAATGGACCATACAAACACCCGGGCGCACTATATGTTATAAGGCCAGACCAGAAACGCATAAGGCTAGAGTTCGTACAAGACCGGACCCTTATCGCGGAAGGAATAGAGCCCGGGTTTATCATCGAGCGACACCTGAAAGACGGAGACATCGCGCTGTTCAACCGGCAGCCGAGCCTCCACAGGATGAGCATCATGGCCCACAGGGTCAAGGTACTACCCTATAAGACATTCAGGATGCATCTCACTGTCTGTCCACCTTACAACGCGGACTTTGACGGAGACGAGATGAACCTTCACATACCCCAGAGCAAGGAAGCCCAGACCGAGGCTAGGATGCTCATGCAGGTGCAGGACCAGATACTCAGCCCAAGATATGGTGCGCCCATCATCGGGGCGGGCAAGGACTACATCAGCGGCGCATATCTGCTAACTCGAAAGGAAACCATGTTAAAGGCTGATGAGGTGGGTAAACTTCTCAGCTATATCGGTTACAAGGGCAAGGTTCCTAAACCGACTGTCACTGAGCCGGTGCCTCTCTGGAGTGGAAAAACTGTATTTAGCGTCTTCCTTCCAGATGACTTTAGCTTTGTCAGTAAGGCAAATATCTGTAATCACTGTGCCGAGTGCAAGTTTGAGGCATGTGAATATGACGCATATGTCATGATACAGAATGGTGAGCTCAAGACAGGAATTATTGATAAGAACAGTATCGGCGCTGAGCGCCCGGATACTATCTTCCACAGGGTCATCAAGGACTATGGAACAGATGAGGGTCACGACTTCCTCAACGGAGTAAGCAGACTCATCAACGGGTTCCTAACCATGACCGGCTTTACCTACAGCTATGATGAGCTAAACCTAGCAGAGAAAGAGATCAAAAACATCAACAAAGTCATGCGGACCATGGAGAAGAACGTAGCCAAGCTAACAGATGAATATGAGAACGATGTGCTTGAACGTCTCCCCGGTCAGACACTTCAGGAAAGCTTCGAGATAAAGGTAATGAATGAGCTAGCCAAGGCCCGTGACGCAGCAGGTGAAATAGTCCAGAATGGACTCCCACTTGAAAACAGTGGCATCATTATGACACGTAGCGGCGCCCGTGGTAGTAGCCTGAACATCGGTCAGATGATGGGCAGTGTAGGGCAGCAATCCATTAGGGGTAAGCGTATCATGAGGGGCTATGAGGATAGAACCTTGCCTCACTTTAAGGAGAACGATGCGACCCCAATTGCCAGAGGCTTTGTCTATAACTGTTACAGGGATGGATTGACGCCTCTTGAGTTCTTCTTCCACGCTATGGGTGGTCGAGAAGGACTGGTAGACACGGCTGTGCGTACCCAGCAGAGCGGTTACATGCAACGTAGGCTCATCAATGCCTTGGAGCACCTTAGGGTCGAGTATGATGGTACTGTCAGGAACAGCGTCGGTGATATCGTCCAGTTCACCTATGGTGAGGACGGAATTGACCCGAGCAAATCAGACCACGGTGTAGCGGTAAACGTAGCACAGCTGACAGACCGTACCAAGATCAACATGGAGAAAGGCAGGAAAGCCACAGACAAATACGTCAACGAAAAGATCGATGGAATCCAGATAGTGCTACCAGAACTCCTCAAAGAAGAACTGCGTAAAAGGCTCACAGAGGAAGCACTAACCAAACAAGCGGTAGACGATATAATAGTCTCGGTTCTGAGAAACTATGACTACAGCTTGGTCGAGCCAGGTGAAGCAGTAGGGATACTTGCGGCTCAGTCTATTGGTGAGCCTGGTACACAGATGACCCTCAGGACGTTCCACTACGCGGGAGTAGCAGAGCTAAACGTTACTCTGGGGCTTCCACGACTTATTGAGATCGTTGATGCTCGTAAGAGCCCATCAACGCCGGTAATGGACATCTACCTAGACTCTAAACACGGTAAATCAGAGAAGAAGGCACGTGAAGTAGCCCAGAAGCTAACCTACACAACCATCGACGATGTGATAGACAGCGTCAACGTAGACCTCAGAGACGAAGCAGTAAAAATCAAGCTTGACCCCAAGCGAATGGAGACCCTTGGTGTTAAATCCGAGGACGTCAAAGCCGTGTTCCCCTATGGGGTTGAGATGTCAGAGGATCTAGAGTTCATTGTACCATTGGAAGAGGACAAGAGTCATGACCCAGACCCAATAATCAAGAATGTCACCGAGACCCGCATCAAGGGAATCGAGGAGATCAACAGGGTTCTCACCACCATCGAGGATGGTGAATGGCTCATAAGGACAGACGGAAGCAACCTGGAGGGCGTCTTGAGGATCGATGGGATCGATCCCAGCAGGACCACCACCAACAATGTTCACGAGATAGCCCAGATATTCGGTATCGAGGCATCTCGAAACGCGTTGATCAAGGAGGCTCACGCTGTGCTAACAGAGCAGGGCTTGGACGTAGATATCAGACACGTAATGCTGGTATCAGACATTATGACCAAGACCGGTGAGGTACAGCAGATCGGAAGACACGGGATAAGCGGCGAGAAATCAAGTGTACTGGCAAGGGCAGCCTTCGAGCTGACTATACAGCACCTTGTGGAAGCTGCGATCAAGGGTGAGATCGATCCACTTAAAGGGGTCATCGAAAACATAATCGTCGGACAGTCAATGCCACTGGGAACAGGGAGCGTTGAGCTGTTCATGACACAAAGAGGAAGAAGCGATGAGTAGCAGAGATCAACAGCTGAGACTCGCTCTCTCCACTGGCAGGGTCCAACTGGGCTCCAAGCAGGCGGTTAGAGAGCTCAGAAGAGGCCGGGCGAAAATGGCTATACTAAGTAGCAATTGCCCAAAAGAGATGAAAGAATCCATAGAGAACTATGGAAAACTTGGAAATATACCGATATGGAAACATGACAAGGATAGCGTGGACCTTGGTATGCTATGTGGAAAACCTTATCCCGTATCAACCATTGTCATAAACGACCCCGGAGACTCAAGGATTCTTGACATCGTGAAGGAAGAAGAATAGCATGCTAGGAAACGTAAAGATCACAGAGACCGAGATGAAGTTCATCCAGCTCCTGCAGAACATGACAGGAGCCACGATAGTGGACTGCATCGTAGACGAAGAGAATAATACAATAATTTTCACAGTCAAGAAAGGAGAAGTAGGACTAGCAGTTGGGAAAGGAGGGGAAAAGATCAAACGATTCCGCAACATGACCAACAAGCTGGTCGAGATATACGAGTACATGCCGGAGCCAGAAAAGTTCATCAAGAACGCATTGAAGCCAGCCAAGGTTAAGGACATCCGCCTTGTCGACCGTATGGAGGGCAAGAAGATAGCCATGGTGAACGTTGAGCCCAAGGATAAGGGCATAGCCATCGGCAAGAATGGGGCCAATATCAAGAAGATAAGGTTCCTTGCTGAGAGATATTTCCAGCTCGACACGGTTGTTATTAACTAGACGTTTACGTCTATTCCTTTTCTTTCAGTTTAACCCATTTTTTGTATCAAGTCATTTACTATGTTGACTATTGCATCTGGGTTGTTTGTGCTGAAATATATCCTTCTTCCCCGTTTTGGTGTCACTCTTACTCCGCGTTTGAAGTTTTGTATGAATCCTGTGCTCCAGTCCCAGCCGAAACGGATGCCAAGTCCTCCATACCAGTACCATGCTGGTCTACGAGTCTCAATATAGTCAATATTATCCAGTCTCACGCTGTGTGTAATCACCCCGAATCCAACTGTAAGCCTATCCGAGGAGATAGAGATTCGAAGAGTCCTGAAATTGCTGTAGATGAAAATGAGCAATAAGGAAATGAAAATCATCATCCCTCTAGGAAAACCTCTTTGGATCATGGTTGTGAGGTAGAACATTAACCCGATTACTAAGAATATTATAATACTGAAAACTAGATGAGCTGAGACCTCCTCAAAGTAATGATGTTCGGTTCTGTATTCTGACACGTGACTCAATTCTCGGAGCTGATTAAAATGGGTTACTGAGGGGTTAAGATAAAATTCTAGATGCGTATCTTGTATTATGAATTCTGTTTGGCCGGATGGCAACCGTTGCGCAGTATGTTTTACCTTTGACTTGGACGCTGAGTGGGTCTTCATGGGAAACGACCCCAGCATCGCTGATAAACCCCGTATTAAGAGTCAAGGCGAGTATGTCTGGAACTCGAAAATAATACCCCGGCTACTCGATGTGCTGGATGAGCATAATCTTCCCGCGACTTTCTTCGTCGTAGCTATGAACGCTGTTAATCACCCAGATGTGGTTGGCGAGATAGTGGATCGCGGGTATGAGGTGGCTACTCATGGCTGGAAGCACGAGGCTATTGATCACCTGTCTTATGAGGATGAGAAGGCGCTGCGTCTCAGGATGCTCAAGGCGATTGAGGATGCCACTGGTTATCGACCGGTGGGTAACAGGGTTGCCGGTGGCGAGATTGGGGCTAATACCCACGATATTCTCAAGGAGCTGGGGTATCTCTATGATAGTAGTTTTAGGGGCTCTGATATGCCGTATAAGCTGGATAACGGCTTGGTGATCGTACCGAGTTATTATGAGATGGATGATTTCCGCCTGTTCGCGGATTACCCCAAAACAGGATACAAGGCTAGGATGTTGAGTCCTCAGACAGGGTATGAAATCTGGAGCACTGCATTTGATGGATATTACAGGTATGGGCTGTGCTGGACTGGTATGTTCCATCCCCAGATTATTGGGAAACCGGGGAACATAATGTTGCTGGAGAGGCTTATTGGGTATATGAAAAAGTTCCCTGATGTGTGGTATGCGAATGCCCGTATGATTGCTGAGCACTGGGCATAAAAATATCATTTTGTCCCACTTTTATGGGATAAACTTATATCAAACTAAACAAAAATACACTCTATACTTTCAATATATGTTGACAGTTAGAGGGGGAAAAGGTGCATCAGTACCAAATCGGGTTAACCGCATCATACATCGCATTAACCCTTGGCGGATTCTACTTCATATACGCCATAAAATACTACATCTCAAGCCTACTAGCCCTAGGGCTATTCTCCATTGACCCCGAAAAGCTTCAATCCAAGCCTTTCCACCGAATTCTCTCACTTCAAAACCAAGATGAGATCACTATAGGGGATGAGCCTTGGGTCTCTATTCATCTACCATTCTTCAATGAGTTGAATGTTGCGCGACGCATTCTTGAGGCTTGTATGGATATCAACTATACCAACTACGAGGTGCTGGTTGCCGATGACTCACAAGATACCACTATCAAGATTCTTCACGAGAGAGGTTGGAGACACGGGAGTCCTATCATTAAATTTGTCCATAGAAAAGACCGATCCGGGTACAAAGGAGGGGCACTCCAGCAAGCCATGAAGTATATCCATCCATTAACCCAGTTTATAGTGGTTTTTGACGCGGATTTTGTGCCACCTACAAATATTATACGCCAGTTTATTCACCAGTTCAGGCTCCACGAGCAAGACAAGAAACCAGTAGCAGCAGTACAGGGATACCAGCTTCACTACCTGAACCGTAATGAGAACTGGATAACCAAAGGGGTGCGAGCCGAGTTTAGTGGAAGCTATATGGTGGAACGATTAGCTGAGGAGATTCTTGGGGCTATGAAGATGGTTAGTGGTAGTGTCTTCATGTTCAAGGCTAGCGTCTTGAGGGAGTTAGGGTGGAACCATAGCATCACCGAGGACTGGGACCTCACTATTAGACTGTATATTGAGGGCTTCAAGGTGGTCTATACTCCAATGATACAGGCCCCAGCCGAGATACCAACTACAGTTCGCAGGATCATCAGGCAACGGATGAGGTGGGCTGAGGGTCATACATTTGCTGTACGCAAGTATTTCCTATCTGCAATAAGGAGTGGAAAGCTTACTCTTGCCGAGAAACTAGAGTTTCTCTACTTCGCACCCTATTATCTCCAATCGTTTATCTTTATCATCGGGAGCGTCGCTTGGATAATCGCCCAGCATTATAAACGCCATCCCACTTTCTGGACCCCCACCCTTGGCTGGAGCCTAGTATTCAGTAACTTCTTGGCTATTCCCATGATGGGGCTCACTGGGATATTTCTTGAAGGCGATTTGGCTGAGGATTTTAATGGTGTTTTCAGTTTTATAGCTCTCAGCTACTTCATAATGCCCTATCAGGCTTATGCGGCTTTGAAAGGATTAGTTGAAGCTGAGGAGGGTTTCTGGTTTAGAACATTGAAGACGGGACATATTACTGATTATTTCCTTGGCTTGAAGCTTCGGGGGATAATTGAGTGGATTAAAAAGTTAAGGAAGAGCAGGGAGCTGGATGCCTTGGATACTATACGGGTTCCAGTTAAGCTCCCAATCAGGCGTTTACTGTTCTTTTCCATTGTGTTTCTGGTTATTTGGCCGGTTCTTGAATTTGTTTCCGGTGCTTCCACGGGATCTAGTCTCGTGAATAATCTTGGTTACATGTTAAGAGGTGTTGTGAATGGGTAGACATTACAGTGTGTCAGAGGGGAACCTCTATATCTTCACCACCGGGCGAGACAGGCTACTAGATCTGGGAGTATTCCCAGCTGAGTTGAACCTGTTTGAGGCTGATTCTGCTTGGCGGATATCTCCTTGGATAGCGGTGGTGGAGAATGTTCTTCAGAAAGCTGCCGAGATGGCTCAGATCATCTTGCAGCTCAATGATTATGAGAAGATTAGTATTCCAACAAAGATAATGGAACACTATTTCCTCGATGGAGACGAGTACTCGCTGCTAGAGACCATACAGCAAGCGAGTGTAGAGGCAACACCGGTAATCAACTTACCGGATGACGCCCCCTAGGTTAGTAGTTGCCGTATTTTACTACGGCTCTTCCCACGGCGTTGTAGTTAGCCCTAGGCATGTCCTGGTAGACTGTGCAGCCTGGTCCTAGCATGAAGCCTCCTCCCTCCGCTGCGTCATCGATGGCTTTCTTGGTCTCGGCTTCTACCTTTGCTGGTGTTCCTGTCCTTAGGGTTGTTACCCTGTTTAGTCCACCGCAGATGGCGAACTTGTCCCCGTAGATCTTCTTTGCCTTGTCTAGCCAAGTGTACTCGTGGGCGTCCCAGTTGATCATGTCTACTGGGTATTTTTTGAACCATCCGGACTCCATGAGTCCCTGATCTTGTGCGTTGCCTTGGGGTGTGTTGCATATGTGCATCATCTTGATATCGCAGTCCAAGGCTTCTAGTACCTTCTTGTCGTAGCCTAATGCGTATTCCTCTAGTTGGGGTATTGTTAGTTCTCGCCATATCCTGCCTCCTCCGCCGATTCCATAGAATACTCCTTGGATTCCTGTGTCGATGCATGCTTTGGCGAAGTCGATGGTGGTCTCTGTGATTATGTCTAGTCCGTGTTTGAGGCTGTCTGGGTCTTTCTTCATGTCTTCTATGACTCTTTCTGGTGTTCCTATGCCGTTCATCGCCTGTATTATGGGGCTTGGGATGGTGTAGATGACTGGGGTGTTTCTGAGGTCTCGGGCGAGTATCTCGTTGGTCCTGACGAATTCTCGTAACTCTTTCTGGGGGTCCAGTACCCAGAGTTTCTCCCAGTCCTTGGTCTCCTTTACCACTGTGTCTAGGGTGTGGGCGTCTTCCTCGTTGTCTCTGAAGTCGAATCGGCTGCCCCACTGCATTGCCATGAACCTGTAGAAGGGTGTTACCTTGAGTAGGTCCATCTTGTAGTCCAGTTCCCTGAGTAACGCCATGTGAGCTCTCGCGGCTTCCTCTCCGCTGCGTTGGGCTAGTGCCCAGCTGTAGTAATCTAGCCAGTTTACCGCTGGGAAGTGTCCCCAGATGCTCCATGGGACCCTGTCGGGTTGTTCTCGGCGGATTACCGCCATTAATCGCTCATATCTTTCTGATTCCAATGTGATCTCATTATCAGAAGCGTCTAGTGGGCTATTGAATTTGTCTATTCTCTGTTTCCAGTCTCCGCATGTTAATCAGGAAGACTGTTATTATGACGACTGTGAGTATGATGGCTGCTGAGGAATGTTTGGTATAGTCTCTTAGTATTCGGTCGATTAGTGTTTCTGAGGTTGCTGCTAGTTTTATGGGTGTGTCGCTGATGAGGCTTATCGTGTAGTTTTGTTGGTTATATGTGATGGTTACTGGTCTTGTGAGGTTGTCTTGGCTGATCAAGTATGGTCCTCCTGGTTGTGGGTTGCTGATTAATGTGAATTGACGAAGATAGGTAACTGGGAGTATTGCTTTTCCTTCTTGGTTTGTTGTTATTGTCTTTGTATTATTGGAGAGTTGTATCGTTAGCTGAGCATTTGATGCTGTCTGATTGTCCAAGGTGACTTCTACACTGTAGATTCTTCTGATGCATGTGTATCCTTCTTTTGTTCTTTGTACTATTTCTGCGTCTGGTTTGAAATCGATGGTGCCTGTGATTGTGATTGGGGATTCGTGTCCCCATCCGGATTCGAGGGTGAGGTTTCCAATGGTCACCTTATCGCATTGTATCTGTTGGGGTGAGTACATGGTTAGGTAGAGGTCACCGATCTCGGTATCATAGAACTCGACGTTGGCAGGGGTGTTTGGTTGGCACCTGTCCAGTGTAATGTAGTCTGTTTTGGTGCCATTGGTCTTGAGGTTCAATCCTAGTGTATAATGTGTGGATAGACTCTTGTGGGTGGTGTTTGTTAACTGGATATTGAAGTCGCCTTCCCAAACTGATAGATACTCTATTTCAGAGTCTTCAATGAACGCCCAGCTATAATCTGTGAGTCTCAGGTAGTAGATGTGTGTGTCTTGAGCTTCGATAGCTGAGTCACCGTCTATGTATATTGTGTCTAGTTTCGCATTTTTTACTTCCAGCTTGCCATCAACTACAATTATCCTCGGCGGGTTGAGCAGAGTACAGTTATTCATCTTGAAGTCGTATGCGTTTTCTCCTGCTTTCACCAGTTGGCTCTGGGTGAATACCTTGTGTCTTCCTGTTATTGTATGATTTATCTGGACTCTGCTTCTCTCATAGTAGAGAAGTATGCTTTCTATGGTGCAGTTAGTGAACTCTGCATCTATTGTTGATTGGGTCCCAAAGTTTCCAATATTTGTATTATTGACACTGCACTCTGCGTTTTCTGCTAATCTGATGAATCCGATGTTTGAGTCTCGGGCTTTGATCTTGCTGTTACCTGTTAACCCAATGCCTGTGCTGAAATATGTCTGGTTATTCACCTCATAAGTTGAGTAAAAGTCGACATTGATCAGCACGATTGAGGCGTTCTGTGATGCCTGAAGACTGTGAGGACTCTCCATTATAATGCTGCAGTTAATGGCTGTTAGCATACTGTTTCCAGAAACCGCGTATTCTGTGTTCTCGATGTCAGCGAATGTTATTACCGTGTTATTGAGTGTAAGGCTTGAGTTCCCATCTAATATTAATCCTCCAGTAACGTTATGACTCCCTCCTTCTATGATCCGGGAAGTATTGGTCTCCAACATAAGGTCTTCAATTACTGGAGTAGCCGCAGTCGAGCCAAAGCCTGAGCTTACTTGGGGTAATAAAAGCAGGAAAAGAACTAGATATACCGTGGGCTTGTTCATCTATCTTTCTTTCAGCTTAATCAAAATATAAGTAATGACCCCGTGAAACCAGTCATAAGGTAACCCCTATAAATGATGATCCATGTGATCAACCCACACTTTTAGGTGAAAAAGATGAAGTACAGAAAATTTGGTCAACTCGATTGGAAGGTCTCGGCTCTTGGATTCGGAGCCATGAGGCTACCCACAATCGGGGGAGACAGCAGCAAGATCGAGGAACCCCACGCAATAAAAATGATTAGATACGCCATCGACCACGGCGTAAACTATGTAGACACAGCATACCCATACCATCAAGGACAGAGCGAATACCTCGTAGGCAAAGCCCTCAAGGACGGCTACAGGGAGAAGGTCCGCTTGGCCACAAAGATGCCCAGCTGGCTAGTAGAAAAATACGAGGACTTTGACAAGTATCTCAATGAGCAACTGGAGAAACTGGACACCAATCACATCGATTATTATCTACTACACGGGCTCAACAAGGGCAGATGGCCCAAGCTCAAGGAGCTAGGGGTTTTCGAGTGGGCTGAGAAAGCAAAAGCCGATGGCAGGATCAAATACCTTGGCTTCAGTTTCCACGATGATTATGAGCTATTCGAGAAGATACTGGAAGATTCTGAGAATTTCACTTTCTGCCAGATCCAGTATAACTATATGGACACTGAGTACCAAGCAGGAGTCAAAGGCTTGAAGCTCGCAGCCAAGAAAGGCTTGGCAGTCGTAATAATGGAACCCATCAAGGGTGGAAAACTAGCGGTTACTCCACCTAAGGATGTTCAGGCGGTCTGGGATAAGGCTGAGAAGAAGCGCAAACCCGCAGAATGGGCTCTGCAATGGGTCTGGAACCATCCAGAGGTTAGCGTGGTTCTCAGTGGCATGTCTGAGATGAGGCATGTCGAGGAAAACGTTGAGTATGCTGGACGAAGTGGACCCGGAACATTAACAGATACTGAACTCAGTCTCATTAAGGAGGCGAAGCAAGCTTATCTGAATCTTGGATTCGTCGGCTGTACAGCCTGTAGATACTGTATGCCATGCCCACAGGGGGTAGCCATACCAGAAATCCTCGGGCTCTACAACGAGTACTATATGAGCGGTCAGAACCCTGAGATCAAGGAGAAATACTGGGAAAAGATCACCCTAGAGACCCATAGCACCAACTGTGTTAGCTGTGGTGTCTGTGAAGAACAGTGTCCACAGGAACTTCCCATCAGGAAATTCATGGGCGAAACCGCTAGAATGTTCCCCAAACCAGAGTAAATTGGGGGTTAATCCCCATCTGTTTTTCTTAACAAGTCACGTATCTCGCGTAGAGTAATCAATATCTCATCATCCAACCCGGGTCCACGTGGTACTGGCTCCTCGTATTTATCGGGCTCGGTTGTTGTAACGTAGGGGGTCCTGAATTTCCTGAGCTCGTTTAGTATAAAGTCCCTTACCTCCTCGTAGAAACGGATTCCTTCCAGTTTTTCCTCTGGTCCCGTCTGGTTGCTTCCAGAGTAGCCCGCTGTCTCGATGCTTACGCTTCCTAAACCTAATAGCCTGTCGAATACTCCAGCGTTGCTGCTGATGTTTGTTATGGTTCTGAAGGGTACGTGTTTACGGGTGATAGTTAGTATGCCTTTTTTGACGTATATCTCAGGCATTGACTCTCCTGACTCGCTGATTACGCTGTACTCGATGCTGTTTATGTAGATGGGTGTCAAAGCCAGTGTGGGGACTAACCATATTATGTTACACACGATTGTCCAGTAGTTGAGTTTCCATCCCCAAGAATTAACGCTGTTCCAAGCACTAGCAAACTCCGCTGGGTCTAGACTGTGCAATAGATAGATCAATCCCACTGATCCTATCATAACTCCTAGCCATAGGGCTACTGCGATTGCGATGTTTTTGAACCATAGCTTATGTATGTAGGCTCTGTCTGGTTTGAATATCCTTCCACTAACTACTTTTTCAACTGGTGGCTTGATTACTCTTGTTTCCACTTCTTTTTCCATTTTTTTTACCTCCGTTTGTATCTGGGAATCTCTTTTGCCGCTAACTTATTGAATATCGCAGTGCTCTGCCTCGTCATATGGAGCTGATCCTCGTCTGGTCTTAGCTCGATGTTGTACTCCTGCTTGATTATGTCCAGTGTTTCCCGACATTCAGACTCCTTCGGGCACTCTGGGCAGAGTTTACCAGCGTAGCTCTCATGTCGATACCATACTACTATGCCTTCTTCCTCGGTGTAGACTATGTATACCTGTGCGTTTGCCTGGTAGTCGAATCCTATCAGTAAGCCCTTGTAGTCTTGTAGACTCTCGACATCTAATCTGTGGCTTTTTGCGTGTTCTTTGAGTTCCTTGGTTATCTTGTCTCTTGCTCTGTTGAGTACACGCGAGGTGTATGCTGGGGTCCAGTCTGGGTTTTCCTCAGCGATCTCGCTTGTGGTCTTTCCTTTATGGAATTCTTGCCATACGGTTGATTCGTGGTTTGAGAGCAGGCTCATTTTGATTCCTCTGATATACAGTTGGTATATCTTTACATTTATTTGGTAAAGATTTACTAATAAAGGTTATGGAACTCCAAAACAATACAACCAATTCCTGAGAAAAGAAATTAGGGGAAGCCCTTGAAAGCCTACATCACCTCCAAGAGGATCCTACTGCGGGGAGGATAACCTCGAGGCAGTGCATCTCCTTCCCCTTTTTTAAGACGCCCCCACTGCCTCGAGCTAGTCATCCATATATGAAAATATATTAAAGGGATTCAGGAGTAAAAATCAAGACATCAAGAATATAGAAAAAATAAGGTTTTAAAAAATAGAGTTATCCTCTGTTATGCGAGCCGGCTAGGTCTCCTGCTGTGGAGACTCTCATTCCATACTAGGGGTTCACCGACGCTCCACAGGAAAATATGAGCAGTACTGGGTCCTACCCGTTTGAACCTTGATCTCAGGCGCTTCACGACATAATCATAGTTGTTTCCCTTGTCCAACCCATCGAGCCATTTCTTGAAGCTACCATGCTCCTTGGCTATCCGCTTGAACTCCTCAGCGTTATGAAGTGTCGCCATAATCTTCTGTTTGTTCCTGATGATGCCTGCTTCATTCTGGAGCCTCTCCTGCTCTTCCAATCCATAGGCTGCCACTTTCTCTATGTTGAAATCATCAAAGGCTGCCTTGAAATTGGGCCACTTTTTCGCGATCATAACCCAGTTGAGACCACCCTGGAATATGCAACGGGTCATATTTTCGAAGTATTCACTGTCTTTC
>Ga0180431_10003994_pt1 | contig 18605 bp, 19 predicted proteins | sample SS_ome_11_FD_132459 | JGI IMG/M metagenome (GOLD analysis project Ga0180431, IMG submission 132459) | Hypersaline lake sediment archaeal communities from the Salton Sea, California, USA - SS_1_MS_1 metaG | ecosystem: Environmental > Aquatic > Non-marine Saline and Alkaline > Hypersaline >... | reverse complement strand
GCAACCGGAGACAGTGTCACAGTTACCATGGACAGGATAATGGAATGTGAATACTACTCAATCACACACATGGCAATGAAAGGTACAATAAAAGTAGAGAGCAATGGAATGGAGGAGTAATCCCTCAATATTCTATCTCTATTTCTCCTTCTTTTTCTATTTCTTTTGTCCAAAGCTGGCACATTAACCTATGCGAAGATGCAGCATTTTTACTTCGAAGAGTTTCTTCTTCCCTAGAGCTGATTGAAACAACAAATTCTTCCCCCTTGCGGATTGTACAGGTACACACGCCGCACTCTCCACGTCTGCAGCCAAACATTAAGGAGCATTCATCCGGGAGATAATCCATTATCTTGGAATTCGCAGGAACTTCAAAAGAAATCCTATCATTGATAATTGTTACTTTGACCATTATTCATCACCAAAAAGTTTTGTCTGCTTTAAATCCTGGATGGTCTTCCAGCGCGTCCTTATGTAAGGAGCAAGAAGCTTTCGCATTTCCTTGTTCCGGAGAGCCTCCAGGGTCTTTGTATCAGATGGATATCCGCTTCCAAAATCACAGGTGGTTTTCTTTATTTCTTCAATCTTGGAATCACGAACCAGCTTTGCGCATATTGAGGCTGCTGAGACTATTGGAAACCTTTCATCGGCCTTGTGCTCTGCCTCGAACTTGGTCACCCCGTACTTTTCCATGCGGGCTCTGAATGTCCATGAATAGCGGTCTGGCATGTCAATCATGACATCCCCTTCTCCGAGGTCCTTGATCAGTCCGGCCATTACCTTGGCCTCAATGTCATTGAGCGACATCTCACCCATCAGCTTGTTCAGATCAGCTGCACTGACCTCAACCCATCTGAAGGTGCAGAATTTTTTCAGGGTTTTGTATAGCTCCTCCCTTTTTTTGGGAGTGAGTTTTTTGGAATCCCTGGGAGCTGCTTTTTTGAGGAGTTTTTCATCCTCCCTCTTGCAAAAAGCACAACATACAACTAGAGGGCCAATGACTGGTCCACGTCCGGCCTCATCGATGCCGGCAATATATGAAAACATGAGAAAAATTAGTAAGTCATGTTCCTTTTTTCAACGATAACGAAATCGCCGACTGCAAGAACACTTTCGTAATTTATGTGAACCATGCCATCGTCTCTTCTGAGCTTTGATGCCAGCTCACTGTCTGGGTTTGGCTCAACAACAAGGCTTTCCACTCTTCCACTTACTTCATTGACTTCAATGTCAACAAGTCGGCCAAAGTCTTCTCCCTCGTTGGTTACTAATTTTTTTCCGGAAAGTTGTCTTGCTATTAGATATTTGGACATTAAACCACCATGATTAATTTTGAATTTCTAAGATGGATTTGCAGTCTAAATTTATAAAGATATCTACGTCGATGCTTAAGATGTGAAATCCAGGGTGCGCAATCTGCCATATTTCATTTCATATACAGGCACCAGCGCTGGGGTGGGAACGTGTCCCTGCTTGATCTGGAAGTCTGTTCGATCCTGGAAAGTTCCGGAATTTATGATAAGGGTTCCGCGGTACTGCATATAACCATTTTTATGCACATGTCCGGCGTGAAACACGTCTGGAGGCTCATCAATCACCATATAATCGATATTTTCAGGTATGATAAGGTTTCCTCCATAAATAGGAGAGAGATGGCGTCTTTTGAGGTATTCTGACATCACCTTCTCAGGATGCATATATGATGCTCCGGGGATATTGGCAATCATGGAATCTATAGAGGTCCCGTGGTACATCAGGTGCTTGATTCCCTCGATAGAGAAATTGGAGGGGTTTCCAACCAGGTTGATATCTGACCTGATAAGGTCTTTTCCGATTGCAGGCTGCGGATCTCCCCTTCGAACCGCATCATGGTTTCCAGGTGCCATTATGATCTCTATATGGTCAGGAAGGCGCTCTATGAAATCATCGACCATCTCGTACTGCTTGTAGATATCCTTGACAATAAGCTCTTTCTCCTGGTTCGGATATATGCCGATTCCATCGACGACATCCCCTGCAACGGCAAGATATTTGACTTTTCCGGCAAGCTCTTTGGCCTCACCCTTGCCATGGAGCCATTCTACAAAGGAATCAAGATATTTTCCAAGGAAATATTTGCTTCCAAAGTGGATGTCTGAGAGATAGGCAATTGCAACATCAACCTCAGCAACTCTTTTCTCGCGGATCACCGGAAGATCAGGCCATTCCACATCCTCTGCAATCAAAAATGGCTCCAGGACCTTTCCTGAAAATGCCACTATGTCATCAACAAGAACCCCCCTTGCCTTGTCAAGGAGCTTTTCATTGAACTTTGAGCTTGAGACAATGACCTTGAATGTACCTGTCATGTCCTCGACTTCAAAGAGGATATTGCCTTTTTTTGTGGGACGTATGCTTGATACCAAGACAATGATCCTTGCCTTCTCGTTGATATGGCGCGCGGTATCGCAAAGATCAAGGGTGGTTCCGCCCCCTGTTCGCCGGAGCAGGCGAGAGAGCCTCTCAAATCTGTTTCTGAAATGGGAAATGAAATTGTCCACTCCTCCTTTTGTCCGAGACTTTCCTGTAACGTCTGTTTTATGGTTGATCTTCAAGGTTGAGGAGTATTCTTTTGCAACCGGGTTGAAGCCAGAGGGCCTGATCACCTTTACTTCTTTTGGAATAAGAGGATCAAGATCCTCCTTTGAGATCAGGGCTTTGTTTAAGGATACGATTTTTTTGAATAATTCATCAGAAGCATGCGATTTTACTATCTCCTCTGCTTCCATAGTAAGTCTTATTCCGCTTTGAGATAGTTTGGCAAGCATTATTTTTGTGACTCCAATGCGCTCATTATAGCCCAGATTTGGGTTCTTGCATGCGGAGGCATGTTGATGTCTTCTGTGATTGATTCGATCAGGTACACTGCAGCGCTGATCTTTACATTGGCCTCTTCGTCGCTATCAAGACGCATCTTTGCATCTGAGAGAGCTTTTCTGATGTTTTTGGGGATTGTTGAGTCATTAACAAGAGAACTTAACATCTCGCTTATTTCTTTCATATCCATATGATCACCTAAGGAAAAGAATTGTTATTGCATATATTAGTAGAAAAGAAATATAAAGACTAATAGTAGGGTTCGGGCCCGGGGGGATTTGAACCCCCGGCCTACAGCTTTCCAGCAATTATGAGAAGCTGATTCAAAATCTTCTCAATAACATAGAAGGCTGCCGCTCTATCCAAGTTGCTCTGCGCTTTTTTTCAAAAAGCGCAACTGAGCTACGGGCCCTGATAAAAAATTCAGATTAAAAGTTAAAAAGAGACTAGTATTCGTCCGTGTCATCTTCCTCCCAAGGATCATCTTCAACTTCGCTACTATCAAAATCTTCTTCTTCGTCCATAGATGACACCAGGCTACTCTTCGTCTTCCTCTCCCCAATCTTCATCTTCGAAATCATCATCGTCAAATTCTTCTTCCTCGTCCATGAGAAAACACCTTGCTTGCTAATATTGTGGAAGGTCTTTTAAAGATTTCCAAGGGACTTTCACCTCGAAAACATTAAAAAAACAAAGAGATTACTTCAGGCGAAGTGCTTCAAGATCTGCAAGAGCTCTTGTTTCTTTTCTAAGCATGCTTCCGATGGACCTTGAGAATTCATCTGTTTTGTTCCAGTCTCCATGCATTGTGAATACTCTCTCGGGAGATGGACGGAGATTCTTCAGGTAAGCCATCAGCTGTGCCCTGTCGCTGTGTCCTGAGAAGCCCTCTGCTGTCTCAACGCGCATGTTGATCTTGAGGGATTTCATCTTTCCGTCATCGCCGAGCATTGGTATTTCCTTCATTCCCCTCTGGATTTTGCTTCCAAGGGAAAGGGCGCTCTGATAACCGCAGAAGATAAGTGTGTTCTTCGGGTCATCTGCAAGAAGCTTGAGATATTCATAGGACGGCCCTCCGGTAAGCATACCAGAAGGAGCAAGGATAATTGCAGGCTCATCAGGAGCAACGATGCTCTCTTTGCTTGTTCCCTTTGCAACTTTCAGGATAGGAGATTCAAACGGGCTTCTGTCAGAGAGGATTCTCCTCTGAAGCTGGTCTCTTAGGTATTCAGGATATGCAGTATGTATTGCAGATGCCTCAAGCACCATACCGTCGATGTAGACAGGAGTATTGAAGTTTGGATCTCTTCGTGCAAACTCTTCAATAACAAGCATAAGCTCCTGCGATCTTCCGACTGCAAAAACAGGAATCAAGACCTTTCCGCGCTTCTCAGTAGTCTCGCGGATGATTCTCATGAGCCTTTTCTCGCTCTCAAACCTGTTTACTGAAATGTCGTTTCTTCCTCCGTATGTACTTTCAATAAAGAGGGTCTCAAGCCTTGGGAACCTCGTATTTGCAGGCTCAAACAACCTGGTAAATCCGAACTTGATATCAGCAGAATAAACGAGATTGTGCGCTCCTTCACCGATATGAAGATGGACGCTCGCGCTTCCAAGGATATGGCCGGCATTATAGAGAGTCATCTTTATCTCAGGAGTGATGTCAACGACTTCCTCATATGCAACTGTGATCATGTGCCTCATTTGTTTTTGGATGTCCTTTTTCTTGTATGGAGCATCTACATTGAATACCTTGTTGCAGAGATTGAGGTAATCCTGCTGAAGAAGAACTGTAAAGTCCCTTGTCGGAGGAGTACAGTAAACAGGGCCATCATAACCATAAGCAAAGAGATATGGAAGGAAACCCATGTGGTCCATGTGCCCATGGCTCAGCACAACCGCATCAATGTCTTTTAGCGAGAATCCTGCCATGTTAAGGTATGGATATGCTTTTGTTGGATCAGAAGTTGCAGGGTTCACACCGCAGTCTATCAGAACTTTGCTGTGAGGGGTCTGGACAAGAAGGCATGACCTTCCGATTTCCCTGAAACCGCCAAGTGCCATTACACGGATCCAGTCTCCTGGCGGAGCAGACTGGCAGATCTTCTTTCCAATGCTGATGAGGAATTTTTTTCTCTCTCCAGCTTCAAGTGCAGAGCTTTTTCTAAGGCCATCCAGAGTTCGTGACGGCATTGTCGGAGCCCTCAGAGTAACCGGAGACCAGCTTGTCTGGAGCATGACCTCTTTGAGTATTGATCCTCCCTTTCCGATAACCAGTCCCGGCTTTATTGCCTCGATCCGGACTTCGCACATCTCAGGGACAAATGTTATGCTTTTTATTTCAGCTTCTTTTGGAACAAGCTCCTCGATAAGCTTTCGCGCCTTGTCCTCCTGCATGAGGCCTGTTGGGTCCACGCGGATAGTCACTTTTTTCTTCAGTGCGCTTGCTAGTTCCTTGATTAGACGGTCGTTCTCATAAAAAGCCTTGATATTCTTGATATAGATTACTGTAGAAAGCCCTTCAGGCTCTACCTTTGTAACTTCGCAGTTTCCTGGCATAATTTCCTCGATCTTTCTTATAATGTCTTTGTAGTGCAAATTAAAACACCCCTTAAAATATGAATATGAAACAAAATGCAAAGAGAACCAGAGGTTCGGATATTAAAATAAAAAAATAAATTAAGCTTTGATCAATTTGTTGACTTCTTCTTTTGAGATTCTCTTGAAGCCAAACTTGGTAACAACCACTAGATCAACTCTCTCTCCACTTGCCGCATCTCTTTTCATAGCAGCGCTGACTGCTTTTGCTGCGACAGGAAGATTGGATGTAATGTCTCGGTTTTCTTTGAATAACTCTTCAAGAACACCGTAAGCAATTGGTGATCCGCTGCCTGTTGAAGTGAATTTTTCTTCTGTCATTCCTCCAAGCATATCAACGGAGAACAATCTTGGCTTTTCATCAACTCCGCCAACAAGAAGCTGGACGAAGAATGGGAAAAATTTATGCTGTGCAAGAATATTGCCAAGCAATGTTGCTGCTGCCTCAACATTGATCTGCCTCTCGTGCTTGAGTTCGTATAGCTTGATTTCAGAAACCATCCATCGAACAAGAGTCTGGGCATCTCCGACACTTCCTGCAATAGTCATTGCTATGCGGTCGTTTATCGGATAAATTTTGTCAATGTCTTTGCTTGCAATCAAATATCCCATGGTTGCTCTTTTATCTGATGCAAGAACAACACCATCTTTACAAACCATACCCACAGTAGTGGTTCCAGTTTGAACACCTTGAGCCTGCTTTGCGCTATCCATGATATCAACTTGGGAGAATTATAATTTATAGTCAGCGAATATGTTTATAAACCTTGTTTTCTGAGGGCTTTTCCATTTAACATGGGCTCAAGTGCCATTGCAAGCGACATGATGGCTATGAATAAGGTTCCAACTCCCAAGATGATCAGCCAGTCAGAGCCTGCAAGCGGAACAATGCCAAACCAGTGTCCAATGCCTCCATAGAGGACATAAAGCTGCAGTGCCAGCGAAAGTATTATGGTCAGATGAAGCCATTTGTTTGAGAGGATCGGTGTCTTGTATCTCCAGCGGACAAGATAGACGCTTATCATCTCGTATATCACAAATGCGGTGAAGAATATAGTGTATGCCTTTGCAATATCGTCAAACATATGGTAGTATGCATAGATGGAAATCACAGCAAGTGCCTCGACTATTCCCATCCAGATTATGAAGTAGAGCGCCTCACCGTTGAGGATGCGCTCGCCCTTTGATCTTGGCTTTTCATCCATTATGTTTTTTGTTGCCGGATCTGCGCCAAGTGCAAGAGCAGGAAGTCCATCGGTAAGAAGATTTATCCAAAGAAGCTGGATGGCAATCTTCGGGCCAAGGCCAAGGAATGTTATTGATGCGATGAAAACAGCAAGGACCTCAGACATGTTGGCTCCAAGAAGAAGTGTGACAAACTTCCGGATATTGACAAATGTTCCTCTGCCTTCAGAAATTGCATTTCGAATTGAGATGAAATTATCGTCAAGGATTATGACATCGCTCGCTTGCTTTGTAACTTCGGTTCCTCGGATTCCCATTGCGATTCCGACATCGGAATTCTTGATCGCAGCAGCATCATTGACGCCATCACCAGTCATGCAGACTATATGGCGGTTGTTCTGGAGCGCCTTGAGAAGCATGACCTTGTGCTTTGGGCTTGTGCGTGCATAAATGTCGTGGCTTTCAACAATTTTTGAAAACTCGGCTTCTGAAAGTTCATCAAGCTCAAGGCCAGTGATGCATTTTCCCCTGAATCCGAGCTCTTCTCCTATTGCCTCGGCAGTATACTTGTTGTCCCCTGTAATCATGATCACGCGGATTCCAGCTGATCTGCAGTCTTCTATTGCCTTGCCAACCCCTTCGCGCGGAGGGTCCCGCATCCCCATCAGGCCAAGGAAAGTGAGGCCGGATTCAAGATCCCCCTCACTTGCTGATTTTGGATTTTCCTTGTATCCAAATCCAAGAACACGGAGCGCTGCTGCTGCCATCTCCTTGTTTTTATCAAGAAGCTTTTCACGCTCCTTTGCAGTGAGCTTCTTTACTCCGGAGGGAGTCATGATGGAAGTGCATTTTGTTATGAGGACTTCCGGAGCGCCTTTTACAAAACCGTATTTCTTGTTCTTGTTCTGATTGAGCGTGGACATGAGCTTTCGCTCAGAAGAAAACGGAGCTTCTCCGATTCTTTTGAAGGACTTGCGCACTTCATCAACGTCATAGCCTGCCTTGTATGCTGGAATAAGCACAGCAAGCTCGGTCGGGTCACCGCGAAAATCATCGCCATTTTCCTTTGAGTCATTGCAGAGAAGCGCGCACTTTAGGAGAAGATCAAGATCCTTGACTGTTCCGGTTTTGGAGATGAATTTTCCGGTCTTTCCAAGTCCCTTTCCTGTAATTTCAAATTCGCTTCCAAGGGCATATGCCTTTGTGACAGTCATGACATTCTCGGTAAGTGTGCCTGTCTTATCAGTACATATGACATCAACTGATCCAAGATCCTGGATTGTTGAGAGCTTTCGCATCAGGGCATTCTGCTTCAGCATCCTGTTTGTTGCAATGGAAAGCGCAAGGGTAACAACTGCAGGAAGCCCTTCGGGAATTGCTGCAACTCCAAGAGCAACTGCAGTAGTGAATATCACAAGAAGATCAGCATCCCCAAGAAGGAATTTTGACATTGCAATTAGAACAAGCATCAGTACAACGATCATGGAAACCTTTTTCCCGACATCCTCGATCTCAAGCTGGAACTGTGTTACTTTCTGAGGGGCTTCTGAAATCTCTTTTGCAATTTTTCCGACTTCGGTCTTAAGCCCGGTCTCAACAACCACTGCGAGCCCGCGCCCCCTTGTGATTACTGAATTCATGAAAAGCATATTGCTGCGCACTGCAAGGGAAGTTTTTTCAGAAACTTCTCCTGCCTGCTTCTGTGACGGAAGGCTTTCTCCTGTCAGTGCAGATTCATCGCAAAAAACTGAAAATGATTCTATGATCCTGGCATCTGCTGCAACCTTGTCCCCTTCTGCAAGAACCAGGATATCGCCGCAGACAACTTGTTCGGACGGTATCTCTATTTCTTTTTTGTCCCTTATAACAAGGGCAAGAGGAGCAGACATCTTGGTGAGTGCTTCGATGGTTTTTTCTGCCTTGTATTCCTGGAAAAAGCCGAAGACTGCATTTCCAATTACTATTGCAAAGATGAGTATTGCGTCAATATAATCGCCATCATGAGGATCAAGATAAGCGATCATAAATGAAACAAAGGCAGCAAACAAAAGAAGAAGCACAAGCAAATTCTTGAACTGGTTTATGAAAATTGAAACAGGAGATATTTCCTTCTTTATCGATATCGTGTTTGGTCCGCCTGATTCAAACCTCTTCTTTGCTTCAGCCCCAGTCAGCCCGGACTTTGAAGCCTTCAGGGAGGAAAAAACCTCCTTCAGTGAAATGCTGTGCCAAGCCATCAGATTAACCCTTCAGGGAAATTATTAATGTATTATTGGCCTGCTTGCGATCCAGGCTCGACATCAATCAGTGTCACCTCGAAAGTCAGGGTCTCATTGGCGTAGATGTGATTCGAATCAAGGGTAATGTTCTGGTCATTCTTGTCAATGACTTTGAAGTTTGTCGGCGCTCCTGTCTGAAGGTCCGGAAGAACATATGACTTGTTTTCATCAAGCAGGAATTCAATTGTTGCAAACCAGTTTTCTGTATCGGTCTCGACAATCTTCTGCGGAATTCCATTTATCCTGAATGAGTGCCCTTCAATAAACAGGTAAAAGAGAGTTATGTTCTCCTCGTTTGAATCATTGATAAAGACATCTCCGATCGGAGTGTTGAATGCAGTTCCGACTGTCAGGTTTGTAAGTCCCTGCTCTTCCAGTGATGCTGCTGGAACAACTTCAAAGTGGCTCATGTTGTAGTACCGGTCAATGACTACAACCTTTGACGGATCATAAGGACCATAGCCCCGGTCAGGAGTTACATTGAAGAGCTGGGTTTCATTGACCTCCATTCCAAAGGTTCCGAGAACAAAGCCGTCAATGACACCTTTGTTGAACTCAAGGCTGAATCCAAATGGAGCGTAGTTACGGGCTGGATTATGGATTCCGGTTTCTTTTGCAAGAGTCTCGTTATTGGTATCAACGACGGTTCCATTGATCCAGAGCGTATAGTTTACCCAGACATAGTCCCCAAGGTTTGTTGTATAGCCCGGGGGAAGAGGCTGAGCTGTTGTTGTATTGTTTGCTGGAGGGACAATTACAGAACCATTGTCTGTGACATTTTCTGTCATATTTGTTGAAGTGTTATTTGCAGGAGGGTCCGGCAAAACACATCCAAAGAGAACCAATAAGGCAACAAGTATAGCATATTGACGCATGTTTATCATCTCGTATTAATATTTGGGATCGCAGGGATTCGAACCCCGATATGCAGGTTACGGCCTCACATTGTCACATAAGTGACGGGATCTGGAGCCTGCCGTACTACCTGGTTATACTACGATCCCATGTTACTTGAGAAAAATCTTAGTTTGAGTGTCTTTAAATGGATTGCTAAAAATTGCTGCTGCAAGTGAAACTCGATTTCCGGCATAATTAAGATAATCATAAAAAACAACAAATTACCATACATTTATAAATAGAAAATTGCAATTACTCTAAATATGAAGATCCAGCCATCCCGAAATACACTCACAGACAGGTATTTTGAAGGAGTGTATGCGCTTCCGCCAAAGCTTCGCTGCAGAAAGCCTCTTGAAGAGAGCGTAATGAGAAAAATGGATTGTGGCAATCATGTTTGTGTCAGGGGGCTTTGGAGGATTGGAAAAACCGAGCTGATGATGGGCGCAATAGACAGGATCTGCACAGGAAAAAAGGCAAGCGGACTGTTCTTTGATTTGAGAAGCCAGATCCACGAGGACCAAAGCCCGAAGACAGCAGAGGAAGTTTTGTCTTCTATTGAAGAAAAGGTTGTGGAATTCCTAAAGCAAATGAAAATAGACATTCCGGTTGAAAGGTGCGATCCTCTCCGCGCTCTTGGAGCAATAGACCAGAGGATATATCTTGGGATGGATGAGCTGATTGCACTTGAGGGTCTTGGAGAAGGGCAGATGCGGGCCATGCTAAGGCAGTTCAAGGCAGTCCCTGATAATGTCAGCCTGATTGTAGTGTGCCACAAGCACAGGAATACCGAGGAGATATTTGACAGTGAAATAGTCCGGGACCCGAAGTTTTCAACTGTATACATACCGCCAATCAGGCCAGAGGAGCTTGAGCATATCGTTCAAAGCCCGGCATGGGATTTTGGAGTGATATTCAGTGATGAGGCGCTTGATAGAATCTCAAAACTGAGCGGAGAGAGGCCATGGGAAGTTTTCATCGCATGCTTTATGGTTGCAAATTCATTTGAATATCACAGGATGCTCAAGCCAGGACTCACAATAAGTGCGCAGCAGGTGGACTCGCTGGTTTCACTTGAAAACCTCAGGAGATATGATACAGGAGAAGAGGTTCTGCTCAACTATGGCAGAGTGCTTCACAATGCATTTACTGCAAAGGAGCTTGAGCTGGCATTTGACATTGCAGCAGGACGGGATGATCTTTGGGGAAGATATGCAGATGAGATCAGGGAGCTTGGCAGGGCAGCTCGCATAGTCGGAAATGAAGAGCCAAGAATCCGAGGAGAGCTTTTTGAAGAATTCATAAGGAAAGTCTCAGATGACGAGTTGCGGATCGCTGAGCAGGGATATTAAGAATTTTGCCTGCAACTAATTATCCATGAGCACAAGAGAGAAACTTACAAAACTTGCAAATGAGAATAAGACAATTCTATGCTTTGGTATTGACCCGAATCTTGAGAGGATTCCAGATGGCAAGGTAGAGCTCGTAGCACCATATTTCCAAGACATAGTAGACAAACTGCTGGATGAGAAAGAGATATCTGCAATCAAGCCAAACTATGCGTTCTTTGCCCAGTATGGTTTTGAAGGACTGCATGCGCTCAAGGAAATTATGGAATACAAAAGCAAAGTCCCGGTCATCCTTGATTTCAAGCGCGGGGATATCGGAAAAACAAGCATGGCCTATGCAAAGGAAGCATACGACTTTTGGGGCGCTGATGCTGCAACCATAAGCCCATACATGGGAGAGGATTCAGTCAAACCATTTTTGAGAGAGGAGAAACTTGCATACATGCTCTGCAGGACTTCGAACAAGGGAGCAGGAGATTTCCAGGAACTTGAATGTGGCGGCAAGCTGCTTTATGAAAAAGTACTTGAAAAGGCAATTGAATGGGATTGCGGAATTGTTGTTGGCGCAACAAGTGATGCAATAACCAGGATTGTTGCAACTACAAAAAATGAAATTCCGATGCTCATTCCGGGAATCGGAGCGCAGGGCGGCGATCTTGAGATGGTAATGAAGGCAATAGAAGGAAATGCTACAATTCACAGGATAAATGCATCATCATCAATCGCATATGCGCATGAGAAGCATGAAGGCGCTCCGGCTGAAGCTGCACTGAAGGAAGCTCAAAAACTCAATGAGACAATCAGAAAATTCATGTAATGTATATGGCTATATTTAAATACACTATTGACCATCAATTGTAATTGATATTAAATGACCTGCGGTATGAGTAGAAGAGAATTGCTGTTTAGGAAATTACCAAAGGCAGCAGCGGCGCTTGCTTCAAGTAGCATTATGCTCGGGTTTGCAGGCAAAGTGCTTGCTGAACCAATTCAAAGACATGGTCTTAGATCTGATGAATATGTAAACCATCTTTTGATCCAGCATAGCGACAGGATCCTTGAGCTGAAAAGCGGCAGATTTGAAGCATTTTGTTCTGAATATGGATTTGACAGGGAAAGTGAAACAATCAAGCATGGCTTTTTGTCAACCTTTTTCCTCTATCAACTGATCAAAAAGAATGGAATCCTGAATAACAAATTCATGCTTATTGGGAATAGGCCAACAGGCATCCTGAAGGTCCAGGATGGCAAGGAAGTTCCCCTTGAAGCTGATGAATTATCGCTCCGTTTGCCTTCAAGGATGCTCAGGGACATGTTTTCAGGAAAACCCAGATACAGGCTTGCTGATGGGAGCAAGGTCTTTTGTTTTGGCGATTGTGACGAATATGAAATGGCTTACGTCACATTGCTCAGGGCAGTTGGAATTGAAGCTCGGATTGTCATGACTGAAGCAAACCATGTAAAAACGCAGATTGAGCTTGCTGGAAGAAAGATCCTGATTGATAACACAAGAAACCAATATGGTCAGAGCGTGGATTGTGAAGATCAATGCAAAGATTTCCGCACTGGAAGTCGGGGTTTCATGGAACCCAAGGATGCAAGAAGATACCTTCGAAGAATCAATAGGATGGCAAATGCCAGATCCAATGTAAGAATATATCCGAAGGGAGAGAGGAGAGTAGATAGAAGGATCAAAAGAACATTGGATAACTGGGAGAAAAGATCTAGAATTTCAGCAAATCAAGAAAGCCCTGCACAAGATCCCAGTTCACAAACAGTACATACACCAGAAGAAGTAGCAGAAGAGTCCAGATGATTCTGATCTTTTTCTTCATTGCCCATTTGTAATACCTCTTAAGTGGTTTGAATATCAGGAAGTTGAAAATTTTTCCAATTACCTTTAGGATGAAATCAAGGAGCTTGAGCAGGAATCTGAATAGCCCGTCCCATATCGAAGGGCCTTTTTTCCTGGGTTTTTTGTCTGGAGAACGATCATGTTTGCTCGGAGTATTTTTTTGGCTGAGAGTTTTAGCAGCAGGAATTTCTTTTGGAGGCTCTTCCCATTTTCTTTTGTTTTCTGCTTTTTTTGCCTTCTTGGAATAATATTTCTTGATAAGCTTAGGATCTGACGCGCTAAGGAGAGTCTCATCATCCACTACTTCCATCGTAGTTGCAGGAGCAAACATTGTAACTTCCTTTGGCTCTGTCTGGTTGCCGCTTTTGTCCAGGGTTGAAACTATGGCAACTCCAGTGGGCATTCTCTTGAGACGCTCAAGAACATCAAGCTCTGAATCAGGAAATGATTTTGCAAGTGCCTTGAGTCTTCTGTTTCCTTTCTGAGTAAAGACCTTTTGCGAGAATATGATTTTGGTTGAGAGCTGGCTTAGAATCTCATCAGGAAGATCAGTCACATCCTGGGTAACAAAGAAAACAGAAACACCTTTGGACCTGATCTGCTTGAGTATGGTCACCATAAGGTCCTGGAGGGATTTGTTTGAATCCTTGAAAAGATAGTGCGCCTCATCAAAGAAGATCACGTATTCTGGCTTGTCAACATCGCCTTTTTCAGGAAGCTTGTCAAAGAGCATCTGCAAGAGGAATGCTGGTGCGATTGAAACAGCCATGTTCTTTCTCGAGTCAGAGAGATTGAGGACATTGAGGCCGCGAAGATCATTTATGGAAATATTCGGCTTGCCAAACATCTCGCCAAGGCCGGAATCGATAAGGGCAACTACTTTCCTCTCGATTACACTGACACTTGAGCTGCTAAAGCCCCTTGCCTTTGTCTTGACAAGAACATCGAGAACATCAAGAAGCTCTTCGAATGTATGGAGAGGGATGTTCTTTTTTCTGGCATGTGAAAATGCCATTGAAAGATGGCTCTCCTGGGTCGGGTTCAGCGAAAGAAGTCTTGATATGAGGATTGTTCCTGCATCGGAAAGAGAAAAGCGAAGAGGAATGAAACGGTCTGAAACGCTCCAGTAGTTTGCTTCAATGCTGTGAGGCTCATATGGGGCATGGATATTCCGTTTGTTTTCTGCTCCAGGAACGCAAAAGCCTGAGGCGTCTCCCTTGATATCTGAGACAAAAACATTGACATCAAGATCTGCAAGCTGCTCTGCAAGCGTTTGCATGGCCCTGCTTTTTCCAGTCACGGTACTTCCTGCAATTAGACCATGCCTTGTGAGGTATTTTGCAGAAATAGAAACTGCATCTGACCCATCAGTCACACCTAAAGCCGGATCGCTCATTGCAAGAACATGGGATTAGGATTTTATAATACCTACAGGAGAGAGATAATCCATGTACAAACAGCCGAAGAACTCCCGGAAGGGAGAAAATGGCAAATTGCTGATAATTGCAGGTAGCAAAAAGTTCCATGGCGCTGCCATGCTAGCTATTTTGGCTGCGAGACGATTTGTTGATCTTGTATTCTTTTATCCGGCAGAAAAAGATCCATACCTGATAAATGCAGTAAAGACAATTCCTGAAGTGATTGTTTTGCAGAAATTAGAAAAAATTGAAGAGATGGACTGCATCCTCTTTGGAAACGGGATTGGGAATGCCAAGGTTGATCTGAAAAAACTAAAGGGAAAACTTGTTGTTGATGCTGATGGCCTCAAGCAGATAAAAGGAAAGATTCCAAAGGGAGCGATTCTGACACCTCATGAAGGCGAATTCAAAATGCTCTTTGGAGCAAGCGGCAGTGAGAAGAATGTCAGGGCAATGGCCAAAAAATACAACTGCATAATACTCAAGAAGGGACCTGTTGATATTATCAGCGATGGAAAGAAAGTGTACAAGAACAAGACAGGAAATCCTGGAATGACAAAAGGCGGAACTGGAGATGTCCTTGCAGGAGTTGTTGCAGCATTGTTTTGCAAGAATAATGGTTATGAGGCGGCAGTGGAAGGAGCAAAACTTACTGGCAAGGCAGGAGACAGGCTGATGAAAAAATTTGGATATGAGTATTGTGCTGGCGATGTTGCAGATATGCTTGCAAAGTTGTGATTTTTATGAATATAAAGGACTTGGAAGAAATGAGCCGGGAATCGATGATTTGCTGCGGATTCCAGGCAACAAACGTTGGGCGCGCGATTGACATAATTGAGAAGATGAAAAAGGAAAAAGCGACTGTTTTCATGACATTCACTTCAAACATGATAGCTTCCGGGCTTCGCGGGATAGTCAAGGAGATGTGCAGGAAAAAACTGGTTGATGTCATAATTACCGCAGGCGGAAGCCTTGACCATGACCTGATCAAATCCTCAAAGAAGTATGAACTTGGAGAATTTGTCATGGATGATGCAAAGCTCCATGCAGCAGGAAAAAACAGGATCGGGAATATCCTTGTCCCAAATGAATGCTATGAATATCTTGAAGGATTCATGAGGGAAGTATTTGAAGATATGTATGGAAGCGAAAAGATAGTTGCACCATCTGAGATTGCAGCAAAAATCGGTGAAAAAACCAGGGAGGACTCATTTCTCCACTGGTGCAGCAAAAACAAGATTCCTGTATTCAGCCCAGGGATAACAGATTCTGCAATAGGGCTTCAGGCACACTTCTTCAAGCAGGGCAAAAAGGATTTTGCAATTGACGTTACAAAGGACATGGGAAAGCTTTCCCAGATTTCATTGAATGCTGAAAAAACAGGAGGGATAGTCCTTGGAGGCGGGATATCAAAGCATCATGCGATTGGAGTAAATCTTCTTCGCGGCGGATTTGATTATGCGGTTTATATCACAACCGCATCGCCATGGGACGGGTCTTTGAGTGGCGCGCGCACAAATGAGGGAATCTCCTGGGGCAAGATCAAAGAAGATGCAAACCACGTGACTGTTGACTGTGATGCGAGCATCGCATTTCCAATAATCATGAGGGAATTTTTGGGGGAATAAAATGTTTAATTTCGTAATTGCATTTGTTGCTGGATTTATTGTCAAGATAGTGGATTTTTTTGAGGATGACCTCAAGAGCAGTGATCCGCTCAAATATGCGCTTGCTGTAGTCTATGGTGTCCTTATCGGATATGTGATTGGAAATGCAAGCTTCTCAATTATTTTCATAGCAGCCCTGCTTGCCCAGGTCCTTGCGCGAAAAATTGATACAACAGCACACAGGATAGGGTTTGCAGTCAGCATCATAACAGCACTGTTTTTCCAGGTTCCTGCAATTGACATCTATCTTCTTGGATATTTCATGGTCCTGGCATTTCTAGATGAGATAAAATATGTCGGAAAGCTGAGGGTTCTCACAAAATACCGCCCGTTTTTGAAGATCGGAGTACTTCCTATGATCTTTATCGGAAGATGGGATTATGCTGCCGGTATCCTGATCTTTGACCTTGGATATGAGGCTTTCAACCTAATCCAATATAAAATAAAACATCGAAGATAATTGCATGGATGAGCTGGAATTTGCCCTCAAATTCCCATTTACAGATGAAGCAAAAAAACTTCTTGGAGATATGCAGCTCAATAAGCGCATAATTGAGATGGGGGCAGAGAGAATCAGAAAAGCACTGCACAGAGCAGGTGCAGGCAGGGTAGTTTTCAATGAGCCTGAGATAAAGGAGGAGATAGCTTCTTTTGCAGCAGCAAGGATGATCCTTGGCGCCCTTCGCAACAGGTTCATGACAAACAGGTTTGCAGTAAATGAATCAAAGATGGTAAGATCCCACCTGAACAAGGCAGATCCTGAGACTTTGGAGAGGATCAGCTCCAGGTTTGGCATAAAGACAGAAAACGAAATGCTAGACATACCAACCTATCTGATGTACAGCCCCAAATCCCAGCCATACAGGCTGATAAACAGAAAGATAATAAGGGGAAAAGTCTGGGTAAGCGAAGCAGAGAAACTGCGTCTTATAGAAGAGGCAGTACGAAAGCACATTGAGATAATCCCGGTTGTGAAGGATGCGCCGGATACGATAAAAAAAGCAGGAGAAAAACTTCTTGAAGAGCTACCAAAAACAGAAGTAAAGATCAATGTAAAGGCAGGAGACCACCCGCCCTGCATAATGAAGCTGTTTGAATCAGCAAAAAAGCACGAGAACCTGCCGCATACTGCAAGGTGGTTCTTTGCAACATACCTTCTTGCAATTGGAATGAATGAGGATCAGATAACCGGCGTCTTCTCAACAATGCCTGACTTTAGTGAAAAGATCACTAGATACCAGATTGCGCATGCAAAGAAAAGAGGCTACAGCGTCCCATCATGCGCTACTGTGATGACATACGGTATATGCGTTGCAGTCTGCAGGGTAGGGATTCCGACCAAATGGCACAACCTGGATGAGCGGAGAAAAAAGGAGATTCGAAATGAATGACTTGCAGATAGTAAAGGAGATATTTTCAGAGTACTACAAAACTGCAGAGCTGGTTATTCCAGGAGTTGAACAAAGGGAGTTTGGAATAGGAAACCGGAAAAAAATCGATGCAAGGCACCTGAATTTCGCAAACATATCATTGTTCAGGACATACCTGTGCAACAATACTCCGCTTTTTGTTTCGCACTCAACTGCATATTATGAGTTCCCCGGCACAACACCGATACAGAAGAAGAACTGGAAGGGTGCTGACATCGTATTTGACCTTGACATACACGCAGAAGGCAAATACGGAGCATATGCAGGGCTTGAGGCGATGAAAAAGGATGTTGAGCGGCTGGTTAATGATTTTATCATCAATGACTTTGGAATCTCGAGAGAGCATGTAACTATTAATTTCTCTGGAAACAGAGGATATCACATACATGTTAGGGATCCTGCATACCTTCCTCTGCGAAGTGAAGAAAGGCGTGAGCTTGTTGATTACATAATGGGGCAGGGACTTGATTATACCAAGTTCTTCCATTTTGATGAGAAGAAAAGGCTCATGGGACCAAGCCCTGATGAAGGTGGATACAGGGGAAGGCTTGCGAGAGGAACAATTAAACTGCTCAATGAGAAGCCATCGCAGATTTCAAGGAAGTTCTCAAACCAGAAGGATCGTGAATTTTTCATATCAGGAATAAAAGAGGGGAACTGGAGCAAGACAACATTGAATCTCAAGGACTTTACAAAAAGGCTCGAAGGCGTTGCAAAAAGCCTTCCGATCAGCTCGGTTGATACTGATGCTGGAGTGACGCAGGACCTTAGCAAGCTGATCAGGGTGCCCAACACGGTTCATGGAGACACAGGACTTGTTGCAATGATAATTGATGATATTGAATCATTCAATCCCTTCAGGGATGCTGCAATACCATCAGACAAAACAATGAAAGTAAGGTTTGTTGAGGATGTTCCTGAGATTCCGGCAATGAATAGCGGAATTTTCAAAAAGGATGATGTGAAGGAGCTGCCGCAGGCTATGGCATTGTTCTTTATTTTGAAAAAAAGTGCAGAAATAGAAAAAAACTAAGCCTTGTCGGCTTTAGAAAGTTGGATCTTTGGTGGAAT
>Ga0180431_10003988_pt1 | contig 18626 bp, 16 predicted proteins | sample SS_ome_11_FD_132459 | JGI IMG/M metagenome (GOLD analysis project Ga0180431, IMG submission 132459) | Hypersaline lake sediment archaeal communities from the Salton Sea, California, USA - SS_1_MS_1 metaG | ecosystem: Environmental > Aquatic > Non-marine Saline and Alkaline > Hypersaline >... | reverse complement strand
TGTCGGATATGCGCGCCGGACTGTCGGCCTATGTGCGCATGGGTGGGGGGCTCATCCTCACCCACCAGTCGTGTGGTCAGGGCGCTTTCAGTATCCCGCTTACTCCCTCGATTGCCTCCGTCATTGACAAGACCTATGACATCAAGGCCACGTGGTTCGCCGACCACCCGGTCACTAAGGGGCTCAAACCATTCGCGTCGGGTTTCAGTGATTCGCGTATCCTGGCGGCGGGCCCGCGCGGACAGGTCATCATGAAGAACGGCTCCGGCCATGTTCTCGCAGTTGCCGGCGAAATTGGCGGCGGCAAGGTCGTCGCCATCGGCATGTGTCCGGGCATTGGCACCGACGAGCAGCCCACAGCCGTGACCCCGGGCGAAGCCGACCTCATGGCCAACGCGGTCAAATGGGCCGCGGCGACGGAGGTCCAGCCCGTCATGGTCATCGTCTCCCCCAATGTGGTTACGGTCACGGAGCCCGAGGAGCCGCTCGAGTTTACGATGGCTGTAGTACCTACGGGCAGAAGGGATGTCGGCGAATTGGGCCTGGAGGTCGCACTCGTGGGTGAGAAGCAACGCCTCGCGCCCTCCAGTATGGCCGACCTTGAGGGCCCCGCCGACAGCATCGTGATGCGTGTCACTTTCCCCACCGACAAGCTCACAGAGTCGGAGTACTACATCGAGGTGAAGAATTCTATGGCTACCTATGATGAGCCCGACAACGCAGGGACCGTCAAGTACGAAGGAGCACTTGCCAAAATCGCCGATGCGCTGCCCAAGTCTAACTTCGAATGGGCCTGCATGAACGTTCACGGCCCGGCGCAGATAAAGACGGAAGCGGATGCCGTAGAGATGGCGAAGATGGCCAAGGAGATGCACTTCGACGCAGTGCTCTATAACGCCAAGCCGCCCAACGGGTATCAGTACTACAATACAAAGATCGGCGAGAAGCCGGCCGGCTTCGAGAACGTTGACCCACTCGCCCTGGTCGTCAAGGCCTGCCACGACGAGGGCCTCCAGCTTCTCGTCCAGTTCTGCACCTTTGCCGAGGGCAGTACAGCGAATCCCAGCAAACTCATCCGCGAGCACCCCGACTGGGCGGATTGGAACCAAGGCGACGGGCCGGACCTCAGCAAGCACGAGCACGGGATCTTCGGCTGCCCGGACCGCCGCGAAGTCCGCGACTACGAGCTCTCGCTCATCCGCGAGATGTGCGAGAACTACGACATTGACGGCATCAGCTTCGACTACATCCGCTATAAGAACGACCGCTGGTGCTACTGCCCGTTCAGCATCGCACAATTCCAGGAATGGCACAAGCAGCACCCGGAGCTCAGCGAATCCCAAGCTCGCTCCAAACATGCCGAAGAAGCCATCGTCAGCTTCACCTGGGAGGTTCGCGAGCTGCTCGACGAGTTCGACCGGCCGCTGATCATGCACGGCTATTGCCACCCCAGCTGGGCTAACAGGTTCCCGCTGGAATACCTCTCCTTCCGCGCCTCAGCCCATGGCAAGGACCCGGCACGCGGCGGCGGTTGGTCGCTGGAAAAGGTACAAGCGTCGGCACAGAACAACGTCAAACTCGCCGCTCAGCACAAGGATTTTGAGCCGCACATCAAGCGGATGGTGGCGGCGCCGATGGCGGACACGGCGTACCTGGACTGGGCGAAGAGCCCGGATCGTTTCCGCCGCGAGCTACGTCTCATCAGCGATGCCGGTGCACCGGCCGTGATGATCTATCTCTACTCGACGCTGCGTCACAAACCCGAACTCCGCGCCGCCATCGCAGCAGAACTGGCCGACTGACGACAGGCGCAGAGGCGATGTTGCAGGAATACGCCGCTGCGCGCAGAAATATGATTTCCCGTAGATGAATACACTGTAGGGTGCGCAACCACAACAAGCTCTCCGGAGGTGCTGGCAAAATGGCAGACAAAATTGGTGTCGGAATACATGGAGCGGGCTGGGTCGGCGGTGAGCATCTTAATGCTTACATGGCCAATCCCAACTGCGAGGTCGTGGCGATATGCTCCCGCAAGGAGTCCTCGGCACGGAGGGCTGCCGAGAACTGCGGCGCACCTGACGCCAAGATCTACACCGACTATGATGCCTTCTTAGCCGATCCGGATCTCCAGGCGCTCTCGATCTGCACCCCCAGCGACCTGCATGTGGAGAATGGTGTCGCGGCGGCACAGGCGGGCAAGCACTTCATCATGGAGAAGCCGATGGCGCTGGACATTGACGGTATCTACGCACTCCGCGACGCCGTGCGCGAGGCCGGTGTCAAGACCGTCGTCAGCTTCGTGCTCCACTGGTGTCCGTCGCTCATCAACGCCAGGCAGATGATTGAGGCGGGTGCCATTGGCGACATCTTCTACATCGAGACCGACTACTGGCACGGAGTTGACGACTGGTACCCGGGCTGGGAATGGTGCATCACGAAAAAGCAGGGAGGCTCGAGCTTCCTGTTCGGCGGCTGTCATGCGGTTGATGCAGCGCGCTGGCTGACCGGATTGGACATCGTAGAGGTCGCGGCGTTCGGCGGCGGCTGGGACAAACGCTACGAGTATCCGGGGACGGCGGTCGGTATCGTCAAGTACTCCAACGGTGCGGTTGGGAAGATCTCCAGCTCAATTGACCTGATCTCCCCGTACCAGTTCAACATTGACATCCTCGGGGACCAGGGCACAATCCGCGACAACAAGCTGTGGTCACGCGTATTGGCCCCCGAGGCCAACTCGTGGACCGTGACGCCGGCCATCCTGCCTGACAGCGGCGATGTCGAACATCATCCCTTCGAGGGCGAGATAGACCACTTCGTTGACTGCATCCTCAACGACGTGGAATCCGACGTCAATATCGCCGATGCCGTCAACACCCATGATGCCTGCGTGGCGATGGACATGTCAATCGAGCAGGATGGTGCGACGGTGAAGTTACCCCTGAAGGATTAGGCCACAGGCATGACGAACAATGTCAACTAGGCGGGTTGTCGCTGTATCGGCCGTCTGTCACTGTCGCACCAGAAAAGCATTTGCCACTCACACTTATGCACGCGATAGATGAAAAGGGAGGAAACCCCATTGGTAAGCAATGAATCAGGAACTGGACACCAAGGCATGGCAACACCCTCTACAGAAGCCGGTGCTCTGGCGAAGCTAAGGGCCGGCAACTCCGACATCACAGGTGCGGCGCTGGTAACTGCCGACGGGTTCGCCATCGAGGCGGATACGGCACCTGACATTGATGAGGAGAGCCTTGCAGCAATGGCCGCGGATCTGCTGGCGCGGGCCTCACGCAGCAGCGAGGAATTCGGCAACGGATGCCTTGATGAACTCTATGCCCGAGGCGCCGGCGGATATCTCATTGTCGTCCGTGCCGGGCCCGACCAGGTCCTCGCCTGTCTCGCCTCTGCGGACGCTACAATCGGTCTCCTGCTGCGCGATGTTCGCGCCGCTGCCCAGGAGTCCGGGTAGCCACGCTGCAGCCGAACTCCGTCTCACTACTGTGAGGTCTTGTCTGATGGCTGTTCTTGACATGACGGCAAATTTACGGTAAGCTTCATTGTACTTACGGTCATCCGGCCCGTCGGCAGGGTCGGATATCATAATCCTTCATGAGTTGAGGTGATATCAGATAGCGCGAGGGAAAGGCTATCGGGTCAACGAGCGTATCCGTGCTCCCCAGGTTCGGGTAGTAGATAACGCAGGAAACCAGCTTGGGATTATGGATATCGCTCAAGCACGGGAGGCTGCTGCCGAAGCCGGGTTTGATCTCATCGAAGTGGCTCCAGATGCCCAGCCCCCGGTCTGTCGCCTACTCGACTGGGGCAGGTTCCGTTACGAGCAGAAGAAGAAGGCCAAGGAATCTCAGAAGAAGGCTAAGCAAGTCGAGGTCAAGAATATCCGCGTCCGACCTAACACCGATGATCATGACATCGCGTTCAAGACCCGCAACGCGATCAGGTTTCTCAAAAAGGGCAACAAGGTAAACTTCACGGTTATATTCCGCGGCCCCGAACTCCGCCACAAGGACATCGGCCGTGACCAGTTGCTTAAAATAGCCGAGGGATGCAGTGAGTACGGCGAGATCGAGACAGCGCCGCGCATGGAAGGTCGCCGTATGTTGATGCTCATTACAGCCAAATCTGACAAATAGAGGAGTCCGTTCGTTGTGGGCAAGATGAAGACAAAAAGGGCAGCGCAGAAGCGCTTCAAGATAACTGCCAGTGGCCGTGTGTTCCGTCGCAGCACCAAACGAAACCACTTGCTCGAGAAGAAGTCCAGCAAGAAGAAGCGCCAGCTGGATATGCCGATTGAGGTTACCGGACGGCGCCGCCGGGCAGTACGCGAACTGATGCCCAACGGATAGCTGAACCGACACATTACCCCACGCTCACCCGCAGTCCGGTTGCCATGCAGGGGCGCACAGTGTAACTCTGTGCGTCTTATCCGTCAGCGCGACTGCGCCACATCATTATGACAGCCACGAGGCTATCCGACCAGGAGAGGACAGAGTCTCATGCCGAGAATAAAACGTGGCCCGCTCACCAGGCGGCGCCATAAGAGAATACTCAAGCAAGCCAAGGGTTATGTCGGCGGCCGCTCCCGGCTCTTCAAGACGGCCAAAGAAACCGTTATGCGCGCCGGCAATTACGCGTATCGCCATCGCCGCCTGCGCAAGCGTGATTTCAGGCGTCTGTGGATCGCCCGCATCAATGCCGCCGCACGTCTCAACGGCCTCAACTACAGCCGCCTCATGGGCGGGCTTAGAAAAGCCGACATCCGCGTGAACCGGAAGATGCTCGCCGAAATCGCCGTCTCCGACCCTCAAGCCTTTCAGGAGCTCATGGCGGAAGCCGGCGTCTTGGCGACCTAGCCCCAGTGCCGTTGCCTTTGCCGCCCCTGGTTCGGAGATAGGCCATGGCGCTAATCAGGAGCCCGCAGAATCAGCACATCAAGCTCTACCGCTCCCTGCTGCAGAAGAAGGGCCGCCAGACATCCGGGCTTTGTCCTCTCGAGGGTGTCCGTCTCATTGAAGCAGCTTTCGACAACGAAGCGCCTGTGCACTCCCTGTATGTGTGTGACGAGTTGCTCACTGATGCCCGTGGGCGGACATTGGTCGAGTCGGCCGACTGCGAGGGTTTTCCGGTACTACGGCTTTCCCCCGATGCATTCCGCAGCATGACCGACACTCAGCACCCGCAAGGCCTGGCGGCAACTGCATACATCGAGAGCCGCACACTGGCTGAACTCCCCTTGCCGACTACCGCCACCTACCTCTGCCTCCATGAACTCCGTGACCCTGGCAACCTCGGCACTATCCTCCGCACTACCGCCGGCTTCGACGCGGACGGCGTCATCCTCCTCGGCAACTGCGCGGACCTCTACAACCCGAAGGTAATCCGCGCTTCCAGCGGCGCTATCTTCGCCGTGGCAGCCGCTTCCGCATCATGGGAGGAAGTACGCGCATGGGCCGGGGACAACGATGTCGCCATTCTCGCCGCGACCCTTGATGCATCAAGTTTCTGCTATGATGTTAGCTATCCCGCCCGCACCGCCCTACTAATCGGCTCGGAGGCCCACGGCGTACCTGACGAGCTATTGACAGACACGCAGTTGCAGGTTAGGATACCGATGTCGGACCGCGTAGAATCACTCAATGCCGGAGTTGCCGCCGGCATTTTGCTGTACGAAGTCTGGCGACAACAAGTGTCATCTAACAGAGGTTGTGACGGAGAAGAGTAGGCGCCAAGGCCACGCGGTACAGAGAGAGGGGAGCGTGGGCTGAGAATCCCCTTACCTGCGGCGGCGCTGAAGTTCCCTCCCGAACCTCATGCTGAAGGGAGACGCCTGGCACGGCTCTCCTGGGTAGGCATTGACGGCATGTCCCCCCGTTATCAGGGACACCGCCTGTCAGGGTGGTCGCGGAGGCCTCCGGTTTTCGTCCCTACGACGAAACGGGGGCTTTTGTAGTCTTAGCAGATGGTGGTGGGCTGTCAGGAGGCAGACAGAATGGAACTAGAGGACCGCGTCAAGCAGATTCACCAGGAGGCACAAGCGGCCATCCTTGCCGCCATGGACCTCCAGACCCTTGAGCAGTTGCGCGTCAAATACCTGGGCCGAAACAGCATGGTGCGGCAGGAGTACAGCCGGATCGGCAACTTGCCTGAGCAGGACCGCCCGCTCGCCGGACAGGCCCTCAGCAAGCTCAGCAACACTCTGGAGCGTCTGATCGAGGGCCGCAATAGCGCTCTTCTAGAGCAGGCCGAGCAGCGCAAGCTCGAAGCCGAGTTCCTCGATGTCTCTCTGCCGGGACGCATACCCCGCAGCGGTCACCAGCATCCGCTTCTAGCCACTCTCGACGAGATGGTCGAGATATTCCTCGGCCTCGGCTTCATAGTCGCCGAGGGCCCGCAAGTCGAGGACTATTACCACTCCTTCGAGGCGCTCAATTACCCGGAGTACCACCCGGCAATGGCCGAGCAGGACACCTTCTACGTCAGCGATGATGTCCTGCTCCGGAGCCAGACCTCCACGGTTCAGATCCGCTACATGGAGGCTCACGAGCCGCCTGTGCGTATCGTCGTGCCTGGCCGTTGCTACCGGCGCGACACCGTGGATGCCACGCACGGCCATACCTTCTATCAGCTCGAGGGCCTGCTGGTGGATGAGGGCGTCACCTTTGCCGACCTCAAGGGCACGCTGGAGATCTTCGCCCAGGAGGTGTTCGGGGATCGCTGCCACGTCCGCTTCCGGCCCGATTTCTTCCCCTTCACCGAGCCCAGCGCCGAGATCGCACTCACCTGCACACTTTGCGAGGGGCGGGGCTGCCGGGTCTGTTCCGGTACCGGCTATCTGGAGGTCGGTGGTAGCGGGCAGGTTGATCCCAATGTCCTCGCCGGCATCGGGTACGATACCGAGAAGTACACCGGCTTCGCTTTCGGCGTCGGCATCGAGCGTTTTGCGATGCTGCGCCATGGTATCGCCGATCTCCGTCTTTTCTACAGCGGCGACATGCGCTTCCTGGAGCAGTTTTGAGCAAACCGTGCTGCACAGTGAATGAGATATTCTTCCGTTACCGTTAGCTCAGGAGGGCTACGATGCACGTGCCATATAGCTGGTTGATGGAGTACCTCGACGCCGACATCGAGGCCGCCGAGCTTGCCCATGTCCTGACGATGGGCGGGCTTGAGGTCGAACAGATCCTCGACTTCACCTCCGTAGATGGCGAGTTTCATGACCAGGTCCTCGTCACTTCAGTGACCTCGAACCGTGGTGATCTGCTCTCTATGGTCGGTGTCGCGCGCCATGCTGCCGCCTTGCTCGGTGCCGAATGGCAGATGCCCGATATAGACATTGGCCTCCTCGGCGACCCCGTCACTGGCCGGACCGAGGCGGCCAATGCTGACATGCACATCGAGCTTGCCAATCCGCAGGCCTGCCCGCGCTACTGCGGCCTCGTGATGGACGAACTTACCGTTGCCGAGAGTCCCGACTGGCTCGGCTACCGCCTCGAGGCCGCCGGCATGAGGCCGATCGCCAACCTCGTTGACTGCACCAACTACGTCATGCTAGAGCTGGGCCAGCCGCTCCACGGCTTCGACTATAACCTGTTGAAGGACGCACACATCATCGTACGTTCCGCCACTGACGGAGAGCAAGTTCTCACCCTCGACCAACAGTGGCGCAGCATGACTGCGCAGGACCTGCTGATTACCGATCCGGCCGGCCCGACAGCCGTCGCCGGCGTCATGGGCGGCGCCGACACCGAGATGACCTGGGAAACCACCAAGGTGCTCCTCGAAAGTGCGCATTTCGACGCCACAACCATCCGCAAAACCTCACTACGCACCGGCCTGAGTTCCGAGGCCGCTTACCGCTTCGAGCGCATAGTGGACCCCGCCGGGACCTTACGCGCACTGGCCAGAGCTGCCGGCCTGCTTCTCCAGACTGCCGGTGGCAGGGTCATCGGTGAGGCCGTGGATGCCTGTGCCGCCGACATCTCCCCGCTCCAGGTTTCCCTGCGCGTGGACAAATGCAACACGATACTCGGCACTGAGATTCCAGCCGAGAAGATGCGCGACTATCTCGCCGCACTCGACTTCGCCGTGGCAACCGACGGCGACAACACGCTCGCGGTCACCGTCCCCACCTTCCGACCCGACGTTGAGCGTGAGATAGATCTCATCGAGGAAGTTGCCATCGTTTTCGGCTATGAGAACATTCCTGCGACAGTGCCGGGGCGGCTGATGCAAAGCGGCCGTCTTACGCCGACACAGAAGCTGGAACGGAGGGCGCGCGAGGCGTTGCGAGCGGCAGGGCTCAATGAAACCATCTCGCATTCATTCCTCGCTCCGGCCGACCTTGACCGCATGAGCTATCCCGAAGACGCCGCCGAACGCAATATGCTCCCGCTCGCCAGTCCGGTCAGCGAGGACCAGACGCACATGCGCACGACGCTGCTGCCGGCCCTCCTGCAAGCCGCCGAGCACAATCAGCGTCACCGCGTCGCCTCAGTGTGGCTTTACGAAATCGGCCCCGCCTTCTTCCCCCGTGGCGAAGGCGAACTGCCTACCGAGTGCCTTCATGCCGCCGGCATCATCAGTGGCCCGTACTGGAGCGGTGCCTGGAACATGCCCAACGACCGCCTGCTGCCCGACTTCTTCACCGCCAAGGGCATCATCGAGAAACTTGTTGCCGTACTCGGTGTCCACCGCGTCACCTATGCCGCATCTGAGCATCCGGCCATGCACCCGGGTCAATGCGCCGCAGTCCTCCTCGCTGATACTCAAATCGGTGTCATCGGCAAGCTCAGTCGCCGGCTACAAGAGCAATACGACCTCGAAACCGAGGCGTACGTCTTCGAAGTGGACCTCGACGCACTTTTCGAGGAAGCCTCTCTCTACAGCGAGTATCAGCCGGTGCCGCGCTTCCCCGCCGCTCTTCGCGACATCGCCCTGGTCGTTAATGATACGCCACAGCACACCGCCGAAGCGTTGCGTGAGGCCATCTGCGAGGCAGGGGGGGAACAACTAGCCGCAGCCGAGGTCTTCGATATCTATCGCGACACGCAGCGGCTTGGGGAGGGTAAGAAGCAACTGGCTTTCCGGCTCAGCTTCCGTACGCCGGAGGGCACTCTCACTGACGAACAGGTGGACGACTTAATCGCCACCATCGTCACCCACCTGTCCGACAAGCTCGGCGCAGAATTGAGAAGCTAACGGAGGCCGGCCGGCATCTTCAGCAGAGCGCCAGGAGGTCATCGTCTCTGGCGCGACCATACGAGACTATTATCTCTGTCGCAGCCGGTCGAGTCTTCTGTTGATTGCCTCAACGTCAAACGCAGTCGCGTCAAGCTCGCCGCCGAACCACTCCCGTAACTCTTCATACTCCGGATCCGCCGGATTGTCCAGTATTTCCTGAAGTTGGTAGTATCCCCAAAGCCCCCCACAATCATCCGGCGGGGCGGCCATCTCACCTCCGGTACACACTGGGTACTGGGTGGTCGGGTCCTCCTCCAATACATTCTCCACCAACAAGGTATGTTCCCAATTATCGCCGAAATCGTACCGGTAGCTGAACTTGCTTTTCGTCCTCAACCCCAACTCATGCAGTGTCACATCGCCTTCATCAAGCACTCGTAGGTCGGAGAAATCAGCGTCGAACTCCGGATTGCCATAAGTCTTGCGCCCAATCTTGAACTCATGCAGGTGTAACCCATCCCAATCCATGACAGTAGCTATGATCTGCCGAAGCGTCTTTAGGGTGCACTCAGCGGACACCTCAATACGTCGCCAGATTTGCGGCTTACTTCCTGCCAGTATGACTTTTATCTGATAAATCTTAGGTGCATCCTGTGCTTCCATTTCCTCTTCTCTTTCTCTAGCCCTACGCAGTGCCTCCGCTCTTCTCTTCCTCTCATTGCTCTTTGCCTGTGCCTGCGTCTTCTTGCTGCTCTTCTCTGCTTCTCTCATCCTCTTCTTGGCCATTTCTCCATATCATCCTTGTACGAACCAGGGTTCCTACTACCGATATGCCGATCCACGTCTCAGCGCACGACCTTCACTCATACACCCCGTACTTCTTGCAGCAGCGCCAGTAGGTTTCCAGATTCTGCCTCGGGGTACCTTCGCGAAAGCTATCCGAAGAACCGATGATGAAACCACCGCCCGGCTTGGCTATCTCCATAGCTTCAGCTACCGTCTGCTCGATGAGTTCCGGCGTCCCGTGCTGGATGACATACAACAGGTCCACATAGCCCTTAATAGTCGTCTTAGGCCCGATCTTCTCTTTTGCAGTGCGCAAGTCGAAGTCACAGATCGGTGGCGGCGTGCAGGTCTCCAGCACGTCTATCCCAGTATTTGCGATCATCTCTATGCTGTCAGCGAGGTTGCCGTCGTCATAGAAGTCGTAATACGCCCCATACGAGTGCGTCAGCTCCACATGCTCCCGCAACTGCGGAACGAAGAGCTCCTCATACATCGCCGGCGACCAGCCGGATGACAGCGAGTTGTAGTACCAGCTCCCGAAGATGAATTCGACACCGCCCTCGAGTGCCACTCTGATTCGCTCCACTGAGCGCTCATGAAAGATTTCCAGCAGGCGGTCGAACAGTTCCCGGTTAGTGTAGTAGTCAACCATCAGGTCCTGCATGTCGCGGGCCTGCCCGGCATTGTGATCCAAGCAGCTCCGGATGCAAACCATCACCACGCCGCGGTCCCCGACTACCTCCTTGGCCTGGTGGTAGTAGTCGAAGTTGGTACTTATTTTGGGCAGGATGTAGGCGAGTCTCTCCAGGTCCTCCGCGTCCTTGACCAGGTGTTCGGTCTTTATGGCGTTGGGCGAGACGCCATATTCACGGCCGGAAGGTGGGATTTTTGTGCGGTCGGAAAGATCTCCCGCCGGAGTATGGAATACCCGCTCGACGACATTATAGTTGCCCTCATCGTAGCGATTCTGCTCGACCTCGACCTCCGGCAGATCGTATTCATCCCGGCAATTGCTCACATAGTCAGGCGTACTGTCACCCAGGATGTGCATGAAGTCAATGTCCGGCAGAATCTCGTCACGCACTCGTTCCAGAGACACGCTCCCATACTCTGCCTGCAGCCACGCACCATAGCGTGGCGATATCGGCACCCGGTCCGGTTCCTCATGCGCTAGCGCAGTCAGCAGTCTCTGTCGTCCCGTCATCTCTGCCTTCGCCATCGGTTTCACCCTCCCATAAGGGTGCGGATGCGGGCATTTCTACCGCAGCGCGAGCTCCTCCAGCACATTCAGCCCCGCCGCCACCATCTGCGCTTCAGTCCCTGGCGCGGCCATCGCCCAGCGGCATAGCCACGTCTCATAGCCGCCCTCTTCCAGCCCTACATCCGTCGGGCAGTAGCCCACGAAATCGTTGGCAAGCTCGATCGTCATCGTCCGCATGAACGGCGAACGCGCCTTGATCTGCAGGCCGTACTCGACGAACATCTCCCCCGGCACTCCAACGATACCCAGATCCCCGATGCGGATTCCCATCACTGGCACCGGCCGCACCAGCGGGAACTCTGCCACCTTCACCGCCTCCAGGGCATAGATCCAATCCCTGTCCGCTGGGTCATTCTTGCTCTCATACAGCTCTCGCGCCCGAACCAACTCATCCTCCGATGACTCCCGCCGCCTGAAGTCAACCATTTCAGTTATCGCTCCCAGCACCGGCTCAGTGTCATACTCGCGTATCTGCTGCCACGCTGCATAGGCTCGTGCGGCGACCACACTCGCCACCCGCTCGACCTGGTAGTGTGGATGCGGCATCGGCGGCGCCGGTCGGGTCACATCGGGGTTGTTGATATTCCCGCAACAGCCGTTCGCCATTATCGCGACGAACTCACTTCCCGCGATCCGCTGCAGCGCTCGCCCGAACGCACCGAAGTAGTTGGCCGAGATAGTGTTGCTCGCCGACGAACCGACATAGTGCAGCGAGTAGTTCGCAATTGCCGCAATTGGCAGGCTATCCTCGCCGATGAACACCGCGACGGCGACTTCGGGGTCCGTCGGCCCGGCCGGCCGCAAGCATTCCGGGTTTTGATAGCCCGGATTCATCTGCACCGTCCCGTCCTTCATATGCCAGCGCCGGTTATGTGTTTCCTCCGGACAGCTCCCCGACGCATGACCCACTCGCGCTGCTTGTAGACGATTGTGAGCTAACTTCACCGCGTCAGCCGTCTTCGCCATCGCCCACTCCGTGTACTCCGCCTCATGCGGCAGATGTGCAAGCTCCAGCGTATTGGGCCCATAGTGCGTATGCGTAGCGGAGATGAAGATATTTTCCGCGGGGATGCCGGTCAACTCCGACGCCCGCTCCTTCGCCATGTCCACATGCCGCTTATACAGCCCGATGACATCGCACACCACTATCGCGATGGCATTCTGCTCATTCTGCAGCACGACCGCCTGAGCATTCAGTTCGTCATAGACATCCTCGGCCACCCGGTCGGCGAACGACCCTTGCATGTGCGAGCCGAGCTTGGGTGTGATATTGCTCCTCGCGGCACCGACATATAGTTGTGCAGTCATCTGACTTCCCTTTCTCTCTTGCGCCATGACTACCTATTTCGCTAACTCATCCAGCACACCGACGGCCGCTGCGACCATCTGCACTTCAGTACCGGGCGCGGCCTTTGAGGTGCGTGCCAGTCGCGTCTCATAGCTGCCCTCTTCCAGCGCGATGTCGGTCGGGCAGTAGCCGATGTAGTCATTGGCCAGCTCTATCGTCATCGTCCGCGCAAACGGTGACCGTGCCTTGATCTGCAAGCCGTAATCGGCGAACATTTCCCCCGGCATGGCGGCGATCCCCAGGTCCCCGATGCGCATCCCCATTACCGGAGTCTGCCGCACCATCGGCTCCTCGGCGAGCAACAGCAACTCCCGCGCGTAGATCCATTCCTTATACTCCGGCATATTGACTTGCCCTTCTTTGAAGTAATCCTCCTCGCGATTGCCTTCGTACAACTGCCGCGCGCGCTCCATCTCTTCAGCCAAAACCTCCCGTCGCCGGAAATCTACCATCCGTGTCACCCCACCGAGTTCAGCTTCCCCCGTAAACTCTCGGATCTGCTGCCATGCTCCGTAGGCGCCGGCAGCTACCGCATTCCCCGCTCGCTGCACCTGGTAGTACGGGTACGGATTCTCCGGCGCCGGCTGCAGTGGGTCGGCAACATACAGGTCGCCGCAACATCCGTTGGCTGCTACTGCTACGAAGTCACCGCCACCCATCCGCTCCAGACTCGCGCACAAGGCACCGAAGAAATTGGCCGACACCGTCTGAGCCGCCGGGTAAGCCACATAGTGTACCGCATAGTTGCACAGCACGCTCACCGTGCGGTCATCCTCACCCAGGAACACTGCCACTACCACTTCCGCATCTTTCGGCCCGGCTGGACGCACGATGTCGGGACTCTGATACGGCGGGTGCATGATGACGCTGCCGTCCTGCATGTGCCAGCGCCGGTTATGCGTCTCCTCGGGGCAACTCCGTGACGCATGGCCGATCCGCACCGGCTGTAGCCGGTTCTGCGCCAGTTTCACCGCATCCGCCGCCTTCTCCAGCGCCCATTCGGTATAGCCCTCGTCGCGCGGCGTACCCAGTGCGGGAATCGTCGCCGGCCCCGAATGCGTGTGCGTGCAGGTGATGAGCATATTCTCGGCGGGTATCGCACTCAACTCCGACGCCCGTTGCTTGATGACCGCCATATCCTCCCCATACACGACACCGAGATCGAGTACGACTATGGCCAGCGCGGTATCGTCATTCTGCACGACCAGCGCCTTCGAGTAGATCGGATCGTGAATGTCTTCGGCCAGGCGGTCGTTGAAATATCCGAGCACGTGCGTGCCCAGCTTCGGAGTGATGTCACTCCTGGCGACACCGGCATACAGTTGTGAAGCCATCTTTGCCTCCTCAGGACCGTGCGGGCTCTATTCTCTCCAATGCAAAGATCACCGGTCGGAAGCCGTCGGCGCAGGCGACCACTGTCTTGCCGGGCTTGGCCCCCACGAAGTTCCCTCCCCGCGCCAACGTAACGAGGTATGAGTGTATATCATGCCATGCCCAACTGCAGAAGCCCTCCGGCATCTCGATACTCTCTCCTGACACTATGAACTGATCACCCTCAGCCACTTTCTGACAGGCGACTATGTTCCCTGCGCCATACTTGTCACAAGCGTCCTCGATGAGCAGGCGTTGCAGCACAGTTATTTTCACATCCGCGACCATTCTCGCCCCTCTTTCAGCGTGGCATCGTCTATTCCGCAAGGCCATTCAGCACCCGCACCGCCGCCTCGACCATTTGTTTCTCGGTCCCGGCCGCAGCCTTCGCACTTCGCGCCAGTCGCGTCTCATAGCCGCCTTCATCGAGTGCCAGGTCCGTCGCGCAATAACCTAGGTAATCGTTGGCCAGCTCTACAGTCATTGTCCTGGCAAACGGCGAGTCGTCCTTCACCCGCAGGCCGTACTCGACGAATATCTCTCCCGGCATCCCGACGATCCCCAAGTCTCCTATCTGCAGGCCCATTATCGGCGTCGGCTTTACCAGCGGCTCCTGCGCCACTTCCAGTATCTCGTTAGCATAGACGACTTCCTGCGGCTCGTGAGCCTCGGCATCTGCCACCATCTCCCTGGCCTCCTGCAACTCCTCTTCCGTGGATTCGCACCGCTGAAAATCAACCATCTCCGTCGCAGCCCCGAGCGGTACACCTGCCTTGAAATCCCGTATCTGCCCCCACGCTCCATAGGCTCGCGCAGCCACCACATCGGCTACCCGTTCCACGGTGTAATACGGGTACGGGTCCGCTATCGCCGCCCTAGTGAAGTCAATGTTGTTAATATCCCCGCAGCAGCCATTTGCCATGATCGCGACAAATTCGCCGCCGGCCATCCGCTGCAACGCATTCCCGAACGCCGCGAAGTAGTCGGCCGAAATTGCCGTCCCCGACCCGCCGCCCACATAGTGCAGCGAGTAATTCGCCAGCGCCGCAATCGGCTTGTACTCATCATCCACGAAGACCGCAACTGCAACCTCCGGGTCAGTCGGCCCGGCGGGCCGTACCAAGTCCGGATTCTCCCGCCCCGGGTTCGTCCGTACGGTTCCGTCTTTCATGTGCCAGCGCCGGTTGTGCGTCTCCTCTGGGCAGGTACCTGAGGCGTGGCCGAAACGTGCCGGCTGCAGCCGATTCTGTGCCAGCTTCACCGCATCCGCTGCTTTTCCCGGCAGCCACGCCATATACTCCTCATCACGTGGAGCGCCTAGCAGGCCGCACGGCGCCGGTCCTGTATGGGTATGCGTCGCCGACACGAAGATATTCTCCGCCGGAATACCGCTCAGCTCCGACGCCCGCGCCTTCAGAATGTCCGCATCCTCCTTGAGTATCACGATCAGGTCGAGGACCACTACGGCTAGCGCCGTTTCCTCATTCTCCAGCACGATAGCTTTCGCATGAAGCTCATCATGCACATCATCAGCGAGGCGGTCGCTGAAATAGCCCGCCATGTGCGCACCCAGCTTCGGTGTGATGTTGCTCATTGCCGCTCCGACATGCAGTGCCGAGGCCATCTCTCAACATCCCTTCCCAAGTCACGCTTTTCTCTCCGTAGGTGCGCCACAATTCGCCGCCTCCGCCATCCACACCTTCAGTTGTGCCATCCCTCGAAGGTCACGGATTTGCCCTACGCGAACTGTTACCTGCTGCTTACTCGAGTACAAGCCCTGACGAGAGGAAACCTCGAATGCACGTCGCTGCTTGCCTGCTGCATCGGCGACGATCGGGGAGCCATGATACTGTCCCCCACTGCGTTCGTATGCTATAATCTGCTGGTCTGCGCACCCGCAAATCCCGCCCAGCCATACGCGACAACCAGAACCACCAATTGCCGGACGTGTTCTCACGCTCGGCCTACAGGGGGTAGATTCACTTGAGTTGGACCTGGAAAACCATCGGACTAATCGGCTTCCTGGGCCTTGCTGCCGGGACCGTCTCTTCACTCCTTGGCATCGGCGCCGGCATCGTCGTTGTTCCTATGCTCAGTTTCATGTGGGACAAGACCTGCGACAATCCCCAGAAGCTCGCCCAAGGCACCGCTCTTGCGCTCATGGTCCCTATGGCGCTGGCCGGATGTATGCGCTATCACTTCGGCGGTGAACCTGGCGAGCCTGGCGATTGGAGGCTTTCCATACCCATTGCCGCCTACGCGATAGTCGGCTCCGTTATACTCCTGGCCATCCCCCTGCTGATCGCTCGCCACATCGGCTATGCGGATGTGCTGGGTAATGTGAGTTGGCCCACTGCGGCGGCGATGCTGCTGGGCGCGATCATCGGCAGTGTCTGGCTCGGCGCACCGCTGGCCAATTCACTGCCGACCGAGACTTTGCGCAAGTGCTTCGGCGTCCTGGCCATCGTCGTCGGCGTCCGCATGATGGGCTGGCACACGGTTTTGCTCGCCATATTCGGCATTACCCCGAGCGGCTGAGGCATACTTGGTGCGTCTACGCCACGCCCGCAACCACTCAGCAAACTCCGCTGGGATGCCCAACATCTTTCAAGCTCCGTGTCTGCCGCAGGACTCCGCTGTACCGACGGCGAACCTATCCCACACAAATCTACAGGTCTGCAACTGACGTCCGCTGACAGGAGCGTGACACCGATGGTACTAGACGGCAAGACCGCACTGATTACTGGAGCCTCGAGGGGTCTTGGCGAGGCCATTGCGCTGGCATGTGCGGCAGAAGGCTGCTCGGTGGCAGTCAATTATGTCGAAGAAGCCGGGCATGACAACGCCGCCGACGCTGAGGCAGTCGTCACTGTGCTGCAAGCCACCGGAGTTGATGCCATAGCACTGGCCGCCGACGTCACCGATGAGCAGCAGGTGGACGATATGGTTGCCGCAGCCATCGCTCATTTCGGCCGGCTCGACATCCTCGTTAATAACGCAGGCATCTTCCGCGACAAAACCATCAAGAATCTCGACAGGTCTGACTGGGATATCGTCATCGCCGTCAATCTGACTGGCGCCTACAACTGCATGCATGCCGTTGTCAACCATATGCGCGAGCGCGAGGCGGGCCGCATCATCTCCATATCGTTTGTGATCGGCCAGTCGGGCAACATCGGCCAGGCCAACTATGCGGCATCCAAAGCCGGCATCATCGGCCTCACCAAGTCCGTGGCCCGCGAAGTCGCCCGCCGCAACATCACCGTCAACGCCGTCGCCCCCGGTTTCATTGACGCCGGCATGACCCGCGCCCTCGATGACGAGGTAGTCCAGGCCGTACTGCCCCAGGTACCGATGGGCAGGCTGGGCCGCGCCGAGGACATTGCCGCCGCCGTTGTCTTCCTTGCATCAGACAGTGCCGCTTACATTACCGGACAGGTTCTCGCCGTCAATGGTGGGCTCTACATGTAGGTATCGCCGGCCGCTCGGCCATGGTGAGGGAGGAGATTATGGCAGCGAGAGTCATGACCCCTGAAGAGGCTGTTGCACTGATTCCGGATGGCGCAATGCTTGGTGTCGGAGGCTTCGTCGGCGCCGGCCACCCGGAGGCTCTCACGCGGGCTATCGAGGATCGCTTCATCGAAACTGGCAAGCCGACGGGCCTCGGCGTCATGTATGCCGCAGGCCAGGGCGACAACAAAGGCCGCGGCGTCAATCACCTCGGCCACGAGGGTCTCGTCAAGCGCGTCTTCGGCGGGCATTGGGGACTCGTCCAGGACCTCGCCAACCTCGCCGTCGAGAACAAGATCGAGGCCTACAACTGGCCCCAGGGTGTGATTGCGCTTCTCTACCGCGACATCGCCGGTGGCCGCCCCGGCACGATCACACACATCGGCCTCCATACCTACGTTGATGCACGCAACGGTGGCGGAAAGCTCAATGACAGAACCACCGAAGATATGGTCGAACTCATCGAGCTGGATGGCCGCCAGTGGCTCTGGTACAAGGCCACGCCGATCAATGTCGGTCTCATTCGCGGTACCACCGCCGACAGCAAGGGCAACATTTCGATGGAGCGTGAGGCGATGCACGGCGAGATGCTCCCGATCGCTCAGGCCGCGAAAAACTCCGGCGGCATCGTCCTCGCGCAGGTCGAGCGTCTCGCAGCCGCCGGAACTCTCCATCCTCACACGGTCAAGGTACCCGGCATCCTCGTGGACGCAGTCGTCGTCGCTGAGCCGCACGAGCATCAGCAGACATTTGACGAACAGTACAACCCGGCCTACTGCGGCGAGCTACGCATTGATCTCAATACCATGAAACCGATGCCGATGAGCGAGCGCAAGGTCATCGCCCGACGCGCGGCAATGGAGCTGTTTCCGGGCGCTGTCATCAATCTTGGGATCGGCATGCCCGAGGGTGTCGCCAACATCGCCAACGAGGAGGGCGTCATCCAGGAGATGGTACAAACCGTCGAGGCCGGAGCCATCGGCGGCGTCCCGGCCGGGGGCCTTTCCTTCGGCGCGGCCACCAATCCCGACGCCATCATTGACCAGCCCAGCCAGTTCGATTTCTACGACGGCGGCGGACTCGACCTGGCATTCCTCGGCAGCGCCCAGATTGACTGCCACGGCAACGTCAATGTCAGCAAGTTCGGCA
>Ga0180431_10003985_pt1 | contig 18629 bp, 37 predicted proteins | sample SS_ome_11_FD_132459 | JGI IMG/M metagenome (GOLD analysis project Ga0180431, IMG submission 132459) | Hypersaline lake sediment archaeal communities from the Salton Sea, California, USA - SS_1_MS_1 metaG | ecosystem: Environmental > Aquatic > Non-marine Saline and Alkaline > Hypersaline >... | reverse complement strand
TAAGGCAGTTGGACGAGAAGGGAGTTATTGGCGAGGAGAACCTATCCAGAACGCTCGACGATTGCAAATTCATAGTGGAAAGGGATTTGGAGGAGATTCGTAAATGCGATGGGGTGCTTGCATTCGTGACCAAGACCATTGGGACCAGCATGGAGATAATAATGGCCTATAGGATTTTCAAGATGCCCGTTTACATAATCTCAGAGAAGCATTCCACCCACAGTTGGGTCAGAGCCAATTCAACGAAGCAATTCAAGACCAAGGAGGAGTTTCTTGATGCCGTATATAGAAAGCAATGGTGACAGGGATGTTCTGGATGATATAGTCTATAAGTATATCACTACCCTCAAGAAGAAGGGGTGTCTCAATTATTTCTTATGCAGACTGTTTATGAGCCAGGGAATCAGCTATGAGAAGGCAAGGAACTTCATAGGGGAAATGGAATGCGCTAAGATAGAACTCTATAGGAGATGGGTTGCTCCTTATGAGGACCAGAAGAAGGAGGAGAATGGAGATGTTAGAGGGTTTTGAGCATGAATTCGGATTGGATATGTATGACTACGGTGAGAAGTGTTATAGAGGAGATATGTATGATTTATGTATAGATGAGTATCAAATTATGATGGATAAGGATGGGTGTGGAGAATGTAACGGATATGACAAGGATTGCCCCCACTACAAGAGCCTTGAGGATGTGGGATGGGATTACCAGTCGAATCTAGAGCTTTTCTTGGAGGAGGTGAAGAATGAAGGATTGTATAATGGATTCGATAGATAATGCCTATATCGTATTGAGACCTGAACTTTATCATAGGAGAGTCGTCGGGGATTCCGATTTTGCCATCATTGAGCAATCCGAGCTTAAGGGGGTTCTCCTAGAAGACCCAAGGACAGATTTCGTGGGCATAGCACTAAGCTATAATTGTGACAACATGACCGAGACGCTAATTCACGAATGCATACATTACTGCGACACAGAATTAACCGAGCCAATCGTAGAGAGGCTTACTAAGAAATATGTCGATGATGTTGATGTTAGGGGTGCTTCACAGAAGAAGATAGTCGAGTTGTGTGGGAAGTATGACATCTAAGGAGGTATTATGAATCAAAAGACCAAGAGCAGACTCATCTCTAACCTTAAGAACCATAAGATGACGATGAATGAGCTTAAGGAGGAATTCAAGGTCTCAGAGAAGACCATGAAGAATTACCTAAAGGAATTAGAGGACCAATTCATCGAAGTTGATGTCCAGAAGAAGAGGGGACGAGGAAGGCAACCACTCTTATATCACATAAATATGCTCCCAGAAGTGGGCAACGAATATTACATAAGCGAGGCCCCCAAAAGAAGGTCTAGCATGAGGTTTGGATTCGCTTCTGATTTGCATATAGCCAGCAAATATCATCTCCCAAAGACTCTAAGGGATTCCCTCAAAAGACTCGACGAGGAAGGCATCAAGAAAGTGTATGTTGCTGGTGATATAGTGGACGGACTAGACATATATCGAGGTCATAGGGAGAATATAGTCACTACCAGCATAGAGGAGCAGACTGATTTAGCGGCTGAACTTTTCAACGAATTCCCAAATATGGAATTCTGGGGGATAGCTGGAAACCATGACTACTCATTCACTAAGAAGGATGGTAGCAAGCCTTTAGCCATAATAGAGTCCAAGGTGGATAATTTTAAGAACCTGGGTGATTTGAGGGCAGATGTCGTGTTCAAGGGCATGAAGATAAGGCTCCTCCATGGTGGAAGCGGAAGGACTTACGCAAGGTCATACCCCACCCAAGTCTATCTGAGGGATTTGTTCGGAGGCTCTGAGCAGAAGGATATTAGAGACATGCCCGACTTGCTCCTAGTCGGCCACTATCACACGAGATACCATAGCAAGGACCATGGGATAGAGGTCATACAACCGGGGAGCTTCCAAGACGGAGACAATGAATATTGCATCCGAAGAGGACTGACTGGACCCAATGGGCTTTATCTCGTGGAGTTCGACTTCCAAGATGGAATCATAGATGAGATAGTCACCCGGTATATACAACCAAAGACAGCAATGAGTGAGAAGGGGGAAGGTTTCAGGAAGACGATTAGGAACTACCGAGCATGAAATTGAAGACGTTGCCAAACTATTATACTCAATATATGCCAGCAATCAGGGAATATCTGATAATGACGGCCGTGTATAATATAATAGAGAATCTTAAGGAGGTATATGATGAAGAAATACCATTGTTCGATATGTGGAGAAGAAGCAAGCCTTAGAGATTTGGATGTGGTTTTCGAGCCATTCGAGGAATTGGGTTTTGATGGGATATATATTCATCGGCAGGGGAGGGGATGTCTATCAAAGGGAAGATACTACTTCGATGACAGGCCAGCACCCTATCAATCCCTAAAGATAAGAAAGGTGGAAGATTGAGCGTCAAGAGATTCAGGGAGATTCAGGACGAGCAATTCGAGCTACATAAGCGAAAGAACCACGATTACGCAGCAAAGGAATATCTAGCCAACCTGAAAGCGTCTGAAGCATTCGGTATAGACCCCATGGTTGGGATAGTGGTCCGACTGACTGATAAACTAAGCAGGGTGGCGAGTTTCACGAAGCAGGGAATCCTAGAAGTCAAGGACGAGAAAATCACAGACACCTTGGATGATATAGCAGTTTACGCCATCCTTGCTAGGATATTATATGAGAGTAGCAAACAATAATTATAAATAAGCTACATGCACCAAACTTAATATGGCTCTCGGAGATATTCTAAGGTCTAAGCCTCAGACTCAGGCCGTTATTTCAGATTTCAGGAAACCGATAAGGCAAAATACCTTTGATGTTAATTTTGAGAAAGGGAGCATAACCCATAGCATTTATAGCCCACAGGAGAAGGATGGGAGCAAACTGGTCCCCCACCCAGATACAAACTATTCTCTTTATCAGGACATCTATCAGAGGGTTCCTGTTGCTAAGATAGCTGTTGACCATACCGCCAACTTCGCCATACAAAGCGGATATGAGCTAGAGGGACCAGCTTATGCAGTCGAGAAGATTGAGAAGTGGATAGAGAAGGTCAATTTCAATCATACCATAAAAGACGCTATGATTCAGATGCAAATCTATGGGAATGCTTATCTGGATATAAGCCAAACAGATATGCCCAAATTCCTCCCTGTGAATACTGTTAGCGTAAGCGTTTCCACAGAAGAGAACTCAGACGGGGAAGTGGAGGGATATGTCCAGAAGGTCAATTCCAGAGAGCCTATACCTTTTGAGAAGGACGAATTGGTTCATTTCAAATGGAACAATGAATCTGGGTTGGATGGTGGCTTCTATGGCATTTCTGATATGAAGGCAGCCACCACAACACTTAGAAGGCTTCTCAACTTCCAAGAGGATATGGGGGAGGCAATCCACAGGTTCGCAAGCCCACTCATCCATTGGATTATCGGAACTGAGGAATCGCCTGGAACCGAATCACAGGTTAGCGCATTCAAGTCCAGCCTAGCAGACCGAGAGCATGGTGGAGACCTGATTACCAGCTTTGGTGTTGATTCCAAGGCGATTGCTACTGATTTGAGGATGATTCAGCCAGACGGCATACTTGAGCATTTCGAGAATCAACTTATAGCAGCTTTCCAGGTTCCTGAGATATTCATCCGAGGAGGGAAGACAGCGAACAAGGCTACGGCAGATGTCGAACTACAAGCATTCGATAGGAGGGTTAAAGCAATCCGAAACGTAGTCACGATGTATATCGAGGATTTCATATTCCCCAAAATCACAGGAACAAGCGTTAGGATAATCTGGAATGAGCCTAACTTCCAGACAGAAACCAGTAAAGCAGAGATGGTTGAAAGAATGACAAAGGCTGGTATCCCATTAGAGGTCTCTTTCAAGATAGTTGGTTGGGGCGGCTATCTCAATGACTTGGAAGAGGCAGGAGGCCAGCAGCTTCCTTCAATGGGGCAGGGGGCGTTTGGGCAGCCCCCTCAACCCCCATCAAAACCAAAAGAGGAAGATTTCAAAACCCAAGCAGATTACTATGATGCTTTAGAGAAATGGAGTAGGAAGGTATAAATAGGTGACACCATGAAAAGTCTAAAGGAGCTATTGAATGACAGACAACCGAAAGCCAACGCTTTCGGAAGACGGCTCAGGAAAAACGACGGAACTCATGTTACGATGCCCGGTCATGTGACTGACTTCGTGGAGCAGGATGGCGATACAAGAGTAAGGTTCGACCCCGCTAACTACGCAGACAAGAACTGGAACTGGGTCCGTAATTCAAAATCAAAGAAGAAATATGATGTATATCACAGGGTCTCACATAGAGGAGAGCCAAGGAAGACCGACGTGGTAGACAAGACTTGAGGTGATACGATGCCCTACGGAGGCACTACACCAGAACAGGACAAGAAGATTGAGAGATGCGTTGCATCTAATGTAGCCAAAGGAATTGAGAAGAAGAAGGCTATCAAAATCTGCAAAAGTTCTGTATTAGGTAAGGATAAACAAGAGAGCAAGCCAGTGGTGTATGAGAATGTGAAGCTTAACTGGCGTTCACCGCTTAATATTATTGAAAGCATAAAGGCCGATGAGAATTCACGAAAGATTCAGGGGATGGCTCTTCCGGCAGCGGAAAGCCGAAATGGACGAACCTACAAGCTAGAGGACATAAGGTCAGCGAAGTTTGGAGGTAAGGACTATGAGCCTGGAAGGGAACTCCTCATCGGGCTTGACCACTCCGACACCGTAACGGATAATGTTGGGAAATGGGTTCCAACATTCGAGGAGAATGGTATCGGATTCAGGGGGATGGCTTTCAACACAGGTAAGCATCCTTACATAACTGACATGCTCGACAAGGGATTGCTGCCTTTCGTTTCCATTGAGGCGATGGCAGACTTGGTTAAGGAGAAGGAAGTTCTCACAGCCAAGAATCTGGATGTGCTTGGTTTCGATTTCGTCAAACATCCGGGGATGGTTGAGGCACATGCTAATGTTGCTGAAGCATTTGAGAATGCCCTGGTTGAGAAAGCAGCTATTCCAGAACCTAAACAAGAAGGTGATGAAATGACAGAGGAAATACTGAAGGAGGAGGAGACCAACGAAGAGGAGACCGAGCAGCCTGAAGAGACCAAGGAAGAGAAGGTTGAGGTCAAGTCTGAGAAGGTTGACGATTCCAAGATAGACCAAATCTTCGAGAAGCTTAAAGCCTCTGAGAAGAAGGCAGAAGAGCTTTCAGAAGAGATAAAGAAACTTAAGGAGAAGCCTAAGAGTAAGGGTGTTGTCACAGAGAAACCCAAATCAGAATTCAATCTGAAGACCCCCAAGAGGTCTGATGGGTATGTGGACATCTACTCTGAGGACAAACTATACTGAGGTGAGTTAAATGCCAACATTTGACATGTATTCAGATATGTGGAATAACTTTAGCGGACTTGTCAGGGAAGCTGTCTCAGGCGGGCAATTCGTTAAGGCTATGTCACAAGGAGCAATATCCAGCACAACTCTCCCAGGAGACCACATCGAGCTTATGCTCGCAAACGCTTCTGGTGATGCGAAGATGTGTGTGGGTGTTGCGATTAACAACGCCGCTTCAGGTGAGAGAGTCACAGTTGCCACAAAAGGTCTGATAAGGACGATGGCTCTAGGCACTCTTGTTGCTGGACAGGCAGTTGAAGCAGGAGGAGACGCAAATGTTCCTGGCAGCGTAAAGCCAATGACATCAAGGGGCATTGTCGGTTCTGAGGTATCCATTGGGACGGCCTTGGATGACGCAGTATCAGGTGAACAGGCGTTTGTTCTGCTAAATGTAGGGGGACTTTAAGAGGTGATTAAAATGATACGAAGGACACTTGCGGAAGTAATGACGAGGGACACCGAACCCCACCAGATACCTGAGACTTTATACGGCAATTTGATTGATGCCGTAAGGAAGAATCTCATACTAGCACCTATGTCAATGAAGATAGGCGCAGGCTCAATCAAGGGGTCTTCGATTGACATAGTGACTGAGGACAGGGATTCATCTGCGGTCCATTCGATAGGGGAAGGTCAGGAAGTGCCAATCGACCTGGGTGAAACCAGCACTTTCAACCTGAAGCCTACGAAGTTTGGACTCAGGCCAGTCGTTACCAAGGAGATGCAGGAAGACGGTCAGTGGGACATGATAACTTGGAACATGAACCTAGCTGGCTACAAGATGGCAGACAAGCTAGACACCCTGCTCTTCACGGAACTTGACACTGGCGCAGCACTTACGACTGATGACAACGGAGCTTCAAGGACAGCCAACACCACTTCTGGCGCATTCAACTTCGCTAATCTGACAGCGACGATGAAGATGTTGGAAGAGGACGGCTACAAATGTACCGACATGATTTGTCATCCAGCAGTTGTTGAAGATATAAGGAACATCGCTGAGTTCGTCCACGCAGACAAGTCCGGCACGACAAACCCTTCACAGGGTCTTATCGGAAGGATTTTCGGCATGGATGTCCACATGAGCAGAAATGCTACAAGCAACTACGCTTACATAATCGACAGGCGACATGCCCTTATATACGCTGAGAAGAGGCCAGTGACCATCGAGAGGTATAACGATGTCACCAGAGACCTTTCAGGTGTTGTGGTTACAGCAAGGTGGGATGCAAGGTATCTCCGACCTGACGCTATGGCTTACATAGACACATCTTAAGGGGGGCTTAAAGCCCCTCTTTAATAATCAAAGAGGTGAATGAATGGGACAAGGAGCAACAATAGATTTGGAAAGCACTTACAAGAACCTATCCGTCACTGGTAGCCATATAGCAGCATTCCTATCAGGCTTAACCGCAGCAATCGGGACTAGCCAGATAAGTTCAACAGAGCAGGGCCACACCGATGGCGGGACAGCAGTCATGGCAAGTGCTGGAAGTTGGGTTACTTTCAGCAAGACATACTCCACAGCACCTACTGTGGTTGCTACGCCCGTTGGTGAGGTCGCAAACAACTTCGTTGAGATTGCTACTGTTGATACGGGGAGCTTCCAAGCTATAGGTTCGCCTGACACGGGCAGCTTTGCGTGGGTAGCGTTTGGGTGATTGAATGGCAGTAACATCGACGACCTCCGGCAGTCAGTGGACTATATGGCAGGGAGTAGAGGATGATGTAGTTGCCATGCTTTACACAAGCGGAGTGGGTCCGGCAAGCTTAAAGGGCTTCTCCGGCCCCAATGACGCTGGCAGCTTTGCAGTCCTACTTGAATGGAAGGTGTAGGATGGCTACCAAATGGACATTGGCAAGCAGAGTAGCTAATAGAATAAAGGACTTACCATCGGCTCTGGGAAGTGATGTAATCGCAGAATATATAGAGGATGCGTCCCAGAGCGTCCAGTCCTTTACAGACCAGAGTATAGACCTGACAGATATAGGGTCAAGCTTCCATCCAGTGCTTACCGACATGGCAACGTTATATTGCCTTCAGTATATGAGCAATGTGGGTGTGAGCTACAACCTTGGTCGGACAAAGATAGATAAGAAGACAGAGGCACAGGGATTGAACAATCAGATAACTGTCCTCGAAAGCAGGGTGAAGAGGCAGCTTAACGACCTCGGAAAGAAGGTCAATCAGGATGTCCTGAACCTTAGAAGCACACAGTTGGGATGATGTTAAGAGAGAAGATTGAGAAGGCAAGTGGAAACCTTGGGAACTCTTTTAGGGTTGAGTTTAAGGGTAAGATGTTTGCCACACTCCGTGACGAACACGGGAATATAAAGGAGACAAGAGAGGTGGATATATGACGGTAACAAACGTCGGATTCAACACCCTTATCCAAAGGGGATTCGACACAGGAACAGGCAGCAACGCTTTTAATTATGTAGCTATAGGTTCTGGCTCTACCGCAGCCGATGTAGGGGATACCGCCCTCGGTTCTGAAGCGGCTAGGGCGCAGGGAGACTACAGCTACACAGATGATACCAAGGCATTCGAGGTCACTGAGACTTTCGCTGCTGGAACCGCTACTGGAAGCATTCAGGAATCTGGACTGTTCAACTCTGGTGTTGATGGCGCATTGTTCGCAAGGCAGACGTTTGGTGTTATCCAGAAGGGTGCATCCGACAGCCTACAGATTACATGGGTTGGCTCACTATCTTAGGGTGAACAACCCCAAGAGGTGAATTTATGAAAAGGGCCAATGTGAGTATAAGTAAATTGAAGGATAAAGGAGACGGACTACTTTGGTTTCATGCCAAAGTGGAAGACTTAGATACATCTTTCGTCTGGGAAGATGATATGGGTGTACACCCGCACAGGGATAGCATACACCTAGAGGATTCAGTAGGCGCAAAGATAGCAATAGAACATCTAGCCTTTAACAATGCCAAGAATTTTAGGGAAAGGCAAATGGGCAAAGAAGCCATATATGCAGAAAGAAAGGTTATGGCAGAGGAAGCTCTTAAAGATGTTTTTGATGGAACTCCCAAGGAAGTTAAAGTAGAAGATACAGATTATATGCTTCAACTAAGAAAACTAATCAAGGAGATTTCAGTGGTACGGGTGTAGGTATGTATGACTGTATTAAACCTTCAGGTTGGAGCAGATAACGACGACGGATATGAAGGAGATGATAATGGAGGAGTTGACTCCACAGATAACTTCTATATAGAACAATATACTTCTGGTAGTAGTTTTAGAAATCATGCGTGTTTTATTTTTGATAGTGTTACTATAGCACAGGGAGCAACCATCAACTCCGCATCTGTTCAAGTAAGGTCAACTAGTATTGATGATATTTATTGTGATGTTTATGGTGAAGATGAGGATGATGCAAACGATTTTACCACAGAAGCAGATATATATAATAGGACAAAAACCACAGCAAGTACAAGTTGGGTAGAAGACAACATAGGTAACGCAAATTGGTCAACCTCACCAGATATATCGGATGAAGTTAAAGAGATTGTAGATAGAGCAAGTTGGACATCTGGAAACTCAATGGGAATAATTTGTTGGGGTAAAGAGAGTGCGACATACAAATCTTTCAACGGAATTGGATATGGGACATCTTCCGCTAGTGCTCCTAAACTAGATATAGACTACACCGTCTCTGGAGATGAATATACAGAGATATTAACCGAAACAGTATCTATAACAGACACCATTATGAAGGACTATGTGATGGGTAACTTAACTGAGTCAATAACTATAGCAGACACAATATTAAAAGTACACACTGGAATAAGGACATTAACGGAGTCAATTACTATAGCAGATAGTATTAGTAGAGTATTTGTTGCACAACGAATGATTACAGAAAGTGTTAGTATAGCTGATTCAGTTACATCCTTAAGTGTGGTTATCAAAGTTTTAGATGAATCAATTAGTATATCAGATTCTATCAGTAGAGTCTTCGTAGCTCAACGGATACTTACGGAATCTATAGGAATAGCTGACAGTATCTTAAGGGTTTGGACAGCACAGAGAGTATTATCAGAGAGCGCATCAATATCAGACAGCGTATCCGCATCAATAACTAAATTCCTAACTCTGACAGAATCACTATCAATCACTGATTATCTAAGTCATATATGGACCGCACAGAGAGACTTAAGTGAGAATGTAGGAGTATCTGATTCGATGTCTCATGTGTGGACGGCACACAAAACCCTTTCAGAATCAATATCCATATCAGACTCATTGCCTCATACATGGACAGCATATCTAACTTTATCAGAATCCTTATTGTTTTCTGATTATATGAATATGGTGTGGACAGCAAAGAGAACACTATCTGAGTCTTTATCTGTTTCAGGCTCACTATCAACAATACTCACTAAGATATTAACGCTTTCAGAGAGCATAACCATAACAGATTCTCTCATAACAAACCTAATAAAGCAGCTTGTGCTTACCGAGAGTATATCAATAAACATGGGTATGAAATGGTACGGTGAGTTGGGAAGGAGGCTCCAAGACATAGGAAGAATTATAAACGATGACATAAGCAATAGTTTCAAACACTTGAAGGATGTGTAACATGACAATAATAACAAGTATTGGAGAATCTGTCACAGTGACTTCTGTGACTAGGACCATTGACGCATACGGGGACGAGTCAGAATCAACATCCACCTCATCAATCAACGGTGTGATTGAGATACTTCCTGCGGACGAGGAATTGGTCAAATCAGGCATACTTAACATCGGTGATGCCATCGGATACTTCGACCCGGATGATGCCTCAGTTCTGAAGGAAGGGAACAGAATATCCCACAATTCCATAGACTATGTGATAACTGCGGTTGACACACATGGGTTTGGTGGGAATTCCATGCATACAGAAGTCCAATTAAGGAAAGTATCTCCACAATAACTATATATAGGCTACATGGAGAAAATCAAGTAACCTCTAAGAGAGGAGGGGAAAGACGATGAGCGTCATAACAGGAAGCGACATCTTTAGCACTACCTGGAATACCGTTTACAATGTTATCTCTGGGAATGTTGTTGACCCATCAAGCAGGGGTGGTTCTCAATGGATATTCTCAGACTATCCACAGATTCAGGAAGGAAAAACTGACGAACATCCAGGCTACCCAATCATAACGATAGAGCCTTTCCAAGCCGATTCCTCCAATATCGTCTTCAGGCACGGTAAGAACTATACCGAGATTTCTTCAGTTATATCAGTCCACACGAGGACTAAACGCCATGTGGATGTTGTCAGTTCCGACATCTGGGACGCTCTTCACTCAAACCAGACCGTCCTCTCTGAATCTGGGCTTAGTCACCTAATGATAAGCCAGGGGGGAGTGGAATCCTATACTCCTGACAGATACAATAAGATTCATACCAAGAACATGGGAGTGAGCTTAAAGGTGGGAATATGATTACGATAGAGGTGGATGCAAAACAAGCAACGGCTTACTTCACCAACCTCGTCAAGAAAGCCCCGAAAGCTATGGACTTCGCAGCAAGGGACATGGCTATTGATTGGAAGAAAGGAGCGAGGCAGAGGATTACCACCAGAAGGACGAAGGGAGAGACACCGAGCAAGGGGCTTCTTTGGAAGAGCATAAAGGCCACGAAGCTCTCAAACGGCAAGTGGCGAGGATGGCAGGACCAAAGTATAGCCCCCTATGGTCCTATAGTGGAGCATGGGATAACTGGATGGCACTTCGTCCCATTATCAAAACAGAGCATCAATCTTGCGGGAAGATGGGGACAGGGCATAGCCCGCAGAGGAGGAAGACTCCCAAAGGGAGGAGGGAAGCACTTTGCTGCTGATGCTTTCATATCAACAACAAAGAGAGCAAAGAAGATAACTGAGCGTCATATTAAGGAGTTGGTAAAATGAAGGTAACTAACTTGAGGAACAAGCCCCTGATAGTCTTAGACAAGACGATGAATCCGGGGGAAAGCAGGAAATTGGCTGATGAGAAGTTGAGCGACATACAACACCTTCTTGATGAAGGTTTCCTCTTAGTGGAGAGGGTAAAGATAACTGAAAAGAAGGAGGGAAACCATGGCAAGACTATTTGAGGCCGATTCAGGGTCACTTGTGATAGACTCCACCGATTACACTACCCATGTCAAGGAGATTAGCATAACTGGTGGAGAGAGGGGGCTAGAGTTGGTTAGGACTTTCAATGGTGGTGAGTATGAGGATTTCAAGCCCGTCAACACTCCTATGGAAGTCTCACTGACTATGGTCACTCAGGACACAGACCCCTGGGCTTTGGTCCTTGGAGGTAGACTGACATCCACCACAGGTTCGGCAATTCACGAGAACCAACCGACTGTGAGGAAGCTTCAGTATGATTGGTATGACCCCGCTTTGTCAAGCTCACCACAGATAAGGTTCGAGTTCGGTAGCGCATACGCAATCAGCACGGAAGCAAGGATGAACACTGAAGACTACATGGAGTCAACATTGACTTTCCGGTGCGCTCCCAAGAACATGAAGTTCCAGTACACGAGTGATATAACGGGTTCACCAATATCTTAGGTGTGATATGGACAAGCCAGAAATCAAGGAGCTTTGCAGCTTTGAACTCTTCAATATTCCGAAGGAGGATTATGATGAGTTCACTGAGATAGCGAAGAGGTATCGGGGTAATTCATTCGCTCCCGCATTGAGGGAGATGATTGCTAGATACCACATCTTTGATTTATTGGCGAGTCTCAGGGAAGAAATCAATGAGCTGAGAGGTGAGATAGAATCCCTAAAACCAACGACTAAGAAGGTCAAAACAATGAGAGGTGAGATAAGTGGGAAGATTCGACAGACTGAAGGCAAAGACCAAGAAGGTTGAGATAGGTGGAGAGGAGTTCGTCCTTAAGCCGCTTAAGTTCAAGCATCTGGACGCATTTATGAAGACTGCGGACGAGAGCAAGAGGACTGAGGCCATCAAGGAGATAATAACTCTCACCATGAAGGAAAGCTATCCAGACGAGGAGTTCGACATAGACGAGATTTCTATGGAATTCCTTGAGGAGCTTACCAAAGCCATCTTCAGTGTCAACGGCATAAACATCGGGGAGAAATAGATGATAAGGGGCAATCTAGTCCCAGCCGAACTGAAGAAGAGGCACAAGCACAAGAATGTGGACAAGGAAGGAGTGGAACTATCGTATTTCCTGATGAGACACTTCGGATGGAGCTACGAGGAAGTGATGAATCTCCCTATACCCGCATACATGATGCTCATGCCTCTGATAGAGAAGGAGTTAAAGGAGCAGGAGAAGGCGATGAAGAGAAGGCGTTAATATGGTACAGACAATCTCGATATTGGTTAAGACTATTGATAAGGCTACGGGCGACCTGAAGAGGATAAAAACCCAATTTGATGAGTTCGGAAGGGTAGCAAAGACCACAACAACTACTGTAGATAAATTAGGTAATTCCACTACCAAAGTCGCTACGGCAGCTAAATACTCTACACAACAAATTAGAATGTTCGATACATGGAGTCAGAGGACGGGAAAGAGCGCAGTTGATTTAGAGCGTGGACTGAAGATGCAAGGAATCACAATGAAAAGGAATGGTCAATTATATGATATGTTTGGTCGAAGAGTTGAGAATGTTGGCAAGGCATTTAAAGACGCTGGTGTGATGACAAATAGGTTTCAGATGCATCTTCTCTCAGTTATGTTCTTTGGTATGTTGCTTCAGCGAGTCTTTATGGGATTGGCCCGGACTGGTGTAGATACGATGATGAAAATCACAGAAGGCCAATCCGAAGCGGGAATGGCTATAACAACTCTCTCTGCTTCATTTCAATATCTCAAGTTCATTATCGGAGATGCTATAGGGACTGCTCTTCTACCTTGGTTGGATACCATAACTGGTATAGTTGAGACTGTCGGTGACTGGATTAATCAGTACCCAGAACTCACAGCAGGTATAATAATAGCTGGTGCAGCTATTGGAAGCTTTCTCTTCCTCGTAGGAACCCTAGGTTTGGGTTTACAGGGAGTTAGCATACTTATTGGTGGTGCTGGAAGCGGACTTATAGGAAAGATAAGTGGCGCAGGAGCAGGAAGCTTAGTTGGAGCATTGGCCGCACTTTCTGCCGCATTGGTGATTGCCGCAGCAGGTTGGGAAGCGAATTGGGCGAAGGTAAGGGAAACCACCACTATTCAAGGAAACATAATCATGGATACTATTGGAGAGATATGGGGCGTTCTAGTAAATACATTCAGTTTTGATTGGGAGAAGGTGATGAATAGTTTCAAGCGTATAGGTGTAAACGCATTCTTCTATATAGCAAGCCAGTTCGTGTCCTTCGCTAACAAGATGATAGATACAATAAATGTCTTCTGGACTCTTATAGGTAATAAGAGGATACCTACAATAGACCCAACATTCTTGGATAGGATGAGAGAGAATGCTCTTAGAAATTTCACGACCAATATACCCGTTGCTCCTACCACAACACCAACTACCACAACAACCAATTCAGGAAACTTTACGGTAACGGAGATGAATATAAATGTTTCTTCCATATCCGAGGGAGCAAGGGAAGCAGGAATAGAGGCGGGTAGGGCGGTTCTTGAAGCAGCAGCACATTACGGCTATACGCCACAGGGGGGAATATGACATATACATATCTAAAGTCAAGCGCAGTGAGCGCAGGAAGCGCAGTCGATTTGGGAGGGAGAGTAGCCACATTCGACTTCAATAACTTCACGCAAGCGGACGAGGTTCCTAGCAAGAATGTCGGAAGCTCTTATAATTTCCGTCTAGCCGAGGTAGATTACATGGGCCACGCAAACCCCAACTGGACAGTCGAAGGTTACATACCAAGCGGTGTAACTACCAACGATGAAGGTTCGGTATTCATAAGATTCAGCCTGTTAGGTAGCTATTGTATGATTGGCTCACCGAGCATCTTCTATGACTCTGAGTTCATCCTCAATCCTGCTGGCTCAAGTTGGGTGATTCCGAAGAGCTTCAAGGTGGAGAAGGATGAGATGAAGTCTGGTAGGAGATACAACCTTCAGCTAATCGAGACTAAACAGTGGTGATATGTCTGAGGCAAGATACAAAGTGACGCATACAGATTACTCTACTGCGGTCACTACAGACATTACAGAAGCCATAGATGTATCAACCAGAGAGGGGATAGAGACCACGATAGACTCATTCTCGATTAGGATTTCTGAAAGAGGATTGGGTGCTTTGGTCATAGATACTGATGATGTTATAAAGATTTATTTAGGTAGGGGCAGGGCTGCGCCCACAACCCTTATCATGGATGGTGTGGTCAACTCAATCAAATATAATGTAGACTTCAAGGGCAAGACTTATACCATAGGTGGGGTAAACAAGCTAGAGCATATAATGAACAATGTCATCCCCGCAGCATACTCCTCCACTTCAGGTGGCCCTGATGGTGATGGATGGACCGCTTCTCAGATAATCACAGAGTTGATAAATAGAGTCAATGACTTCAATACTGGACTTAAGGACTCTTGGACGAACATAGGCACAGGGGAGATAACAGCTACCACAACCAAGACAGATTACTACGACATAGAGAAGTCTGTGTTCCAACATATCGAAACCCTATCAACCAACGAATACACCAAGAATGGCGACTACATCTACTATCTCGATACCTCGAACAATTTCGTCTGGAAGGCCAGACCGGATGACGCTGACGGTTCAGAGACGGCCACGATAGAAGAGGGCGTGGATGCTATTTCCATCAAGTTAGAGAAAGGAATATTCAATATCATCAACGCACTCATAATCAACTGTGGTGTAGACCTGAATGGGAGGAAGATTACAGCGTATGCTATCCGTGCTGATTCCATAGGAAGACATGGTTTCAAGTGGAAGTATATAGGTAAGACGGGGTTCGCCACGAACTACATAGCAGCCAACCCATCTGCTACGAACCAGGAGGTCAGGACCAACGCAAGGAATAACGCAAAGTCTTGGGCCTTGGATGTTCTTGAGAAGCTTGGGGCAGCAAGGTATAAAGCAGTTATTGAAGTCAGAGGAGGTTCATACACTAAGGGAGATGCTTACAAGATTCAGATGAGAGATTACACATTCAATACAGGAAACAAATATTATAATCTAAGGCTCTTGAACATCAGACATAACTATTCATCGAAAGAGGGATGGATAACAACTTTAGAATTTGAGGAGGACGAGGACACAGCACTCGCCAATCTAACATGAGTGAGATAGCAAGGGTATTGGGACAACAATCACAGGATTTGGATTACATAAAGGCTCAGTTAGGTGGAGTCACGGGGGAACAAGGGAGTGGTGTATCCACGATGATGATTCGCCAGAATGACTTGATTATGTCAACCACACAGGGCCAGCTTCTTGGAAGAACCCTTGGAAGCTCCTTGATATTAGCTCATCCCACATTAGGGAAGATAGGGGCGGGGCAGTCTCCACAACCATATCTGGGGGACAGTAGGCAAGTAACTTATACAGACATACAGAATTCAGCATCAAACAAGTTCACGAATGATGGTGTGAAATTAGTTAGGGGCTTCCTTGCCAACGATTCCATCAATTACCCACAATATCTTGCTCTTGGAAGCAGCAGCGCAGCACCCACAGCAACACAAACCACATTGGGCAGCGAATATGAAAGCACAAGGTTTGAGGTAGGGTCAACTGCGAGAGGGACAAACTATATAGATGTGTTCTACGATATACCTAGCACATTACCAACAGAGAACAGCTATGCCGTGGTTATAAGGGAATGGGGGACATTCGATTCCTCTAGTGAGGGGAGCATGTTCAGTAGGTCGAACTGTTCCGCTTACACTAAGAATGTGGGTTCAGAATATAGAGTAAGGGTAAGGCATTGGGCATCAGGAGCATAATATGTTTACGAATGACGGTTTCGATACGGTACTTAATTGGCTTGGGGGAAACTCACCCAACTACCCCCAATACTTAGGCATAGGTAGCGATAGCACAGCAGTCGCTTTGACAGACACGGCACTTGGTTCCGCTTATGAATCAGGAAGGTTCACACAAAGTTCCGCTTCAAGCGGCACGGGTTATTTGGAGATGGAATATATAATTTCCTCAAACGAGCCGACTGAACAGCCGTGTAATATAAAAGAATGGGGAGTGTTCGACTCAACCAGTTCAGGAAGCATGTATTTGAGGAACACATTTATAGGTTTCAACAAATCAAGTAATTATGAGGTTCAGGCAATAGTAAGGATAAACATTTCAGGAGGTTAGAATATGACATTTTGGAGCGATGGTCAAGTTGCTGATGCTGGAAGCATGAATTCAATAACACTACAGAAGAAAGTCAGTTCAGCTATAAGCACACCTGGGACATGGGCAAATGTAAACACAACGGGTTTTGCAACCATTGGTAGCGCAACCATGGATATGGCCGATGCGAAGGATAATATAATATTCAATGTCGTTGCTTATGGTGCGCTTTCCTTTGGTGGTGGTTCGATTTCAGCATCTACCCTTAGAGCCACTTACGATAATATGTCCTATGGAGATTACTATTCACAAGAAAATAACACAGGCAACACATCAAACAATTCAGTAGTCTCTCTTGGTAAGGGGTTTGGTGGTTCTGTATCAGCAGCAAGTGGAGATAAGATGAGGATAAACATCCAATTCAAATCCGCTGGTGCTACAGGAAGTGCAGCGGTGTTTGGTGGTGCTTGCTCGGTTTGGTATATGGGTAGCGTGGTCTGATGTTTGGTTGGTTGTATAATATTGTGTATGGGGAAAAGGATAGGCAAATATCTCAGTTGACACAATCCCTATTAAAGGAAGAGGGGGATTTCAACCAACTCTTCCTAGATTTCGAGGAGCTTGAGCGAAAGTATAATCTCCTGAAAGAACCTGATACCTCAGAGAAGCCAGAGTGGATGGATGAATCAAGGCATTATAACCCAAATATCCTAGTGTTCGAGAAGGGGACATCCTATTGGGTTGAGATTGATGCCAAAGACATATACGCTCCCTCTGTGAGCTTGGAGAAGCTTGTAGAGGACAAGGGATGGGTTGACTTGCCCCTTAACACAAAACTCCGTGTGATTTGGGAGCATGTAATTAAGCATATCTCATACAGATATGACCAGTCAGAGAGTTGGGAATACCCACCAACCACACACTTCCGAAAGAAAGGAGATTGTGAGGACGGGACCATCTATTTCGTCACCCTCTGTAGGATAGCCAGAGTCCCAGGTGACAGGGTGTTCAATGCACTAGGTAAGATGGGTAGCATAGGTCACTCATGGCCGATAGTCAAGATGGAGGATGACAAATGGTATATCATGGAGACCACAATAGATTCTGTGCCTACTCATCCCCTGCTACTTAGGGGGTCAACCTATAAGGCAAGTTATGGGGTTCAGAATTGGAAGTTTAATGGGGTGATTAAAAATGGGAAAGACAAAGACTATCAAATATGATAAGCCCACTGAAGATGAAGCTAAGAAGAAGATGAAGGACATAAGGAAGTTATGGAAATGACGGATAGAATCTATGACATGCTTAAGAAGATGGATGACAGGCAGTATAAGATAGCCAAGGATGTATCGAAGATTCAAGAACATCTAAGGGATATTAATTCCAAGGTCCAGTGCCACGAAGATGATATTAGAGGACTTAAAACCAAAGTGGCTATGGCTAGTGGCGGTCTCAGTGCGCTCATGTTATTACTGCTCGTTTTGAGCTATTTTGGGGTGGTTTAAAGAAACCCTTAAATATGTTAACAACGAAAACTAACCAAAGGAGGTATTCCTATGGACTATGTTCAGACAGTTCTTCAGCCATTGCTTGACAACTGGCAGATTTTTGCTGTTGGCTTCGCACTCGCTGTTGGATTCATCCGATTCGGAATGAAGGATAAGTAGGTGAAATATGTCTAAATGGACAAGCCGTAAGTTCTGGTTGGCAGTCATTGGCGCAGGAGTTATGGTCGCTAACGCAGCATTCGATTGGGCCTTGACTACCGAACAGGCAGCTACAATCTTGTTACCTATTATAGCCTACATTTTTGGTGAAGCGTGGGTTGACAAGAGTAGAGAAGCTTAGACAATTAGCACCCTATCTGATTAGAGAACCTAATTAGGAGGGAATTGTTCTTTGTCTCTCCTACATTTTTCTTAGCTCAAGC
>Ga0180431_10003983_pt1 | contig 18636 bp, 26 predicted proteins | sample SS_ome_11_FD_132459 | JGI IMG/M metagenome (GOLD analysis project Ga0180431, IMG submission 132459) | Hypersaline lake sediment archaeal communities from the Salton Sea, California, USA - SS_1_MS_1 metaG | ecosystem: Environmental > Aquatic > Non-marine Saline and Alkaline > Hypersaline >... | reverse complement strand
TACTAAAGTATACGACGGTACTAGTTGGGTTAATATGGCTTCTGGAGCTCCTGACGCTTCCCCTACGGTATCAGGGATAGTTAATACAACTACCCAAAGCTTCGGTGGGGCAAAAACTTTTGTAGACCGATTAAATACCTCCGATAGTCTAGGAGTAGGGTTCTCCTCTGCTATGTCGGAAGATCTTCCTAATGGATGGGATACATCAGACTATACAAGGATAGTAGCAGAGGCCTTTAGTGGTTACGACACTGGTCTAACTTTAATAACCTCCAATGGAGGTACTGCACATTTATGGTATGATCGTAGTGCAGATTACAAGCTTAGAATTGATAATGATAAGGACAGTGCTGCAGCAGACATAATGTTCAGGACACGTACAGCCGGAACTCCTGTAGAGGCTATGACTATTGGGGGCGATGGTAATATTGATATGGGGTATGCTTTAACAGTAGATGGTAATATCGCTACTGAGGGAAACATAAATATAGGTAATGATACTTCAGGTAGCAGTCATTTGTTTATCAAGGGGAATACCACCGGGTACGTTAATGCAAGCGTAGTACTCGAGGAGCATAATAGTGCGACACGAAGTACAGGTATGTTCTGCCTTAACAGCCCTGGAAATGATGAGTGGTTTGTTGGGCTAGACTACACAACGGCTAACAATCTTGCTTTTATATACACTGCTCAATCTTCACATAGTTCAGCCATGGTATCTACCGGCTCTAAGTATATGTTCTTAACCCCGGCAGGTTGTTTATCAATTGGTAAAACAACTCCTACGGCCAGCAAGTTACACGTTGAGGGTACGGGCACTACCGTGCGTCTAACCTCAACTAATAGTATCGCTGAAGTTGTAACAGGCAGTGGTACTGAGGCGGCAATGTTTGCTAGGTCTGACGTAGGCCCAACTAGTTCAGGGTACTATAAGATAGTGGCTTTTTCTGCAAATAACTATGCAGGGGACGCAATTATACAGTTTAGCCCTACGGGAAATGCTGCACAGTTTGCTGCTTATTCTGACGAAAGACTTAAAGAAAATATTGCTGATTTTGACACATTGGAAGATCTCTGTAGTTTGGATGTTAAGCAGTTTAATTTTAAAGCTAATTCTTCTGAGGTCATAGAGCACGGGTTCATTGCCCAGCAGGCTATAGACTATTACCCACAGATAGTGGATGAGGGCGGGGACGCCGATGAGGAGACACCTGAGGATAATCCTTGGCGGATTAGATATGGTCAGATGGTTCCATATCTTACTCGAGCGATTCAGGAGCTTAACGCAAAAGTAGTGGCTCAGCAGGTTGAAATAGACGCACTAAAGGCAGAATAATGAATACTAGGTGGTTAGCAACTCTTTTTCTTTTCAGGCACGTAGGAACTCCCTACAAGTGGGGCGGAAATAACCCCCTTGAAGGTATGGACTGCAGTGGGTTTGCTATTGAATTTTTAAATTCATTTTACTCAAGAATTGGTGACACAACAGCCAATGGACTTAGAAATATTTTTCTAGCAGATAAGGTTGATACACCTGATCTTGGGAGCTTAATTTTCTTCGGAAAAAATGGAAAAGCGACTCATGTGGCTATCGCCTTAAATGAATCTTTAATGGTAGAGGCTGGCGGGGGTGGGAGCAAGACCAAGACTCTCGAGGACGCCGCAGAGCAAGGGGCATACGTAAGGGTAAGGCCTATTTCTCGGCGCTCTGATTTAATGGGATATTATCATCCAAAGTACAGGTGGGATTAAATGCTTACACTTTCATATGGTTTTAAAAAGCCAGAATCAGGCGATAAGGGATCTGTATTTTTCCCTGCACTTGAGGATAACGCTCAGCTAACCAATGACCATACCCACAACGGTACTAATAGTGCCAAGCTAACTCCAGTTGCTACTTTAGTACTTACAAGTGATGTACTAGCTGCAAATTGGGTAGCGCAGGGGGGTGGAATATTTAGACAGACTATCACTATGCCAGCAGGCCTCGAGTATGATACTTGCGTGATAGGCTATAGGGAAAATACTAATAGCGAAATGGCGTATCTGCAAACTGAGAAAGTTTCGACCAATTCATTCTATGTTTACAGTAATGATGCTACTAAAACATTTACAGCGGTATATACTTCATGATAGTAACGCAGCCAGCTACATTCGCGAGCTTCCATGGGGGAGTAACCGACTACTACCTAAATGGCCCTTTGCACAAGTGCAGAACGGCCAATAACCTTGATATTATTCCATGGGGGAAAATAGCTAAGCTTTCCAGTAGAGCAGGCTCAGAATTTTATGACTCCGATAACCCACAGCTACCACCTGGAAATCAGAGGGTGGGGACGCTTAAATTTTTTGAAGACATCCTTCTTGCACACACGGGCAGGAAGATGTATTGGCTTGATTCAGCTTGGACAGAACTGACAGGCCCAATTGGTATAGGTCAAACGTCTGGGAACGCGCTGTTTCCTTCAACCAACACAGTAAACAATGTTGTTTCCCTTGGTGAATGGAATAAGCACTTATTCGTAGCTTCAGATGGGTACACTAGGCCTCATAAAGTATATGTAGATGATTCTGGGGATATCCAGCTCAGGACAGCAGGCCTTCCTACTCTTTCAGATAGTTTTGTCATATCCACGGGCACTGGGGCTACAACAGGGGCATACATTTACGCTCTTGTCTTAGAGTATACTTATAAGGTGGGGACAGTAGAGCATAAGGATTATGGGCCACCGGTATATAAACAATTCACCAATACCTATATTACTACACGTACGCTGGGTACTATCGATTCTTTGGTTAATGATAATACCGGTAACGTGGATGATAATTACGATACCTCTAATATTAAGGTAGGCATCTACCGTTCTATTGATACTGGCTTAGAACTTTATAAAGTAGGTGAGATTACTAATGGTACGACTACTTTTATAGATTCTGTCACAGATGCTACTCTTATCACTAATGAAACCTTATATGTCACAGGCGGTGTGGTTGATAACGACCCTCCTCCAGCATGTAAGCTTCTTCATATTGTTGAGGGCACCGGGTATTTTGCCTGTATAAAAGAGGGCACTGAGCTTTTGACTAACCGGCTCAGGCAGTCCATCGATGGGGATATTGACTCAGCCCCTGCATCATTTTACGCCGATATTGACCAGGATATCATAGGGCTATCTTCAGCCAAGGGAACTCCAGTTCTTTTAGCCGAGGATTCAGCCTGGAGGATTGATGGAAAATACGACGAATTAGGTAGAGGGGGCATGATCCCCGAGCGAATATCTGATACTGCATCGTGTGTGTCTTCGGGGTCCGTAGTACAAACTTTTGAGGGTGTTTTTTGGGCTGGAAAAGATGGCTTTTATTATACCGATGGATATGTATGCCTCAAGCTCAATGAGGACCAGGACAGAAGCTACGCTGAATTTGTAAGCACTGCTGAGAAAGCTAGACGTATCCAAGGACGTTACGACCCGGTTACAAGACGTATTTACTGGACCCTACAGGGCAGTGGTGCTTCTGAGTGCGACCGCACTGCGGTGCTTTTCTTAGACCGTGGAATAAGTAAAAATTCATCATTTACATTTTACTACAACGAGGACGACGATAACTTTGCTCCTACAGCGGTTGAAGTTGTAGATTCAGAGCTTATCCGAGGCGATAAGCGGGGCTATGTCTTTATACATAAGCCTACACTCTACACAGACCTCAACATAGACCTTACCGCAGCCCCTGCGGACTGGTATCCGGTTGCAATCCCATATAAGTATGAGTCGTGCGCTACAAATTTTAACGACGATTTTAACCGAAAATTTGTAACTTGGGTTAACGTCCAATGTAAGAACGAGACAGACCTTGCTCTTCAAATCACGTCGAACAATGATGATGATCGGCTGGTTAAGGACCTAGCTATCATCAACTTCAATGCCAACATGGTATGGGGCAATGTGGCTGAGATATGGGGAGATGGTACTGCCATTTGGAATTATCAGGGCTATATTGAAGAAATGCGTAGATTCCCGGCGGGTAGTTTAAGATGTTCCTATAAGGGGCTTATCTTTAAGAACGCTTACGCCAACGCTTACAATTCTGATTTACTAGGCACTTGTGATGTAGATTCGACTCTTAAGACAGCAACTCTTACAGGCGCTTCCATGGAATGGCCTGATGGAATACAGGGGTATTATCTTTCTTTCACAAGTAACCCAGAAAAACAGTTTAAAATAAAATCACATAGTACAAACGTTATTACCTTTGAGGATACAGGAAATCAGTCAGTAGATCTAAGTAGTAGTGAGTGGTATATCAAGGGCTATCTTAAGGACCAAGTATTTAGTCTTCTTTCATATACTATGCATTTTGCTCCGATCAGCAAGACACAAGATAAATATCAACCATCGGAAAGTAATTCATTGAGCAGCTCATGATAAATTTGTTTACTAAGCAAATTACCGACGTATACATCAGGAAGAATTTTCTGAGGCTGCAGAATTTTATCCGAGAAGAGAATGTACTTAAATCTAACTTTAAATTTTTTACCATGGCACTGACTGCGCCAAGTTATCCTTCTACAGTTAAGCAGCCTCATTTACTAGGTTATTTACCTAAGGATGCTATCGTAACTTCCAATAAGGGCACTGGGGCGTATACCTTAGAGTATAATCAGTTTGATAATGAGTATATATATGTAACTATAACAGGGCCTGTAGAGCTTCGGATGTTTCTAGGCACCTACTCAGAGGGTAGAACAGTATGAGATATTGGACATACGCCGAGATCAAAAGTAAGGTAGAGACTGATTTAGACCTTCAGTCTGAAACCTTCATAACACCTGAAGAGATGTTAGCCTATTGTAATGAAGCCATTGATGAGACAGAGGCTGAGATACATACTCTCTATGAAGATTACTTTTTAGATTCAGAAGTTGTATCAATTGTAAATGGTACAGATGGGTATGCACTTCCTAGCAATATTTATGCACATAAAATCAGAGATATTATCTACCGAAATGGTGGAAATATTTGGCCCCTCAAGCGTATCAGGGACTGGAAGAAAATCAGAGATTATTCAGTTTGGAAATACTATGGACATGGCCAGGTAACAGAATATTTTATCAAAAATTCAATTGTAGGTGAGCCTCAATTTATACTTAGTCCTCCTAACCTGGAGACTGGAGATTTTTTAACAGTTTGGTACCTACGTAATGCTAACCGTATGACAGATGAAAATTCAGTGTGTGACATCCCTGAGTTTGTTAGTTTTGTTATAGTCTTCATGAAGTATAAGTGTATGCAAAAAGAGGGTCATCCTAGCACACCTGAGATTATTGCAGACCTCGAGCAGCAAAGAGGTCAGATGAGAGCAGTTCTTTCAGGCATGGTAGCCGATAATGATACTGAGATAGAGGCTGATTACAGTCATTATAGGGAGCATAGCTAATGGGTTTATTTGGCGGAAGTGGTGGCACAGGCATCAACTTTGGGGGCGGTGGGAAAGCCTTCGGTGGGCTTGGTAGCCAACTCAACAAGGGCTTAGGCGGAATAGGCACTGGCGCTCAGGGCATCTTTAGTGGTGGTGGAATGAGCTTACCCGGGGTAGTGGGATTACCCGGGGGTAGTGGTAGTGGTAGTGGTAGTGGTGGGGGCTTTGGCTTCAACCAGCAGCCTTTACCACCTGCTCCTGAGCGACCAGCGTACAGACATGCCTTTGAGAACATCGACAAGGGCCGCCTAAAATCAGCTTTCACGATGCAGGATCCTCAGGACATAGCAGCGCAAGGGGTAAACTTTAACGCTCCTGACATGTCCAATATGGAGGCCGTATCGGCTATGAGGGATAGGGCGCTCTCTACTGAGGACAGTCCTTGGCTCAAGATGCAGCTCGAGCAGAATGAAATGGATAAGATGGGGATGCTTGATTCCATGAATATGGAGCAGGCTGGAGCTCAGGCAGATGCTAGGGGTCAACTAGCTATGCGCGGCGGCATGAGTACAGGTGCTAGAGAAAGACTAGCTAGTTCAGGTGCAAGAGATTCTATGAGAGCTTCTCAGGGGATTTATGGACTTAAGCAGGCGACAGACCTTCAATCAAGGCTAGCAGATCAGAATACCAAGACAGACCTTCTTAAGAGCACTGCAGGCCTTGAGGCTGATATGGGTAAATTTACTTCCTCAGGTCAGTTAGATGCCTCTAAGATAAATGCAGCTAACCAGCTTGCAGCGGATCAATTTAATACACAGGCTGGGATGAATACAGACCAGTACAATATTGGAAATAGGTTAAAAGGGCTAGAGGGAATTAATCAGGCCGATTATAACTACTATGCAGAAGACCAAAAAGTACGTGCTGCTGAGGCGATGGCACGGGCCATGGGTCAAAGCGGTGGTGGTCAAAGCAGTGGTTTAGGTGGAATATTATCAGGTCTTCCCATCGTAGGTGGGTTATTAGGCTAGGAGGAAGTTAGATGCATCCAGCTTTAATAGGTGCTCTTATAGGCGGCGGAGTAGGGTTACTAAAGCAATCAGGGGACCAAAAGGCAGCAAATGAGGAACGGCGTATCAACGCTGAAGCCATGCGCTACAGCCCTTGGACGGGTATGCAGCCTGATAAGCTAGTAACAAGGGATCCTTCTCTTCTAGGTAATGTGGCTACAGGTGCTTTGGGTGGGGCTAGCTTTGGCTTAGCTAATTTTGGAAAATCCACAACTGACTCCGATTCCACAACGTCTACTGCTGAATCCGTAACAGGGACTGGTCTAACTAGTGGGGCCAATACTCCTCAGACTTCTGCAGGGGCTGCATATTCATTTGATCCTACCTACGGGGGTTTAAACCCTACAGGTGAGATGGATTTATACCAACGCTCTCTTATGCAAAGCCATAATCCTTGGCTCTATATGAACTCACGTAGGCCTGAGGCTGGGGCTATACAACCACCTAAGCTAGGTGGTTACTAAGGGGTAGACATGGGAACTCGTATTCCAACAATCCAAGATGATCCAGCTCTTTTAAAGAGAAGGATGCAGACATACCAAAAGTTGGGCTTTGACACTCCAGGTGCAAACCAAAAAGCCATGGGTGATTTAGAGGCCCTTAGTCCTTATACATCCGGTGCAGGTAGGTCTTTTGACCCTGAGGCCGAACTTGAAAGTGCAATACGCACAATCCAGGCCCAAAAAACTCCAGCAACAGCTAAGGTAGATTCCCTTAAGAAGCTGATGCAGAACTATGTAAATACTCAGGGATCCAAGACTAGTGTCCCTACTTCATTTTCAGACTATGAGCTTCTTAAGAGTTATGTTGAGGATTCTCCACTTGAGGCAAGGACATCCACAGTAGCCGGTATGGCAGATCAGATGGAAGCTGTTGAGGATATACGTGCACAGAAGGAAGACCCAGACCTGAACCTAGCACCCTTGATGAATTTAGCGGATACTTGGTTTGGAAGTAATTTAAGTGAGGGGTATCAACCACCACTTAATAAGGATCAGTTAGCAGAGATCGAAAGAGAACTGCAGTCAGGTCTTAACCGACAGCAGTGGGGCCTTTATGGTAGGGATATCGATCTTATCAACGCTCTGAAGTACCAAGGCCAAATAACCTACGGTTCTGAGCAGGGTAAGCAAGATACTCAGCAGATTGCCCCTAGTATAACTATTAAGAATCCACCTGCGGCGGCGGCTAAAACAAAAGGTAAGTCAGTGGATGAAACAGCGCTTGCAGATAAGCTTCTTAAGAGTACAGGAGCTAAGACAATTGGTGGTATTATATCATTTAACTCAGCACTTGATGGGTATATAGCCTTAGTAGATAAGTTAGGTCTTTCTCCTATTGGGGCTGACAAAGATACCTTAGATGCAGCCTACTCGGATCTTAAGACCTCCTTTAAAGAGGCTAAGAATTTAGGAGCTCTAGCAGGTCCTGACTTAGGTATCCTTTTGGAAAGTATGAAGCCTGCGACGTCAATCACAGGTTATGTAGGCAGTAAGTTTGGTTTTACAGGCGGGGTTAAAGGTATTAAAAACGCCGCCAAGGTTATTAAAGAAAACGCAATACAAGATTATTCTCTGAATAAATCAAATGTCCAAAAAGCATTTGGTGGGTATGGGCGCACCGACCAAATATTAAATGACTGGGATAGAAGAGCTAGAAGCCTTGGGGTGATAAAAGCTAAGCCACAGGGACCTAAAGAGCCTCCTGTAGGGACTATACAGGGTGGGTATCGTTACAAAGGCGGTGGCGCTGGAAACAAAGCAAATTGGGAAAAGGTTGACTAATGGAACCTTGGGAGCAGTATAAACCAGTAAAAGAGGCAACTCCTCCGTGGGAAAGTTACGACGGAACTGCAGGCGTACAGACAACGCAGCTTGACGACGAAATACTCGAGGAGCAGCACCCTGATGTAACTTTAGCAGACCGCCTCAAGATCAAATATTTTTCCAATGACCCTGCGGGGGCTGTTAAGTATCTTCAGGAGCAGCACCCAGAGCTAGAGGTTAAGTCTAATGACGCGGGCAGAATACTTATCAAAAGCCCAGGGGCTACTCAGTATAGAGTACTAGACCCTGAGGGTTTCCAAGGCCCTTACGAATTTTCCAAAGATATTTTAGATGTAGGCTGGGACGTCCCCGCGATGGCCCTTGAAACAGCAGCTACTGCAGCCGGTGGTATTGCTGGAGGTCTTGCGACCGCACCTACAGGCCCAGGGGCAATACCAGGTGCTTTAGGCGGAGCGGTAGTTGCAGGTGGCTTAGCTTCAGGTGGGATTGAGGCTGCTAGACAAGGGATAGGTAAATACTTAGGGGTAGGTGGAATAGACCCTACTATGCTAGGGGTTTCTGCAGCTACTGGAGGGGCCAGTCCTTTACTATTTGGTACAGGTGGAAGAGCTTTAAAGTATGCTGCTAAGAAGGGACTTTCCTCTGAGGCTGCCCAGCAATTGGCTAGAGCTCAAAGAGGGGCAATAGGACATGCTTGGGCTGGTACTGAGGCATTAAGGGATCTAGGTGCTGAGGCTCTTTCTGGGATAGACCGTGGGGTTCTTAAATGGGCGCGTAAACCGGGTAATATCCAAAAGGCAGAGGAAGTTGCAGCCATGCCTGACGTCGAAATGGTGGGACGTCTTAATGAGCTGAAGGAAGAAGTAGCCGATAAGATGATGGCCGTCAAGCAGGAGGCTGGGGCAAAGATAGAAGATATTGCGGTGAATAGTGAGGCGCTTGTTAACGTCCGTCCTGGTATTGAAGCATTGAAGAAAAATATTGATGATTACACAAGGCTTCTTGATAAGGATGGGGGTAACACAGAATTTAACCGAGCTTCTCTCGAAGAAGCTCAAAGTGCACTTGCACCTTTTATACATACAACTGACACAGGGGCCTCAGCCACAATGCTTGAAGCTCCTGCAGAAGTAGCATGGAGGCTAAAGCAAACCCTATCTAATTTAGGTAAGGTGGAAAAAGCTGGGCTTCTAACGCCGGTAGGTCCTAAATCAAAAGCAGTAGCTAGTAAGGCTACCATAGGATCAACCCGAAAAGCAGCCAAAAGCATTAATGACCAATTAAAGAAAGAGCTCGGTAAAGTTTTTGAGGATAATAGTAAAGCCTACTCGGTGGCTACAACGCTGGAAGAATCTGCAGGTAAGATGCTTAAGGATCCTTACGCTGGAGTGAGAGGTATTACTTCTCCTCGTAAAAAATCAGCTAGGGTAGACGCAGGGGCTATCGATGAAATGCTAGAGACTGATATTCGTGAAACAGCAGATCTTTTAAAGGCTTCTGAGCAGATAGGCTTTCCGGGCCTTTTAGCAAAGAGCAGTGATAGTGTAACAGCAACCCTAAGGGGTGGGGCGGCTGCAGGCCTTGGTACAGCAGCAGGGTATATGGCCATGTCCAATCTTTTCTCGGGTGAGGGTGGTGGATATTTAGGTGGACTATTAGGAGCTGGGGCTGGCCTTGCACTAGGCGGTCCGAGAGCTATGAAACAATATTATAAATTTGGGCAGGGGCTTGGTAAAGTTAAAGACATAGGTCCGGTGTCCATCCCTAACACTGCTGCTAAAAGCGCTTGGATGGGACTTAGACAAGGAGATAGGCCATAATGGAAGTAAAGATAGATGCAACTCCAGTTAAAGAGGGTGAGAAGAAAGATACACCCGATAAGTGGGAAATCGAATCTTGGTGCAGAACTCTTGTCGAAGCGGAAGAGATTAAAGCTGATAAAGATAAAATGGCACTGGTTAAGCCCATGATGGCCAAAAAAGCTAAGGCCTTTTCTAAAATCTCTTCACTTGATGATCTGAGAGAAGTAGCCAATAAAAAGATTAAAAAAGAGGAAGAGTGATGCAAATTGCAGACATCGACCCGGCTCAGGATGAATTTACCGAGGATGAGCTCGACGCAATGATTGATGTTCTTGAAAAGGCCGAGGCCATTAAAGAGGACAGCGCACTGCTTAAGATAGTCCAAAGACGTATGAAGTCTAAGGTAAAGTCAATTGAATCACTTGCAGATCTAAGAGCAGTAGCTAGTGAAAAGGCTGCTGAGGAGTACTAGTGGTAGCAGGCTCAGCACATGTAGAGCATCTAAGGCGTAATGACCCAATCCTCTTTATTATTGAGGATAGGTGGACAGATACGTCTTCGGTGTATATCGGTAAAACCCCGCTGTTTACCACCTCAACGTCAGAGCCTCTTTGGCAGATTGAAAGACAGACTTTCGATGGCTCAAAGATTGTTACCGAATTTGCAAACCATGCCAAATGGAACTGCATATGGGATAACCGGGCAGCTTACTTTGGGGCACCTGGCGGTGTAACATTTCCAGGTGAAACTGTCACTGGGGTATTATACCCATCCGGTCTTAGGGTAGCTGGAAAAGTTACCAAAATGTTAATAGGTAATTCTACGTGGGTAGAATTACCCACTACGCCCTTGGCCAATAGGAATGCAATATCAATCCAAAATCAAAGTACACAAGAAATCAAAATAAATTATGACATCGGTGTAGCTACCTTTGAAGGCATGAGTATACCTCCAGGCGGCGAACGCTTTTATGATATTACCGATTCAATATCAATATATGCCAAAAGTGCATCGGGTAATGTTGATATATTAGTGGAAGAAATTTCATGACAAATATTGTTGGAAGTGCAGGAGCTCAGAACACTAACGTGGTATCTACCCCGTCGATCGATAATTTCACGACGGGCCTTGCTAACGTTGAGCAGCCCTACTCATTTCCAGCAGGAACTAAGCGGTTTAGCCTTAAGAATAGAGGAGCAGGCCTTCTTAAGATCAGCTATACACTGGGAGAATCTGCTACAAAATATTGGACTATTCCACCCGCTTGCTCCTATGATGAAACAGAGATAAACGTAAATACTCAGATAATTCTATATATGCAGTCACCTATAGCAGCGCAAACCCTGGAGGTGATATCATGGAGCTAAAGAACTTTTTAAATCAGCCGAAGAAGGCTTATATCTTTAAATCCATGTAAAGGAGTATCAAATGGGTGTTACTAACAGATTAGTCTATGATCCTACCGATGCTAACACGATTGCCGCTAGTTCTACTGTCGGTTCTCATGTCTTGGCCGGGGACGACGGAACGCCTATCGGGCACGTATCAGACGCACTTAAAGTCGATATTGGCTCGGTAGCAGACCTTGATATTAGAGATCTGACTCACGTCAGTGATAGTATTAAGATTGGCGATGGCACTGACTTTTTAGCAGTTAACGCAGATGGCTCTCTCAATGCAATAGTAACTGCTACTGACCTCGACATTAGAGATCTAGCTGCAGCTACCGATTCAGTAGAATCTTGGACACACGACGGCGCTGGAAATGCAATCGGCTCAACTACAGGCAGCCTAGATGTTAATGTTACTAATGACATCGACGTAGACGACGGAATTGCAAACACAGCTATTGAAAATACTGCAACAGCGGTATCTACTACAGCAGTTAATGTTGTTGCTTCTGCACTTGCAAATCGTAAGTACTTAGCAGTGGCTAACAATGGAAACAAGCGTGGTTATTTTGGTAAGACCGGCGTTACTGTTGCTAATGGCTTTCCTCTTGATTCACAGATGCAGCAAGTTTGGCGCATAGGGCCGGCAGTGGCAGCACAGTTTATCGGTGGAACAGGCGCTTCAGCAGAAGACTATAGAGTAATGGAACTATCCTAAACAGTGGGGCCAGCTTAGGCTGGCCTTTTTAAGAGGGGTTATGACCGAACAACTTACATTCACCGAGCAAGAAGCACAAAAGTTAGCAGACTTTTTTAACTTTGTTTTTAACAGAGCGACATGGAATGGCCTAAATAGTAAGGACGTAGTTAAGCTAACAGGCCACTATAATTTTATGCACTCTTTTCAAAAGAAAGTCGATGATCATATCATGGAGCTTAAAGAAGTACTTAAACCACCTAAGCCACCTAAACTTGTGAAAAAGCCTAAGGCTAAAAAATGAGTAACTTAAATTTTATCGACGTCCTTAACTCGGATGGCAACCAAGCCTCTCTTACTGTAGGTACTTCCGCAGTAGAGTTAAAGGTAGGGGCATCCCCTATGGATCTTAGACAGGCAGTGACGATGCAGCCAAAAGATACCGGTGTTTTTTGGGGCTATACCTCAGGGGTTACAACTTCTACAGGTACAGAACTATTTAAGGATCAGTTTTTGATGCTACCTATAGGCCCTGAAGTTTCTGTTTACTTGGTTGCTACAGGCAGCGGTAAAGAAGTTAGGATTGGAGAGCTTGCTTGAGTAACTGGCTTCAAACACTTGTGGCGCGAGCAATCCCATTTGATAATGATACTAATGGGTATGAGTCGGAAGACCTGCAAGGAGCGGTTGAAGAAAGCTTAACCACAGCAATATCTCTTCCAAGGTTTCCCACAATGCTTTTAATGAACGGCAGTATGTCAAACGGGGATTGGATAACTTATTCAAATCTTACTCCTGATTCATCAATTTTAATTCCTATTAAATGTGAGCTTAGGGAATTTTCGTGGGCAAATACCCGTACGTCTGTTGACTTTGATGCTGAATTTTATAAAAATGGTAGGACTACAACTAAGTACGCTACTCGCGAGATTAGAAGTGGAACTGCTAAATCGGGTATTATTACAGGTCTTACAGATGCATTTGATGCAGGTGATTCACTTGATTTAAAATATATTGACCAAGGTACAAATGCTTCAGACCTAACCGTAGTTATGTTTTTTCAGGCGGTGGTGTAATGTTTACAACGTGCAAGATCAAGAATATTAGTGGATCTATTACTACGCTTCACGGGCATGAATTCGCTATCGACGAAATATATACCATAGCCGATAGTGCAAGGGTATCGTGGGCAAGTGCAGACCTTGTTCTTGCAGCTATTGTTGCAGAAGACTTTGAGATCCACGGAGAAGACGGCGCAATCTCAGGCACCTCCGACCAAATAGATTGGCTTAAGTGTTATATGCCACACTTGATGGAGATTGAAAAAACTCCTCCCTTTGCTGAACCGACGTATAGGTCTAAATTCACAGGCACTGATGAGGCCGTTGCTGTTTCGATAGATGACTCAGAGCATATCGACTACGAGGTAGACGTCGAGCGCTATGTGTATGGTGGGGAAGTAATCGCAAAGAATGCTGAATTTGGCGATTATATGACTGCCTGTATATATGATAAGGATAGTGTAATTCCTTCAGCGTACAGATCAGCTCTTTGTGAAGACTGGCCTACGGTAGCAACCTACGTTGAAAAGCACTGGATTACATGTACTGGCAGTAACCCAGTAGTTAACGTAATGAACACATACCCTCTTAATGCTAAGATCAGCGCAGGTCTTTATATGCGGATTACCTACCATGCAGCTAATACAGGGTCCGAGAGGTCGGTCCTAGTAAACTACTTTATGAGCAAAAAACTTTGATTTCATTTTTATTCACAACGAGCAGTCTCCCTTTTTCGGCCCTAACTAAATGGGGCTTAAATACAGACTGTTCCCACTTTGCTATCGGATTTGATTTAGATCAACCTTCGGGGATTATATTTCACTCTGACTTTATGGGGTGTCATATAGATTTTTACTCAAATTTTGTCAAAAAGAATAAGGTCGTCCACAGGCTTGAATTTAAGGATAGGCTAACCCTTAGAGAAGAAGAGAACGTCTACCAGGCGCTAATTTCAGGGGCCTATAAAAAGGGCTATGATTACGGGGCTTACCTGTTCTGGGCATTTAATATTCTGGGCAATAAACTCTTTAACCTAAAGATATCAAAGAAAAACCTCTGGCAGTCTAAAGATTACTACCTATGTACAGAAGTTTATTCTACCCTTGCTGGATTAGAATTTTCAAAAAATGTATCGTTCCCTAACGTAGATAACACATCAATGCTTAAACCTCATGACCTTTACGAAGAGCTTAGCTGCTGCAAGTTTCTTGTCGACTGTGCTATAATCTAACCATGGATGAACAACTTATAAGATCGGTGGCTCTCGGGGTGGGGGTGGCTTTAATAGTCTACTTCATTAAATCCTATTTTGATGGCATAAAGTCAGATCTTAAAACCACGGGTAAAGATGTTTCAGAACTAAGAGGATCCTTTGAACCTCTTCGACGAGATATTAAAGAAAATACAGTAGCCCTAGCTGCAATCAAAGCAGAGCTTACTGCGGTCTGGCGCTACATAGATGCACCCAAAAGGAGTAGTGATGCAAGCGATGCTAATAAAAATGGGCCTGGCTATCCTGACTAAATTATTGACGGAAAAGTTTTTATCTAAAGTTACTGTTCACTCCCTATGGTTTTTATCCAAGCTAACAAGCAATAAGCTAGATGATAAAGTTACTGCAGCAGTAGCGGAATCTCTTGACGTAACGGATTATAAATAGCATTATGGCTGAATGAGCAGCGAAACAGTTTTTAAAAACCGGATACGTCCTTACCTAGATAGACTTCCTAAGACATTCTGTGAGAAGATACAGCAAAAAGGTATCGTGGGCACTCCTGACTTTTTGGTATGCGTTAACCGATATTATGTTGCGCTCGAGCTCAAAAAAGATGTAAAGTCAAACCCCTCTAAAATGCAGGTTTATAAACTTCAAAAGATATACGCTGCTGGGGGAATTGGCCTAATTGTATCACCTGAAAATTGGGAGTTAATTTATGAACGACTCAACTGTATTGCCTGTGGAGGGAGCGAAGAAGGATCTAGCTTCAGTGAGCTACGGGCTCTTTCAAGACGACACCTTTATGGGAGCAGTAGCTAGACTTACTGCACATAAATTTAAAGACCCACGCACTACTCTTCATGTTATGAAATTGAGTAAGGCGGTGTCGGAAGAACTTACCTGCGCGCAGAAATGTTTTATCACTACTCTTAAAGACTATGCTGAGCTTGACGATAGTGGTGAGATCAAAGCAATGAAAGATAAGCCAGGTACTTACAAGATTAAGGAAGCTAAGGTTAAGGAATGGCAGACAGCATTTAATGAATTTAAAAGCATAAAGTCTAGTCTTAACAGAAAGAAATTAGCATTTGAAGATCTTGATGGATTTACTGTATCTGCACTTGAGCTAGACGCACTAGGTGGATTGATTAAGGTTGAAGAAGATTAGATGTAAAAGGATTCATTAAACCTAGTTTTTTGAATCCTTACCTTTTCTGTTCAATTAACTTTTCATTCTTGAACATCATTTCTACATTCTTCCAACTTTACTAAGTTTGGATGATACCCATAATGCTTCACTTGCTTGTCATATTTCTCACACCAATGAGGTTCTTTCTTGTCGCTTTGATCATACTCACAAGGTTTAAGAAACGGACATTCATAATAACAAAAATCTGGTTGTGTCATCTTCAAAACCCCTTCTTATTCTGAAAAATTATGTTCAATAATCCATGCTACCAGAATTTCAATTGACTCTTTTAATTCATCCTTACTAAACTCATTTATATAAGCTATCAATATATCTAAATTGATAGTTTTTTGATTAATGTCTATACAACGCATCTTCAAAATTCCTTACCTTGTTGAACCTTCTACCCATTCTTTTTTATCTGCTAAGCTCTTTTCACTATACTCTACAGTGGCAGTTAGGTTTAAGTTTTTATGTTTGTACACCCTTTCCATAATTGACTTAATCTCTGGGATAAGGTGCTCTTCCCCGTATTTCATCTCAAATACAAGTTCGTCGTGAATGCAAAGAACTTGCCGGGTTTCTCTATCTGCAAGTAAATCATCTATCTCATTCATAGCTACCTTATTAACATCAGCGCAGCCTCCCTGTATTAGTGCGTTTGGAGCTCTGTAGTAAAATTCCTTTTCCCCAGGCCGAGGCACCGGAAAGTGTATAATTCTTCCAAGCCAGTTTTTAATATGTCCGGCAATCCTTGCTCTTTCTTGCACCTTGTACATAAACCGCTTCATATTAGGTGATGCAGCAAAGATAGCTTCCCTAATAGCCTTTGCCCTATCCTTACTTACCTTTAGGTTAGCAGCAAGGTTAGCGTCCCCTGAACCATAAAGTACAGCAAAGTTTGCTGTCTTAGCCTGCTTACGAGTAATAGGCATTTCAGGGGTGGATGCAAGCTCTGCAGTAGCTGTATGTACATCTAGGCCTTGCTGGATTTTTTTAATAAGCTGAGTAGCTCCGCAATAATCCAGCATCATTCGATACTCTTGCTGGTCGTAATCTATCATCAAAAAGAAAAACCCCTTTGGCGGAATAATAGCGCGCCGTACAGGGTATTCATCATCTTGGTCTAAAAGCTCTTCTTTGGTCAATTGCTGAAGGTTAGGACCGCTGCAGCTAAAGCGACCCGTTTTAGTCCCCGCTTGGTTTAGACTTGCATGTAGTGTATTTTGCTCGCTCTTAAAGTATAAGAAGCCATTAAAAAAATCAAGATACTTTTTAGTAGATCTAATATCTAAAATCACAGCAGCCATTGGGTGGTCTAGCCGCTCTAGGACAGAAGATTTATAACTTAGGTTTCCTGATTTTTCATTAACTACGTCAGGCATAAGGTCTGGGATGGATACCCCAAAGGCCTTAGCACTATCTGTAAATGGATGCCCGGTTTCAATCTGAAACCTCTCGGTAAGTACCTGAAGCCTAGCATTATAAAAATCTCTTGCCTCTTCACAATAAGGAACATCCAAGCTTACCCCGTAGTGTTCCATGTGGAACACTGTTTTTACTAACTTTAATTCATTATAATAGCAATGTTTAAAATTGTTTGGGATGTCTTTCTGAGCTTGTGATATTTGCTTACACCTTATGCGCTGGCGGTTACCAATCTGAAAGGTCATCCTTCCGTCCTGCTCACCATAGGGACACAAGACTTCATAAGGAACTTTTGACCAATCATATTCCCTTACCCTTTTTTGCTTACCGGGGACCTGTATGAGCTCCCAGTGCTTATGCTCTTTAAGCCATTCAACTACTGCATCAGACTTATCAACTCCGTATACCTTACCTACTGAATTTAGAGATAGGTCAAAGCAGTTATTATTTAAAAGGCGCTCAACCACCATCGTATCGTGAATAGTACCACCTAAGTATAAATCCTCTAGGGCAAGCATCTGCATATCAAACTTAGCATTGTGCAAATACCATAGTTTTTCTGGATCCAAAAGAATTGGCTCTATATTTAACTTAAACGTTTCCCAAGATAAGACAGGGTTATCGTCTTCGTAATCTTTAAAATTAAAGTAATATGTTTCGAACTGTGAAGCAATGATGATTGCTACTATTCTATCCCCACTATGCCACTTAAGGCCTGTAGTTTCTGTATCAAGGCTCAATACTTGCTCTGTCAGCAAGGCCTCTCTTACTAAAGGCAGATCTCTTTGTAGTACTGACATTTCTCTTAGTTCCTTCATATTTATTTAAAAGAGCAAGAGCCTTTACGATTTCTTCTGGCTTTGCTTCTTCTACTTCCCATGGTACGTCGTACCTACACGACTCAATCATTCTATTTACGATATAGCTAAGACTCTGCAAGGTACTGTCGTGTATGCCTCTAAGCCATTCAAAGTTACGTGGAGTTAGGTCTATCAAGCTAGGGACCAAGGAAGTTACCCCTAGCTTTAAGCGCACATGCTCACTAACATCCTCCTTCGGCGCGTCAACAAGGATACGCTCTAGTATCCACATTTTAGATTTCTTAATATCTTTAACACCGAGAAGAGGTAAATCAATTCCTCTTCCCTTACCATTACCAAGCCCTACCTGCTTGATGCGTTGCTTAAGAACCTTACGTACACTGTCCCTACGCATAAGTGTTTCTTTGATATGTTTTTCTTGACCATCCATAAGTTCGTTCAATTATCCTTGGTTCTTTATAACTAACATTTACACCAGATTTCGTTAGTTTGTGTGTGTTCAACTAACTTTAGTTTCTTTATGTTGAATACCTACCGAGCATATAGACACCTAAAGTCCATACAACCCCGATCCAAAAATTAATATCTGATAAAAGCTCCATATTTAAAATCCCTTGGTTATTTATAGTACTTCAGTTAAAACGCGCCATTCTTTAATCTTAGCTCCCCAGAAATGGGCGCCATCAAACGTGACCTCAACTGGTATACCCTTTAGTCCTGTTACATCTTCAATTTTTGCATCAATCAATCAAT
>Ga0180431_10003982_pt1 | contig 18637 bp, 15 predicted proteins | sample SS_ome_11_FD_132459 | JGI IMG/M metagenome (GOLD analysis project Ga0180431, IMG submission 132459) | Hypersaline lake sediment archaeal communities from the Salton Sea, California, USA - SS_1_MS_1 metaG | ecosystem: Environmental > Aquatic > Non-marine Saline and Alkaline > Hypersaline >... | reverse complement strand
CCTCTGCGCCCACCACCGACGACTTTCTGGACTGCTACATCCCGTTCCACGAGCAGGCCACAAGCGACTACCTGCCCGTCGAAGTCGTCGCGGTGGATTACAACCTGTCGAAGTACGCCCCGCCGTCCGACACCACCATCCCGGTTGGCAGTGAGAATCCGCTCCACCGACCGGCCCTGCAGTGCAGAGAATCCGGACGGCACAGGACCGTAGGGGCACCGGAACCGGGCGATAACTCGAATGAGGATCAGAACGTAGGCGACGGTGGGTACTACGGATACGAAGGCCTGATCCTGGGCACCTTCTACGCCGCCATGACTTCGTTTCACCCAGCCGGCGTCGTCCCCATGACGTCCTATTCCTCGCTTGCCCAGAATGCTGTCGTGAAGACTCTCCACCAGCTTTACCAGCGGATCATGGGCATCGAATTCTCCAACTTCATCCTGTCCGGAGGCGACAGGAGCTGGCGCAATGTACTGCCAGTGGCCGTCAAGGCGCTGAGGCATCGGATCGAGTCGCTGTATCTGGACTGGCGAATCGAAATGCCTCTTGAGAGTCTCCGCGATATCCGAAACGGCCAGACCGATGCGCTGGAGATGCGCAGCAGATACTGCACGCGACAACTGCCTCTCGAGGGTCTCTTCCTTGATTCCGGGGCGGATTGGAAAGACGCGGCCAAGGCATGGGTCGAGGAGAAGGTGTTAGGCCCGTCTATGGCCGCTGCTCGGCCGCAACAGGAGAGCGGGGTATCAACGCTCCTGAGCATCCGCGACGAGGGCTACCTGCTCGCGGATCATGTTTGGGAAGCGTTCATCAACGTGCCTGCTTGGCACAGGCGGTGTGAGTTGTCCTTCCTGGCGGATCGGAAGCGCAATGCCACCTCGACATGGACCAGCGAGCTTGAGACCGCGTTCAACAAGGTGGCCTCCGATTTCGGAGGCGTACAAGTCACGCCGCATCCACAGGGGGATCGCTACACGATAGAGGGGGATAGCTGCAAGTGGCCTGTCGCCGAGCTCCCCCGCCCGACATCACCCACGCAAAGGCATGTGAATCAATGGGCAGCGGTTGTGATTCTGTGCCGTCTGGTCAAGCTAATTGCCGCGGGAGTGCGAAGCGGGGAGGGCGTCATTCCAGCCGGGCTGTCAACATTGGACTGGGGGATGGCTCTGTGCCCTCGGCCAAACAGCGTTATCGTTCCGTGGGCTGTTCGCCATGGCGCATGTGATCTGGTTGGCGGACTCCAGATGACTGACAGGCTGGGATTTCCGATGGTCGGCTTTCTCAGGGATGGATACCGCGCCCAAGGATGCGAGCACTTGCGCCTATACGCGCGGCATATTGCTCTGAAAGAGCAGGTTGCCGATGGCGACTGGGTGTTGGCCCGCCTGAAGGAACTGAGGCCCTCGAAGGTGACCTCATCATGAGCGACGCTCCGCATATCGTCCGGTGGAAGATGCCCTTCAGCGAGCTGGTCACCGCGATTCGGCAGTTGGGGCTGCCTGCCCCTGTCCTGCAGAAGCTGCGTGCCGTATTCCTGGCGGGCGCTGACCGGGGCAGGCTCAACTACAGTGAGTACTGTCCGCTTCAGTACGCCGTGGAGGACTACTCATGCCGTTTGAGTTGCAGCCAGCCGGCGGGTCTGGATGAGCCGCTGTTCGCCCAACTGACATGCGTGCAATGCAAATGTGTTGCCGTGCTGCGAGCTGCGATTTCGCGCCCTGACGACAAATGCCGGCCACAGCTTGATGAGTGGCTTGCCAGGGGCCTTGATGTCTCTGCAAGGGTATCGCGAGAGATAGACTTGTTCTTGAGTGCCCCGCTACCTGACGACCTCATGAGCACCGCATGCCGGAAGGTCCTGGCGCCGGCCCTGAAGAAGGTCATCGAGGGCTTATGGTCTCAACGCAATGCCAGGGATGGACTTGATAATCTCGACTGGGCTCAAGTTGCCAGCGCGGCCTCGGAGACGATGCGACGGCGATCAGTGCTCGGGAGCTTCAGCGCGGCACGCCAGTCGGGCAAAGCATCGGGAAGGAGCTTGGATGAAGGCTGGCTGACTTTTCTTCTGTATGGGGTGCGTGCTGACATTGCAGCCCTGCTGAAGATGTCGAGGGGCGATGTGGAGCAGCGGAGGGCTGCGGATCATCGACTGCGACAGTGGGGGTTCGAGCCGGGTCCGTCGCCTAATTGGAGAGCGGATGAGAATGAAAAGGAGCTGCCGATCCCCGATTACAAGCGGCGAACTAGGCCTTCCAAGCCCTCAAACATCGAGGAGCCCGAATGGCCGGAATGGGATATATGCACGCAGGGATGTGCGGCTTATGTGAATGGAACATGTGCAGTAAGGCAGGGACTTGAGGCGCAAGACATGCGGTTGCCTTGCTTCCTGGATTGGGCGGACTTCTGGATGCGGCTGGATGCGAAAGACCCCAACCTGGGCGATCTTCCACGAGAGCCAACGTTGCGGCTGCCGAGCGACGTTGTATCCGAGCACTTGGGAAAGTGGCTTGTAATTATGTCAATCTCGCGGCGCGACAAGGACACAATGGCGTTGTTGTCCACAAAGGGGCACTCCGCGAGGTCGCGTTATGAACGACTGATGGAGATACTGGGAAGCCAATCGGGCGAGAAGTGACCGGCGGAGGTTTTCCGCGAGGAGCGGATGCCTGGCGGACCGCTCGTGCCCGTGAGAGTAGTCCGTTTCAACGGGGCCGCCATGGCGAAGAAGAGAATCCAGCCGAGTGACGAGGAGATCGCCCGAAGGGCGATGGACCTGGCCCGCCAGGTCAGCGGGCGGCTTTTCGTTTCGCGGGACGGCGTCTACCTCGTCAGTGGAATGCCGGCGTTCAGGAAGCTTCGCCACTGCCTTGCGAGTCTCTCAGAGCCGCCCGGGGCGTCAGCCGCTCCCACGCCGATGGACCTGGGCTTTGCACCCGGTCAGGTCACACCCCTGACCGGGGAGCGTCTCACGGCCTGGGGGCGGGGATTGCAGAAGTGGCGGAAGATACTGAACGACTACGAGAAGCCCCGACAGAAGACCTCTGAACGCCGCCACAAGTACCGGCGGTGGAAGGACGAGATCGACCGGCTTTCGCATACACTGGAACATCTCTGGCAGACGCTTCGTCTGTGGGAAGGCGGGCGGCCGATTCCGGGGGCGCCGTATGCTTCGGAGGATGCTGCCGGGGTCGCCGGGCCGGGCGCGCAGACAGCCCAAGCCCGGATGATCGAACCGTTGTGTCGCTGGCTCGAACGGCTTGTCGTCTGGATCGCCGGGCCCTCGGCGGGCCTGCGCTTCCGCGAATCGCTGCGTCCTCTGGTGGAAAGCCCTGCAGACGACCGTAGCCGTGATCACTTTGCCGCAGCTCTTCGCCGCGTGCAGGCGATTCAGGGCCTCCAGAAGCGTCCGCCGAAGGCGGAAATGGCGGCCGCCGTCCGGGATGCGCTCGCCGGCATTCCGGAGGAGCTTCGGGATAATTTCGGGCTTCAGCTTCCGCAGCGGCCGAGCGAGTCCCAGATTGATCGCGTTGTCTCGGCCCTGGAACGGGCCGTTGCGGCGAGACTGCTGCCGCCAGTGCCCTTGGTCGGTTCGGCTGCAGCCCTGTGCGCGGCCGACGGAGCGGCGGCTCCTGTACCCGCTTGGCTTCTGACGCCATGCGGCGGGGAGGCAGTTGACGCCAGGACGGATGTGTTCGTCGGCCTGTTCGAGGAACGCGCTGAGACGGGATACGACCCGCTGCTGCGGGCCCTGGCCGGCATGCGCAATGTCTCAAGGGGAGACCTCCCAGCAATACGGAGGTTCCTTGCAGCCGGCGTCGAGGCGAGCGACATCACGTGGGCGCTCAAGGTTATGTCTTGGCGCATGAGGGATCTTGCCGCAAAGGGCTTGTCTCCGCAGCCGTTCCGGACTCTCGCGGCCATCCTGGCACGGACCGGGCTCAAGGTGCTGGACATGGGGCCCGGCGAGACCGATCTGGACGACGTCGTCGAGAAGGTGGCCGAAAGAGGCAGTGCGGACATCGTCGAGGCCTTTGCCCTGTGGCTCTCATCGCTGGGCCCGGCCGCACTGGACGCCAATCTGGCGAAGTGGGCCTGGAACTGCCTCTGCCAGCTGCTGGTCCTGGAAGGCGCGAGCCCTGCCCTGCGGGACCTGCTGGGGAGATGGGCTGATCCGCCCGTTTCCGCTGAGAAGGACGACTCGGAGGCTGCGGTCCTGTCTCCCGAGGCCCGCGTGTGGTCGTCGAAGCTCGGCTTCTACCAGCGAATGTGCGGTCAGCAACCCGCCTTGCCGGAGTCAGTGACGAAGATGCTCGATCCCGGGGACCGGGAGGCCCAGGAACTTCAGTACCTCCGCAAGGCCAGGTCTGACGGCCGGCTCAGCGAGCGGATGGCCGCACGCCTTGCGCTGCTCGAAGACCGTGGCCCGCACAGCCGGGGAATACCTGAGCCTCGTATTCTGAAACAGTTGCAGGAAGTCTGTGCGCACGCTGCGTTGGAGGCGGTCAGGTATCTGTCCCGCCGGGAGGGGCGCCGTGTCTGGGCGCATCTGTTCGGTTGCGAGCCGCAGGCGCATTTGACGGACGAGGAGATCACCGCCATTGCCGCTTGGGCGACCGGTCTCGACAAGACACCGCTCAAGTGTCTTCAGGAACTGCTGGAAGTCTGGCGCGAGTCCGGCGCGGCATACCGCGGGCAGCTGTCGCTCAATGCGGCTTGGACGAAGGCATCTGCCGATCATATCGGTCATGACGCCTGGTTCTCGCCCGACCCGATGGAGGTCGCCGTTGACGGCTTGCCCGTCACGGTGTGCGTCGCCCCGGACCCGTTCAGGGCGCTCCTTATGGGCACCTACTTCGGAACCTGCCTGAGTCTGGACGATTTCAACAAGGACTCGGTCCTGGCGAACGCCTACGACGCCAACAAGGCCGTCGTCTTCGCCCTGGGCGCCGAAGGAAAGGTTCTGGCCAGGAAGCTGGTCTGCATCAGCACGAACTTCCATCTGGTCGGGTACAGGACGTACGTTGCCGCCGACGAGTCCCTCACGAAGGCGCGAAGAGAAGGGATCGCTGCGCTGGTGGACGCCTTCTGCGGCCGATGGGCCCGACGTGTGGGGTTGCCGCTGGGGTTCTCGGGGACCCCGGCCAAACTGTCGCGGTTGTTCTGGTACGACGACGGCGTAGTGTCCTGGTCGGCGAGCGCCATGCGCGCGTGGGCCGACTCAGCCGGAGAACTTGAGCTTGCCGCAAGCATCGGAGCGGGCCTCATGCCGCAAGTGGCCGCGGCCCTGGAATCCCGGCGGGATGCATGCGTCCAACTGCTCTCGGAACTCGGGATATGGCCGCCCGCCGGCGGCGAATCTGCCGCCGACCTTGCAGATGCGCCCGGCCTTGCCGAGGAGTCCCTCGCGGTCCTGGCCCGGGCCAAAAATGATGGCGAACTGGCCCGCGTTGTGTTCCAGAACGCGACGACACCCGGCGGGCAGCTCGAAGCGATGACGTCCGTTGCTCTTGTCGGGAAGACCGACGAGATGGTCGAGCACGTCTTCTCCCTCGGCAAGCGCGGATCGGATCAGGCCGAACGCGCGATGGAAGTCCTCCGTTGCGTCGGCTCGAAGAAGGCCTGGCAGCTCTTCATGAAGCTGGCCGTCCGCCAATGGAGGGCCGTTGATCCTCTTTGGTTGCCACATGCGGCCGCGGACTCCGACGATTCGGCCAATGCACTGTTCGAGGCCCTGATGGGACCAGGACCGTGCGACGTGGACTACCGACAGCTTCTGGTTGCCGACGGGATGGTCTCTGCCCTTGGCAAGGCCCTGCCGCAGGCGGCGGTGCTTAAGACGCTGCTCTCGGACTCCAATGGGTCAAACGGACGATGCTTCATTGCCCAGTGGGCACCGGCGTGTCCAGATGCGCTGAAGCGTTCCCATATCGAGAGAATCGCAACAAGGGTAGATGAGGCTTGCGAGTACTTGCACCAAGCGGACCGATACGCTTCGATGGCGGCCGTCATCGTCGCCATGAAGAGCCCCGGGCCCCGAGCAGCGGCCTATCTGAGGGGCGCGTCGGAGAACGATCCGTCAGCCCTGCTGGCCCTGTCCCTCCGGTCCGGGGGAAAGTACCGCGACTTCATCCGCAAGACGGCGCTGGCTGCGCCTGCCGAATCGGCGAGCATCCTGGCGCTTCTTGCCTCGGAGGGTGAGGAAACGGCGACGGAGCTTCTGGCTCCCGCCCAGGGCAATCTGCCCAATCAGAAGGAACGTCTGGACACCGCGTGCCGGTTGTTCACGGCCTATCGCGACCTGGACAGCGGAAAGCCGGTTTCCTGCTTCCCCAAGTCAGGCCGATCGGGTGAGTCGTTGCCCACGCTCCCTTTCATCCTCCACTGGCTATGGAAGTGGATGGATGCTGAATGCCCTAACATTGAGGCGATTGGGGCGCTCATGGGCAGCGACAACTGCACGGACGCGCTCAGGGCCTATGGTGTCGACCTGTCGGGGTTTGCCGCGAGACTGGCCGGTCTGCTTCGCAGGTCCGACGGCGAGACTGCCGCCGTCCTGAGAGAGGCGCTGCTGAGACTCCTGGATCAGGGAGGCATGCGTGAACTGGCCGGCTACGCGCTGCTCATGGACAAGCTGAGCGGAGGCAAGCTCTGGTCGGACGCTCCAACCGGCGGCCATGCGCCGGTGCCTGTTGAGGACGTCCTCGGCTGCGCCGGGGCCTGGGAGCTGCTCCTGGATGATGCGCGGAACCCTCGCCCTGTGTTCGAGAAGCTGGACTGGTCGAGCCTGTATGACATCCGGTTCCCGATGAATATCCGATCGGCTGCTCGTGTGGCCCGGCTGATATCTGCGCACGCCCCGGCCGACGAGTTGGCCAAGAGCATCCGCCCCATGACTGAGATGCAGAAGCATATTGTGGCCCGCTATATCAAGCCCAAGGGCGACTGAACGGCTCACCGCCAACCGAAGCTTCGCCCGCGCTGTCAGCTTCCTGTCAGCCGGCTCGGCTTCGCCCTGAGTATTCATATCTGACGCGTGCCGTAGCATCGCTGTGCCCACCCCGGGGGATTCTCCGACCGCCGATTCGTGACTACCTGTCCGAAGCCCGTCAGTCCCGCCTGTCCTTCCCTTCCTATGCGTGGGTGTTGGAACGAATCGGCGAGACACCAACCCCCGGTCGGCCCGCAATCCGGCTGGTCAAGGAAAGGAACCGCATCATGAAGACACTCGACCAGTGCAAGGAGCTTCTGGAGAAGCATGGCGGTGTTGAGCACGTCGAGGTAGTACGCGACGAGTTCCTCTACGCCAAGTTCGCCAGCCGCCTGAATCCCAAGGAGCCCCACGACCTCGTCGTCCATCCGGTCGCCGAGAAGCAGGTGCTCAAGGTGGTCGTGCCGCACCTAGCCAAGGCCAAGTCCAACGGGGAGCTGTTCCGCGTCCTGAGCCATCTGAACTACGACATGCTGCTGGGCAAGGTCGGCGTGGATCAGGACGGGGAGGTCCGCTTCGAAGTCTGCCATGCGTGTGTGGACGGGGCGGAGGACGACCCCGGCCAGGAGGTCTTTGGCCGCTTGGTGGAGACCGCGATGGATATGGCCCATCACGTGGTCATATTGACGACCTACTGGGGCATGGTCGACGCCGGCGTGCCGGAGGCGGTGGCCAAGCAGTTCGTCGACCAGTTCCGCCAGGAGAAGGCAGATGGCGACGGCGAGGACACGTTGTAGGCCAGATGGGAACAGCGTCTGTCAGCCTGCTGCACCCGCGCCGGTCTATAGAGCATCAGGAAACGATCATGGCACACCTCAACGTCAATCTGGATGAGAAGGCCGTCAAGGCCGTCGGGCTGGGGAAGGCCGTGGCCCGCGGCGAAGGCGACAGGCGTCTGGACACGGTTCACGTGTTCAAGGCCGCCCTGCTCGCCTTCCCCGAAGAGGTCGCCCTGCACGTCCGCGACGCCGGCGGCGCCTGGTCCGATGCGATGTGGGACTTCGTCACCCCGCCGGAAGGCTTCCGGGCCGAGAGCGACCGCATGCCGGTGACGAAGGAACTGGCGGCGCTGGTCCGCCGGCTCGGCCGGGGCGGCAAGGCCGTCACGCTGGAGGCGCTGCTGGACGCGGTCCTCCGCAATCCGCCCGTTCGCGTCAAGTCGCTGCTGGACAAGGCCGGGGGGACTGATCGGGTGCCCGGGCGCCGCCGCAACACTGGCGGCGCTCGGCCCCGCTTGTACGCCAGCCGGCGGGACTGGCTGGCCGACCTTCGCACCGAGTGGGTGCTTCGCCGGAGCGCCGCCCAGGCCTGCGGGTATTCGGGCGCATTCGAGGATGACGATTACCGCAAGCCCTGCTCGGCCGAGAACGTGCTGGACACGGCCGCACGCGTGGCCGTCGCCAACCGCTCGAAGGCCGAGTCCTCTCCCGTGAAGTACGACCCGCTGGCCCCGCTCGCCGACGACCTGGACGAGGTCCAGCGCGGCGTGTGCGAGGGCGTGCTGGTCGACCAGCTCTACGGCCTCAGCGCTCATCCCTTCGGTGGCCTGTCTGTCCGGTCCCTGGCTCAGATGCTGTCGCCCGAGGTCTTTCCGGGCAACTTCAGCGAGGTTCTGGATGCCGTAGACCGGCTGGAAGACATGGGCGTGGTCGCGCGGGGAGAGCATGACGAGATGGCTCGCCTGACCGCACGGGTTCGCCTGGCTGACGGGGTGCTGGGTCAGCTTCTGTCGCATCTGGCCGAGGATGCGATCTCGGCGGGCGAGATGAGCGAAATGAAGCGCCGGCTCCGCCATGGCGCCGACTGGGGCGACGGCGGCCTGAAACCGGCGATCTGACATACACGAGTGTCTGTGGAACAATGCAACAACGGTCACAAGAAAGGAACGGATCATGTTGAAGAAAGTCATTATCGCTGTGGGAGTCATCTTCGTGCTGATGCTCCTGGTGTTCGGCTGGGAAAAGTCCTGGTCCTACGTCAAGGGCACCCAGCAGGTCCTCAACGACGAGGCCGATGACCGGACGCCCATGAAGCTGGAGAGCGCCCGGATCACCGCCCTCATTCAGAAGGAGAACGAGACCGTCCTCAGCTATGAGGACAGGATCTGCGATCTGGAGGCGCGTCGAGACGCCACCGCCAGGTCCATCGCCGAGGCCAACAGGAAGCTGGCAGCCGAGATGGACCTGCTCAAGCGGATCAAGGCCCTGCTGGACGAGAAGCGGGACAAGTACACCATCGGCCGCAACACCTACACCTATGCCGAGGTGAACGCCGACGCCCTGGAGCGTCTGGAGGCGGTCAAGCGGATGCAGGAGGGCATCGCGTTCAACGAAACCCTCATTGCCGACCTCGACACCGCCGTCAAGCAGGGCCGCGGCAGTCTGGGCGAGGCCCGCAAGCGGCTGGTCGAGCTCAAGAGCGGCGTGACCCGCATGGAGGCCCGCAACGCGAACGCGGACGTTCGACTGGAGGTAGCCAAGCTGACCAACTCCATCGCCGGGGCGCCCCTGTCGGCCGAGAGCGAGCTGGAGAAGGCGGTCCGCAATTACGACCGCCGGGTCGGCCAGAAGGAACGCCGCGCGGAGAGCCGCCTGAACGCCAGCAACGGCCAGTTCCGCATCGATTACTCGGCCGCGATGGTCACACAGGACGCCTCTTCCGAGATCGGGCAGATGCTGGGCGAGACCCCGCAAGAGACGACCGTTCCTCCGGCGCCGGCGAAGCGGCCCGCCGCGGCCGAGGCGCTCCAGGACGGCCAGGGCTGAGGAACCTCTGACTCCGGGCGGGTGGCGGCTTGTCCGCCATCCGCCCCGAGGAGGTCACCGAGATGATCCGCGTGACGGCCAAACTGATCTGCATCCTGGCGGGCCTGTGGTGCCTGCTGGCCCTGGCGGACCGCTGGGGATGGACGGAGCCGCTGTGGGCGAAGTGCTGGCCCCGGACCGTCCTGCCCCGGCGACCATCGCCGGCCGAAGCTCACGCGGCCGATCTGGAGACCCGTCTGGCGGCGGTCAGGCGGCAGATTGCCGAGACGACCGAGTCAATGGAAGCCTCCAGCCGCAAGCGACAAGAACTGGCCGGGCAGCTGAGGCAGCGGCTCGACAAGCAGAATGGAACGGACGATGCGACTCGCCTCCAGAGCGACAACCCGGTCGCCTTCGCCCTGGTGCGGTCCATCGACGCCGAGGATCGCAGGCAGGCCGAGACCGGGCGGCATCTGACGGAATTGGAACGGCAGCTTGCCCGGCTGGAGGCCCGGCGGATCGCTACCGACAACGGCGTGAGCCTGACTGATCCGGTGGAGCCTTCGGGCCCTGCCGACCAGCTTCGGGCCGAGACGGGCGAAGATTCCGCCGAGGTCCGGTACGGGCGGATCATCCGCGAGGCGGCGAACACCAACTGAACGCAAAGGAAACAACCATGAATCGCACCACACTGATAATCATCGGAGTAGCGGCCCTGGCGGCAACCATCGCTGCTGCCGCAGCACATGGGCAAACGGTGGCTTCCGGCGAACGCGACTACGGCCACGCCGATACGACCTACCCGTCGTCCTATGGCAGGCCCACTGACGACTGGGGCGACAGCGGATATGAAACGCCTGCCCGCACGGCCCAGCTCGCCAAGGCGCCCGCTCCGGCTGCGAGTACGCCGCGGGCCTTCACGACCCAGGATTGGCTGGATGAACTGGACCGGCGGGTCGGCCGGCAGGAAGCCGCACTGGACACCACTCTGACGAGAACCCAGTACTTCGTGGCCGGATTGATGCTGCTGATCGGCGGGAGTATCGCATACCTGTGGGTGTGTCTCGCCCAGATGGCGGCGAAGTGCGACCGGCTCCAGGCGTGCCTGGAATCGCCGGTTGACGCCCAGCCGGGGAAGGCGGCCTCCACGGTCGCGGCAACCGCGCCTTCGGCCGCGGGCCGTACAGATGCCGCAGCTCCCACCCGGCCAATGATGGGCGCCGGCGTCCCCCGCGTGCAGGTTTTGGCCGGCTTGATCGACCGCCTGGTGGCCGGGATCAACGAGTCCCGCCGTCGGCGCGGCGACGTGGAGACCGGCTACGCCCTGGTGGGCAAGATCACCGACGACGGCGCATCCCGCATTATCACCGTCAGCGGCCTGATCGACGAGGGGCCCAACGCGGCGCGTTCCGGCGGGCACCACAAGGCTGACCGCACCTATCAGCAGGATGAACTTTGCCTGCTTCAGTTGGCGGACCCCGACCTGATGCACATCGGCGACGCCCACCTGCACCCCGGCAGCATGGATACCTGCTCAGGCGGCGACCATCGCACCGACACCGGCAACGTCCGGGCCAGCCGCAGCCAGGAGATGGTCTTCGTGATCGCCACCGCCGCTTCTTCGCACTGGGGCGGGCAGTCTGAAGGCGGCCTCTGCCACGCCGGGCTCAAGCTGAACTTCTATTACCTCGGCAAGGCGTCTGGCTACGAGTACCGCCGTTTCCGGCCTGAGGTCGTCGAGGGCGAAGCGCTGTCGGCGTCCGAGCCGCTGCGGCGGTTCATCGAGGCCGACCCGGTGCGGGCCCGCCTGGACTTCGACAACCTCCGGCGGCTGACGGACTACACGATGACCGTCAGCGAACTGCCGGGGGAGGACGGAACCCGCAGGCCCTGTATCGAGATGACGCACAAGACAAGGGGCTTCCGGACGCTGATCGCCTTCTCGGGCGATCCCCGCAAGCGCCCCGAGGTGCTGGTGGACACGGGCGCCCAGATGGCTCAGTTCCAGCCGGCATACCTCAACGGCGGCTGGACCTCGGTGGTCTGGTTCACGCCGATCGTCCTGGATATCGAACGTGAGTTGACCGGCCGGCACAGTGCCGCCGCCGGCAAGGATACGGCAACACCGGCGGGCGGGCGGTCCGCGCACGCCGGGGCAGAAGTCCCCGGACCGAGGATTGGAGATAGTCATGGGAAGCTTTCAGCCATTGAGCAAGGACCGGGCAGAACAGATCCGTCAGGTGATGTCCCGCAGCCGGTCCGGAAGTGAAGGCGTGGCCTTCAGCGAGACGGGCGACTGCCTGGGCACGGCCCCGGTCAGTTCGTCGCCGGATGACCGCAGGAATGTCATCGGCAAGTACGACACGCACTACGCCAACTGAAGCAAGGCCGAGCCGCTCGGGGCGAGCAGGTTCGCCCCGGGCGGCCGGGAGGACAAGAGCATGGACAGGAAACGACTGGTTCTGGAACACGCGGCGATGATGGAGCGGTGGTCGGCGCTCCAGCCCCGGCTGTGCCGGGACTCCTCCGGCATGAAGCTGTGGTGGGAGATCGACCTGAAGGCCGAGGGCGGCAACCGGCTGCCGATCAGGATTGAGTATCCGGGCGACTATCCGGCCAGCCCGCCGAACATCGTGGTCCGCGGCTCGCTGCCGGCGGGAACGCCGCACCTGCTGATGGGCAACCGAATGTGCTGGTACTACCCCGGCGAGAACAAGCGGAACCGCAACATGTGGTGCCCCAGCAAGGACACCGCCGCCATGTGCGTGGGCGTAGCGCAGCGATGGTTCTACGCATTCCTGGTCTGGCTGAGCATCGGGAAGTGGCCTGTGCCCGACGCCCTAAGCGCCTGACCGGTCTGTGCCCGGAGATCGCTCCGGGCACCACACCGCGGGCAGGAGCCCCGGCGGGCTCGCCGGCCTCATGCGCCGGTCGCGGTGGGTTCGACTCCCACGCCCGCTGTGCGACTGCGGCCGTCAGTCAGGCCGCCTCGTTGCGGCCTATTCGAAGGAAGGGCGCATGAATCGAACGATCATCCTCATCTCGGTCGCGGGCCTGTCCCTGCTGATCATCGGCGCGGAGCGGACGATGGGCTGCGTCCTGGGCAGCACGCTGGCCATCCTGGTCAACGGGATGCTGGTCAACAAGCCCGCCGACGGCGTTGCAAAACGATCCGAGGAGACGCCCGCGCCGAAGGACACCAATCGGGACGTTGGCGCCGACTCGTGGAAGACGCCGGCCGTCCTGGAAACCACCCCCTGACCTTCGGAGAAGAGCTATGAACCGCGAAGAACTGTTCAAGAGGACCGAGGCGATCCTGAAGCCGGAGATCGCCCGCCAGGAGACCTGGGCCTTCATCGGTGTCGGCTCCGGCGGTGCCCGGGTCGCCGAGGAGGCCGCCCGCTTTGGCGTCGGGACGATCATCCTGGTCGACCGCCCGGGCGAGAAGCTCGAAGAGCACAACGTCATCCGCCACGTTCTGGGCTACCGGGACCTTGGGCGTCTGAAGATTGAGGCCCTTCGCGACCACCTTCTGAACATCAACCCGGAGTGCAAGGTCGAAACCGTATCGCTGGACGTGGTCAAGGACCGCCAGCGGTTGGCTGAGATCATCCGCCGATCCACGCAGGTCCACCTCTGCACCGACAACGAGCGGAGCAAGCACGTCACGAACGACGAGGCCGTCAAAGCCGGCGTGACGCTGATCTTCGCCGGCGTCTTCGACGGCGGCTGCGGCGGCGAGGTCGGCCGCGTGACCAGGGGTGGGGCCTGCTACGCCTGCATGGCCACGTACCTGAACCGTTCGGGCAAGTTCGATGAGCAGCAGGCCCCGGAGACCTTCGACTACACGAACCCCGACGGCCCGGAGAAGTCCACGGCCGCCCTGAACCTGGACATCGCCCAGATCACGCTGATCCAGGCCCGCGTGGGCCTGCTGACCATGCTCGGCCGGCACGACAAGGCCGCCGACTTGCAGGGCAATTACGTCCTCTTCGGCAATCGGGCCGTTGAAGGGCTGTTCCCGCGGATGCTCTCCAGCGACATCTGGGAGATCCCGCGCGACGCCGGCTGCCTGGTGTGCGGGGCCGCCGGCATGTCGGAAGCCGATGTGGATGCGGCCGCCGAGGACATCCTGGCCAAGGCGGTCTGCCAGACGAACTGAGAAACGCCAAGATGAAGAACTCGACAGCCATCCTGATGCTTCTGGCCGTGCTGGCGGCCGCCTCAGCCTGCCGGGCGGAGCATCCGCTGGATGAAGCCGCCCAGACGCTCGCCTCGGGCGATGCGGCGCGCGCTGTCGAGATGTACCGCCAGGCCGTCACCGATGATCCGACGGCCGAGGGCTACAACAACCTCGGCTCGGCCCTGGAACGCTCGGGGCGGTTCGATGATGCCGCCGAGGCCTACGCCGAAGCGATGCTGCTGCCCGATGCTGGTGACGAAATCGAGGCAAACCTCAAGCGTGCCCGGCTTCGCGCCCTGGTGCAGTTCAGTCTGCCATACGCCGCGTACCTCTTCGGCGGGCTGCTGGCGGTCTTCCTGCTGGTCTGGCTGATTAAGCAGCTGGTCCGGGCGTGGCGCGGGTGGCGATTCCGGATGCAGTTCCGGGGCGTGCGCGCCGTCAGTCTGACCCACCGCGTGCAGTGCCGCGATGGCCAGTACCAGCCCGACGGAAGAGCCTACCCTGACTCCGAGAGCATGTCGATCAAGGCTGACCTCGAACTCCCCGAGCGGAGCGACGTCTACCCGCTGCACCTGGAGCTTGAAGTCGCTCGCCCGGACGGCGCCGTCTGGCGGACGCTTCGGGAGAAGATCGAGGCTCCACAAGCGGAACGGGTGACCTTCTGGTTCCAGCTCGACCAGATCGGCGAGCTGCTGGGGCACTCCGGTACATGGAATTCCCGGCTGATCCTGCGGAACACAGGTAAGCGTCTTGCGGCCACGGCGTTTACGGTCGTCAGCCACGCCGATCTGGTCGCGGACCTGAAGGCCACCGGCGTCGCGCTGCTGGCCGTCAAGGGAGACCGCACCGAGCCAGCGAAGGCGGTGTTCCCGGATGAAGTGGAGGCCGTTGTGCCCACGGCCATTATCAGGCCGAAGACCTTCCACCCGTCCAAGTTCGCGGGTATGCAGCTCCGGCTGGACCTGGTGAACGCCGACAAGCGGGACGAGGTCGAGAGCCAGGAGTTCCCGCTGGAGATGGCTGACGGCAGGATGGAGTTCTGCTCCGTCAGCCGACCCATCGCCGGTGACGACATCGCCCGCAAGCTCGGCCGCTGGGAGTTCCGCTTGAGCGCCGAGGGCCGGCCGCTGGCCCGGATGCCGTTTATCATCGTCTCCGTCCAGCAGGCCTTGGAGAGCTTGAAGATCGAGAGCTTCGGTCTGGCGGGTATCACACGCGATGGCAAGGTTAACCCGGTCGGCAGTGTCGCCTACGTCAGGAACCTGCGATCCCTGTGCCCGATGGTCAAGCTCACGTCCAAACTGCCTTCGCCGAGGGCAGGATTCCAGATGACGCTCGGAGTCTGCATTGACGATGAGCCATTGCCCATCGGGGTCGAGGGCACGCTCGTGATGGACCGGAACGTGGTAGAGCTGATGCCCGGCGAGTTCACGCCGCCGCCCATCCCCGAGGGCCGCGACAGCATGAAGGTGAGCTTCGTGCTGCTGGTGGAGGGCAGGAACCTGGGCGTCCGCGAGGTGACGCTGCGGTCCAGGCCGCCGCGGTGCGCCGACGCGCAGGGCCGGATATCCGAGCCGCTGGGGCGGAGTGAGATCGACTACGACAGCGAGGCCGACCGCATCCTCCGCGAGGCACGGGTCGCCTGAAGCAACGGAACGTGATCATGACTGGAATCTGGAACGCCTGTGTTCAAGCCGCCAGCGACGCCTTCGGCACCAGCCGAACGATGGCGAAGCTGTTCGTCATCGGCCTGTTCACGTGGATGGGCCTGATGATCCTGGAGACCTGGTTCATCTGGGCGGGTCTCATCGCGACCGTTGTGGCGGTCCTGGGCGTCCTCCTTGTCCTGGAGTACTCGCTCCGGGCCTGGTACGCGGTCCGCGACGGCTTCTGGCCGCGAGTGTCGGCGGCCGCAGTCTCATCCCCGGCCCCGGCTGTCGCTGACCGGCCGGCGGCGGCGTGTGCGGACGCGCAGGGACGAATCAGGAAGAACGACCTGCCCGGCCAGGACGTGAACGCCATGGCCGAGCAGATACTACGGAAGGCGTGCGTTCGGAAGGTCGTGTGCCCCCGGCCGTCGTGGCTGCGTTTCCCGGCCATCAGCCGGGCGATGCCGAGGCTGGCGGCCGCAGGGCGAGTGGCGATCGCAATCCTTGCCAGATGAAGGAGATCAGGTTATGAATAGCGTAACTTCAGTTCTGGCTGTCGCTGGCGGGATAAACCCCGCCGCGGGTGGGTTCATCATCATGACAGTCGCGAGCATCAGTTTGCTGTGGATTCTGCCGGTGGTCGGCCGGCGGCACGTGTCGAAGGTCGGCACGTACGCGCACGAAGTCAGCCATGGCGTCGTCAGCCTGCTGACCGGCGGAGACTTCCACCGCTTCCACGTCGGCGACCAGGGCGGGCTGTGCGTCACCAGCGGCGGCAACCGCAAGGCCGTGGCATCCGCCGGGTACATCGGCACCATCGTCCTCGGGGCCGTCTTCCTGGCCCGCTCGGCACAGACCGACGCGCTGGTCGTGGCCCTTCAGGTCCTGGCGGTCCTGGTGGCCCTGTCCACGCTGAAGGCGGGCGACCTGCACACCGCCGCCGTCGGCACCACCGTCGCGGCCATCCTGGGCCTGTCCAGCACGCTACTGCCGGGTGCGCTTCCGACGCGGTTTCTTCTGAACCTGATGGGCGTGATCCTGATCTGGCAGGGCTTCAAGGCCCTCAAGTCCCTGTGGGCGATCTCGGCCACCCGGACCGACACCGGCTCTGACGCCGAGGCCATGGCGCACCTGACCGGCCGCTCTCCGCTGCATTGGGCCATCGTCTTCGGCGGGATCGCCCTGGTGGCGCTCCTGATCATCGTTGGTCTGTCAGTCAAGGCCGCGGCTGCCGCACTATGAGGGGGGAACGAACATGGCACACGCAACAACACTTTGCAGGCGACGATGGGCTCGGCGGGGGCGCGGGCTGGCGGATTTTGCGTTCGGCTTCGCGCTGGCCGGGCTGTCGCACGTCCTGACGGGCCTCTACCGGCTCGGCAAGTGGACGGGCAGCCGGCTCGTTGCCGCCATCCGGAGCCGTCGCCGGGGAAGTGAGAGCGGCAACTCCGCTGGTGCCCGACCGATCGATCCGGCCGGCACGCGAGAGCAGTGGCGCGACATGACGCCAGCCTTCCGGCCCATCGCCGAGAAGCCCGGCGTCCGGTTCAGCGACGTGGCCGGCCTGCAGGATGCCAAGCGAGAGATCATGCTCCGGATGGTCCTGCCTCTCCAGTACCCCGAGCAGGCCAAGCGGTTCGGTATCCGTCGAGGCGGCGGCCTGCTGCTGTACGGTCCGCCAGGCACGGGAAAGACCCTACTGGCGAAAGCAGTCGCCACTGAAGTGGATGCATCTTTCTTTCACATCAGGCCTTCGGATATAATGTCCGCCCAAGTCGGGCAGGCGGAGAAGAACGTCTGCCGCCTGTTCCACATTCTGCGACAGGAGAAACGGGCCGTGCTGTTCATCGACGAAATCGAGGCGCTCGTGCCGAGCCGGCGGCGAAACGGCTCGACGATCATGCAGCGCGTGATTTCGCAGTTCCTCGGCGAGGTCGACGGCTTGGGCAGCACGTCTGACGATCACGTTCTCCTCCTGATCGGCGCGACGAACGAGCCCGACATGATCGACCCGGCGATGATGCGGCCGGGGCGATTTGACTTACGGGTCCAAGTGGGCCCACCGGACTCCGCTGCGCGAAAGCAAATACTTCGGGTCTGCCTGAGCGGCCGGCCCATTGCTGGCGACGTTGGCCTCACACAGTTGACCGCGGCGATGCAAGGCAGGACCGGCGCTGAAATCCGGCGGCTCGTCGATGCTGCCGCCGATTGCGCCTTCCTGAGGAGTATTCAGCCAGAAGCGGACAACTGCCTGCAATACATTGCGTTGGGCGACTTCAAGCAAGGAGATGATTGTGGCGGGACTGATCATCCAGCACTTTGAGATGTGGCGCATGTGCCCGCTGCTGGCTCGGCACCATGGTCGCGCCTATAACGCCACTATGCAGCGGTTCAGTCTGGACCCCGGCCTGCTCGCATTCAGGCTAAACCAGTGCACTAGAATCGGGAGACCCACATGAAGTTCTTTCTGGATACGGCTTCCCTTAAGGATATTGCCTATTGGCAGACCATGGGACTCGTTGATGGCGTAACGACCAATCCCGTTATACTGGCCAAGGCCGGAGTCGACCCTTATGCGCGGCTTAAGGATATTCTGTCCTTGGGTGACTTCCCCGTCTCGGCTCAGCTAACTGCAACGGATAAGGACGGTATGCTGGCTCAGGCCACCCGTTTTGCGTCACTTGGGCAGAACATTGTCATCAAAGTACCAGCATGCCCCTTGGGTTTCTCCGTCGCATCTGCACTGAAGTCCGAGGGGGTCCGTGTCAGCATCACGCTAGTGTTTACTCCATCTCAAGCTTTGCCCTTTCTCAGGGTCCATGTCGATTACGTCAGCCTATTTGTCGCGGTCACAGAGGACGCAGGGCTTCAACAGGACCATTCGATGACGACCTTGCGGACCGCCATTGATGCGATGGGTAGCAAGACCCAACTCATCTGCTGTAGCATTCGTACTCCGGATCACCTCTGGCGGGCCGTATGCGCTAACCCTCATGTGATCACTGTACCGCCGTCATGTTGGGAGGACACATTCAGGAACCCGCTATTCGCTACATGGTCTCAGCGGTTT
>Ga0180431_10003980_pt1 | contig 18638 bp, 13 predicted proteins | sample SS_ome_11_FD_132459 | JGI IMG/M metagenome (GOLD analysis project Ga0180431, IMG submission 132459) | Hypersaline lake sediment archaeal communities from the Salton Sea, California, USA - SS_1_MS_1 metaG | ecosystem: Environmental > Aquatic > Non-marine Saline and Alkaline > Hypersaline >... | reverse complement strand
AAGCCCCGGCGCCGGAAGCCGCGGCCGATTCCGAGGGGCTGAGGCTGATCCGCGAGATGCGGGAACGCACGGACCGCATCCGTCTCGAGGTGGGCAAGGTGATCGTGGGGCAGCGCGAGGTGCTGGACCAGGTGCTGATGTGCCTTGTGGCGAACGGACACGCGCTCCTGATCGGCCTGCCGGGGATGGCGAAGACGCTCCTCGTGCGCACCGTGGCGCAGGTTCTTGATCTGAAGTTCAAGCGGGTGCAGTTCACGCCGGACCTGATGCCGACCGACATCATCGGGACGGACGTGCTGGAGACGAACCAGACCACCCGGCAGAAGGAGTTTCGTTTTCTGCCTGGTCCGGTCTTCTGCAACCTCCTGCTGGCGGATGAGATCAATCGGACTCCGCCCAAGACGCAGGCCGCGCTCCTCGAAGCGATGCAGGAAAAGATGGTGACCGCCGGAACCGAAACCTACACGCTCGAAGAGCCGTTCTTCGTGCTGGCCACTCAGAACCCGATCGAGCAGGAGGGCACTTACCCGCTCCCCGAGGCGCAGCTCGACCGGTTCATGTTCAACATCCTGATCGACTACCCCGCCCCCCACGAGGAGGAGGAGATCCTGCGGGCGACCACCGGCGGGAAGCCGCCCGATCCCACGAAGGTGCTGACCCGGGAGGAGATTCTGCAGCTCCAGGAGTATGTCCGCAAGATCCCGGTCTCGGATCATGTCATCAAGTATGTGACGCGGCTCGTCGGGGCGACCCGGCCGGTGAACGAGGACGCCCCGCAGGTGACGAAGGATTACGTTTCGACCGGGGCGGGTCCGCGGGCCGGGCAGTACCTGATCCTTGCGGCCAAGGCGACCGCCATCCTTGAAGGGCGCATTCACGTGGCGTGCAGCGACATCCGCCGCGCCGCCCTGCCGGTCCTCCGCCACCGCATCCTCACCAACTTCGCCGCCGACTCGGAGGGGATGAGTTCCTCGGAGATCATCAAGCAGCTCGTCCAGGACACCCCCGAACCCGGCGCCGAGGACTACCCGCCGCCGGGGGAGAGGAGCGAAAAGGAAAAGACGGTGGGCCGAATGTAGGGGAGGGGCTCACACGAAGGCATGAAGGGGGAAAAGGATTCGCCCGAGCTTTATGGCGGGGTGAGCACCGTTTCGCGCTCCGAGTGGTCCATCTTTCTCCCCTTCGTGCCTTTGTGTGAGCCCTCTCCGGTCCCGCGGCGTGAGGTTTCGCGTGCGAGGACGCGGGGCCGCGCGTCACTTGCTAAAAATCCGAACCGCCGTCCCGCTGGTTGTCGGAGGGCAACTCCAACACGAAACAGGCGCCGTGATCCCGCCGGGCGTCGACCCGCAGCTCGCCTCCCAAGACCCGCGCCAGCCGGCGGCACAGGGCGAGGCCCAGCCCCACTCCCGGCTTCGAGTGCGCGGCATCGTCGGCCGACTTGTGAAAAGGCCGGAAGAGGCGCTTCAGGTTCCGGCGGTCAACGCCCCCGCCTTCGTCGCACACTTCAAGGCAGGCCCGCCGGCTCCCGTTCAGCGCCCGGAGACGGACCACGCGCCGGCCTTCATCCGGGAGACCGTATTTGCAGGCGTTGTCCACCAGGTTGAAGATGATCTGCTCGACTGCCGTGAGGTCGGTTACGACCTTCACCCCGCGGTCCTCTTCGTTCGCCTCCACCTCCAGTTCTGCCCGGTCCCGGCGGGTCCGCTCTTCCAGCCGGGGCCGCAAGCGTTCCACGAGGTCGCCAAGCGTCACGCATTCGCGCTGGGTGCGGGCGCTGCCGCGCTCGATCCGCGAGTAGGCCAGCACGTTTTCGATGAGATGGTTGAGGCGGACCGCCTCGCGACGCATCGTATCGAGGTAGCTGCGCTGCTGCTCCTCGTCCCTCACCATGCCCTCCGCCAGCATGTCCGAGTAAAGGTGAAAGGTGGTCAGCGGCGTTCTCATCTCGTGCGTCACCGAAGACACAAAGGCCGCGCGACGCTCGCTCAGCTTCATCACGCCCCGCACCAGGATGCCGGCCGCCAGCAGCGCCAGGAGCAGGGCCGCCCAGCCCACCGCAAGCGGCGTCCGCAGAACCTGCCAGTCCATGTGCCCCGCCGCCGGAGACTCGCCCGGAAGCAACCGCCACGGGAAGGTCACCAGCGAAAGGCGATCTTCCGACAGCTCCGCCAACTGCGGCTCGAACACCCCGCCCAGCGAAGCCGCCGACACCTCCTCGATCCGTTCCAGCCGCGCCTGCGGCAGCAAATCGCCCACCCCCTCCACCAGGTGGCGCCCCAGCTCCCCGGACCTGAACCACACGCCCTGATGACGCTCCCGCCCGCCAACCGACACCCGGCGCACCGCGAAAAGCTCGCCCCCCAACCACAGCGGCCGGAACGGTGTCACGGCCGTGCCAAGCGCCACCGGCGGCCCGGAGACCGCGGCCGGGGGCGCCGCAGCGTGATCCGCCGCCTCGCCCGCCGGTTGCGGCGCCCCTTCCTGCTGCGCGAGGTTCGCCACCGAATTCGCCACCGCCTGTTCGAGGGCGTCGTTGTAATCCGAGGCCCGTCTCGATTTCTCGAGATATGAGAGGTCGTGCTGGTATTCCCACGACTGCCGCGCCGCGCCTTGTCCGCTGAGACGCCTGCTCGCCACCGAGGCCTCCTTCTTCTGGACCTGCGCCGGCGGCGGGTTGCTCCACGCTGCGGTCTCCGGCGCTTCCGGCGCCCGACAAAAAAGCTCCCGGTTCGTGCGGCCGGAGCCTCCCGGCGCCGGTTTGCCAAGAAGCGTCCGCAGTGTCCCCAGCTCGCGGGCCGCCCCGTCGAGAACCGCCCGCGGAAGCCCCGACTGCTCCGCAAGATCGCGCTCATTGCCGGTCGGAACCTGCGGAGAACAAATCGACCCGTCCTCCCGAACCTCGAAATGCAGCCTCACGAACCTCGGCGCCGCCCCGAGAAGCGGCGACGGCTGCACCACAATCCCCTTGCCCACCACCTGCAGCTTGCTCGTATACACATCCTCCGGTTCGTAAAACGCTTGAAAATGATGCGGTGGGCGTTGGTTCTCAATGACCAGCAGGCCCGCCGCCGCCGTGTCGACCCGCGCCAGGCTCAACCGGATCCGCTCCTCGAGTTCCGCCGCCGCCGCCGCCGCCGCCTGCTTCTGCTCAAGCGCCAGCGTCTTCCGCGTCGCCCACGCCATCACCCCGACGATCATCAGGGCGCAGACGGCAAGAACGATGCGGATGACGGCGGGCCGGTTCATCTCACGCTCCGATCATGTACCCCTTTCCCCGGACCGTGAGCACCGCCTCCTGGTTGCGGAGTTTCTGGCGCAGGTGGGCCACATGCATGTCGACGGTTCGGGTCTCGATGTTCCGCGGGTCGATCCCCCACACGTGCCGCAACAACTCCTCCCGCGGAACAGCCCGGCCGCTCTGGGCCACCAGATACCGGAGCAGGTTCGCCTCGCGCTCCGAGAGTTCCTCCCGTTCGCCGCCCTTGAAGCGCACCTCGCGGCGCGCGAAGTCGACCTCCCCGCCGTCCATGGGGTGCGTCTGCACCGTCGACGGGCGTTCCGTGCTGCGACGCAACACGGCGTCCACCCGCGCCAACAACTCGCGCACGCTGAACGGCTTCACCACGTAATCGTCCGCCCCCATCTTGAGCCCTCTCACCCGGTCCCCCTCCTCGCCGCGCGCCGAGAGAATGATCACCGGTTGCCCCGGCCGTTCCCGCGAGAGAACCTCAAGGATGTCAAACCCGCTGCACCCCGGAAGCACGAGGTCCAGCAACAGCAACTGATACCTCGCCCGCAAGGCGGTGGCCCGCCCCGCCTCCCCCTCGCTCTCCGCCAATACCGTGTACCCCGCGAAACTCAGGGCGTCCACCACCCCCCGCCGCACCGCGGCGTCATCCTCGATCACCAGTATCGTCGGTGATTCCATCACGCTGTCCCTCCACCAGCGAGGCAAGCCTCCTGCCGGTTGACGAGTGCGGTGACGATTGCGGGGGACGATGGCGTGGAGCGCACCTCCCCCGCAATCCGTAATCGTCGCCCGTCATCGTTCGCCAAAACGGCCGCTCGAAAAACTTGCCTCATTTGTGACGACTTTCGCTTCTCAAGGACTCTACCCCTCCGCCACCCCGGGCGCACGCCCATTTCTTCTGATTCCACATCTCATTCCTTGAAGGCATACCCCTTCTGCTCGGCCTGCTCGCGCACGGTGCGGGTCACCACCTCGTCCAGGGTGTCGGCTGTGTTCTCGCCCTGCTCCTTCAGCTTGTCCGCGACGAACTTGTCCCGCTCCCTGGTGAGTTCGGATATCTTCTTCCGGATCGCGACCCGTTCCTCTTGCTTCTTCGCGACGTAGGCCTTCCGTTCTTCGACGTCCATGTCCCGCATCTCCTCGGGGAGGTCCTCTTCCTTCAGTTCACTCCACTTGAACGAGTCCTCCCGGCTGGCGTCCACGAGGTCCCACTGGGGGTTCCAGTAGTTGGCGCTGGCCTTGGTGGCGATGCGTCCCTGCGCGGCGTTGGCGCCCGCGCCCATGGCGTTCGCGTCCTGCGCCGCCTGCGCCTCGTGCCTCCGCCGCCCGGTCTCCCCGATCGGGACGTAGGTCCCGTTCAGTGCCTCGTTCAGCCTCATGATCTCCGCGTCCTGCGGGGCGTCGATGTGCACCACCGCCTTGTTGTGGTCGATGACGAGAAACTTCCCGTCCGCCATGATCGCTCCCGACTTCCATCCCCCGCTGATCCCGGCGGCCTCGTCGCCGCAGTGGATCGTGTTGACGATCACACCCTTCGCGATGGCGGCCTTGCAGGCCGCGGCCGCATCGGCCGGCCCCTGCGTGAACGGCTCGTTCCCCGCCACGAAGATCGCCTTGTAGACGTCCGGCGAGGGGTCCCACGCGAGGTCCCCCGTCGCGCGCTCGATGACCGCCCCGCAATACTCCGATCCCCCGTTCGTCCGCAGCGAGAACAGATCCTCGCTGATCCGGTCCAGATCGCGCGTCAGCGGCTGAATACGACGGAGCCAGTAACTCTCCGCGTTCAGGCCGTCGTTCCCGTACTCGTAGAGGGCCACCTCGACGAAGGGCGTCCGGCCGTTCTGCTTCGCCGCAATGAAGGTGTTGACGATGCTCCATAGCTGCGTCTTGGCCTGCTCGATCAGCCCGCTCATGCTGCCGCTGGTATCGAGCAGGATCGCGAGCTGCACCTTCGCCTGCCCCTTGGCGGGGCTTTCCACGGCGCTTTCGGCCGGCTTTCCGGCCAGCCCGCCGGCTGCGCCGGCGAATGCGGCCGCCCCGCACAGGACGGCCCGTCTGATGGTCTTGCATGTTTGCATGTTTCGATTTCCTTTCACGGTTAACGCACCCGGTAGCGGACTCCGTCCACCTCGAGTTCGATATTTCTGCCGAGGGCCAGGCAGCTCTGCTGCTGGCGCTCGACAAGCTTGTCGACGAGGGCGCGAAACTCCTCGCTGTCGATGGCAACCTCCGTGGCGGGCCCGCCCGCCGCCCCTTCGGCCGGCGTCAGCGAGGCATCCACCCACTCGTCGTCGCGCTTGTAGAAGGCCTTGTCCGCGACCTGCTGCACGTTGCGCACCTCCTCGTCCTCGAGGGCCCGGTTCACATACCCGTTGGTCGGATTCAGCGTCGCGGAGGCTTTCTCCCTCCAGAGGTTCAAGTCCTGGTTCACGCTGCCCGCGCCGCTCCGGGTTCGCATCGCACGCCCCTCGAAATTCTCCCGCGCCCGGGAAAACTGCCGCTCGACCGGCTGGAAGACCTCCCCCTCCCGCGCGAGGAACGCCGTGTACTCCGTCAGGATCCCGTGCTCGGTCGAAAGCCGGACGATCTCGTCCACCAGCTCCTTCACGCGCGGGTCGTTCATGTCGACCGCGTCGCCCGTCAATCCGCCCAGTTCGGAGTCCGCCCCGAGATCCCGCAACGCTTCCGTCAGGACCGCGATCTTGCGCCTCGCCCACAGGCGCGGAACAAACGCGTGCTTCCGCCCGTCCGGTTTGAAGACGAAGTCATACTGGCGCTCCCGTTCGCCGTCGTTCCCCGTCAGGCGGAACTTGAGCGCCTCCTTCCCGCGGTAGCGGCCGGTCACAATGATCTGATCCTGCGCAAAGAAATCCGGCAGCTCGTACGGAACAAGATCGTCCACCCGGCCCGGCTCCGGCCGCCCGCCAGGCCCGGCCACCCGCAGCTTCGGAAAGGCAAGGACCGGCCCCGTCAGCCGGCGGAACACCGCCGCCACCTTCACCTCGACGCTCTCCTTCGGCAGCACGTAAGTGGCGGTGGCACGGCTGTCGCCCGCCAGACGCGATAGCAGGGGCGTGTTGACATCCACTCCCACCCCGAAGGTGAAGATCCTCCTCCTCCCGTCGTTGGCGTCCGAGATCTTCTCCCGAATCCGCTTCTCCGAAGTCTCCCCGATCGTGGGCAGTCCGTCCGTCAGGAAAAGGACGATCGGAACCGTGCCCGGAGTCACCGGCTGCATCACTGCCTCCCGCAAGGCGCCGTGAATGTTCGTTCCGCCGCTCACCCGGATTCCGTTGATGAACTGCCGCGCCCGCCGCGCGTTCTTCCGGTTCACCACCACTGGCGCCTCCGAAAACCTCTCCACGGCCTCGTTGTAGACAATCACGTTGAACCGTTCCCCGGGAGCGAGGCCTTCCACCACCTGCAGAGCCGCCGCCCGCGCCTGGTCGAGCTTCTCCCCCGCCATGCTCCCCGAGCGGTCCAGAACAAGCGTCACCTCCCGATTGAGCCGCCCCTCCCGATCGTCACGGGCCGGAGGCGCCATCAGCAGCAGGAAGTAACCCCCGCCCCCGGTTCGATCCTCGTGCGACAAAAAGCCCGCCACCGCTTCCTTGTGCTTGCGCCGCAAAACCGAAAGCCGAAACGGCCCCGGATTGATGCCGCCCTCCAACCGGACCCGCACCCGCCCCCCGTCGCGGCGCGGCGAAATCTCGTGACTCGGCGAATACGTGGTGGCAATCCCGCCCTCCACCTTCCACGAAACGTCGATCGTCCATCGCACCCGGTAGTCGAGCGACTCGGAACGCGGCAACACGTAGTCGATCCTCCCGGCCTCTGTCGGAAGGAACTCTTCGTAAACCAGCCGAAGAGTGGCCGACGAACCGGCCGGTACCGGAAACACGCTCGACTTCACCGCTCCCAAGCCGGCAAATTCAAGGATCGCGGGGTCCTTCGAACGACGCACGATCTCGTCGTAGATACGGCGCGCCTCGTCGCGGGGCAGGATCTCGGCCTTGAAGCTCCCCTCGCTCCCCTCGATCCCGAACGACTTCAACACCGCCCCCTCGGGAACAGGCAGCATCACCTGCCCCTCCTGCGGCCGCCCCGCCGGGTTGTGCATCGCGATCGTCAGCGTCGTGCGCGCCACCTGGTCGTTGATCCTCACTTTCGCGTCAATCGACCGCACCTCCACCGGCGCCGCCGGCACGGGAACCGGACGGGGAAGCGGCGGCGGCGGAATCGGCGGCGGAAGAATCGGCCGCACGTACGGCAGAACCCAATGATGATGATGGTGATGCACCACTGCCTGCCCACGCGCCCCGGGGTTCCCGAGCCCCACTCCGGCCACCACCAACGCCGCCATCCATCCAGCCTGAGATATTCTTGCGCTCTTCATTGTTCAGCTCTTTCTGCGCCCAGCCTAGCGTCAGCTCCGCCCGCCGACTGTAAAACGCGCGTAAATCGCGTCCTTCCGGAGTGCGCCGGCACAGCGAGCCTCAGCGAGCGGCGACGGCGCTTTGGGGGGCGGGGGGCGCGGGTGACCATTCGAAAGCGGTGTCGCCCGACTTCGCCCCCTTCGACGCAGCTCAGGGCCTGAGCCTGTCGAACGGCTGCGGGCCGCGACGGGCAAGCGGCTGCGCTTGCCACCGCACTCCGGATCACTCTACCGCGGGAACGCTTCCCAACGTCCGCCGTCGACGTTCAGGATCTGGCCGGTGGTCGCGGGAAGGCGTTCGCTGGCGAGCAGGCAGGCCGCCTCCGCCTGGTCCTCGGCCGAGACCGGCCTGTGCATCAGGGTGCTCTCGGCGTAGTAGGCGGCCAGCTTCGCCCGCAAATCGTCGGTCCCCTCCTTGGCGTCCACCGCGATTCCGCGGCTTTCCAGGGCGGCGACGATCTGCTCGCGTTGCAGCATGGTGCTCCCCATGACGACCCACGCCGGGGCCAACCCGTTGACACGGACCAGCGGGGCGAGATCGACCGCGAGGGCTCTCACGAGGTAATTCGCCGCCGCCTTCGAGGTGTTGTAAGCCACTCCGCCTTCTTCCGATTCCGCCGCGCCCACCGAGGTGGTCAACACCAGCGAGCCCGGCATGCCCTGCGCATTCCAGAGCCTTTTCGCCTCGTCCGCCACGATGAAGAGCCCCGTGACGTTGACGTCGAACGTCTGGGCCCACTTGTCGTCATCGATCCGCCCGTCCCGCCGGGGCGGAATGAAGATGCCGGCCGTCACGATGACCGAGTCCAGCCCGCCGTAGGCCATGATGACGTCCTCGAACATCGTTTCCACGCTGCTGCGGTCCGTGATGTCCACGTGCACCGGCAGCACCGGCCCGCAGCGGGACAGCCCCGTTCCCGCCATCCCGAGCCCGGCTCCGCGGATCTCCGTCAACTCGGCCGCCGTGGCGTCGGCGCCGCTCTTGTCCTTGTCGGCGCACACCACGTGCGCTCCCTCGCGGATCAACCGGCGCGCCACCGCCCTGCCGATTCCGCTCGCCGCCCCCGCGACCACCACCACGCGGCTCTTGAAGTCCTTCGGGGCAGACTCCCCGGCCGTCAATTCCACTTCCGGCTCGGGATGCGCGATGTCGAAGGCTTCCTCCGCGGACAGCGGCACGTATTCGCTGATCGCCTCCGCTCCCCGCATCACCTCCACCGCATGGTTGAAATACTCCGCGGTCAGGCGGCTCTCCGTCTTGTCCCGGCCGAACGCGATCATTCCCACGCCGGGGACGAGGATCACGGCGGGGTGCGGATCGCCCGCCGGCCCGCGCTCCGAGCGCCCGCTCGCGTCACGGCGGGTCAGGTAATCGCGGCGGTATTTATCGATCCCCTTCGCAATCAACTCCTTGAGATCGTCGACGTTTTGTCTCTGCGGGTTCCATCCGGCGTGAAGCGGCTTGTGTTTCGTTTGAAGAAGATGATCCGGGCCGGCGGCCCCCAGTGCCGCAAGGCGGGCCGCGTGATGGCTGTTCACGAACTGCTGGATGTCCTCCTCGGTCTCCTTGGTGGCAACAAAGACCTTGTTCCGGCTGACCTGCCCCCGGAGCCAGGGCATCACCTCCATCAAGACCGCCCGACGCTCCGCTTCGTCGAGCGGAAAACACTTCTGCCCGCCGAACACCTTCTCGCCCCGGTCCCGGCCCTCGATATACCGGGAGGCCTTCTCGACCAGTTCAAGCGTCAGTTCGTAGCATTCGAGGTCGTCCTCGCCCCAGTTGAGAAGTCCGTGATGGCCGATCAGGAGGCCTTGGTATTCGGGGTGCTCCCGGCAGACCTCCCGGATCTCGACCGCCCGTTCGAGGTCCGGAGCCTTCCACGGGAGCCAACCCACCCGGTCCCCGTAGATCTCGCGACAGATCTTCTCCCCGTCCCGGCACGAAGCAATCGCGAGACACGCGGGAGACTGAACCAGATGGACGTGTGTGTGCGGCACGAACGCATGCAGCAGCGTGTCCCGCGGCGCCTCCCGACGCCGGGGGTCATACGCGCAGCGCTTGAAGAGCATCCCGCGCCGCACCCCGGGCCCCGATCCGCCGTTCCCTGCTTCGCTCCCCGCCACCCTTCCCAATCCCGTGAGACGCTCCTGGTAAAGGGCCGCGAGGCTTGCCTCCGTCGCCGTGCGCAAATCTTCGCCATGCCCCTTGATCCACAACACCTCCACCTTCTCCCCGGTGAGAGGGTCGCTCTCGAAGAGCTTGGATGACGCCTCGCCGGCCCGCGTCAGCGCCACCCGCTGATCCTCCCCAAGGAGGTTGGACCGGTAAACGAGACGCTCCAGCGGATCGAGAGTATCCGCGTATTCCGCGTTCCAGAGGAAGTCGACGTGCTTGAATTCTTCGGACTTTGCCATGGCGTTCGGGGGTCTCGGAGAGTGCTCGGTTGGCCGAACCGGATGTGAAAGACAATTCCCGGCCCGCGCAAGGATAATCCCGCGGCCCGCGCCGCCCCGGAGCGGCCGGAAATCGGTTTGCCAACCCCGGGATTTGCCGCTTCAGTCGCCGGCATCCTCCCTGCCCCGGGGAGATCCAACCGCCGCCAACGACTTCCCATGAAACTCGACACCCTCTGCCTGCACGGCGGACAAGCGCCCGACCCTGCCACCAACGCCCGCGCCGTCCCCGTCTACCGCACCGCCGCCTACGTCTTCGAGGACACCGAACACGCCGCGAACCTCTTCGCGCTCAAGGAACTCGGCAACATCTACAGCCGCATCATGAACCCCACCCAGGCCGTGCTCGAAGCCCGCGTCGCCCTGCTCGAAGGGGCCCCCGACCTGGCCGGTCTCGCCCTCAGTTCCGGAACCTCCGCCGTCTTCTATTCGATCATCAACCTCGCCGAAGCCGGCGACAACATCGTCTCCGCCCGCAACCTCTACGGGGGATCCTACACCCAGTTCAACGACATCCTCCCGAGCCTCGGCATCGAGGTGCGCTTCGTTGATTCCCAGAACCCCGGGAACTTCGCCCGCGCCGCCGACGACAAAACCCGCGCCTTCTTCACCGAAACCGTCTCCAACCCGTCCCTCGAAGTGGCCGACCTCGAAGCCATCGCCGCCCTCGCCCACGACCGCGGCCTCCCGCTGATCGTCGACTCGACCTTCTCGACGCCTTACCTGACCCGCCCGATCGACCACGGGGCCGACCTCGTCGTGCACTCGCTGACCAAGTGGTTCGGCGGCCACGGCGCCGGCATCGGCGGCATCGTCGTCGACTCAGGGAAGTTCCCGTGGAGCGCCGGCAAACATCCCCTCTACGACCGGCCCGACACCTCCTACGACGGCCTGCGCTGGGGTCATGACCTCCCCGATCCGCTGGCCTCCCTCGCCTACATCCTGCGCATGCGAACCGTCCCCCTCCGCAACCTCGGGGCCTGCATCTCCCCCGACAACGCCTGGATCTTCCTCCAGGGCATCGAGACCCTCCCGCTCCGCATGGAACGCCATTGCCGGAACGCCCTCGCCGTGGCGCGGCACCTCCAGTCACACAAGGACGTCGAATGGGTCCGCTTCCCCGGCCTCCCCGACAACCCCGAATACGAGAAAAATCGCAAATACCTCGACGGCAAGGGCGGCGCCATGGTCGTCTTCGGCATCAAGGGCGGCGCCCATGCCGGAAAAACCTTCATCGAGTCCCTCGAACTCCACTCCCACCTCGCCAACGTCGGCGACGCCAAGTCGCTCGCCATCCACCCCGCCACCACCACCCACTCCCAACTCGACCCCGGCCAGCAGGCCGAGGCCGGCATCACCCCCGAACTCGTCCGCCTCGCCGTCGGAATCGAACACATCGACGACATCCTCGCCGACCTCGACCAGGCCCTCGCCACAGCCGTCCGCCAAGGATAGCGGCCCGGGACCCACAAGACGGTCCCACACGAGGACACGAAGGGACAAGGGAGGGAGGGGTCCACACGAGGACGCTCCGCCCGGGCGGTGTCGTCCGGCTTCGCCCTGCGGGCTGCGACGGGCAAGCTGCTGCGCCTGCCGCCGCGCTCCGGATCACACTGCCTGGAGGACGGTGCAGATCCACGAGGAGAGGGCTGCGATGGCGGTGAGGAGGAGGACCAGGAGGAAAGTACTACGCGTTTGGTAGCGGCGTTCGTTGCGGATCTCGCCCCGGGTGAGCCGGGCGCGCAGTTTGCGTTCCCGGCGGCGGTCGTCGAGGTCGTCGGGGGCGGGCATGGTGGTCATTTCGTCCTCGATTTCGCGGCGGATGCGCTGGGGCGCCTCCTCGATGAACCGTTCGAGTTCGGAGATTCGGGCGAGGAGCTGGGCTTCCCGGTCGGAGATGCTCGCGCCGCCGGTCCGGCCTCGCGGGCGTTTCGGCTTGTGGTGGAAGAATCCCATTATCTCAGGAGGTAGAGGATCAGGGCGAGGGCGCCGAGGAGGACGACGGGGAGATTGAAGGCGAGTCCGTTGCGGAACATGCTTCGGAATTCTCCGGAAGGCTTGTGTTTGGGGCGGGAGGCGCCGGGGCCTCCGAAGAGTCCCCGGGTTCGTCCGCCGGCGAAGTGGGCCACGGCGGTCTCGAACTCCTCCTCGGCCTGGTCGAGCATGTGGTTGGAGCGGTTGAGTTCCTGGCCGAGCGTCTCGCGGGCCCATGATTCGGGTTCGATTTTTTCGAGGCGTTCCAAGTGGGCCGCGAACGCCTGCCGGGTCTGGTCAAGGTCGTCGAGTTCCTGGCGCAGCTCGAAGACCTCGCGGTCGATGGCGGTCAGGGACCCCGACAGCTTCTCGCACATCTCGATCTGGCCGCTGACGAACTCCTCTTTTCGTCGGGCGAGGTCCTCGAAATAGTGCTTTTGTTGTTCGAGCTGGGCGCGTTGTTGCTGGAGCTGTTCCAGCTGTTTCTGCGCTTCCCGCAGCTTCCCTTCGAAATCCTCCCCCGCCTGGGTGTAAGGATCGGAGACCATCTCGAGCTGGGTCTCCTGCAAGTTGAGATGATGGGTGCGCTTAGTCTCGGCAGGCATGGCAGTCACAGACGTTCATGATAGGGTGCACAGTCGAGATTAGAACATGCGGCCCCCATTTCCCAGAAAATATTTTAGGAAAATTAAATAAATTCTTGCCGGGCGGGGCCGATTTTGAGGACTTCGCCGGGAGGGGGGACGGGTGTCGGGGTGTCGGGGAGGCGGGGAGGATCGTGGGCGGGGTTGCGGGTGGTTTTTGTCGTAGAGTTTTGCGGATCTTGAGGCAGTCTCGGCGGAGGTGGAAGTTCTTGGATCGATCGGGTGGCTGGCGCTGGGCGTGGTGTTGTTGTATTGGGGGGCGGAGTGGCTGGTGGCGGGGAGCCGTGAGATTGCGCTGCGGATGGGGATATCTCCGCTGGTGGTGGGATTGACGGTGGTGGCGTTCGGGACGAGTGCTCCCGAGTTGGTGGTGAGCGTGCAGGCCAACCTGCAGGATCCGCCGCTGGGGGAATTGGCGGTTGGCAACATCGTGGGCTCGAACATCTGCAACATCGCCCTGATTCTCGCGGTGGCGGCGCTGGTGCGGCCGCTGCGGGTGCACTTGCAGGTGGTTCGGCGCGAGATGCCGATTCTGCTGGCGGTGTCTTTGGTGGCGGCGGGGATGCTGTGGGACCGCACGATTGATCGCTGGGAGGGCGTGGTGCTCTTTGCGGGGATCCTCGGGTATGTCTGGCTGAGCATTCGCCTTGCGCGGAAGGAACCGGAGCGATCGAAGTTCGAAGGATTTGAAGGGGCGGAGGTGGAGACGGCGCGGCATGCGGGGGCGGGACGGATCCTGCGCGATTTCGGGCTGATCGTGGTCGGGTTGGGGGCTCTCATTTACGGGGCGGACCGGCTCGTGGCGGGCGGGAGCGCGATTGCGCGGGCTTACGGCGTTTCGGAGGCGGTGATTGGTCTTTCGCTGCTGGCGCTGGGGACCTCGCTGCCCGAGCTGGCCACATCGGTGGTGGCGGCGGCGCGGCATCAGAGCGACCTGATCATCGGGAACGCGCTGGGTTCATGTCTTTTCAATCTTCTTTGCGTGCTGGGTCTGGCGGCATTGATTCTTCCGCTTCGGGCACCGGGGCTGGAGTGGGTTGATCTGTGGGTGATGCTGGGGTTGACGCTGGTGGTCCTGCCGCTTTTGTGGCTTGGGATGCGGTTGAGCCGGCTGGACGGCGTGTTGCTGCTTGCGGCGTATGCGGCGTATATCGCGTACCTCGCGCTGCGGAACGGAGGGGCGGGGGCCGGTTGACGGCTGTTTTGGCGGGCGGCTGGAGACGCGGGGCGGGCCGCCTCGGGCGGATGAGGGGCTGACGCCGCCGGGGACGGGAGGAATATCCAGATCCGAGGTTTCCGGACTCAGGAATTCTGGAACGGTTCTCAGGCTGCGACGCCCGGTTTTTCGGCCATGGCGCCGGCGTCCTCTTTGACGCGTTGGATTGACGCCAGCATCTTGCGGGTGGTTTCGATGAACCACAAGGCGTCCGCCTCGCTGAAATCGTCCGAGGCATGGACGGCGCGGTTTCTTGCGACCCGCAGTTCATGGAACACTCCCACGAGGTTTTCGGGGATGACGCCGGCCCGGGCTGCTACGGGGATGAGCTGGTTCGGGCGGGAGGAGGAAACATGGATGTCCCCGTCGAGGAGGGCGCGGCGCAAGGCGCTCTCGACGGAGCGGAAGGCCTCGAGCGCCACGAGGTCGTGATGTCCGGCTTCCTGGAGTTCCTCCGCCCGTTGCAGGTGCTCTTTGGCGCGGAAGCTCATCTGGTCGAGGCTGGCGAAGCGGTCCCGCAGGTTCATGCGGCGCGAAACGACATGCGCGATCAGGATCGCGCCGGCTCCGATCAGGATCGAGATGGCAATTTTGGAGATCTCCCCCGCCACCGGTGAATCCGAGACCCACACCACCCCCTCGGCCGCCTTTGCCGCCACCAGCACGAAGAAGAAGGTCGGAGGGAAGAGCATCGCCATGGCGTAAAAGTGATTCCCCATCCGGTGCGCAAAACCGAGCGGATTGTCGGCAATGAAATCCATCGCGAAAAAGTAGACCGCCGATCCCAGCAAAACGAGAAGCAGGTAGTAAATGACCCGGAATTCGAGGACCACCCCGAAGAATCCGAACCCCGCCTCCCCGTAGTCCTGGACGAGGGGGTGAATCGCAAACAGGACCCCTACCACCGCCAGGGCCGAAAGGACCTTCGCCTTCGCGAATTCGTTCACGAGCCGAGGGTAATGGATCGACGCCCTGAATTCAAACTTTTGCTGAAAGTTTGGCTCAGGGAAGGAGGCGGGCGAGGTCGCGGCTTTCGGGGTAGAGGAACTCCTTGCCTTCGTAGTTGCGGAGGAGGGTGCTCCGGTGGCCGTGGTGAATGACGTAACCGGGGTTGAGGGGGATTTTCCCGCCTCCGCCGGGAGCGTCGATGACGAGTTGCGGGACGGCGTATCCGGTGGTGTGGCCGCGGAGACCCTCGATGATGCGGAGGCCGGTTTCGATGGGTGTCCGGAGGTGGGCGGACCCCCGGATGAGGTCGCATTGGTAGAGGTAGTAGGGCCGGACGCGGCACATGAGGAGCTTGTGGACGAGGGCGCGCTGCACTTCGAGGTTGTCGTTGACGCCCCGGAGCAGGACGGACTGGTTGCCGAGCGGAATGCCCGCATCGGCCAGTCGTCCAAGGGCCTCCCTGACCTCGCTGGTCAACTCGCGGGGATGATTCGAGTGGATCGACAGGAAGAGGGGATGGTACCTGCGGAGCGTCGCGCACAGGTCCGGCGTGATGCGCTGCGGGAGAAAGATCGGAATGCGGGTCCCGATCCGAAGGAACTGGATGTGTGGGATGGCGCGGAGCCGGGAGAGGATCTTGTCGAGCCGGTTGTCCGAGAGGAGGAGGGGGTCGCCGCCGGAAAGCAGGACATCGCGGACTTGCGGGGCGTTGGCGAGGTATTCGAAGGCCGCCTCCCATTGGGTCTCGAGGTGTTGTTCGCCGACACCCGAGACCACGCGGGAGCGCGTGCAGTAGCGGCAGTAGGAGGCGCAACGGTCGGTCACAAGGAAGAGCACCCGGTCGGGGTAGCGATGGACGAGGCCCGGAACCGGCGTGTGGCTGTCCTCGCCGCAGGGGTCGTCCCTCTCCGCCGGATCGTCAAGGGTCTCGTCGAGGCGCGGGATGACCTGGCGGCGGATCGGGCATCCCGGGTCTCCCGGATCGATGAGGCTGAAATAGTGGGGCGTCACGGCGGAAGCCAGTTTCGTGCCGGTGAGCAGGACGCCGGCGCGCTCTTCCGCGCTGAGATCGAGCCGCGACTCGATCTCTCCCAAGGTCTGAACGCGGTTCTTCAACTGCCAGCGGGCGTCGTCCCAGTCCGCCGGTGAAACGGGCTGCCCGCTCCATGAAGCGGGCCGGGCGGGCTGAAACGCGATCGCCGCGTCGTAATCAAGCAAATCCATCGCAAAGGTGCGCAGAATCTAGGGGAGAGCCGGGGGATGTCAAAAAGGGGTTTGACAAAATCAAGGAATTCCTGATAATTAAGATGTCTTAACTGCTTGACCCTTAATTTTATCGTCATGTTCTGCCAAGCCCTGCGAGATATAGCCCGCCCGACCTACACCGAAATTCTGGAGGTCCTGAAGCGGTCCGACGGGATGGCCGTCTCCGAGATGGCCCGGGAACTCAACATGAGTTACATGGGAGTGAAACAGCACTGTGTCAACCTTGAGAAGAAGGGGTATTTGACGACCTGGCGGGTTCCGCGGACCCAGGTGGGCCGCCCGGAGAAGCTGTATCGGCTGACGTCGAAGTGTGACGAGCTGTTTCCGCAATGCGGGCCGGGGTTGACGCTGGATCTTCTGGAGGGGTTGCGGAGTCTGTATGGGGAGGCGGCGCCGGAGAAGATGCTGTTTCACCATTTCGAGGGAGTCCGGGAGCGGTGGGCCGCGAAGCTGCGTCCCTTGAAGTCGCTGGCGGACAAGGCGGCGCGGCTGGCGGAGCTGCGGGATGCGGGGGGGTGTTTCAGCCGCTGCGTGTATGACGCGCAGAACGGGCTTCGGATCGAGGAGTATCACCATCCGATGGCGTCGGTATTTGCGGAGTATCCGACCGCGATCCGGATGGAGGTTCAGATGATGGAGCAACTTCTCGGTTCGCGGGTGACGCGACGGCTGGAGGCGCCCGGCAAGGGTCGTCGGCAGGTGATTTTCGAAATTGCGTCGCTGCATGGCGGGGTGAACGGCCGCCACAATGGGAACGGAGCCCGCAACGGCGTCCGGCACGGCGCCGTGCCGGAAGCTTCGACGATTCTCGAGGTGTAGGGAGGTCTTGGCTCCGGGCATGGATCAGGTCCCGCAACCCGCCTCATGCGAAGCGTGACGCCTGGCTCTGCAGCGGTTGATCCGTGAGGACTGCGGGCTTCAGGGGCCTTGGTCGAGCGAGGGGGGGTATTCGCCGGCGTCGACGAGGCCTTGGATCGCCTTGACGGCGCGGGGTTTGTCGCCGGGATAGGTCACGCCGAACCATGCTCCCTCGGTGGTGAGAATCTCGCAACTGGCCTCCCGGTCAGCGATGAGGGCGTCCATCACGGTGGGGATGTAACACTCCGCTTTGGGCTGGTCGCCATGAGCGCGCAGGAAGTCGCGGAAACGCGTTTCGAGTTGCTGGAAGAAGAGGGGGGTGAACCCCCAGAAGTTCATCGAGACGAGGGTCCGGGAGTCCAGTTCGCGCGATTCGCCGGCGACCGACTGGCCGACGATCGTGCCGTCATCGGCGGGCGCGATCTCGACGACTTCCTCGATGTTGCGCAGGAGGCCGCCTTCGGAGCTTGCGATTCCGCGGTTGACGCCGCCGTGGTCGGAGAGGGTGTTGGCGAGGCGGTATCCGACGAGGCAGTATCGGGATCCTGCTCCGTGGTGGCGCAGGAATTCGACGGCGCGGAGGTAAGCTTCGCGGCCGTAGAAGTCGTCGGCGTTGATGACGGCGAAGGGTTCGTGGATCACGTCCCTTGCGGCTCGCACGGCGTGGGTGGTCCCCCATGGTTTGGTTCGCCCGGGAGGGACGGTGAATCCCTCGGGGAGGTCGTCCAATCTCTGGTAGGCGTATGCCACCTCGATGTGGCGGTCGAAGCGCTTTCCGACCGACTGGCGGAAGCTTTCCGCGAAGTCCTCACGGATGACGAAGACGACGCGGCCGAAGCCGGCGCGCATGGCGTCGTAGACCGAATAGTCGAGGATGGTTTCGCCGTGGGGGCCCATCGGGTCCAGTTGCTTGAGGCCGCCGTAGCGGCTGCCCATTCCGGCGGCGAGGACGAGAAGGGTGGGGAAATTCATGTCGAGCGAGGGAACGCCCGGTTTATGAGGGCGCAATCCGCTTGTGGCAACGGCTAACTCGGCCGGTCGAAAATCTTTGCGATCGCGGCGGAGGTCGCCTTAGACTGCCGCCGTGGCGCAGGTTGAAACGGAATCCCCGTCCATGGCGCCCGCTGGGGAGTCCCGGGAGGAGCGTGTTCGTCGCGCCTTCCGGGCGATGTTGACGGCGCGGGCCCTCGAAACGAAGTTGGCGAGCCTTTACAAGGCGGGGAAGATTGTGGGCGGGGTGTACATTGGGCCGGGGCAGGAGGCCGTGAGCGCCTCGCTTGGGACGTGCCTGCGGAAGGGGCGGGATCTTTTCGCCCCCCTGATTCGCGACCAGGCGGGCCGGACGGCCTTCGGCGAGGAGATGCTGGACGCCACCCGGACCTACCTCGGCTCGGTGAAGGGGCCGACGCGGGGGCGGGACGGCAACGTGCACCGGGGCCGTCCCACCGAGGGGTTGTATACGATGATCAGCCATCTGGGGGCGATGGTTTCGGTGGTCGCCGGGGGATTCAAGGAGCGGAAGCTGAAAGGCACGCTCGAGGGGACGGTCGGCGCGACCAGCGTTGGAGATGGCGCCACGTCCACGGGGGCGTT
>Ga0180431_10003979_pt1 | contig 18640 bp, 12 predicted proteins | sample SS_ome_11_FD_132459 | JGI IMG/M metagenome (GOLD analysis project Ga0180431, IMG submission 132459) | Hypersaline lake sediment archaeal communities from the Salton Sea, California, USA - SS_1_MS_1 metaG | ecosystem: Environmental > Aquatic > Non-marine Saline and Alkaline > Hypersaline >... | reverse complement strand
GTCGACGAGTCAGAGCCAGAGATTCGCCGCATCCGGCGGAACTATTCCGCGCTCGTCACCATGTGCGACCGTAACCTAGGGCGCGTCCTCGATGCCATGGACCGCTACGATCTGTGGCAAGACACCATGCTCATCGTCAATACGGATCATGGCTTTTTGCTGGGCGAGCATGACTGGTGGGCCAAGTGCGTGATGCCGTTCTACAATGAGGTCGCCCACACACCGTTGTTCATCTGGGACCCGCGCTCTGGCCGCCAGGGAGAGCGATCCGCAGTGCTCGTCCAGACCATCGATCTGGCGCCAACGCTCCTGGACTACTTTGGCGTGCCCCTTCCCGAGCTCACGCAGGGCATCCCGCTAGGACCGACCTTGGCAGAGGATGCGCCCGCGCATGACGCCATCCTCTTTGGCCTTTTCGGCGCCCAGGTGAATGTGACGGATGGCGACTGGGTCTACATGCGGGGGCCGGCCAGCGATACCAATGCGCCCCTGTTTGAGTACACGCTCATGCCCACGCATATGCGCTCGCTCTTTTCCGTCGAGGAGCTCCGAGATGCGACGCTCGCGGCGCCGCTGCCGTGGACCAAGGGCGTGCCCGTGCTCAAGATCCCAGCACGCCAGCCCAAGGGCGGCGCCATCCAAGGGGCCAGGTTCGAGACCTATCTGTTCGATCTGAGGAACGATCCGCAGCAACTCTCGCGCGTTCAGGACCAAGACGTCGAGGAACGCATGCGCAAGCTTCTGCTCAGACTCTTGCAGGAGAGCATGGCGCCTGCTGAGCAGTACCAGAGGTTGGGATTGCCACTCCCGTAGGAGCCTGGCGAGGCCAAAGAGCGGCAGAAGGTTCGCGTCTCATGGCTCCCGCGCAAAACCGGCAAGCAGCGCATTGACGCCATCGGCCTGCTCAATGTGCAGCCACTGGCCCGCCTCCACGCTCACCAAGCGCTCGTCCGCTAGCTCGTCAAGCCACGCAGGCAGTAGCGTTTCGTCAGTGGCCGTCGATCGAATGGCTAGAACAGGGACATCCGGGCGCCCGACCGACCCATAGAGCGCCTCTGCTGGCAGACTCCCGATCCGCTGCCAGGCATCCAGCGTCCCCACTACCCGAGCCAGGGGACGGGTGTCACGCACGTAGCCTGGGGGCATCAAGACAGAATCGAGGAACCCCTGCCGTTGCTGATGGGCCCATATCGGTCCGCCTGCATAGGCACCCCACACCAACGCGGACCCCACCACCGGCCACTGCAACATCCGACCGGGCACGGGTCTCTGGTCAGCCATGCCTTCCGGGTAGAGCAACGCGACACGAGCAACCAGCTGCGGTTGGTCCTCTGCAGCACGCAACGCCACCCCACCACCCCAGCCATGGCCCACCAGCATCGCGTCCGCCACTCCCAACTGGTGGATGATGCGAGCCAGGAGATCCGCTTGAGCCTCCAGAGAGAACGCCGCATCATCGCCCGTTCTCGTCGAGCGACCAAAGCCGCGCAGATCCACCGTCAACACCCGCATTCCGACGCGTGACAGCCCGCGTGCGGTGGCATCCCACGTCGCCGATCCCTCGACCTGGAGCCCATGGACCAGCACCACCGGCTCGCCTTCTTCCACTCCCCAGAACCGGTAGTAGAAAGCCTCGCCGTCCAGCCAGACCCACTCGCCTTCTGGCTGACCGACGTCCACTCCGGCGATCTCCCACGAGCTAGCGACCGCGCTCCCATATCCGAGCGCCAACACGCCGCTCGCCACGACGATGAGGACGAACGCCAGGACCAGATTGACAAAGAACCGCACAACCGACATGGGACCTCCCGCCTGACCGATCGTCTCCTAGTCGCACGATCGCGTACGGCCGGCCTCATAGATCGGGCCATACACGTCACGGTCGCGGATGACACAGCCCGTTCGCCCGCTATCGCGCATGATCTGCGTGCACCGGCTACATGCAATACAGACGCGACGTCGGTCCAGAGCGCCCCGCTCGAGCACGTCTCTGGCCCAGTTCGGGTAGGCAAAGGCGCCGCGTCCCATGCCAACCATGTCGGCCCAACCACGCTCTAGGACCCCCGCCATCGCATTGGCCGCGTACTGGCGCAGCCACGAATACCCCGTGCCGACCACGACCAGATCGGGGAACCTTTCCTTCACTCTGCGAGCTAGCCCCACCAAGCGGCCCACGCCCACTAGCGGGTGTTCGTCCGGCACATAGCCACCTTCTACGTTGTCATCGAACGGGCGATTGATGTGCGGCGTGTAGTAGGGATTACCAGCCGTCACGTTCAAGAGAGCGACGCCGGCATCGCGCAGGGCACCCACGAGCCACAGAGGCTCCGACAGATCGGGCACCTGCGCATCGTCGCGATCGACGCCCCATCCCCAAGGATAGGGGTGCCCGTCGTACACATTAAGACGCACGGCGATGTCCAGGGAAGGCACCTCTCGATGAATGGCACGCACGATGTCCAGCAACAACCTCGTTCGGTTCTCCAGCACCCCGCCGTAGTGCCCCTCGCGCGTGTGGGCCGCCAGCAGCTCGGAGATCAGATAGCGATGGCACGCCTTGACATCCACCGCATCAAAGCCACTTTGCTGCGCCAGCCGCGCCGCCCCCACATAGGCATCGATGAGGCTATCGAGATACGCGTCAGACACGACCGGCGCTTTGGGCGACGCGCCCACAGGCCCGTCCAACAGTGGATCATGCTGCACCAGCAGCGGCGCAGGCCGTCCATTTGGTCGGCTGTACCGACCCGAGTGCGTGAGCTGCAAGACCGTGTAGGGCCGCCAGTCCTCCCCCATCGATTCGCGAGCCGTGGCCAGCGATGAGCGCAACATATCCCGAATGGCGGGCTCGGTGGTGGGTGCCATCAGCAACTGCCTCAGATTCGCCCGCCCCTCGGGCACCACGGCCGTTGCCTCAAACCATAGCAGACCGCATCCGCCCGCCGCAAAGCGACGATAGCGGCGTCGCGTCAGGTCATCGGGCTTGCCATCGACCGTGCCGTCGCAGCCTTCCATGGGATGGACGGCCATTGAGTTGGGCGCCTCGCCCCGCCCGATGCGCACGCTGCGAGCCAGCGGGGCCAGATGCGACGCCAAAGGTAACGAGACCCCTAGTCCCGCACAGGCCTCATCGAGCTCTTCTAGATTGCGAAAGCGGAAGCGTTGATGCGCCACGTTCTCCTCCCAATGGGCTCGACGTTAGCACGCGAGGCCGCTTCTGTCAATGAGGCATTGGATCAGCAACCGATTTGACAGGGTCCACCACACGTGACATGCTGCGACAGTTGACACGTTCAGTGGAGGCTCTCATGTCGTCTGCAACGCCGCTTGGCCCCATCGCGCCCCATGCGGGCGTGGTCATCCCAACCTACTTTTCCAAGAAACCCCCCGATGACACCGTCCGCGAGCTGATCTGGCTGACCGTACGCGATTGCCCGCACTATGTATCGCCGGATGATACTTGGCTAGTGGTGGACGGCGACGACAGAACGGCAACCCTGGCTGCAGAGACCAACGAGCGTTTTGCCGAGCACTATGGCCGCCCCTACCGTCTCCTTGTGCTTCCTGCCAATGGAGGCAAGCTCTGGGCCCTGCGAGAGGGCTTGAGACGCCTCCTGTCAGAGAGAGACGACCTCCGCCATGCCATCATCCGGGACGGCGACGGCGACCACCTACCCGCCCACATCCCGGCGCTCGTTGCGGCGGCCGAGGCCCTCGAGCGCTTCTACGGGCACACGCGTTTGATCGTCATCGGGGCACGAGGTAGCCGACACCATCCCATGGGATGGGTGAGAGGCGAACTAGAGACGCTGCTCGACCACGTCACGCTCGATGCTGTCATCTGGGCGCTGGCCAGACAGGGTCGCACGCCCGATCTCCAGCACTGTCGGGAGGCAAATCCTCCAGACCTCAGCAGCGGGTACAAGCTGTATGGACGAAAAGAAGCTGAATGCTTAGTCGCCGCCGACCCCGTCTTCTCGACGCTGAGCGACAGCGACTACTGGCACTATGGTCCCGAAACGTGCACCATCGTCGAGGCGTTCCTGCGCGATACGATCGTGGCCCAGCTCCCCCGCTTGACGTGGGAGCAGCAGCCGACCACGGCCTTTGGCGAGTTCCAACATACGGAGCTCTACGGCGAGTTGCTTCTCTGGGTCTATGCCCGGCTTGAGATTCCGGTGGGCGTAGCGGCGCGCATGTACGATCGCCGCACCTCGCCGCTTCACCTGCGTACGACGCCCGAGGGGCGAAAGGCGCTCGACGCATTGCGCTTGCGTGTGATGGAGCAGCTCGAGTTGCACCTTGGAGATGGCGGAGCCGCGCCGCCGGGCAACGACGTCCTCTCGTTCCTGTGAGCCGGCATCTCTGACCCAACGCGCCCCAGGAGTCACGGACCTATGGCCGCAGGCCAACCGGCCTCGCTCCAACCCAGGCCCGGAGCCCGAGAGCGCCTATTGGCGCTGACGCTCATCGTGATTCTGCTCATCGGCGCGCTCCTGCGCTTCGTGGAGATCGGCGACTTGCCTCTCGGCATCTATCGAGATGAGGCATACAACGGGCTCGATGCCCTGGCTGTCCTGGAAGGGCACACCCCCCTGTTCTTTGAGGCAAACAACGGCCGCGAACCGCTGTTCGTCTACCTCCTGACGCTGCCCCTCGCGCTCTTGGGCGCGAGTCCGTTCGCGCTTCGGCTAGTGCCCGCCGTCGTCGGCACGCTGACCATTCCCGCCGTCTACTGGCTAGCCCGAGAGCTCTCGTCACCGCTAGAAGGCCTTATCGCAGCCTTTCTTGCCGCGACCACAGTCTGGAGCGTGAACCTGAGCCGCGTGGCGGTTCGCGCCGTGATCATGGTGCCCATCTTGGCCATCTCGTTGGCGCTATGGTGTCGCGCGTCGCGATCGCACGCGTGGCGGTTGGCGCTCTTGGCTGGAGCAGCCTACGGCGCGAGCTGGTACACATATCTCGCCGCCCGGTTCGGGGCGTTGGCCTTTGTCATCGCATGGCTCATCGCGTGGCGGCGGGGCCAAGCCTGGTGGAAAGGGTGGTTGGTCTTCTCCGCTGGCGCTATCGTCGTGGCGAGCCCCTTGCTCTGGTACATGCTTGCGCACTGGGATGCGACCGTCGCACGCGCCAGTCAGGTGAGCATCCTTAATCCTGCGATCCATGGCGAGCAGCTATGGCGAACGCTGGCCGGCAACATAGGTCGCACGCTCCTGGCATGGGTCTGGCGCGGCGATTTCATCCCCCGTCACAACATCCCGTTGCGCCCAGTCTTCCAACCATTGCTAGCCGTCGCCTTTGCGCTGGGCATCTATCTGGCGGCGAGACGGGCCCGACGCGTTGCAGGGATGACGCTCGTTCTTGTCTTTCTAGCCGTGATGCTGCTGCCGACCATGCTGGCAGAAGGCGCGCCTCACTTTCTGCGGGGAACCGGCGTGCTTCCGGTCCTATATGTCTTTCCCGCGCTCGGTCTCGCTCAGGGTGTCCGTCTGGCCAAGCCTCGCATCGGCCAGCGCCTCACGGGAATCATCACGATCGTCCTCTTGGTGGTTCACGCCGCCGCGGGCATGCACGCGTACCTTCAGCACCTTCACAGCGAAGCTGTCTACTACAATTTCGAGGCGGGGGCGACCTCGCTGGCCGTTGAGCTCAACGCATTCATGGGAACCGGTTGGCGAGGAGAGGCTCCCACAGCAAGTCCACAAGCTAGCGACGAACCTAGGCGTGCGTATGTCGCTCCTAGGCTATGGGGCAACTGGCCGTCGCTGCGCTTCTTGTGCCACAACACAGAGCTGGGTCTTCTGCCAGCCACAGAGCCGGCGAGCGCCCAGCGCGTGCTCGTTGCGGCGTGGCCATACGAGGACCTTCGGCCGGCCAGAGAGGCGTTGCCAAGGGATCGTCTCATCGGGGTACGCGAGGGTCCCCTGGAGCGTGGCGACCTAGAAGCTGAGCCTCGACTCCTCTACATAGCCTTTGAGGCGGCGCCACCTGAAGACGCTACCGCAAACGTGAACCAGCGATGGCAGCATGGCGTGTCCCTCTTGGGATACGAGGTGAGCCGTTTGCCAAATCAGCAGATCTGTGTCACGCTATTCTGGCGTTGTGACCAGCCGCTCGAGGCGAACTATGTCGCGTTTGTGCACCTGCTTGACGAGGGAGCGCTGATCGGCCAACATGATGGCCCTACCGGCCTAGGCTACTACCCAACGGATGCGTGGCGCCCGGGCGATGTTCTGGCCGACTCCCATATCATCGATGCTGCCGACAGTCTTCCAGAGACAGCTCAGCTTGCCATTGGCCTGTACCAGTATCCGACGATGGAACACTTGCACCCGGTTCTGCCCAGCGGCCTTCGGTCCGATGCCGATCAACTCGTGTTACCGCTCTGGCCATGAGATCATTGCGACACAAAGGAGTATCCGTGATGCGTGTCTCTCGCAATCGTCCCATCGCGACGACCGTGCTGGCGATACTGCTCGCGCTCCTGCTCACCGGCGTGGTGAGTGCGGACTGTCCGGGTACGCCCCTGGTGAACCCCAACTTTGAGGACGGCTTTTCTGCCAGAGATGTCGGTGAGATAGAGGTGGCCAACGGTTGGTATCATTGGTTCCAAGACGGCCCGCACCAAGATCAGGGACTCAACCACCGCCCCGAGTGGGACGCCGAGAATGCGCAGTGGCACGGGACCCAGCGCATCAAGGAGGGCACCTGGGCGCAAAAGTGGGGCAAGGTCTATTCAACACATCGAGCCGGCATCTTCCAACAGGTGAGTGTGCCCGCCGGTAGTCAGGTGACTCTGACGGCCTGGGCGCAAGCCTGGAGCTCGACCGAGGATGACCCGCTCGTCAGCAAGGGCGGGGCCTATGCCCTCATGGTGGGCATCGACCCTACCGGAGGCAACGACTGGCGCTCGAATAACATCGTATGGTCAGACCCGAATCGCACCCTCGATGAGTGGGTCCAGCTCAGGGTCAGCGCGCGCGCTCAAGGCGGAACGGTGACGGTGTACCTACGCGGCGAGGCCGAGTGGCCAGTCAAGCACAACGATGCCTACTTTGATGACATCTGCCTGACCTACGTGGCCCCTACGGCCGTACCGACTAACACACCGCGTCCCACGAACACGCCAGCCCCCACATCGGAGTCAACGGCCACACCTACGCCCGAGGCGACCGCCACCGCCACAGCAGCACCGACCGAGGTGCCTGCCACCCTGCTCATCGCTGCCTATGAGGACGCCAACGGCAATCGCCGACGCGACAATGGCGAGCCGCTCCTTGCAGGCGTGAGCGTAGACATTGCCAACGAGGCCGGCGAGTCGTTGCTGAGCTACACCACCGATGGCGCCAGCGAGCCACACGCGCTTGAGGTCCCCCCAGGACTCTACCAAGTCTCCACGTCCGATACGCCCGGCTACCACTCGACCTCGCCGGAGGCTTGGGCCGTCGAGGTGGAGAGCGGCGAGACGCTAGAGGTGGGCTTTGGGAAGCAACCTGTCCCCACCGCCACGCCCACCGAGACAGCACAGCCGACAGCAGCAGTAACGACCACACCCGTTCCCGCAGCGCCCACTGCAGAGCCCACCCCCTCGCAACCGGAAGAGGCGAGCGGTCGATCACTGATGAGCATTAGCGGCATTCTGCTGGCAGTCTTGGCGTTGCTGTTGCCTGTGGGCTTGCGGTTCTTCCGCACACGCGTGTAGCGGTTTCTACCATCCAAGGTGAGCGCCCCGACGGACGACAGAGCTAGCGAGGTCAGGACTAGGCGCTTGGGCGCTATCCTGGCGTTGCTGCTGGGAATCGGGGCTAGCATCCCCATCTTTGCCGGAGCGGGCATGGTGCTGACGCGCGCGGGCGGCGACTCGCCCTTCTTGTTGGTGCGGGTGCAGCAGCTCACCACCAATCTCCGCGCGGGCGTGCTCCCTGCCCGATGGATGCCTGACGGCGCCCACGGACTCGGGTACCCCTTTTACGATTTCTACGCGTCGCTACCCTACTATGCCGCGGCAATCTTGCATTGGGCTGGCGCAGACCTCGTACTCAGCATCCAGATCACGCAACTGGCAGGCCTTGTCGTCGCTAGCATCGCCACGTACGGCCTCGCGTGTAGCCTATCCGCGTCCCCTGCAGCAGCCCTCGCTGCCTCAGCTCTCTATACCTTTGCCCCCTATCATCTGGCCAACGTCTATGTCCGGGGCGACGCACTGTCCGAGTTCACAGCCATGGCCCTGTACCCGCTGATCCTATGGTGCATCCAGAAGCTGCGCTCGCGGGATAGCTGGCCAAGCATTGCCGCGCTGAGCACGTCCTTTGCGGCTCTCATCCTAACGCATAATGTCTCTGCGTTGCTCTTTGCACCCTTGACGTTGGTCTGGCTCGGTTTCCGGGCGCTGACCGCGTCCCCCTCGGAACGACACGGGCTCCTATGGAGCGGGCTGGCCGGTCTAGCCTTGGGACTGCTGCTATCCCTCTGGTTTTGGGCACCTGCGTTACGCGAGCGCACGCTCGTCCAGCTCGAGGAACAGACGACCGGGTACCTCCACTATGCCGGCCACTTTGTACAGAATGGCTTGGCGCAGTTGCGTCTGGCCCACGACTATGCCCTTTCTACAGAAGCGCATCCCTTCCGGATGGGATCCGTCCAGGCCGGGATTGCGCTCCTCGGACTGATCGCGGTGGCGGCCCGCCTCGTCCGCAGGCAACGCCTACAGGTTTGGCAGATGCCGACGGCCCTAGCGGCATTAGCCTACACCGTGATGATGCTGCCCATCTCACGTCCCCTCTGGGACCATCTGCCGCTCATCGCCATGGCGCAGTTTCCTTGGCGCCTGCTCAGCGTCCAAGCGCTTCTGGTCGCCCTGCTTGGCACAAGCTTGGTACCGGTTCGGCGCACCACTATGGGATGGGTAGCAGCTGCAAGCATCATCGCCTTGGCAGCGTGGAACGGCCTAGGCGCCCTATCAATGGATCGGGTTCTCATCACACCGGAGGATGTCACCCCCCAGCGTGTCATGCTCTACGAGACGTTCTCCGGCAATATCGGGACGACGATCCGACACGAGTACCTCCCACGCTGGATGATTCCACGTCCTCGAACCTCAGCAGTACAGCTCGCAGAGGGATCCAAGCCCGTACCCCTTGCACTCGAGGGCGAGATCGCGGAAGCCAGACCGGTAGAGATCACGCCCAGCAGCGAGGCATGGAGCATTCAGGTCTCGGAGCCCAGCCTGCTGGCGTTCCATACCACGTACTACCCCGGCTGGGAAGCCAACGTGGATGGCACCCCTCAGGGCGTCGAGCCGCTGGAAGGCCTCGGGCTACTGGGCCTCAGGCTGCAGCCCGGTAGCCACGATGTGGAGCTGCGCCTCACGCGTACGCCGGTCCGTCGCTACGCACTAGCGGCCTCGCTGCTAGCCGCCGTCTCCTGGCTAGCCCTGCTCGTGCAGGCGTTACGGGCCAGCCGCCGCGCGCGCAAAGCGGCGCTCACCGGAATCGCCGTAGGGGTCCTCACCTCAGTCGTTGCATGGGGCATCGCCCGCGTACCGACCGGGCGTGGTCCTGCAACCTGCCCTATCGTCGCCGACTTTGCCCGGTGCCCTCTCTTCCATCGCGAGCCTGAAGGCCTATGGTGGGAAGATGCGCACCTTCTTGCCTACAGCATCGAGCCAGACCCATCCTACGCCGGCGGGTCTATCGACATCGCGCTCATCTGGAATGAACCTGTCGCCCTCACGGTCCGAGCACGCCTCATGGGGCTGAGTGGTCACCTGCTGCCGCCCACCCCGGTGTGGGCAGAGGCCAGAGCCCCGTTGGATGCGGCCATCACCAGGCTCACCCTCACGCTACCCGAGCATCTTGCGCCTGGGCACTATGCCGTCTACATCGACGTCCTTGATGCGGGCATCGCGCTACAGCCCACGACGGCCACGGGACATCCCATGGGCAACGTCTCTCTGCTCCCCGTAAGAGTCAAGGCTGGGCGAGGCACAGCTCCCGATCACGAGCCCTTGGGCACCTTCGGCCCACCCGAGACCCCCCCCATCCTCGCGCTGACCAGTGTATCCACCTCAAACGAAGGGGAGGATATGCTCCAAGTGGCGCTAACGTGGGAGGCACTCGCCCAAGCCCCGCGCAATTATTGGCTATCACTGCGGCTCCAGAATACCGACGGGAAGACCCTCACATCTCGGGATATCCCCCCGTTCCTAGGAGGCTATCCCACGACGCTTTGGAGGCCGGGACAGGTGCTCTCTGATCGAGTGCTGCTGCCGATGCCAGAAGACGCGGATGCGTCGGGGACTCGGCTCGAGATCGTGCTCTACGATCGCGCAACGCTCTCGGGGATTGGATCGGTGATCGTTCCAGTGCAACAACCCTAGGGCGCAGTAGCTGGCTCGAGAATACGTGTGCCTTGTCCCTCACGGACCAGCCGTTCGTCCAGAACCTGAAGCGGGGCCAACGTGAAGGCATCGTACATCTCGACGCTGTACCCCACCACGGCCTCGGGGCCGGTGAGCCCGAACTCTGGGCTACGCTCGTCGCGAACCTGCCAGCCTTGCAGCCACTTTAGCGTGGGGATTGCTCCCATGGCCGGGGTCCCGTCCGCCTTGAGCTCGGACGCGCCGCTACGTACGCCCACGGACACGGCATAGTCGCGCACAAGAGGGCGCAGTGCGAGCCACTCGCTGGAAAGGGCCGGCTCGCCTTGCCTACCGTCCGCCACCGTAAGCCCGGCGTACGCCACACTGCCTCCCATGGGGACATAGCGACGGCTTGGGTCCGGCAGACGCAGCCGCAGCTCACCACGTTGGCGTAGGTGCCACGCCCCACCCCAGGGCACGCGGGCCCCATCCGTCGTCTCTAGTGCCAAATCCAGCGCCTCCGGACTACCGGCCAGATCCATAGCCACGGTCGCTGCCTGCCCAGGCACCAGCGCAGGCAGAATGCCAGATGCCACGGGCACGCCATCCAGCAAGAGCATGGCCTGTAGCGCGTCCGATCGGTCCTCGTGCCCGCTTGGCCCCTCCCGCTCGACATGCAGATACACCCGCGTCTGGCCCTGCACGCCCCGATCATAGTCATACCCCATCAGCATGATACCGTCAGCAAAGACGATGTGCTTGGGATGGAGACTCGCCGGTGAGCGATGCGCAGCCGACACCTCAACCTGGCCTAGCACAACGTGATCAGCGCCGGCAGACGTGCACCTTTGCCACGCACCCGTCTCGCCCAAAAAGTAGAACCCGGCGATGAGCTGGTAACTGCCAGGCTGCGCATGCCAGAGCAGCGATAGGTCGTGCGAGTCCACCTGCAGCACACCAGGAGCGATCAGCCCTGCCCGATGGGACACATCGCCCTGCCCAAGAACGCCTCCTGGGCCAACAAGCTGCACGAACCCGGCATAGTCGTGCTCCAAGGTGCGCAGCGCCTCCCAGTAGATCCGCACGCGCACATCGCCACCAGGGCGGGCATTCCCGTCCCTCACTACGGCCGCGACCAGCCGCATCCCCTGGTCAAACGTCAGGTCCATGGCCTCAGCATCTTGAGGAATTGCGCATCCCTCGCCATCGAACACCTGCCAGGCTTCTGCTAGCGGCAGGAACCGATAGCCGCTCGACTCGTAGCCATAGAACCAGTTGGTGACCACAACAGGCCTGGTAGCCAGACCCGCATCGATGCGACGCAACCAAACCTCCTTGTTTGGCGTGCTCCCCTCGGGATAGACATAGGCAACGTCCACGTCCGGACGCAGTCCCTCCACCGTCTGCAGATACCACATGGTTGTGGCATGGTGCCAGTTGCTCAGGACTAGAGCATCCTGAGGCGCAGCGTTCAGCAACGACTCGGCATACTGCTGATCGGTAGAATCCTGCGCCAGTACTTGCAAGCTGCCCCAGTTCGAGCAGCCATTCCCCAATGCCACGACCAGCAACGCGCTCAGCGCGACTGCTCGCACATCGCGCAGCCAACCTTCAGCCCGCCACCCGCCCAGACCTATGGCCAGCACCAAGAGCATGCTAGCATAGCTTGGCAAGAGATATTCGACCGTCTGGGGAGCGCGGTAGGTCAGCGCTGAGGCGGCATTCAAGAGCCAGACGCCGCCCAACAGCAACAGAGCGCGCCAGTCCCGTCGCGCAAGAAGGATCGCACCTGCAGCGCACCCCAGCACCAACGGCCACCCGAACTCCAAGCGTAGGATCTGCCCGAACACGTCGAGGCGTTCCGCAAGGGCTGGCAGCGTGCGAAAGTGGAGCATATCACCGCGAAAGCCGAGGGCCAGCACATGCTCCACGAATGCTCGCAAACTCGTAATGGGCTCTGGATCGAACGGGCTTCCCACGGCCGAACGGATCGGTAGGTAGAGCCAAACCAACAGGCTTGCGGCAACCGCGCCCAGCGGGCTCAGCCACCGTCGCGGCGAACGCAACAGGCCCGGCTCACAAGCCAGGAGAAAGGCCAGGACTGCTGGCGCCAGCAGCAGGACCGAGCTGTGATGCCCTGCACCCAGACCAAAGGTCAGGCCGACCCAGGCAAGCCTCCGTGTCGAGGGGTCGCGCCGCCATCGGAACAGCGCATCCACGCACAGAACGAGCAGCAACACCAGCAAGCTACGTATGTTCGCCGTGGTGCTTTGCACCCAGAAGGTTGCGCTTAGGCCCAGCCCTGCGGCGAACACCAGCCCCGCGATCATCGAGTCGGTCTCTCTGCGGACCAGCTCTGCTCCCACATAGAGCGCCAGAGCACTGGTTACGCCGCTCAAGAGGTTGATGCGATAGGCTGGACTACCCAGGGGCAACAAGGCTGCGAGGCGCCCCAACATTGTGTAGAGGGCGTACCCGGGCGGGTGAGCGATACCCAAGACGTTGGTGACGATCTGGAACTCGCCCGCATCGGCCGCCAATGCGCTTCGAGAGCAAGTGGTGGCATACAGCGCCAGCGCCGCGACCAACGCTGCCAGGCTCAGCCACCGGCCGGCAGGTCGGGTCGCATTGAGCGCCGTCATCGCCAAGGCCACGACGATCAGCAGGCCAGCCCCCCACCAGAACGCAGGCACTGGCCACAGGACATAGACGAAAAGGGCCCCCAGTGGCCACAGCACAAGCTCGCCGGTGCGACGTCGCGCCAGCTCGCCTATGGCCAAGGCAGCCACGATGCCGGTAACGAGGCCAGCGCCAACGATCAGAGCGAGCTGGGCCACGCGCCAAGGCTGCCTCGACGCCTCGGCAACAAGGCGCGCGAGAGCCAAGCCTACGGCCAGCCCACAAGCCCAGATCAGCCCCCCACCCATGACAGGCGCGCGCGACACCTCCGCGTGTCTTCGTTGGGCTATCCTGCTAAGCACTCGCCAACGCCTCCCGGTAGACGGCTACCGTCTCGCGTGCGGTGCGCTCCCACGAGAACCGTGCAGCCTGCTCAAGACCACGCTTCGAGAGCCGCGCCCGCAACGCCTCGTCCTCTACTAATGAGCACATGGCATCCGACAACGCCTCCTCATCACCCGGGGGGACAAGGATACCGCCCTCCCCCACGACCTCAGGCAATGACGAAGCGCGCGTGGCTACCACAGGCGTCCCGCAGCTAAGCGCTTCCAGAGGCGGCAGCCCAAAGCCCTCGTAGCGCGAGGGATACACCAAGGCCAGCGCGCCTGCATAGAGAGCGGGCATATCGGACGCTGACACGTGCCCGAGCAACTGCACTTTGTCCGCGATGCCAAACTCGCGTGCCACGCGGCGCGGGTCCGGCGCGAAAACGGTGCCGATCCGAGGCAGTTGTCCACCGATGACCAAGGGAACGCCGCAGAGCCTTGGCAAGGCTTGGCGGTAGGCCTTCAGGAGCTCTGGCACGCTCTTGCGACGGTCAAACCCTCCGACGTACAGGAGATACTGCTCTGGCAGACCGAGTCGGCTACGCGCTTCCAGAGTCTCCTCGGCGCACCTCGGCCGATACATGGTGCCCGCCGCCAGGTGCACAACACGCACGCGATCGCCTGAGATCCCAAGCACCTGCTCCACGTCCTGCGCCGACGCATCCGAATCCGCGATGATCAGGTCGGCGCGCTTGGCCGCGCGCGCTACCAAGGCCATGTAGGCACGCACATGCCAGCCGCCCCGATACTCTGGCAGCAGCAGCGGGATAAGATCGTGAATGGTCACGACGACGGGGGAAAAGCCTGTGAGCGGCGCAGCAAAGTAGGGCACATGGGCCACCTCGGCTCCCACGCGCCGGCACGCCGTTGGGAATGCGACCTGCTCGAACCAAAGCTTGCCCAGCTTTCCGGTGGCACCCGGCCCCGCGCGGCGGATCTCGATATCGACAGGTGGGGGCGTACGCGGAGGGTTGTCGACTACCAGAGTCAAGCGCACGTCCTCCATGTATCCCATAGCCGCGACCAGCTCACGGACGTACTGTCCACTTCCAGTCGCTGGCCGACCCCAAAATAGGCCGTTGATGCCGACCTGCATCCCACCCCCTTCCGTGCACCGAGCCATTCTAGTGGCGGCAGCCACACCGGTCAAAGCATAGCCGTACCTCGGTTGACGGCAGCCCCTTCGCAGAAGATAATGTCCGCTGTTGCAAAGCATCTCGGAGGCGTGATGGTTGACCATCCTCGTAAGGGCCTGGGACTAGCCGTAGGCGGAGTGCTGCTGGCGATCATGTCCGCCACACTATACGTGCTCCTGCACAAGGCGGCACGCTTGCCTTTTGGCGGCCAGCGCGTCGCCTTGCATGGCATGGCGCTGGCCCTTTTCGCCGGAATCGTCTGGGTCGCACTCCGAACCATCCGCCTTGCGGCTCTTCACTATGTCATAGATCAGGGCCATCTCTACTTGAACATGGGCGTCTGTCAGTGGCGCGTCCCTTTGGGCAGCGTGGCGCAGATCGTCCAGCCCAAGGGCATGTCCACGTCACCATGGAGCTGGCCCGGTTGGATTCACGGCATCTTCCAGCATCGAGCCGGCGTCGCCACCTATTGTGCCAGCACGCTTCCCCAGCGACGGTCGCTTCTTCTGCACGGAGAGGGATGGTCGCTCCTCGTATCTCCGCGTCACCCAACGGCTTTTGTGCAGGCCTTTGACCGAGCAAGGCCAACCATCCCGGCCAGAGCGACCATCAGCCGATCGCCCATGTCTTTTGCCGCCTGGCCCGTCTGGAGAGATAGGGCAATGCTCTATCCGTTCGTCCTCTGCATGGTGAGTGGTCTGCTGCTCTACGCTGGTGCAGCTCGCGCTTATCCCTCGCTCTCAAGGGAGATCACGGTCTTTGGAACGGGAGCCGCGGCGCGCATGCTGGTGCCGCAGGATGCTGCCCGAGCAATTCCGGCGGTGGCGAGCCTGGTTGCCGGCCTCGATCTACTCGTCGCCATCGTCGTACACCGTCAGAATCGCGTCCTGGCGCGGCTGCTGACGTATGGCGTCCTGGTGCAGCAAGCGATTCTCTGGGTTGGTCTTTGGCAGCTGGTGAGAGCCTCGGCATGATTGGCTGGGAAACCGCGATCACAGGCGTCCTTCTGCCCGCCACGCTCATGTGGCTTGCCGTGCGCCAGAAATCCCTCACCACTGCCGCAGGCATATCTGCTGGCTTGCTCACGGGCGCCTTGGCTTTCGTAGCCGGTTGGGAGTGGGCGGTCGCCGTCGACGCCTATCTTCTGGGCTTGATCGCATGGATTCCCTTCCGCAGGCAGACAAAGCAGGAGCCTCTGGATCGCCCCGAGGCTCAGGCCATGCTTCGACCAGCGGATGTACTGGCTCCGCTGGCGTGGCCAGTCGCTACCGCCATGGCCAATGCCGTTCTTGGCGAGACCAGCGTTTCGCTCGTCATCTATGCGGGTGCCCTAGCTTCCTCCACTGCTGATCTCTGGGCGACAGAGATCGGCGTGCTGAGCCCCGATCCTCCGCGCGATCTGGTACGCGGCTCGTCAGTCTCACCGGGGACAGTGGGCGCCGTGTCGCTTTTGGGCATCGTGGCGGCCGTACTAGGTGCATGGAGCATCGGCTTTGTCGCCATGGCTACCAAGACCTTGCCGCCGCTTTTCACGCGACAGCCGATGGACACCCACTGGGGACTCTTGCCGCTGATCTGCGCGTTCGCGGGTCTGATGGGCATGATCTCCGATAGCGCGCTTGGCAGCATCGCCCAAGCCATGTACCATTGCCCCCGTTGCGACCGGGCTACTGATCGCCCGAGACACCACTGCGGCGCGGAGACGCAAAAGGTGCGCGGCTGGCGGGGCCTCACCAATCCAATGGTGGATCTGATAGCCAGCATGATAGGAGGTGCTGTCGCGCTTGCGCTTTGGCTATGGCTTGCATAGTATCGTTCCACTTGGTACAATGGCGGCCGATGGGGTTGCCAGAAGCAACATGATCGCGGAATCTTAGGAGGTTTGGCATGGGGCATAGGGAAGAAATCTACCAGGGCGTGCTGGAGGGTGATCGGGATCTCGTTACCGAACACGTAAACGCCGCCCTAGAAGAGGGCATGACCGGCAGCGACATCCTCTACGATGCACTCATCCCTGGGATGACCGAGGTTGGTCGCCTGTTTGAGATCAACGAGTACTATGTGCCCGAGATGCTCATCGCGGCGCGAGCCATGAAGGCTGGCCTCGCCATCATCCGTCCCAAGTTGGTGGAAGAGGACGTCGAGCCCGTTGGCAAGATCGCCTTGGGCACCGTCAAAGGCGACTTGCATGACATTGGCAAGAACCTCGTGGGCATCATGATGGAAGGCGCCGGGTTTGAGGTAGTCGACCTCGGCGTCGACGTCTCCCCACAGCAGTTCGTTGACGCGGTACAGAACCAAGACGTCCATCTGATCGGCCTCTCGGCGTTGCTGACCACCACCATGCCAAGCATGCGCGATACGGTCGACGCCCTCACCGAGGCTGGCATTCGGGACCAGGTCAAGGTGCTCATCGGCGGCGCACCCGTCACCCAAAAGTACGCCGACGAGATCGGTGCGGATGGCTATTCTCGTGACGCGGCAGGTGCTGCCAACCTGGCGAAAAAGATCGTAGGCGTCGCCTAGCCGCGCGACCGCGTGATCCTAGCTCTCTGGGGGCCTCCCTGCATAGGGAGGCCCCTTGCTGCTCTGACGCTCCTATCAGCCCGTGGTATAATGTCCACGAGCGAAAGGAAGTGTCATGTCTGACGAACGAGTGATCTCCCCCAACCGGCAGCCGGACGAGGCTACTGCGGAACAGAGCCTCCGGCCGCGCAGCTTGAGCGAATACATCGGCCAGAACCGCATCGTCGAGACGCTCCTCGTCACCCTGACGGCAGCTCAGGAACGCCAAGAGCCTCTCGACCACGTGCTACTGCACGGCCCCCCGGGATTGGGCAAAACCACCCTGGCCAACGTCATCGCTGCCGAGATGGGCGTCAATATCAAAGTTACCTCGGGGCCGGTCATACAACGGCCCGGTGACCTTGCCGCCATCCTCACCAACTTGCGTCCGGGGGATGTGCTTTTCGTGGATGAGGTACACCGTCTCGCACGAGCCGTCGAAGAGGTTCTCTATCCCGCCATGGAAGACTATGCCCTGGACGTGATGATCGGCAAGGGACCGTCAGCACGCAGCATCCGGCTGCAGCTCCCGCGGTTTACCCTCGTAGGCGCGACAACAAGACTGGCCTTGATGACATCGCCGCTCCGAGCACGCTTTGGTGTCATCTGCCGACTCGACTTTTACGATCTCGACGCGATGTGCGCCATTGTAGAGCGATCAGCCCGTATTCTGGAGGTGCCCATTTCGACGGATGGTACACGCGAGATCGCTGCCCGTTCCAGGGGAACGCCCCGTGTCGCCAATCGCCTCCTCAAGCGCGTTCGTGACGTGGCCCAGGTACGCGGAAACGGCACCATCGACGCGGCTATCGCCTCCGAGGCCATGCAGCTTTTGCAGGTGGATCACCTCGGCCTCGACGACTCGGACCGCCGCGTGCTAGAGACGATTATCGACAAGTTCGACGGCGGGCCCGTCGGGCTCGACACGCTGGCCGCCGCTCTTAGCGACGATCCGGACACCATCATGGACGTCTATGAGCCGTTCCTACTGCAGCTAGGCTTCCTAGAGCGCACACCCCGAGGACGCACAGCTACGCGCCGCGCATACGAGCATCTCCACAGAAGCGCTCCCCCGACCCCACAAATCCAGGAGAACCTCTTCTGATGGCGAGGGCACGCGTTCTGGATGCCCGTGGGCATCCTCTTTCGCCGTGTTCCCTGCAAAAGGCGAGACGCCTGGTCGCCACCAATCGGGCCACGCTCGTAAGCGAGGATCCCTACACCATCAAGCTAACGTACGACGTGGAGATCCCCGAGCCTGAACCGGAGCCACCGCTCCCCTTGATGGACCAGCGATTGCTACTGCACATCTGTTGTGCCCCATGCGCCACGTGGACGCTGCAGCATCTGGCTGAGCTGGGCGCTTCAGTCACAGGCTACTGGTTCAACCCGAATATCCATCCGTTCTCAGAGCACGAACGCCGGCGTCAGACGCTTGCGGGATTCGCGGACGAGCAAGGCTTGTCCATGGTGTGGGAACAAGGCTACGAGATGGTCGCGTTCCTCAAGGCTGTCGCCGACAGCCCCCAGCAAGGCCGACGCTGCCGCCTATGCTACCGCATGCGCCTGCGGCG
>Ga0180431_10003978_pt1 | contig 18641 bp, 17 predicted proteins | sample SS_ome_11_FD_132459 | JGI IMG/M metagenome (GOLD analysis project Ga0180431, IMG submission 132459) | Hypersaline lake sediment archaeal communities from the Salton Sea, California, USA - SS_1_MS_1 metaG | ecosystem: Environmental > Aquatic > Non-marine Saline and Alkaline > Hypersaline >... | reverse complement strand
GCCTTTCTGATCGTGGAAAGCAAATAGTTAATAATATCCAAAACTGCCACATCGATAGTCTCGAAGTGGAAAGGCAATTATTCAATCGGGTATCGGACACATCCCACGCACAGGGAATTTTAATGGAACTGGATATTCCCAACCTTGCTATTCCTGAAAATCCTTCTGCTGTCCTTGTTTTAGACCAAATTCAGGATCCTGGCAATCTAGGAACCATCTTGCGAACAGCCACAGCCATGCATTTTCAGGCAGTCATTCTGACCATGGGTTCCGCGGATCCCTTCTCTCCCAAAGTGGTTCGCTCCGCCATGGGTGCCCATTTTCGAATCCCGATCTGTTTCATGCAGCCCAATGAAATCATGGATTTTTGTAAAGCGCGCTGCAGGCCGCCGCTGGTGATATGCGCCTGTGATGGTTCTGCCAAATCCAGCGTATGGGATAAACATCTTCATCAGCCGATTTGTGTCATTATTGGAAGTGAAGCGGCGGGTATCAGTCCCGCATTGTCCCTTCTGGCGGATGATGATATAGCAATACCTATGGTTGGCACAACGGAATCCCTCAATGCATCCATAGCTGCGGCCATCATCATGTACGAGGTTCAAAGACAAAGGAAAAAACAATGAAAATTCGATCAATCACCGCCTTTTATAACCCCCTGTCTGACAATACCATAGAATCCCTCAGCAGCCGCGTCGCAGCAATCAAATCTGAAATGGTCAATTCTGGATGGGACGTTCAAACCCTGCGTTTATCGACCATTCCCTTTGGCCAGTACACAACGCCTTCAAATTGTATTGGAAAAATACAATCACTTGCTGAAAATGCCAGGCATTTTGGGTTTGATTACCTTTCGATCGGACCCGCTCGATTATCGCAACCCTGGGAATATGAAATGATACCTCAACTATTCGCAGAAACGCAGGATGTTTTTGCAAGCGCCTTCCTCAGCCACCCCCAAAAAGGTATCTCAATACACGCCGTCCAGGAATGCGCCCGAATCATTGTCCGAACCGCGAAAATAACTGCGGATGGATTTGCCAATTTGCGTTTTTGCGCCCTTAGTAATGTGCGTCCTTTCATACCATTTTTTCCGGCATCATATGGATATGGAAAACATTCTGCCTTTGCCTTCGCCATTGAAACAGCCGATGCAGCGGTTAAAGCCTTTCAGAATTCAGAATCCATTCCGGAAGGACAGCAAACCCTGCTGAGAAATCTAAATCGGGCTGCGCGGGAATTGGGGAAGATTGCAGATCGGTTTGAAGGTAAAAATAATTTTATGTTTAAAGGTTTTGATTTTTCCCTCGCCCCGTTTCCGCAAGAATGGTGCTCACTTGCAAAAGCCGTGGAATTAATCAATGGGCAACCCATCGGAACAATAGGGTCATTATACGCGGCTTCAATTCTCGCGGGTGTTTTGGATGAAGGTACATGGAAAAAAGTGGGTTTCAATGGCCTGATGTTCCCGGTATTAGAGGACAGCGTTTTAGCTGACCGCAGCAGGGAAAAATCATTCTCGATAAAAGATCTGATCATGTATTCCGCGGTTTGCGGCACTGGACTGGATATCGTTCCTTTGCCAGGAGATATCGCTGCGGAAAATATTCAGCCTCTGTTAATGGATATCGCCGCCCTGTCCCTGCGCCTTCATAAGCCGCTCACAGCGCGATTAATGCCCTTGCCCGGGTTCTGCTGCGGTGATATCACAACATTTGATTTTGATTTTTTCCGCAATGGAAGAATCCTTGATTTTGAAGCGGATTCGCTCAACCCGATAACACGGGGTTCGGAATGGTTAAAGATCATACGGCGCCTTCCGGTGCTACATTAAGGCGTTAATATTTCAATTGCCGCTATTTCTTTCTGGGCAGCCAACCAATCATCCACCGCTTTTTGCTGGATGAAAATAAGGGCATCGTTTGTCAACGGGTGGCTCGCGTCTCTTTCAATAACTTCTATAATATGAAAACCATAATCAGTTCTGATAATGCCACTGTACTGTCCGGGTTGAAGAGAAAAGGTTGCTTCATCAACTTCTGGCCGGATCAGGTAGCCCTGCGGAAACCATCCCAAATCCCCTCCTGTCAAGGGGTCATATTCGAAGGCAAGTGATTCAAATGAATTGCCGACTTCCAACTGGCGCAAAATCCCGAGTGCTTCATTTTCGGTGGGAACCAAAATTTGGCGGGCGTGAATTTGCTCAACTCCGCTGGACACATCAGCAATGATCTGGTTGCGCATCCAAATTGCCGTCATTTCTCTTGCCAGCGCCGTTTCGAACATATTCAACGAATATGCGTTTTCCGCCATCCATTCCTCGAAAACCTGGTCTCCGCCCAGGGATGTTTTTATATCCTGCACTTCTTGAGATAACGCAGAACCATCTAGGGTAAACCCGTTTTGTGATGCTGCCGTGGAGAGCAGTAACGTGTTAATAAAATGGTCCGTTATTTCCTGCTCAGCTACTGCTGGATCGTACGGTTCTCCGATCGCTTCCAAAGCAGATTGGTATCGTTGCAGTTCTGTTTGATATTCCTCGATGGAGATTCCATCTCCGTTTACTTTCAGTGCCGTGGGAACAGAAGTTTCGGTCGGCTCTTGATCCGTCATTGCGGGTTCTACTGACGGAACTGTCTCTTTAGGAGAACAGCCAATCACTGTCAATATGATCAGAATGCCGTTACCGATTAATCTGCCAATGCTGAATGTTTTTTTCACGGGCAGAATTATAACTGATTTGAAAACAAAAAAAAACAGGCCGGTTTTTTAAACCGTCCTGTTTTCTCTACATTAGGGGTTTTTAGTAACCCATTGGGGGTGCTGCAGGCGCAGGAGGATTCTCTTCTGGAATCTCGGTAACCAGCGCTTCTGTGGTGAGGATCATCGCCGCAATAGATGTGGCATTTTCCAGTGCACCACGTGTAACCTTGACGGGATCGATCACGCCGCCCTTGACCATGTCTTCATATTTTTCCAAAAGGATATCAAAACCGACATTCTCGTTTTTGGTTTTCTTTTGTTCCTGTCGGACATTCTCAACGACTACGGGGCCATCAAAACCAGCATTTTGTGCAATTCGTCGCATTGGAATTTCCAGTGCTTTGCGGACAACATTGATACCGGTTGTCTCATCGTCACTGTCCAATTTCATTCCATCAATGGCGCTTACTGCGTTCAGCAATGCAACACCGCCGCCTGGAACGATGCCTTCTTCAACAGCTGCGCGGGTCGCGGATAACGCGTCCTCAACGCGATGTTTCTTTTCCTTCAGCTCAGTCTCGGTTGCCGCACCAACGCGGATGATAGCCACGCCGCCAGACAATTTCGCAAGGCGTTCCTGCAGTTTCTCGCGGTCATAGTCGCTTGTGGTTTTATCAATTTCAACACGAATCTGTTCGATGCGTCCTTTAATCGCTTTGCTATCACCTTTGCCGCCGATGATGGTTGTATTATCCTTGTCAGCAACAATTTTTTCCGCACGGCCGAGGTCTGCTACCTGAGCGGTATCCAATTTTCGTCCTGTTTCTTCAGAAATAACTGTCGCACCGGTCAGAATCGCAATATCCTGAAGCATTGCTTTTCGGCGATCACCGAAGCCAGGGGCTTTTACTGCTAATACATTCAATGTACCGCGCAGCTTATTCAACACCATGGTTGCCAGTGCTTCACCATCAACATCTTCAGACAAAATAACCAGCTCTCGTTTTCCAACCTGAACCATTTTCTCCAATAACGGCAGTAAATCCTGGGCTGCTGATATTTTCTTATCATGGATCAGAATGTATGGTTCTTCAATCACAGATTCCATATGATCCTGGTCGGTAATGAAATACGGAGAAATGTATCCGCGGTCAAACTGCATACCTTCAACATATTCCTGCTCAAACTCCAAACCTTTGGATTCTTCAACCGTGATAACGCCATCTTTACCAACTTTGTCCATCACTTCTGCGATCAATTCACCAATCTGGCGATCCTGAGCAGAAATGGTTGCCACATTCGCGATTTCTTCTTTGGTTGAAATTTCAATTGCCTGGGCTTTGATCGCTTCCGCGACCTTCTTTGAAGCGGCTTCAATACCGCGTTTTAGCATCATAGGATTCGCGCCAGCAGCCAATGTCTTCAAACCTTCGGTAACCATCGCGTGTGCCAAAACAGTGGAAGTTGTGGTGCCGTCACCAGCGATATCATTCGTCTTTGTAGCGGCTTCCTTCAATAACTGGACACCCATATTCTCAAATGGGTCTTCTAATTCGATTTCTTTCGCAACAGTAACACCATCATGGGTGATGGTTGGCGATCCGAATTTTCGGTCTAATGCAACATTGCGCCCTTTGGGGCCAAGTGTGGTTGCGACTGCTTCTGCAACAACGTCAATGCCGTCTCGTAATTTTCTTCGCGCTTCTTCACCAAAAACTATATCTTTAGCTGCCATACGTAACTCCTTAAAAGTCTCTTTTTCCCTATATTGGGATTATTCTTCTACAATTGCCAAAACGTCATTCTCTTTGAGAATCAAATACTTTTTGCCTTCCATCTTGATTTCGGTTCCGGAATATTTCGCAAAAAGAACGACATCCTTAACGGATACATCCAGGGGAATTCGCTTTCCCTGTTCATCTCGTTCACCTGGACCTACTGATAGTACTTTGCCGCGCTGTGGTTTTTCTTTCGCGGTTTCAGGCAGGACGATCCCGGAAGCTGTCACATCTTCTTGTTCGATGGGTTCAACAACGAGCCTACTGCCTAATGGTTTTAGTTTTAGTGCCATAAAAATCCTCCAGAAAATTAGGTTATCAATATGTTAGCACTCACTATGTTTGAGTGCTAATTAAACATATGTTAATCATCTTTTGGAGAATAGTCAAGGAAATATAAAAATATCTAATAAATTTTTAATAATTAGAAATATCCATAGCTATTACAGATATTTTCGCTCTCGACAATATTTTGACGAACAATCGGATCATTCCCATAATCGCGATTTACCATCTTCAGGATTTCCATCGCTTCTTCACAATAGCCATTCGAAGATCGATGCATCCCCGCCAAAACCGCGCCATACGTAAGGTAATAATCAACGGACCCCGCCGAGAGCGGTAACCCGGTAACATCATCCATCGGATCAGCCGCCGGATCACATTGGCGGACCTCACAACTCTCTTCTGCTGTACAACCTGTTATCGCACACCGGAAAGCAGGAATGGCGCCTTCAAAATTTCTCGCGCGGTGATAAACAATTCCCAACCTTCCATACGCGTCCGCGTTATCAGGATCAAAATTCAACCCTTTTCGTGCATTTAATCCTGCCGAGAAAAATTCACCCATTTGAGTATAGGTTGTCGCGATTGAAAAATAGGGGATCGGGTCATTAACACCCAATTGCTCATTGATCATTGCCGCTTTTGCGAAATATTCTAGTGCTGATTCAAATCGCTGCAATTTGCGGAAACTTGCCCCAATCCGAAGATAAATAAAGGTTAGATTGGGGTTGATGTGAATTGCTTCCTGGTATTCTTCGATCGCCAATCCATAATTTCCCAATGATTCCTGTACGTATCCATTGATTCGCCGGACATCCATAATATCAGGTGATCGGCTGACTGCTTCTTGAATATTTTGCTCCGCCTGGATCCATTTCTGCTGGTCAACCAGAATCTCAGAATAATATGCCAGGGCTAGCATATTTTGATTATCAAGCTGAATCGCCAGAATCGCTTCCTGTTCCGCTTCACTCAACACAGATTCATTTTCAGCTTCGGTTAGGCTGTTGCCCGCAAGCCAATCGAGCGCAAATGACTTGATGGCATGCACCATGCTGTTTTCTGGTTCCAGTTCAACAGCCTGGTTGATTGTCTCCAGCGCTTCTTCCAATCGATTGATCCGTTCTTGGTCAATTGTCAATAATGTCGATGAATACACCAAAATTCTGGCAATTTCAGCTTTTAATTCCGCGTTGGCTGGGTCCAAAGATGCCGCTTGCTGGTAAGCTTCTACCGCCCGATCCAGGTCACCGGCGATAAAATACGTATCGGCTTCTTCCGCAAAGGAACCAGCTGTTCGGGTCGGGGTAGCGGTTGGCATAAACATCGGTGTAATCCCGCCTTGATTAATGTTTCGCAGGAGAATTACCAAAATCAGGATGAAACTGATCATGCCGGCTACTAAATATGGATTTGTTTTTCGAATATTTTTTCGAAATATTGGTTTCTTTTCAGGGATGTACATATTTCACAATCTATTCTGGCAATATTGTTTGGGTTGGTTCTAGTGTAGCCTGCGGTGTCAGTGTTGGTGAAGGACGGGGAGTCCATGTTGGAATCATCGTCGGTTCAGAAAGCTTCAACAGCTGCAGGTCATTTATTTTCTGATAACAGCGGTCAAGAATAAAGTTAGCATTGTATGTTGCAATTTCATCCTCATTGATGCTCTGTAAAATCGACTGGGCGATATCAACCGCCTCACTGCAATATCCCAGTTCCATCAATGCCAAACCATAATTGTAATAATATTCAACAATGCGCCCATACGTGAGGGGCAGCCCCTCCACCATTACTCCCTCTGGGGTGAGTCCCCCTCGTACTGCTAACCGCAGGGCTAAGATCGATTTTCCAAATTCGTAATTCTGTTTATACATCACGCCAAGATTTCCATACAAATACGCATCTTCGGGTGCGTCTGCCACAGCCTGCTCAGCATACTGAATCGCGCGTCCAAATTCTCCAATACCGGAATATGTGCGTGAGATGAGCGTATCTGGTTCAGGGTCACTCGGATTCAAAGCATTTGCGCGGGTGAATTCTTCAACTGCCAAATCATACTGGTCCAAAAAACGATAATTTCTTCCTAGAGCAATATGCAAATCAGCGATATTTGAATTGACGGCAACTGCTTTTTCCAGCTGGTCAATCGCTTCCTCATAATTCCCCGTTATCTCCAGGATCGATCCGCGTGACCAGTTGGATTCCAAACTGGTCGGCGCAATTGATTCCGCCGTTCGTGATGCTTCAATAGCTTTATCCAAATCTCCCAGAACTTCATCACCAATCAGGATTTTTCCGGACAGCATGATAGAAAGGTACGCATACGCGGAGGAATTCGCAGGGTCAAGTTCAATTGCGCGGTTTAGCGACCCTTCTGATTCCAGGTAATTTTCCTGCAAACCCAGCGCAAACCCTTTCAGCGCTTCTGCCATACTGTTATTAGGCTCCAACAGCACGGCGTTGCTCGCGTTCTCAATCGCTTTCTCGTAATTGCCGGAATAAACATTCAATCGCGCAGCAGAAATATAATATGTAGGATTCTGCGGATCAGACAATATCGCCCGATCATAAGCCTGCAGAGCCAATGAATACTTGCCCTCCTTTTCAAATTCTTGCGCTTCAACCAGATAGGTCTCTGGGGAAATCGTCGGCGTTGGTGAAGGAAGAAATAATGTCGACGACAAAGGTTCAACCGTGATATTTACGTATACCAGAAATCCTACTACGATCAGTAGAAAGAGTAATTTTAAAGGATTTGATCTGCGCCTGGGTTGGCGCATATTCCATCTTCTACCTTTGATTTGCATAGGTTTATCATATCACTGGTCAGGAAGGCGTCAAGGAAATTAATACCATTTTTATCTTAATTGGCTGATTCATTCAGTTTCAGATAAATACGATAAAATAGTATTATGCATTTCAACGTGCTGACAATTTTTCCGCATATCATTGAACCATACATCCATGAGAGTATTATCCAAAAAGCACTCGCAAATGGAATTGTCTCCATTAATCTTTTGGACCTTCGCGATTGGACGGTGGATAAACATAGAACCACGGACGACACACCATTTGGGGGTGGTGGCGGGATGGTAATGAAGCCCGAACCGATTTTTTCAGCCTATAAAGATCTGGAAATCAAAGAAAAAGATTCACCATTTATTTTCTTAACCCCGCAGGGGAATCCATTAAGCCATAGTTTGGCGAAAAGTCTCAGCGGGGAGAAAACCATAAGCATTCTTTGCGGAAGGTATGAGGGAGTCGACCAGAGAGTCCGAAATCACTTGATCACCCATGAAATTTCCATTGGCGACTACGTACTTAGCGGCGGTGAACTGCCTGCGCTGGTATTAATCGAATCAATCACCCGCTTGCTGCCCGGGGCGCTTGGCGCGCCCAATGGCGCCGCACAGGATTCCTTTGCCAATCATCTGCTTGATTACCCGCAATACACACGCCCGGCGGTATTTGAGGGTTGGGAAGTGCCGGAAATTCTCACCTCCGGCAATCATGCGGCCATCGCGCGCTGGCGAAGAAAGCAATCCTTGCTGCGCACAATCCGCACACGCAGGGATCTAATTGATAAAATTGAATTAAATAATCTTGACAGGACATTAATCCGGGAATTGATTGACGAAGGACAAATCCCATCATTACCAATTCTAAAAAAATCATAGAGGAGTGAAAATGGATCGGAAATTCAATATTGGAAAAACGTTTCTTTTGGGTCTGGGTTTTTTCGGTGTCAGTGTCATCTGGAGTGTCTATAACGCCTATGTGCCGATTTTTTTAGCGGACCGCTTTCTAATGGCGGCCGGGTTTATTGGTTTCTTTATGACACTCGACAATATTGCTGCCATGCTCATCCAGCCCGCGGTAGGCGCATGGTCAGATCGGCTGCAGACACCCATCGGCAGGAGAATGCCCTTCATATTGATCGGCGCTCCACTGGCAGCACTTGCCTTCATCATGCTCCCTCTTTCCGCTTCCCTGGTCGTTTTTTTCCTCGCAGCCACTTTGCTGCTGCTGAGCATGGCCATCTGGAGAACTCCGGTAGTTGCGCTGATGCCTGATATTACCCCATCAAAATATCGCTCACAGGCCAATGGCATCATCAATTTCATGGGAGGTTTGGGTGCCATTATCGCTTTCCTGGGCGGCGCAACGTTGTATGAAATGAACCCAAATTACCCCTTCTGGCTGGGAGCCGGATTGGTCGCAGTATCCGCTGTACTCGTTTTTGTTTTTATCAAAGAACCCAAAGAAATTCTCAAGAGTGAAAAAACATCTCCTAATCTGATCAACAGCATAAAGTTGATCTTGCAGGATAAAGACAAAAGCGCCGTGCGCATTCTATTGGCAATTTTTTTCTGGTTTATCGCCTATAATGGCATTGAAGCCTTTTTCACCTTGTATGGAAAAAACCATCTGGGGATTCCTGAATCGGATGGCGCACGCCTGTTAGGGCAGCTTTCACTGCTGTTTGTTTTGTTTTCGTTGCCAGCCGGCTATATCGGTGCCGCGATTGGCAGGAAAAAAACCATCATGATTGGTATCTTAATCATGGCGGTGTGTATTGTGTTGATGTTTTTCCTGCCCGCCAATGTGCTCACGATCCTGCTCACAAAACTTCCGGTTTTAGGGAAAATCCCGGTCATCGGCATCATCTTGATGGTTACAGGAATATCCTGGGCGCTGATAAATGTAAATTCATTGCCGATGGTCGTGGATATGACAGATACAGCCCATGCGGGAACATACACCGGTCTTTATTATCTTTTTTCCACCATGGCCGCCATTCTCGGCCCGATTCTATATGGATTCATTATTCAGTTCAGCGGGAACATGTACGGACTCCTGATGCTGGTCAGCCCAATCTTCCTGGTGTTTGCCCTCCTGTCGATTGCCGGAGTTACCAAAGGAGAAATCCAGAGTGAAAATTCCTGACAATTATCAGGTGAGCAAATCTCGCCCAAATTGAACCGGGGTATTCTACAATATCATGCAATCTGAAATCGGGATAAAATTGAGGTGCTATTTTAAGGGATAGGTGCCAAATTCTTGCACAGCATCAACCATCGCCAGCACATTTTCCGGCGGCACCTCCTGCATTATCGTATGCACAGAAGCGACCATGTAACCCCCGCCTTGCCCAAGAATATTGATCACCCGCCTTACCTCCTGGCGGACTTCTTCCGGCGTTCCGTTTGGCAGGATGTTCTGGGTATCGATCGCGCCGCACAATACCAGCCGCTCCCCATACCGTTCCTTTAATCCCTCCAAATCAGACATCTTCCCTGCGGATGTTTGGATTGGGTTGAGGATATCCACCCCAATTTCGATAAAATCTTCGATCAGGTTAAAAACATCACCGTCGGTATGGAAAAATACCTTCGCCTTTGTCCGTTCTTTAATAAAAGATATCAGTTCCGCGTGGATGGGTTTAAGAATTTTTCGATACATCTTCGGCGAGATCATCAGGCGGTCCTGCGTGCCGAGATCATCTCCAATCTTGATAATATCGATATTCTCACCAATCGCCTGCAGAAAATGCCCCATTAGTTCCTTGCAATACTGCAGGTTCTTTTGGAGCAGCGCTTCAGCGAAATCCGGGCGCATGGCCATATTCAGCAGGAACGTATCCATGCCCTGCATGGAAAACGCGCGCTCAAAAGGAAACAGCAGCCAGGGCGTTGCCATAATCGCATATTGGTTTTCTGCGGCCAGCTTTCCCGCCTCCTCCGCGACATGCGCCACGCGGTAGGGATCGTGCATATCAGGCCAATTATCATAGGCTTCTAATTCCTCCACAGTAGTCGCTTCTGCCAGAGGGTGGAGGCCAGGATACCACACGCCCGGCTCAATCTCAATCTGGCCGCTTCCCCAATCATCAATGCAGGGACTGTGCGGGGCCCGGCTTCGCGCGCGCTCATAAAACGATTTTGGAAATCGATCCAGCACACCGCGCACATCACTGTGCAGTCGAACCATCGTCTCTTCATCGACCTTTGCTGAGCCCAACTCCGGCCAATCATAAATGTAGTCATCCGGCGCGGAAATGCCGGCAATTTTCTTTATGCCCCGGTAAGGCGCCATCTTCAATCCGGTCGCATTGCTCACTCCGAGAATCATCGGCACCCTGTCCGGGATCTCATGGTTTAATACGGCCAAAACGCGTTCGCGTGATGTCATTGGCATCGTTTTCCTCCTAAAAAATGGTTTACTTGATCCAAATCGCTAGAAAAAACCCAACAGATCTGAAAGCGCCTCACTGCCCATCACGGCCAGCACCGCGCAAATTGACACGACCAGTGTGAGAAAGGTAATAATTCCAGCAGCGATACGCACGGTTTTCTTATTTTTCAAATATACCGCCTATCAAGTTTCTTAATTTTAATACCATAAAGTTCAGCCTTTGATTATAAAACGATTTCAATGCGCTGAGGAATTATTATCCTATAAGAAAATTCGCCTCTGGGAGAATGCAGTATAATTTACGCACGCCCTCGTAGCTCAATGGATAGAGTACCTGACTTCGAATCAGTTGGTTGCGCGTTCGAGTCGCGCCGGGGGCGCCTTTTTTTGCCATTTTTAGGCGTAAAAACCCTCATTTTTCGATTTTTTCATGATGGTAATGGGATTTTCTGTCTCATCGGGTGCAACCCGGTGCAACCAGAATTCAAAAATCTTCTTAGTTTAGGAATTTGTTTCAGAATGTACTTCAGCCAGATTAATTTCAATAGGTGTTGTGATTTCTTCCATCACTCTTGCTGCTTCCTGCTGGAGTTCTGATACACAGTGAGAATATATATTCAAAGTCACACTTGGTTTTGAGTGGCCGAGTATCTTTGATACAACAACAATAGGTATTCCTCTGTTGATCATTAGGGATGCTGCCGTATGCCGTATGTCATGAAACCGAATCCTAGGAAAATTAGACCCATCAAGCAATTTATAAAAGTCTCTCATCAAATTGCTTTGGCTGAACGGTGTCCCATTACCAGTGGCAAATATTAGGTCATTTTCTTGCCAGTTCTCCCTACGGTTGATTCGGATTTTATCTTGTCCTTCTTTATAATCAGACAATTCTCGCAATATGCTGTTCCCAACAATAATTTGTCGAATACCAGCTCTTGTCTTCGGCGGAAGGAAAACTATTCCCTGACCATTTACTTGCTGGGCCTGTCTTTGTACTTTTATGGTTCTTTTTTTCCAATCAATGTCACCCCACTTCAAACCAAGTAATTCACTTTGCCGCATTCCAGTCACAAAAGCCAACTTATACAATAGCCAAAATCGTGATTGTTTTGTTGCAATCAAAAAGCTAAATACCTGGTCTTCGTTGAATATTTTCATTTCATGATATTTTTTTCGTGGGAGTATTGCACCGTGACTTGGATTCTTGTTTATCAGACCCATTCGAAGAGCATGTTCAAGCGCAGAATGAAACACACTATGAATTAATCGAATTGTCCTGACCCCTCGATCCTCTTCTGCTAGTTTTCGATAGAATCGATTGATTTTTTGAAGTTTGATTTGATGTAATTTGATTGATCCAAGATTTGGAATAATATCATTTCTGATAAGTGACTCATATTGAAGTGCGGTATTTGGACGTAAAGAAGGTTTTTTAATTTCAATCCACTCCTCCAAAAAATTTTCCACTGTGTATTCCGTCTTACTGAACGTCAATCCCCCATCAACCTCTTCCTGCGTTCTTTTTAACCAATCAAAACATTCTGCGCGGGTATCTGCAGTGTAACTTAGACGCCTACCTTCGAGGGAAATCTGTGCCCTCCAGGTACCGTTATCCCTTTTGTAAATCGATCCTTCGTTATTTCCTCTTTTCGCCATTTCCTTTACTCCTTTCTGTATATGAGTTTCAGGAAAGGCGACTCATTGTTTATTTGCTCTATCCATCTGTTAACGTCCCAATTCCCCCGGCCGCTCTGCACCAGCTTGCGTAAGGACGTTATACAATGAAGCACGTAAAAATGCAAGGTATCGGACAAGGATTCACTCCGCAATCGAAAACACTTCCACCCCGGTTCGGTTCGCTTCGATATACTGCTCCAAATCCCTGGGATGCACCCGCACCGACTGATTGATGCGGATCACCGGGATCACCCCTTTTTGCAGCAGACGGTAAGCTAATGACCGCGAAATATTGAGGATGTGTGCCACCTCAACGGCCTTCAGCAGCCGATCCGCTTCCTGTATGGTTGATATCATTTCACCCATCACACTCACTCCTTTCCTGGTAATAGGGACTGTTTGTCCGGTGAAGAACAAACAGACCACATCTGATCTTCAAAACAATGATGAAAAAATAAGTCCGTAAAAGTGGTAAAGAAAAACAAGCCGCTGTCTTTACCAGCCCGTTCTATGGTCTGCGCCATCAAATTCTTCATACGTGTTGCACCGGTTGTGACAATCAGCCACCTGCCCGTGTTGCTGCCAAAACGGCTGGCAAAGGCTTTGCTGTGGATATAGGCTGCACCCGCCGCCACCTTTTCAATCCCAAAGCTTGGCGTGTCGTGCGTAGCCATGTCCACCTCCAGGAAGAAATGCACTTTGGATGGCAGAGATTGTGAAGCTCGTTTCTGATCAACCAGGCAGAAGTAGCCATCCGGAATGACTCCACGTTTCTTCTGCCGTACAATTCCCTGTCTATCTTTGTAGGTAAAAGTAACCCGGTCATAATCCGCGCGGAAATCGGTCTCATTGATCCATTGGGAGATCAACACATCCTTTTTGCGTTTGATGTCATATTCGATCTTCAAGCGCACATCGATCACGGTCAGGTCATGATGCAGCTGCGACCAGCGCGGTTCGCGCAGCCAGCGCAAGCCTTTCTTGCGAAGAGTCAACTCCAAGCTCCGCAGCTGATTCTCGTTGATGGCTTTGGGTGGATCGACTTTGAGATTGTGCTGGCTGGCGATATGTACAGCACCTCTCCACCCCAGCCAGGTAACCGGTTCAGGGATTGGATGCAGCTTGCGCTGCTCCAGTGAAGGCCAATCCAGATACGCTCCAGCCTGTAACTTGGATAAGCGGTTCTGCATGGCACGTTCGCTTTTTCCTCTCCAAAACAGGTCATGGATGTGACGTTTGGCCAGCACCCCACCATAGTCGTGAATCGTTTGCAGGATGGTGGCATCCCGCTTCTGGAATCGCATCGGTCGTTTATCGATAGGTGTATTCATCGCTTATCGACTCCAAAATGCCATATCAGACGGTTGTTGTGTTTCTGTTTGATGATTCCCATTATGTGGCTCCCCCTGAGACCTTTTCAGTCTAGCATACCGCCTCCCGGAGCTGTCAACCAGTTCCTGCATCCTGCGCGCCCTGCGTGGTGTGAATGCTACATCAGGTACATCGTGTGAGCGCAGGTGCAGGGGCCCCTCCTGTGAACGCACCCGTACCCAGAACTCGCGCTGCTTCTGTCCGGAAATGCGATATGCTAATTCGTCCCAATCCTGCTGCTCCTTCTCTTCCTGCACCGTGGGGAAGAGCATCGATCGGATGGTCGTTACCCCGATCCGTGTTCTGCTTTTGGCCTGGAAATCACGGGTGGGGAAGACGTGTTTGGCCAGGTGCAGGGCATCATCAAAACCGGTACGGAAACAGGCAATCGCACCGGATGTGTTCAGCACCGCGGCTTGGATATCCTCGTCCAACTGCTGCAGGTATTGATGGGCCAATACCATTGATAACTGGTACTTGCGCGCTTCACTGAGGATGTCGGAGATATTATCGGTGGTGTAGTTCTGGAACTCGTCCAGATAGAGATAAAAGGGTCTGCGCTCTGCTTCACTCTTTCTGGATAAAGCCGCCTGCTGGATCTGAGCCACAATGAATGCCCCTAATAGATTGCTGGTATTCTCGCCAAGCAGCCCCTTGGGAATCTGCACCAGGATGATGCAGCGTTTGTCCATCAGTTCCAACAGGTTGATCCCATGAGCGTACTGAAACATGACACTGATGTCAGGGTCCTGCAGGAAGGACCCCAGCTTATTGAGTAAAGGACTTACCCATTCACGCATCATATCCTCTCGCTGTGGGAATTCGCGCAGGAAGTAACCAAGCGCGACATCATTGCGTAAGCGTTCGAGCAGTGGGCAGCGGAAGGTGGTATCGGTCAGAAAGCGGGCGGTGGCGGTGATCGGTAGCTGCAGATCCGCCAGCGCGGTAAAGGTATTGACCATCATCCAGGACATGCGCGGCGCCTGGGTGCGCTCCAGCCTCCAGATCTTGAGGATGATATCGCTCAAAAACCAGGCAATGCGCTCAGGCGTGGTACCCTCAGGCACATACAGCGGATTGAGCGGCACCGCCCAATGGGGATCGATCGGATTGATCACCACCACCTTTTCCCACAGCCACGGCAGATCGGAGACGTGTGCCAACACATGCTGAAAGAGATCACCATGCGGATCGATCAAACATACCCCTTCCCCAGCACGGATATCCTGCATGATCCATGATTCCAGCAGGCGCGATTTGCCCGTCCCAGGCTGGCCGATCACATAGGCATGCGTTTCACGCTGTGCGTGGGTCAGCACCGGGGCTGGCAGGGTGGGATCTACCATAGTTTTTCTCCCATACTCAACCCTTCAGGCTCAAAGAAATCTTTCCACAGAAATCCCACCAGCAGGCCGTGCAGCAGGAAACATCCACCCATCCAGAATGAGATCACTTTGGAACGAAACAGACAGGCCAGCCCATACACCAGCACAGATAGGAATCCACACAGTACAGTGCGCGGTGGATCATCCAGCAAACATACTCCGGTCTGGTACTGGGAGTGGTTATTGATCCAGGTCAGCACAGCCGCATACAGCAGATAGGACAGGTACAGCACGCGTCTGAGGATATTCAGAAAAAGACGCATCAGTTTGGGGAGGTTGCGGAAAAAGACCATCATCGCCAGCATGACGATAAAAGTCGAGAAAGAGCAAAACCCAAACAGGATGCGGCCGATCATTTACTTGACATCCCAGCGGTCTATTTCAATCCAGTAGTTATCGGTAGTTACCACGACTAGAATCGGATCGAGTACAACAGCAGCACCCAGCAAACCGATAGGCGCCAGCAAGATTCCACCCAGGAGAGCAATTCCGACCAGTGCGACGATCGAACCGGACAAAATACCAACTCCCAAAGCAGCGCCGCCTATCTTTTTCAAAAGATCAGCATTCTCCTTCTGTTTCAAATCTGTGACAGGCGCTTTGATTTCCAATGGGGCTTCATGCACGAGGACGAATCCCTGCGGCTGTATGTCCGCTTCATAGACTGCATGAATCCGTTCCATCGCATGGTCTGGAAGCGGGGTTTCATCCATCAATGCTGGCATCAAAACCCATTCCCGCACACGCAGCGGTTCCTCAAGCATTGGTGCCTGACCAAGAATTTGCGTGAACCAGTGCTTCTCTTCACCCAGCGTGAGGAGTTGTTCGGTTTGAGGGCACAGAATCGATCCTCCTACGCTTTCTAACTGATCTTGTGTATTGACAATCTGGTACATGTTTACCTCCTGTTAGATTTTCTCTGGCGCTCCAGGAAACGGATGAGTGCTTCCAGTGCATCTTCCCATCCGAATGAAGCCATCCAGGTTAATATGGCGATTGCGATGAGATTGAGAAAAAAAGCAACCTGTCTCGGTAGTACCAACCAGACAGCAGTAAACGCTATACTGGCCGCAATGATTGAAACGAATGATGATGACAATTGTGGTTTTTTTCTCTCAAAATTCAAACCTTCAAATACTTCGTGATCGTTCATAATTTCTCCTTTCGTAAAGTCATGTGCTTTTTAATCTATAATCAAACTAGGTTCATTTTTGCCTATTCACCACGCTTGGTGGGGTAATTTACAATTCGATTGTCCCATTTTGCGAGCATCTTGTGCATCATCTAAGGTACATGGTTGGTACACACTTAGGTTTAGGGCTATTGCAGGAGAATGAAAAAGGGGTAAACCTAGGTTTAGACATAGAGATTTGGAGGAGAGGAGAGGGTTACCATGGTAAATAATGAAATAAGAAAGAAAATCGCATCATTAAGTCCGCGAGAGAGAGAAGTTTTTGAATTAGTTTGTCAAGAACTCACATATCGAGAAATCGGCATCGAATTGCATATGTCTGTATCTGCCGTGAAAACTCACATGACGTCTGTCCGCGGGAAGTTTGGGATTGATCAACTCTCCCGACGGCAGACGGCTATTGAGTTAAATAACACATTCTGCAGCGCTCTAAAAGAACTTCGGGAACAACTTGACCTATCTGAACCAACCGAAAAAGAGACCAAGGATGAAGCTAAACCTGTGCCCAAATCTCCAGATGAAGAAAGCAGTCCAGCAGAAAAACAAGAAATACACATAGGTAAAAAAGAAGGCGAAAAAAAAGAAAAGCCTAAAGAAGATGTTATCGAGAAAGTTGGAGAGAAGAACTACAAAAAACCTCATGTTCAAAAACAGGAGAAGCCGCTCAAGGAAAAGAAGGACGGGAATCACATGAAAAACACAGACCAAACAAATAATGATCGCTTTCGTTCTTTAAAAACAATCTGGAGAGTCGTATCAATTGCCGCAATTATTTTCAGCGGGTATATGATCTATGATCATTTTTTTGTATCCACTTCTGTGCAGCCCGCTCTAACGCCTGAGGAACCTGAAGTTCAACAGGAACAAATAGCTATTACTCATACTGAAGTAATTCCAACTGCGGAAATCCAACCCACAACCATACCAACAATTGCTGAAACATCCACACCCGAACCTACAGCACCACCGCAACCTGCAGTCCTGTTTGAAGACAATTTCGAGAACGGCCTCTCAAGCGGGTGGGAGATTGTGTCTGGCAACCCGATGATCGTCAATGGCATGCTCACAACTGATCAAGACACCTGGCTGATGGTTGGTGATCCAAGCTGGAAAAATTACTCTGTGGAATTTACAACGGATCATCCGATGAGTTTATACGGTCTCGGAACAGGGTTCAACGCAATTGGTATGCGGGCGCAGGACATCGATAACATGTATGCATTTAGGTGGGGACAGTACCAGGGAGAGGGATATATCGTTGAAGGCGGAAACTGGGCTGAAATTCCACAATCGGATTACGATGTATCCAATAAAGAAATCAATTTGAGATTCACCATGGTGGACGGCACGATGACAGTATATGAGAATGGCGTCAAGGCGATTTCATTTTTTGACACGCGATTCGCGAATGGGAAAATCGTCCTGAAGATATTCCCGGAAGCAGTTTTCGATAATTTCAAGATAAAGGAAATTCTGGAATAAGGAGTTATTCTAAAAAAACATCAAAATAAAAACAAACCCGGGAGAAAGGTGACCCCACAGAATTTCCGTTCCGCTCTCCAGCGACCCTGACAAAAGGTCTGGAAAACGTCAGGGGCGCAAGGCGTCGGGCGCGAAGAGCCCGACCAGCTATGCCGGAGCAGCGCCAACTGTTTCACATTCCTTCGTGAATCTGTTGAAGCTGCGGGAGCTGTGGACATGCTTTCAGGACACAAGCGAAGGCGTAGCTGGTCGGGGTCGGTTTAGACCATGTACTCAGGGATAAATCGAGCCGACGCCCTGGCTTTGTGAGTGGGGGGTGTGACGACAGACGAGTTTTTGCTTGCGGTATAAGCGAAAATTGGTCTGCGGAACGACCTCTCCGAGCAAAGGCAGCCTTTTCCAGCTCAAGCCAAGGGATCGATGCCCGCGGGCTTGAGAAAAACTTGTTCACCCTCGATGAACAGGTTTGTGAACAAGGGAACGAACAACCCATCAGCAGAGCATAAGGGAAACCTAGTATGCGTAATAGGGTTGTGAAGCCAATCTTTGTTCTTTGATCACCAGCTTTTG
>Ga0180431_10003976_pt1 | contig 18647 bp, 12 predicted proteins | sample SS_ome_11_FD_132459 | JGI IMG/M metagenome (GOLD analysis project Ga0180431, IMG submission 132459) | Hypersaline lake sediment archaeal communities from the Salton Sea, California, USA - SS_1_MS_1 metaG | ecosystem: Environmental > Aquatic > Non-marine Saline and Alkaline > Hypersaline >... | reverse complement strand
GTGTACGCTTGCTCATGGCCATCCCTCCTTGTTTGTTGGTTGTTTCTAAGGGGTATACACCCCGAGAGGGATGGCCTCCATAGTATCTGACGGGGCTCTGTTCTCATCGGGTTGCTGCCCCCACGGGCTGGCGCCCGTGGCTACTTCCAGTCACCGCAGGGCGGTTCATACCATGGCCAGGCGCCGGCGCTGGCGTGAGAAATGCGGCCCACCCACTCCTGCCATCCGTGGCGTATGCCTTCCTGCCCGCCCGGCGCGGCCAAACCGAAAGCCCAAAGCGTATCTTGAATTGTCCACCACCAAGGCTATAATGGTGAACAATTCGAGACCGTGACATGACCGCCATGACCCGTGACGAAATCCTCACGCTCGCCCGCCGCATCGCCCGCGGCGACGAACTCACCCGCGCCGAGGCCCTCCGGCTCGCGGCCGACGAAACCGCGCTGGACGACCTCATGGCCGGCGCCTTCCTGCTCATGCGCACGTTCACCGGCGGCGAGGTCGAGTTCTGCGCCATCGTCAACGCCCGCTCCGGCCGCTGCCCCAACGACTGCGCCTTCTGCGCCCAGTCCGCCCACTACGAGACCGCCGCCCCGGCCTACGACCTGCTCGAACCCGGCGAGATCGTCGCCGCCGCCCGCGAGGCCGCCGTCTCAGGCGCCTGCCGCTTCGGCATCGTCACCAGCGGCCCGGCCGTCGAGGACGACGCCGACTTCGAGCGCATCTGCCAGGCCGTCCGCGCCGTCGCCGCCCTCGGCACGCTCCGCGTCTGCGCCTCCCTCGGCACGCTGACCCCCGAGCGCGCGCGCCGCCTCAAGGCCGCGGGTCTCAGCCGCTACCACCACAACCTGGAGACTTCAAAAAAATTCTACCCGCGCATCTGCACCACCCAGGACTATGGCGCCAAGCTCGACACCCTCCGCGCCGCGCGCGACGGGAGCCTCGAAGTCTGCGCCGGCGGCCTCTTCGGCCTCGGCGAGACCTGGAACGACCGCATCGACATGGCCATGACACTGCGCGAGATCCGCGTCAGCTCCGTCCCGATCAACTTCCTCCTGCCCGTGCCCGGCACCCCCCTCGAGGACCAGCAGACGCTCACCCCCGCCGAAGCCCTCCGCATCGTGGCCCTCTACCGTTTCATCTTCCCGCGCGCCGCCATCAAAGTCTGCGGCGGACGCGAGGCCGTCCTGGCCCACCGCCAGCCCGACATGTTCCGCGCCGGCGCCAACGGCGCCATCATCGGCGACTACCTCACCACGCCCGGCCGACCGCCCACAGACGACCTCGAGATGGCCGCCGCCCTCGGCCTTCGCGTCCGCACCCACTCGCCAGGCAAGGAGCCAACCTGACATGCCGGCCCGTCCTGAGCGAAGTCGAAGGGCCTGCCCTGAGCCACGTCGAAGGGTCATTATTACCGGCGCCACCGGCGGCCTGGGCCTCGAGCTCGCTGCCGCGTTCGCCCGCCACGGCTGGCGCCTCGGCCTGCTCGGCCACTCGGACCGCCCCGCCCTCGATGCGCTTGCCGCCTCGCTCGGCACGGCCACCGCCGCCGCCTGCTGCGACGTCCGCGACGCCCCCGACGTCGAGCGCGCCTTCGCACAGCTCACCGACGAGCTCGGCGGCCTCGACGTGCTCGTCAACGCCGCCGGCACCGCCCGGCCCGGCCTCATCGTCAACCTGGCCCCCGAGGACTTCGACGAGGAGATCGCCGTCAACCTCACCGGCGCCTTTCACTGCATGCGCGCCGCCGTCCGCCGCATGCTGCCGCGCCGCGACGGCCACATCATCAACATCGGCTCCTACCGGGGCGCCCACGGCCTCTCCGGCGGCTGCGGCTACAGCGCGTCCAAGGCCGGCCTCGTCGGCCTGACGCTCTCGGCCGCGCGTGAGTACGGCCCGAAGAACATCCGCTGCAACCTCGTCCTCCCCGGCTTTCTGCCCACCCCGATGACGGCTCCGCTTAAGCCGAACCACGTCGCCCGCGCCATCGCCGACAACGTCCTGGGCCGCGCCTCGGACTTCGACGAGATCTGCGAATTCATCGTCCGCCTGGCCGTGACGCGCCACGTCTCCGCCCAGGTCTTCAACCTCGACAGCCGGCCGGCCCGGCTCTGACGGGGGGACACCGGTGCGCTACACCAACCTGCCAGACGAAAAGCGCATCGTCATCACCGGCATGGGCGCCGCCACGCCCTGCGGCGACGGCGTCGGCCCCCTCATCGAGGCAGCCCGCACCGGCACGTCCGCCCTCACCACCGTCACCCTCGACGACGGCTGGCCGACCAGCGGCGGCCGCCAGGTCGCCGGCGGCCCCGTTGACCCTGACTGGCTCGAGCCCTACGCCCACGCGGACAGGACCACCGCCCTCACCCTCGCTGCCGCAGCCCAGGTCCTCGAGCCATTGCCGGAGACCTTCCGCCGCCGCCTCGCCCTCTTCGTCGCCACCGGCAAGCCCGACATGCGCCTCATCGAGCGCGTCCACCGCGACCTCCTCGACCGCGGCCCCGCCGCCATCCCGCCCGACTTCATCGCCCGCGTCACGCCCGACGCTCCCGCCGCCGCCGTCGCCCAGCGCTTCGGGTGCCGCGGCGTGCGCCTCCCCTTGATCGGCGCGTGCTCGACCGGCCTCGACGGCGTCGCCATGGCCGCCCGCTTCCTCCGCGCCGGCCGGGGCGAGGCCGCCCTCGCCGGCAGCGGCGAAGCCTCGCTGACACCCCTCGTCGTCGCCGCCTTCGAGCGCATGGGCGTCCTTGCGCACGGCGAGGGGCCGCCCGCAAAGGCCATCCGCCCCTTCGCCCGCGACCGCGCCGGCTTCCTCATCGGCGAGGGCGCCGCCGTGCTGCTGCTCGAGACGCTCGCCTCGGCCAACGCCCGGGGTGCCGACGTCTTGGCCGAAGTCACCGGCTGGGCCGTCATCGCCGACGCCCACGACCAGGCGCGCCTCGCGCCCGACGGCCACCCCATCGCCCGCGCCATCCGTGCCGCGCTCGACACGGCCGGCCTCGCCCCCGACGAGATCGCCCACATCAACGCCCACGGCACCGCCACCAAGCTCAACGACCCCATCGAGACACGCGGCATCCGCACCGCCTTCGGAAAACACGCACCCGGCCTCAGAATCTGCTCGACCAAGCCGATCACCGGCCACCTGCTCAGCGCCTCCGGAAGCGTCGAGCTCGTCATCACACTCGGCGCCATGCACTCGGGCTTTGCGCCCCCGACCATCAACCTCGAGCGGCCCGACCCCGCCTGCGACCTCGACTACACCCCAGGGAACGCCGTTCCGTGCCCGATTCGGCACGCCCTCGTGCTAAACTACGGCTTCGGCGGCCACGTGGGCGCCCTCATCGTCAGCAACCGGACGGAGCCCGGGCATGGACTTCATCAATAAAGAGCTCGCCGCCCTGCGACGCCGCGGCCTGTACCGCGAGTTCAAGACCCTCGACGCCGCCACCGACCGCCTCATCACCCTCTACGGCACCACGTTCCTCTGCTTCAGCTCCAACAACTACCTCGGCCTCGCCAACGACCCCCGCCTCATCGCCGCCGCCAGGCAGGCGCTCGACGACTACGGCGTCGGCGCCGCCGCCTCCCGCCTCGTCAGCGGCAACCAGCGCATCCACCGCGAGCTCGAGCGCCGCCTCGCCGAGTTCAAGGGCACCGAGGCCGCCATCGTCTTCCCCACCGGCTACATGGCCAACCTCGGCGCCGTCAGCGCGCTCGTGCACGAGGGCGACGCCGTCATCCTCGACCGGCTCAACCACGCCTCCATCATTGACGCCGTGCGCCTCTCACGCGCCAAGCTGCTCGTGTACTCACACTGCGACCTCGACTCGCTCGAGCAGGTGCTCGCCCGCGCCCGCACCCACCGGCGCCGGCTCGTCGTCACCGACACCCTCTTCAGCATGGACGGCGACATCGCCCCGCTCAGAGAGATCGCCCTGCTCGCCAAGCGCTACGGCGCCATGGTCATGGCCGACGACGCCCACGGCACCGGCGTGCTCGGCGACAACGGCCGCGGCGCGCTCGAACACGCCGCGTGCGAGGGGGAGGTTGACGTCGTGATGGGCACCCTGAGCAAGGCGCTCGGCGGTCTCGGCGGGTTCATCGCCGGCGAACGGCGCCTCATCGAGTACCTGCGCAACACTGCCCGCAGCTTCATCTACACGACCGCGCTGCCCGCGGCCATGTGCGCCGCCGCGCTCGCCGCCCTCGACATCGTCGAGGCCGAGCCCGAGCGCCGCGCCGCGCTGCGCGAAAACATCGCCCTGTTCAAGGCCGGCCTCCGCGCCAAGGGCTTCGACCTGGACCATACGCCCGCGCCCATCGTGCCCATCATCCTGGGCGAGCCGGCCCGCGCCATGAACAAGGCGCGCGAACTCTACGCGCACCACATCTTCGTGCCCGCTATCCGCCCGCCCACCGTGCCCAAGGGCACCAGCCGCCTGCGCGTGAGCCTCATGGCCGGCCACACACGCGACGACGTCGAGCGGCTGGTCTCACTTCTGTGACCAGACCCACTTGCCGCCCTTCTTCACCTCGATCCATGCCCCCGCCGGCGCCGCCGCCACGTTCGCCGTGTGCTGCTCCTCGCGAACCACGCTCACGGCCACGCCCTTCTCCGCCGCCAGAATCGCCATAAACGTCTCGCGGTCGGCGTTCTCCGCGGCAATCGTTCGACGCACCGCCTCGGCGTAGCGGGCATCGGTTTGGGTCTTCTGCGTCTGGCGGAAGCTCAACAGCCCCATGCGGTTCTCGCCCACGCTTCCGTCCTTGAGGAACCGCTGCACGGCGGCGTACCGGGCCTTGCGCCCCTCGATCGCCGCCTTGAGCTTGGCCCGCGTCGCCTCGTCCGCCGCGTAGGCGACGTTGACAAACAGCCCCTCCACGCCGCGCAGCAGCGACCCGCCCGAGTCCGAACCCGTCGCGGGCTCCGACTCGGCAAGGATGCTGTCAACGAGGTCGTCCACCGACCCCTTGCCCGCCACCACGTCATTGACCTGGTGCGTGTACGTGTGGATCTCCTGCCGGATCGTCACCTCGATCTTGATCGGCTCGGTCACCGCGACCTCGTGCCGGCACGTCGCCCCGGCCACGGCAAGCCCGGCCAGGATGAGGACGGGAATCGCAATGCGCAGTCTCATGGCACCGTCTCCTGTCACAGTGTGATGGTCTAATGCTCGATGACTTCCCGTATGTAGTTGAACTTGATCTCGAGTTCAAGCGGATCCCGCGCCGCACGCTCCTTGACGTGCAACGTCGTGACGAACGTCTTCCCCGACATCTCCGTCCCGATCTCGACCGTCTCGTAGTTGAAGTCCTTGAACTTCTCGAAAAAACTCTCCGGGTCCTTCGACGGCAGACCCTGTGTAATCGCCTCGTAGACCTGCTCACCCCCGGGGGCCTCTTTGAGCAGATCGTCCGCATCCTTGATCTTGATCCGCCCGCCCGGCGGCTTCGTCTTGAGGTGTCCCTCGATCGCCTCGATCACCCCGCCGCGCCCGACCGTCAGCGCCGCCGCCCCCTTCGCGCGGCCGGTGACCTTATCCCCCTCGCGACCCACGGTCGCAAACACCGGCTCGAGGTCCACGTCGTCAAACGCCAGCTTGAACTCCAGCGTCCCGCCCGCCAGCGCACGGATGCTCCCCGCCCCCTTCCCGCCGTAGAGCGTGCCCGTGATGCCGTCCAGCGTCCAATTGTTGTCCCGCATCCAGAGCGTGCCGCTTACGTCGGTCGCCGCGTACTTCTGGAAGGTCACCCTCTTGGCCGTGATCCGGCCGGGGTCGAGCTTCCGGGTCGGATCACCCACCGAGAGCGCCATCGGCCCCCCGCCCGGCGGCGCGGCCAGCACGACCGGCTCGGTGATCGTCATCCCCTCGACCTCCATCTTCATCGAGCCCGACCGCCCGTCGAGCCCCTTGGCCTCGATCTCGCCCTCGATCCGCATCCCGCCGGCCACGGCCGGACCGCTCAAGACCACCACCCCAAGGCGGTCCACCGTCCCCGTCAGCTTTTCAAAGTCGTGCAAGAAGCCGATCTTGTACGCCCCGTCGCGCCGCAGCAGCCCCAGCAGCACGTCGGCCCCATGCTCGCCGAACTCCGCCGCCACGCGCGTGCCCTGCGCGCCGATGCGCCCCTCGATCTCGCCCGTCATTTCGGGCGCTCCCGTCAGCGTGGCCCCGACCGGGTCCTTCAGGCGGCCGATCGTCATCGCCCCGCGCACGTCCACCGCATCTTCACCCGCCCGGGCGTCAACCGCGAGATCGAGCGTGCTCCTGAGCAGCACCGTCCTCAGCCCGCCGGTCGCGAAGTCGAACTTGTCAAGCGTCGCCGTCACCCGGCCCGGCTCCGCGGCCCCGCCCGCGTACACGTTCTCCGCTCCGAGATCGAGCGTCGTGCTGATCGCCAGCCCCGGGCTGCGCACGTCAACCGCGCACTCCCGCGCGCGCAGCTTTTGGACGAAAAACCCCTCCGACTCGCCGCCGTAGCCCAACGCACCCGTCAAGCCGCCGATCTTGAGCGCCGCACTCAGGCCGGCCTCGCCGTCCGCCGGGCCCCCGAGTTTTGCGCCCAGCCCTTCGGCCTCGATCTCGGCCTCAAGACTCAGTCCCCGCCCGGGCCCGGAATCGTACGACGCCGCCACCGTCACGTACTTAACCGTTCCGGCCACTTCGTCCAGGTCACCCACGACCGGGACTCTGTACCCGCCGTCAGTCCGACACAGCCCCAACACGGCCTCGACCTCGTGCGGGTCCAGTTCCAGCGCCACCTGCGTCCCCTCCGGACCCGTGCGCCCCTTGAATTCCCCCGCCAGGACCCGGCCCATCGCGCCCTCGCCTTCTGAGTGGCCGATCGCGAACGTCCCGCTGACGTCCGCCACGCTCCCCGGGGCGCCGCCGGCAACCACCGCCTCGAACGAGCTCCTCAGCGGCACCGTCCTCACGCCTCCGCTCCCGAACTCGAACCCATCGAGCACCGCCGTCACGCGGCCCGGCTCCGCGTTCCCGCCTGCGTGCCAGTTCTCCACCCCGAGATCAAGCCTGGTGCTGACCGACACGCCCGCGCTGCGGACGTCAACCGTGCAATCACGAGCACGGAACTCCCGCACGAAAAACCCGTCCGACGCGCCGCCGTAACCGATCGCCCCCTCCAGGGCCCCGACCGTGACCGCCGCGTGCAGCTCGGCCTCTGCTTCCGCAGGGCTGCCGAGCTTGGCGCCCAGCCCCGCCGCCTCGAACTCGCCCTCGAGGCTCAGCCCGCCGCCGGACGCCGAATCGTACGAAGCCGCCAGCACCACGCGCTTGACCGTCCCGGCCAGCGCCTCGAGATCGCCCAGGCCCGCGACCCTGAACCGCCCCTCCGTCCGCCACAGCCCCAGCACCGCCCCAAGCTCGTGCTCATCGAGCTCCAGCCGCACCCGCGTGCCCGCCGCGCCCGTGCGCCCCGTGAAGCGGCCCGCCAGCACCTCGTCGGGCCCGCTCTCGCCCCCCGGCCGAGCGATCCTCAACGTCCCGCTGATCTCCGTCGCATCCTCATCCTCCGCAGGCTGCCGGTACAGGCTCAGCTCGAGCGTCTCACCCAGCCCTGCCGTCTCCACCCCGCCGGCCTCGAGCTCAAGCCCCTCGAGCGCCACCGTCAGCCGCGTCGGCTCATCAGTGCTTCCCCGGGGCGGGCTCGTAAGCTCGACCTGAAGCGTCGTGCTCACCGCCAGGCCCGGATCGAGGATCGTGATCGAGCCGTCGCGCACGTCGAGCCGCCGGACAAGGAACCGGTCCGACGGCGCTTTCCGCTCCCTCTCGAACAGGTCGGCAAACGGCGGCGGATCGCCGCTCACGTGCCCCAGCGCGACCGCCGGCGCCGCCACGTCCAGGGCAATGTCGAACTTGAGCAGCGCCGCAATCGACACGTCGGCCGTCACACGCTCCACCGTGATCGTCGAGGGCGACTCGGGTCTCGACCGGTCCTCGACCTTCAGGTCGTACACGCTCAGGCTCAACAGCGGGCTGAGCACCACACGGCCGACCGAGACCTCGCAGTTGGGCAACTCCTTGCGAAGCGCCGAGAGCACGATACCCCGGATCTGCAGCGACACGATGCCGAAGGCCGTGCCGGTGAGCGCCACCACCACCAGCAGCGCCACCACCAACCGACGCAGCCAGCGCCGCTTGCGCCGCCTCGGCGTCCCGGCCTTCGCCATCTCAGCACTCCAACCGCTTCATGCGTCCCTGCCCAATGTTCGACGTCACCGCCACCCCGCCATTCGACCGGATCGCAGCCAAGTGCCCACAGCGGCTGCGATTCGGGTCCGCCCGAATCGCCCCCCTCCCTGTGACGAACCGCCCCGGTTCGTCACAGGTAGGCGTTATCCTACGCGCTGGCCCCCGCGCCTGCAAGCCCGGCCGCCTCGCCTTCCGGCCCCCCCTGGAAAACCACCCCGCCGATCCGCAGAAACGGCTCAAAACACCCCCCCGATCCGCCGATACCCTTGAAGAGCTACAGGCCGAACGACAGGTGAACTGCGCTGTGGCGGGCCCGGCGCCCGGCGGACTCTGCCGCCGCCCGCGCCCGCCCATACCACGGAGACAGACGCAACCCTCATGGGAACACGCTTAAGCATACAACAGATCGCCTCCTACTGCGGCGTGCGCCGGCGCACGGTCGCCCGCTGGGTCCGCACCGGCAAGCTGCCCGCCATCAGTGCCAAAGGCAAAGCCCCCGCCGTGCGCCAGCAGGACTTCATCGCCTTCCTCGAACAACGCGGTCGCCCCATCCCCGTCGACTTCATCGAGGACAACAAGCACCGCATCCTCATCGTGGACGACGACCCCGACGTGGTGCGCACCCTCGTCGAGATGTTCGCCACGCTGAAACGCTGCACCGTCAAGACCGCCCTCGACGGCGTCGAGGCCGGCCTGCGCCTCAGCACCTTCCACCCCCACCTGGTCGTGCTCGACCTCAGGCTGCCCCGGCTCGACGGCTTCACCGTGTGCGCCCACATCAAAACCGACCCCGCCACGGCCGGCACCGCCGTGCTCGCCCTCACCGGCGACGGCTCGGAACAGACCATCGAGCGCATCCTCGCCTGCGGCGCCGACGCCTACCTGCTCAAGCCCATCCGGTTCACCCACCTGCGCCGCGCCGTCGGCGAACTCCTCGGCGACGCACACCTGTGGCCCGCGCCGTCCGTCCCCGAGCACGCCGCCGCCCTCGGCAGGAGCTGACCCATGTACCGCGGCAAGGTGCTCATTGTTGACGACGACAACAGCGTCAACACCATGCTCAGCACCGAACTCACCAGGCGCGGCTACCAGACCCGCACCGCCCCCGGCGCCGAACAGGCGCTCGAAATCTACCGCGCCGGCCGTTTCGACGCGGTCATCAGCGACGTGCGAATGCCCCGCATGAACGGCACCGAGCTCCTCGAAAAGATCCGCGCCCTCGACCAGGACGTCGCCGTCATCCTCGTGACCGGCTACGCCGACATCGACAGCGCCCGCGAGGCCGTCAGGCACGGCGCCTTCGACTACGTGCTCAAGCCCTTCAACCTCGACATGCTCGCCGAGGGCGTCGCCGCCGCCGTCGCCCGGACCCGCCACGAGCGCGGCCTGCGCGAAAACCGCACCCGGCTCGAGGCCCTCGTCGAGGAACGCGCCCGCGACCTCGAGTTCCAGAGCACCGCGCTGCGCCTCGAACAGGAACGCTTCCACGGTATCCTCAAGAGCGCCAACTTCGGCCTGCTCGTGCTCAACGGCGACGACGACGGCGTCATCCTCATCAACCAGCAGGCCAAGGCGTACCTCCAGCTCCGCGCCGGGCCCGGCACCGACGTGTTCGACGAGAACTTCCGCGGCCTCTTCCCCGACGAGGTCAGCGAACGCATCGCCACCCTCGTCGCCGCCGTCAAAGACACCGCCCAGGTCTGCCGCCTCCCCTCGTTCACCAACCACGACGGCCTCATCCTCGAGATGCAGAGCTACCCCGTCATGAACCAGGGCACGCTGCGCGCCACCGTTATCGTCATCAACGACATCACCGAGCGCACCAAGCTCGAGGAACAGCTCCTCATCTCATCGAAACTCGCCGGCATCGGCGAGCTCGCCGCCGGCATCGCCCACGAAATCAACAACCCCATCGGCTTCGTCGCCACCAACACCCGCACCCTCGCCCGCTACGTGGGCGGCCTCACCGAGCTCGTCGCCGAGTACCACAAGCTCAAGGACGTCGTCGCCGGCCGCGAGGCCGCCGACGAACTCGTCCAGAAAATCGACCGCCTCGAACGCCGCCTCGACTTCGGCGGCATGCTCACCGACATGCAGAGCCTCGTCGCCGAGAACTGCAGCGGCCTCGAGCGCGTCGTCAAGATCCTGCGCGACCTGAGAAACTTCAGCCACATGGACGACGACACGCCCCAGGAGCTCGATCTCAACGCCGTCATCAAAGAGGCCCTCAACCTCGCCCGCAACGAACTCAAGTACAAAGCCACCGTCGAGACCCACCTCGCCGAACTGCCCCCCATCCTCGGCCACCCCGCCCAGCTCAGCCAGGTCTTCATCAACCTGCTCGTCAACGCCGCGCACGCCATCGAACGCAAAGGCACCATCGCAATCGCCACCCGAGCACGCGACGCGACCATCGTCGCCACCGTGCGCGATACCGGCGCCGGCATCCCCGCCGAGAGCCTGCCCAAAATCTTCGACCCCTTCTACACCACCAAGCAGCGGGGCCACGGCACCGGGCTCGGCCTGAGCATCGCCCTCGAGATCATCCAGAAACACGGCGGCACCATCGACGTGGAGACCGAAGTGGGCACCGGCACCACCTTCACCATCGAACTGCCCATCGGCCGCACCGCCGAGGCCGACCGCGGACCCACACACGCACACGACGACCTGCGCACACGCACAGAGGAGAGCACACCATGACCGAGCACACCGTGGTGATCGTGGACGACGAGGAACACGTGCTCAACGCGCTCAAACGCCTGCTCCACGACGAAAACTACACCCTGAGCACCACCACCCGTCCCACCGACGTGGTGGACGTGCTCGCACGCGCGCCCATCTCGCTCATCATCAGCGACTACGAAATGCCCGACATGACCGGCATCGACCTGTTCAAAACGGTCAAGAAGACCAACCCGGAGACCATCCGCATCCTGCTCACCGGCAAGGCCGACATGAAGGCCACCATCCGCGCCATCAACGAGGGCGAGGTCTTCCGCTTCATCACCAAGCCGTGGGACGACGACGACCTGAAAATCACCATCCGCCACGCCCTCATGCAGCACGACCTGTGGAGCGAGAACCGTCGCCTCCTCAGCGCCGTCAACGCCCAGAAACGCGCCCTCGAAGAGCTCGAACAGCAATACCCCGGCATCACCCGGGGCCCCGAAGCCAAACGCGGCGCCAGCGAGTTCTTCGTCATCGACGAGCAGGCGCTGCCCGAAACCATGGAAGAACTCGTCATGAAGTACTTCCCGCCCCAGCGAGTCGCCACCCCGTAGCGAGCACGCGCCATGACCAACGACACGCTCGAGGACATCCTGTCGCGCATCAAGAAGCTGCCGGCACTGCCGCTCGTCGTCGGCAAGCTGCTGCAGCTGATCCAGGCGCCCACGTCGGCCGCCACGCAGCTCGCCGACGTGATCGCCACGGACCAGGCCCTGACCGCGCGCATCCTCAAGCTGGTCAACTCCTCCTTCTACGCCCTGCGCTCCCAGGTCGTCAAAATCACCCACGCCATCGCCCTGCTCGGGTTCGACGCAATCAAGAACCTCACCCTCGGCCTGAGCGTCCTCGACATGTTCGACCGCGGCCACGACGCCGGCGGCCTCGACAACGACGCCTTCTGGGAGCACTCGCTCTGCTGCGCCACGTGCGCCCGGCTCCTCGCCGAGCGCGCCCGCTACACGCCCGCCGAGGAGGCCTTCGTCGCCGGGCTCCTGCACGACATCGGCAAGCTCGTCCTGCACGACCATTTCCGCCGCGACTTCGAGACCGCCCTGTGCGCCGCGCGCGACGACCTCGTCCCGCTGCCCGAGGCCGAACGCCGTGTCCTCTCGACCGACCACGCCGCCGTCGGCGCCGCACTCGCCGAACACTGGCGCCTGCCCTCGCGGCTGCGCACCCCCATCGCCGGCCACCACGCCTACGCCGAGCGCGACACGCTCAACACCATCGTCTACCTCGCCAACGCCCTCGCCAAGGCCAAGCAGATCGGCTCGGGCGGCAACGTCGTGCTCGAACCCGTCGACGACCGCGCCTGGGCCGCCCTCGGCCTCGACGAGACCGCCGTGGTCCGCATCATGGGCCGCCTGCGCCGCCACGTCGAGCGCGCCAAGGTCTTCATGGGCTTCAGCCGCACCCGCCGGGCCACGGCCCTCGAAGAGCTCGACTCCGACGAGATCCACCTGCCCGCCGCGCCCGCCCCGCGCGTGCTCATCGTCGAGGAACACCCCGCCGCTATGAGCCTCGTCGAGCTCGTGCTCCTCGACCACGGCCACACCACCTGCCGCACCACCGACCCGTTCGACGACGACGCCGCCATGGCCGACCTGGTCCTGCTCGATTTCCCCGAGCCGCGCCTCGAGCACGCCCGCGCGCTCCGCGCCGAGATCCAACACCGCCTCAAGGTTCGCCTCCCCGTCGTCGTGCTGCCCGCGCCGCGGCGCCCCGGCGACGTGCTCGACTCCGTGCACGCCGCGCTCGACAGGCCGCACCTCTAGTCCGCATTTCTCCCAGCGCGCAAGGCGCGAAAAAATGGGGACTGGCACCTATTTTTCGTAGAGGCCGGACACCTTCGACACACCGTGGCGCAGAAAAATAGGTGCCTGTCCCCATTTTTTCCAACAACCGGCCTGCTCCTGGCCTGTCGCCCCTGACGGTGAGGCCCGTTGCGCATCGGAAACGGCCTCGCCGCGGCTCCCCGTCAGAAATCCGGGCGAGCGACACCCATCCCCAGTTTCGCCTTGCGCGACGAGAACCCTCGCTCCTACACTCTCAGTGCGTCAGCACGAAGCCCGGTCACCGGAGGCCCCATGTTCTCCTGGATCCTCAAGAAAATCGTCGGCACCAAAAACCAGCGCGTCCTGCGGCGCCTCAAGCCCGTGGTCGCCCGCATCAACGAAATCGAGCGCGGCTACCAGGCGCTCTCCGATGAAGCCCTCCGCGCCAAGACCGACGAGTTCAAGCGCCGCTTCCACGACGCCTACGACCCCGTCCACGCCGAGTTCGAGCGCGACCTCGCCGCTGGCGCCGACCTCGCCGCCGGCGCCGACCCCGAACGCCAAGCCGAGGTTCGCAACCGATGGAAGACGCGCCTGCGCCGAGCCGAGCAGGGCGCCCTCGACGCCCTGATGCCCGAAGCCTACGCCGCCGTCAAGAACGTCTGCCGCCGCCTCACCGAACGCGCCCACACCTACACGGTCACCGACCACGAGATGCTCTGGGCCATGGTCCCCTACGACGTGCAGCTCATCGGCGCCATCGCCATCCACCGAGGCACGATCGCCGAGATGGCCACCGGCGAGGGCAAAACCCTCGTGGCCACCATGCCCCTGGTCCTCAACGCGCTCACCGGGAAGAACTGCCGCCTCGTGAGCACCAACGACTTCCTCGTCCGGCGCGACAGCGAGTGGATGAAACCCGTCTACGACTTCCTCGGCATCACCGTCGGCTGCCTCCAGAACCGCATGCCGCGCGCCGACAAAATCGCCGCCTACCAGGCCGACATCACCTACGGCACCAACAGCGAGTTCGGCTTCGACTATCTGCGCGACAACGGCATGGCCGTGAGCGCCGACGAACAGGTCCAGCGCGGCCACTTCTTCGCCATCATCGACGAGGTGGACAGCATCCTCATCGACGAGGCGCGCACCCCCCTCATCATCACCGCACCCGTGAGCCGCTCGACCCACCAGTTCGATAAATTCAAACCCGCCGTGGACGCCCTCGTACGGCGCCAGACCGTGCTCTGCAACCGCCTCATGAAAGAAGCGCGCGACGCCTGGGAAGCCGACGACCAGGACACCGCCGCCGTCAAGCTCTTCCAGGTCTCCAAGGGCGCCCCCAAACACAAGCAGCTCCTCAAAATGCTCGAGGACGGCGAGGTCCGCCGCGCCCTCGACCGCCTCTCGCTCCAGCTCCTGGGCGAAACGCGCAAGGCCGACCAGGAAACCCTCAAAGAGGACCTCTTCTTCCTCATCGACGAGCGCGGCCACTCCGTCGAGCTCACCGAGATCGGCCGCCAGGAACTCTCACCCTCCGACCCCGAACAATTCGTGCTCCCGGGCATCATCCAGCGCACGCTCATCAACGAACTCGTCCGCATGCAGGTCACCGTCTGCTCGCGCTTCGCCCGCGAGGCCGAGGCCGCCTGGGAACGCGGCGACCAGCAGGCCGCCACCGACCGCCTCGTCCAGCTCACCCGTGGCGCCCCCCGGCACCGCAAGCTCCGCGAGCTGCGCGACGACAAGGCCCTGCGCCGCGCCCTCGAACAGCGCCTCAAAGCGCTCGCCGAACGCGACGGCCGCGCCGAACGCCGGCGCCTCGACGACGAGCTCTACTACGTCATCGAAGGCGACGCCGACGCCGCCCGCCTCACCGACACGGGCCGCCGCACGCTCTGGCCCACCGAAGACGAGAAACCCCCCACCGTCCTGCCCGACGAGCCCGAGGCCCTCGCCGCCGCCATGCCCGCCGAGGACATGGACGCCGTCGCCACCGCCATCGAGCGCCGCCTCGACGAGGAATACACCACCAAGGCCGAGGCGCTCCACAACATCAGCCAGCTCCTGCGCGCCTACTCGCTCTACGAAAAGGACGTCGAGTACGTCGTGCAGGAAAACCGCGTCATCATCGTCGACGAGTTCACCGGCCGCCTGCTGCCGGGCCGGCGCTACAGCGAAGGCCTGCACCAGGCCATCGAAGCCAAAGAAGGCGTCACCATCGAGCGCGAAACCCAGACCTTCGCCACCATCACCATCCAGAACTACTTCCGCATGTACGAGAAGCTCGCCGGCATGACGGGCACCGCCGAGACCGAAGCCGGCGAGTTCAAACAGATCTACAAGCTCGACGTGCTCGTCATCCCCACCAACGAACCCGTGCGCCGCGACGACGCCAACGACGCCATCTACAAGACCAAGCGCGAAAAGTACAACGCCATCCTCGAGGAAGTCGCCCACTGGCACGGCCGCGGCCGCCCGATCCTCATCGGCACCGTCAGCGTCGAGGTCTCCGAGGTGCTCAGCCGCTACCTGCGCCGCCGCGGCATCCCCCACAACGTGCTCAACGCCAAAAACCACGCGCGCGAGGCCGAGATCATCGCCCGCGCCGGCCAGTCCGGCGCCGTCACCATCGCCACCAACATGGCCGGCCGCGGCGTGGACATCAAGCTCGGACCCGGCATCGTGCCCGACGAGCTCCGCCGCTACATCGAGGAGCACCCCGGCCCGCACGACTGGCAGCGCTTCCGGCTCGAACACGACGGCGAAGCCCTGCGCTGCCGCGACTTCGGCCTGTTCGTCCTCGCCACCGAACGCCACGACGCGCGCCGCATCGACCGCCAGCTCCGCGGCCGATGCGCCCGCCAGGGCGACCCCGGCGCGTCGAAATTCTACGTCTCACTCGAAGACGACCTCATGCGCCAGTTCCGCAGCGACCGCATCGCCGGCATCATGACCCGCCTCGGCCTCGAGGAAGGCCAGGAAATGAGCCACCCCTGGCTCAACAAGTCCATCGAGACCGCCCAGAAACGCGTCGAGATGAACAACTTCTCCATCCGCAAGCGCACCCTCGAATACGACGACGTCATGAACCGCCAGCGCGAAATCATCTACCAGTACCGCAACCGCGTGCTGCACGACGAGGACCTGCGCCCCATGCTCGCCCAGCTCTTCGGCGACGTCATCGACGACAAGCTCGACGAGCTCTGCCCCGACGGCGCCCCGCCCGAGGAGTGGAGCGTCGCCGCCCTCGAACAGTGGCTGCGCCGCACCGCCCGCGCCCGCGCCGCGCTCGCCCCGCTGCTCGAACGCGACGCGCCCCGCCGGGCCATCCGCGAGACCGTCGCCGCGCGGCTCAACGAATCGCTCGCCCTCAAGCAGCGCCTCGAAGGCGAGGAGCGCATCAACGACCTGCTGCGCTTCGTGATGGTCTCCGCCATCGATAACTTCTGGAAAGACCACCTCTACACGATGGACGACCTGCGCGAGGCCGTCGGCCAGCGCGCCTACGCCCAGCTCGACCCGCTTATCGAGTACAAGAAGGAAGGCTTCGCCGCCTTCAGCGAGCTGATGCAGCACATCCGCAACGAGATCGTCACCGGCGTGTTCCGTACTACCGCCGTGCCGCCCGATATGGCCGAGGCCCTCGCCGTCTCGCCCGAGCAGTTCACCTACTCCGACGTCGAAGAGGCGCTCACCTCCCGGTTCATGCCCGTCGGCCCGCCCCCGCCGGGGCCCCCGCCCGAGGGGCCCTGGCCCGAGGGCATGGAGTTCGCCCCCGGCGAACGCGCCGCCGGCGGCGAGGCGCCCACCGTGCAGACCATCCGGCGCGCCCAGCCCAAGATCGGTCGCAACGAGCCCTGCCCCTGCGGCAGCGGCAAGAAATACAAGAAGTGCTGCGGCAAGAACGCCTGATCCCGCAGGGAGGACCCGGAGCCGACGATGCTGCCTTTCGCATGCGCGCTGGCCGCCTACATGTTCTTCGAGGCGCGGGCACTCACCGTCCGCCGCCTGGCACTTGAGTTCCCGACCCTCCCCGCCCCCTTCGACGGATTCACCCTGCTGCACATCTCGGACCTCCACCTGCTGCGCTTCGGCACGGTCGCGCGCCGGCTCCTCCGCGTCCTGCCCACGCTGCCCGCCGACCTCGCCCTCTTCACCGGCGACTACAAACGCCACTCCTACACCAGCGACGCACTGATCCCCGCATGGATGGGCCGGATCCGTCGCGCCTGCCCAACCCGCGAGGGCGCCTTCGCCGTGCTCGGCAACAAGGACCACGCCGGGATGAAACCCGCCCTTGCCACCCACGGCCTCGACCTGCTCATCAACGAATCCCGCACCATCGAACGCGGCGGCGAGCGCATCCACCTCCTCGGCGTTGACGCCGAAAGCCCCGTGCGCCGGCCCGCGCGCGCCGCCCGGATCCTCGACCGCCTCCCCCGCCACGGCTTCCGCATCCTGCTCGCCCACACCCCCGACTACGTCCGGCTCGCCGCCGAGCGCGGCATCGAGCTCGTGCTCGCCGGCGACACCCACGGCGGCCAGGTCCTCCTCCCGGTGATCGGAGCGCTCAAGGTGAAATCCAGGCTCAGCCGCCGCTACTGCCGCGGCCTCATCCGCGAGGGACCCACCACCCTCCACATCAGCGCCGGCTGCGGCACCGCCACCGTCCCCTTCCGCCTCCGCTGCCCCCCCGAAGTCACCCTGATTGCCCTGCGCCGCGCCCCCCCCGGCCCCCGCAGCGGGCAACTGAGAAAACAGTTGACATCGCGCAAAACTCACGCATAGATTCCGCACCGTACGCCGCCTCAGGCGCACACGCTGTCCTGCGAGCGCGGGTAGTAGCGTGCTCCCGTAGCGCAACGAAATCTGCAGGAAAGGAGGTGAGCCTTACACTTACTGCAAAGCACGTTCATGGGATACGCGTCTCCGTGAGGAGACAGGAACGTAAGGGAGTGTTTTTGCGCATGTCTCGTGAAAGGAGAATTACGGTGAAGAACCTGTTTTTGATTCTAGGCCTCGCGTTGGTGCTCACCACGAGCGCCTTCGCTCGGGACGCGGTGCTCGACGCCCTCGTCATCCAAGGCAAGGTGACCGAGGAGGACATCGCCGCCGCCGAGATGGAAGGCCCCAATAACTGGATGGGCGCCGGATACGACATCTACATCACGGGCTTCGTTCAGCCATGGTTCAAGTGGCTCGACGACGGCGACCCGGAAACCGCCATCGGCGTCCGCCGGGCCCGCATCAAGGCCACGGGCATGCTGGGCGACAACTGGATGTTCGTCGTCGAGACCGACCTGGCCGATGGCGCCGCCCTCAGAGACGTCGGCGTCGGCTACACCTACGGCGAAGGAACGGTCAAGATGGGCCAGTGCAAAGTCCCGCTGCTCTGGGAAAACATGACCAACAGCGGCCGGCTCGACACGATCAATCGCGCGGAATTCGCGGCCGAACTGCCGATACGCGACATCGGCGTGTTCTGGGAGCACTCCTTCCTCGATGGCAAGGTCGGCGCCCAGGCCGCGGTCACCAACGGTGAGGGCCAGAACGCGACCGAGCTCAACGACGGCAAGGACTATTACGTCCGCGTCGCCGCTCAGCCCTTCATGGGCAGCGAAAACCCGGCCGACGGGCTCACAGTCGCCGGCGCCTACCTGAACGGCTCGACCGAGATCTTCGAGCTCGAAGGCGATGAAGAAGTCGACGTGGGCGAGTTCGACGGCGAGGCCTGGGTCGCCACGGTCGTCTGGACCTGGCAGCAGATCAAGGTCCAGGGAGAGTACGTGGACGGCACGCAGGACATCCCCGGCGGCACGATGGAGGGCGATGGCTGGTATGTCTACGCCCTGTACCAGATGCCCATGGACACCATGACCGTCATCCCGGTCGTCAAGTACGAAACCTACGACTCCAACGT
>Ga0180431_10003975_pt1 | contig 18647 bp, 27 predicted proteins | sample SS_ome_11_FD_132459 | JGI IMG/M metagenome (GOLD analysis project Ga0180431, IMG submission 132459) | Hypersaline lake sediment archaeal communities from the Salton Sea, California, USA - SS_1_MS_1 metaG | ecosystem: Environmental > Aquatic > Non-marine Saline and Alkaline > Hypersaline >... | reverse complement strand
TGATCTCACCGTCAGCGAACCGGCGGGCAGCCTCAACGGCAGCCCACGACCGGGCATCCGGTTCCCGCCCGGCGTCACGTTCCCGCAACAGGGCACGTTCGGCACAATCCACAGCGAACAGCCGCAGCCGGCGATCATCCAAATCGATGCGTTCGATCAGCCGCACCCGGCACGTCACCACCTTGTCGCCGGCATCCACCACAGGATGATCCGGGCAAGGTTCCGCCCGCCACAGGGTCGGCCCGTTCAACCAATCAAACACCTGTTCGTCGCGAGCCAAGTGATAGCCGTACTCGCAGGCTTTGACCTTCGCCGGGTCGAGATGTTTGGTCCAGCGTCCCTTTCCGGGGTAGCGGTAGGTGGCGGCGGTGACGCTGCTGTGCCCATCAAGTACCTTCCAGTAGGTCATCTCACATACCGTCCCTTCTCCACTCCATCGCATCAACCCTCGCATCAACCCTTCTCCGCTCCCCCCACGACGAACAGCAAGCAGCCACCCACAACCCCTCAGGCCAATCCATCGGATCAACGTCTATCGACATTGGGTTCAGCAGCCGCCGAGCCCGCGGACAGTTAGGGCGATGCAGCGCCCCGTGTTGGCTGACGATGAAAGCCCGCCTCTCCTGTTTGGCCGTCATCTCACATACCTCAGAGTTTGGAAGTCGAATCTCCATTCCGGTCCCCACTCGGACGGTGTCACCCCGTTCGGCCCGGTCTGATGTGTCACCGACCACGCCTGATAGCCCTGCTCACCCCATAGCCATGCGGCGACGGCGATGTTGGCGATGGGATGGAAGATCCCGACCGGCTTCAACCGGCCGGTCCAACGGCCACGGATCGGCAACGGCTGGTAGGCGTGCTTGTGGGTCGTCCATTTCGGGTACACGTCGGCGTCCACCAGATCACCGATGGTCATGCCGACCCGGTAGTCCCAGTAGCGTGGCATGTGCTGGTACAGGCCGGATGCTTGCCGCCACGGGTCGTCGTAGACCTTGGTGCTATGCGCCCGGGGCTTTCCCCTCGACTCCCACCAGCAGATTGCGAGCATATAGTCCTCGCACCAGACCGGCCTGTCAGTGAACTCATCCAACGCCAAGTCGGAGTACGGAGCATCCGGGTAGAACGTGTAGGCGTAGAACCGGAGTCTCGGCCGCCACCGCTCGACAAGGGGATGATGCAACATCACTTCATCCCCTTCACAGCATCCTTGATCTCATTCACAAACATCGACAAACACAACACCTTCTCATCCTTCTTGAACCCCTTCCAACCACCCTCCGCACCAACAGCCTCCGAAGTAGCATCCTCATTCGCCTTGAACGAAGCGTCCACACCAAGCTGATGTGCCAGTTCGTACAACCGTTTCGCCGTGGCGTCCAACTCGTCTACCTTCATCTCGTTCGGGCGCACCGCCTCAAGCAACGCGTACAGCTCTTTCCACAGGTCGTCTGCGCCGGCAACTGGGAAGTCCTGCTGCTTGGCTGCGGTCTTGGCGTGAGCGGCTTTAGCCGGGTCGGCCGGTGTCGCACCACGGCGGTCGCGGGACACAACCTCGGGCGACTCGGCATCAGGGTCGGGTTCGCCCTCCACGGGGATGCACAGGGTTTGCAGCATTGCTGTCTTGTACGCCATCGACATCGCCTTCGACACGGCCTTGTCTCCGGTGTCCATTGCATCAGCAACAACCACGATATCGTGCCGCGACCCGTCCACCGCAACGAAGGTATAGCCGACGGTCAACCGGACATGCAGCATCGCCCCGCCGTCCTTGGTGGTGCGTTCCGGCATTTCTTCGGCTTGAAGCACCTGCGGGAACGCGGTGACTCCATGCCTATGGAGGGCCGGGCCGACGATGTTGTAGACGTCATCGATGCCGCGGAAGTTGAAGCGGTGGAAGTCGTTGCGGCGGTTCTTGCCGATAGCGCCGATGTCCTTAGCTACTTCGTTGAGTGTTTGGTAGATGTCTGCCATCAGTTCCCCTTCCACATGTGCGGCCACGTACCAGCCACACGCTTGACTTTACCCTGCTTCTCCAAGAGTTGCAGCCGGTAATGCACCGCGGCTTTCCCGATCGGGGCCTGCCCGGCGATCTCGGAGACGGTGCCTGGCAACAGGCCGATCAGGTCGTCGTCGGAGATTTCCCGTGGTCTCACCCGGTCACCTCTCTGACACCGCGGGATTCCATCCACACCGAACAGCCACACACCGGACACCACTCCGGACCGCCCTGGCGTTCGCGCCGCCACCGGCACCATGTCTCCACGGTGAGCTGTTTCCCTGACCGCCAGTTGAACCTGTCGGCTGGCGGCCAGATGGTGCGGATCGTGAGGTCGCCGTGATGTCGGGGGCAGTAGGCACGGATTTCGGTTCGTGGTCCGTGCCGTCGCCGCCATGCGATGAACGATCCGACATGGGTGTCGATCGGGTTGAGGTCGGTGGCCTTCTGGTATTCGTTCATGGTGTGCCGTCGTAGTACTGGTGGTTCCAGACGGCCGGGCGGCGGTCGAGTGCGCGGGCTTCGGCGATGTCGGCGTAGTCGGGTTCGTTCGGTACACAGTCGGGGCATTCGTTGCCGCACACCGGACACCGAGGCTCCGGGTCGAAGTAGCCTGTCTCTGCAAACAGGCGCATGATTCCCTTGGCGAGCCGCTTCGCCCAGGCTGTCGTGATGTATACATAGCCGACATGGTTTTCGCCGTCAGCGATGCAGATACCGACGAGGCCGGCGGCGATCCGATGCTCAAGGTCGCGTCGTTCCTCTCTCATCACATTCCCCTTCCGCTAGACGCCATGCACACTAGCCGACTATCAAATAAGTGTCAACAAGTGTGGGCGGGGAGCTGCCGAGCCCGCCACCGGAGGAAGGGGATACCCCGGTCTTCGACGCTACTACCCGCCCACAGTCTGGCATGTTAGCAACGGTGCTAGTCCAGTTTGATCGTGTACTCCGACGTGACCATGCCCCGCCCTGGATGGACGAACATGAGATGCTGCGCCGGCGGCGACGTGGTAGCCAGCACCTCATGAGCAAACGGATCAGACGACAAGGTGGTGCCAGCGACACGCACGGTCATGGTGCCGACTGGTAGCCTGGCGGATCGGTGCCAGTGGCCGCAGGCCAGATCGTTGAACGGTGGGATCTCACCGGACAGTTGCATGTCCCTCCACCCGAACGACTTCTTCGTAATGCTGTAGAACGGTAGCCCACCGAACGCGGAGCCGCCTCGGAACTGGTCGCCGTGCAGCAGCATGCATCCGTAGTTGCCGATCTGGTCGACGGTGTAGTAGCCGACACCGGCTCGTTCCACCACCGGAATGTCGAAGGTGACTCGTGTTTCGGCGGCGGCGGTGAACCATTCCTTCACGACTAGGTACAGCATCCGATCGAAGTTGCTGTTAGGCGAATAGACGACCGACCCTTTACGGGAACCGATCCGGCCGTGGTTGCCGGGCACCCCGCACACATGCACCGTTTCGAACCCCTCCAACAGTCGGGTGATCAGATTCCGGGTGATCCGAGCGCCGTTGGTGATCACCTGATCCACAATGGACGAGTCGATGGCGGCCATCTGCGCCGGGAAGATCGTCTCCCCGTCCACATGATCCCCCAACAGCCATAGTCGGCATTCCTTCACCGGATGATCGGCCCGTTGAATCTCGGCGATTTCGAGGATCTTCTCACCGAACTGTTTGACTCGCCGTTCACACACCTGCGAGTCATAGTCCGGTGTCACCCGGCCGAGCTGCCAGTCTGCGGCCAGTGCCACAGCAACCTCGGCGGCTTTCTTGCGGCGGTCGGGTTTGGGGCCCGGCACCTTGGGTGGTTTCATCGCCTGAAACGACGCACGGGCCGCGCCGACGATCACATGCTCAAGTTGAAAGTGTTTGGCCTTGAGGTCTTCGTGGGATCGGATGACCCGACGCAACTGTTTGCGGAGTTCTTCGACGTCGGACCATTCCTCGAACGGTTGCGGGTCAGACATTGTTCCGCAACCATCGGCGTAGCGGTGTCTCCGCGATCGGGGCGTTGGCGGCGTCTTTCAGCCAGCGGAGTATCGACGTGATCGCATATCCGTTGCGGTAGGCGTCTACCGTTTGGGCGGCGATGTCAGGGTGTTCGTCCATCCAGTCGGCTACCAGGACACGGCGGCGTGGCAGCCCGTGCTGTTCGGCATATTCGGTGAAATCCACCCCTTCTCCTTTCGGGGACGCCACCAAACGTTACCAGACACACCGGACCCGCCCGGTGTTTCGGGCGGGCCTGGTGTGGTACGACGCGCGGTTAGAGCGTCCGGTTAGTCGGTGCCTGTGCCCGTGCTTTGGGGATGCCGAGCAGCCACCCGAAGAACGGGTTGAAGTTCTCCAACCAGGCAGCCAACGCGTAGTAGGCGGCGACTGTCAGCGCGGTAGCCGTTTCGATGTTGATGGAGAGCACATCTTCAAGCCAGGGTGCCAGGCCGAATAGCCAGGCGATCAGCCAGCCGAGGCCGATGGGCACCCAGGTGCGGATGAGTCGGACGATCGGATCGGATAGGTTCATGGTGCTCCTTGTAGGTTGACGCGAATGAAGCCGGCAGCGAAGACATGGGTAGGTGTCCAATACTCACCGTAGGTGAACGGGTACCAAGGTTCGTAGCCGCGCATCCACACCCATTGGAACCGGGCCACCCTCCGGGCGAGTGCGTCGTCGTAGACGGTGGATGTTAGTTGGTTGATGCCGCCGAACCCGTGGGCGTACATCATGGCACGCACGACAGGCACAAACGGGTGATCCATTCCGCGTTGCAGCGGAATGACCTTGCCTGTCTCAGCATCGTACGGCCAGTAGACCGGCTCCGGGCCGGGATACTCGATACACGCCTTGGGGTATGGGCAGCCGCCGTCAGCTAGTGCGACTGGTATCAGCAGTGCTAGCAAGGCGACGACTAGCAGCGGGACAGAAAGTCGTCTCATCGTGTCACCCCTTCGCTAGTGCCTTCCAAGTGACAGGTCCCACTATACCGTCAACGACGAGCCCGTGTGCAGATTGGAACTGTTCGACCGCGTTGGCGACGTTCCGTAGATAGCGTCGCTGCTTGCGGGCCAGGTAGCCGAGCTCGGTCAGACGCAACGTCGCCGCCCGCACGGCCACACCACGCATCGGCACCGTCCGATACCGAAGCCGTCCCAACGCTTCCACATGCCGGCCGGCGTGGAGTCCCTGCCAGATGTCCGGGCCGGGACAGGACGTGGGCGACTGGGTACGCGGATCGTCATTCCAGTCGCGGTGGCCTTTCACTTCGGGGCCGGTCATCGCCAACCAGATCAGACCCAACGCCCGCCACGCCGCCCGTGTCGGATACTGCGGATAGCCGAGCACAAACACGGTCGCCATCGTTTCGGCGTTGATGCCGCCCCACTGGCCTGCGTTGCGCCGGTAGCCGCGGAGCCGGTAGACGCGTCCCATTCTCGGGTCGATGGCGGCACAGTAGGCGATAGCCTGCCAGCCTTTCGACCGATGGTAGGCGTGCCAGGAGCGGAGGACTCCGGTGACCCGACCGAACGAGACGGCAAGTTTCTGCCACCACGGCGACTCCGGTTCATCCAACGGGTCACCGGCCGGGTTGGGGCCGCCACCATGATGCACCGTCAACGAAATGTCACCGGCCAGAGGGTCGGGGAACCGGCCGGACCTGTACCCTTGCGGGGTGTCCAGGTCGTCGGGGAGGAACTGGCCGGGCGGGTAGACTTTGATGATCTGCTCAAGGAACGGGAACGGGTCACGCATCAGTTGTCTCCGTTGGGTATCGGAAGGTTAGCCTCCCGCAGGCGCTTCTCCAGTTTCGCGATCCGCAGTTTGAGGCCACGGATCTCACCGGCATGTTTCGCCTGCACCGCTTCCAGCGTTTCTTCCACGACACGGCGGGCGTCGCGTTCTGCTTCCAACGCGTCGGTCAGTTCGCGCACTTGTTCCTCCTTTTCGGAGCGTTCCCGCCACAATACCCGGACCTGTTCCCGCAGTTGGGTGTCGGTGGCTGTGTCGAGGGCTCGTTCTTCGGCGGCGGTTTGCCCTGATTGGGCAAGCTGCAACCGTTCAAGGGAGGCGTTGATTCCCCGCTGGCCGCGCCATACCAGGACGGCGGGAAGCACGGCGGCGACAACGACGGCGACGGCTCCGAGGATGGTGCCAAGGTTATCCACCGTTGGGTTTCCATCCGTGGATGACCCGCCACCAGAACAGGCCGGAAAGGATAAAGACGGGGGCGGTGGCTGAGAGGATGCCGAGGCGTGAGAGGAGTTTGGCCCACGGGCCGAAGGGGAGTTGTGGGACGACGATCCAGAGGAGGGCGATGGCGGCGCCGCACCAGGCGAGGGATCGGATGAGCGGGAGCCGGGTTTGTGGTCGTGCTCCGAGGATGTAGCCGAGTTGTTTGATGTGGTGGGCGATCCAGGTGAAGTAGAGCCAGACGGCGGCACCGTAGACGATGAGGGTGATGCGGGTTACAAGATCGACCATGTGGACACTCTGCCTGTTTTGAAGGTGGCGTCAGTGGAGTCTGCGCCACACATGATTTGTAGATTGCTGCCTGCCGCCAACTGGTACCCGGCGAACAGGTGCGACTGTGCCACGGTCAGTTCCTTACCCGACGACGAAACCGCGAACTCTGTGCCGCCACGATGCACCGTCCCGGTGGTGGTCGTAAGCTTCATATCTACCCACACGGTTTTGTCGGTGGCTGTGCCGGTGGATGCAACATATCCGGTGACGGTTACAAGCACTGACTGTGCGGCCCCGTAGTATGTGGACAGGCTGACAGCGGACCCCCAGTTGGTATCTGCCGACGACGCCTCTGCCGTGATCGATGTGTCAGCAAGAACCGACCAGCCTGGACCGGGGCCGGTCACCGTGGACGGTGGTGATACCCACTGCAACCCTGTTGAAGTGACACCAAGCACTTGGGCTGTGGTCCCGGCCGCGAACCTGGCGACAGCCTTAGCGCCCGTGCCGGCGATTAGATCACCGGACGAGGTGACAACCGCAGCCTCCGACGCAAGCAGCGAATCGCGAACCTCGTTGAGTTGAGCAGGTGTCGGGGTGTCGCCGTCGGCCCATGTGCGTGGTGCTACGAAGCTCATGTGAACACCGCCACATGTGAGTGCGCTACCCCGAACAGGATTTTGCCTGTCGTGGAGGTCTTGTATCGGTAACGGACCTGGATTTCGCCGGTAGACGATCCGGTGGTTTGGCGTTGCAGCAGCACGGGAAGCTTCGCAAACTCGCCGCCTGAGCCGAACTGATTGCGGCGGTCGTTGGATTCGACCCGCAACCATTCTGCGGTTGTCCAAGACCCGCCACCGTTGAGGCTGATCTCGGGTGACATGTCAAGGTCAGAGTTGGGGGTGGTGTACGGTTGGACGCTGACCACCATGTGTGCTACGACCTTGGTGTAGGGTCCGCCGGTTGTGCCTGTTTGGTGGGTGAAGTAGACGGCTCCGGCAGTTGACTGGATAAACTCGACGGTCTGATAGTCGCTGAACGTGGCAACGTTGTTGCGGGTATCAGGCAACGACTTCCATGCGGGGGTAGTTCCACCCCTCAATATCTGGCCGCTTTCGCCGGCGGGTAGCCGAGCCAGGCTGTTGGCGGCGTCGGCGTATGCTATGTCGCCGGATGCCGAGATGATCCCTGGGGCGAGTTCTGCTAGGTCGGCCATCATCGCATTGAACGCTGCCGCTGATACGTCCCCGGTTGACCATGTGGATGGGGCAGTCCAGGCCATCATGTAGTCCCGAACGCCATGAGCATCAACTGGCCGTCCTGAAGATGCACGTTATGTGTGGTGTAGGTGTAGCCGCTGTTGACCATGACCCGTGCCTGTAGGTTGCCGGTCGGTGTCCGTTCGGTGGATGCGGCCAACGCGACCATCGGGATGCGGCCCTGTCCTGTTCCGAACTCCATTTCGTGATACCCCGTTTTCGTGAACCAAGTGTCGCCACCGTCCACGGACAGTTCGATGCGGGCCTGCGCCAACGCTCCTGTGGATTTCGTCAACCAGCAGCATCCGGTGACAAGAGCAAACAGTTTGACCTTCACGCCGGGATTGGTGACCGTAGCAACTTCGGTGCCCCACTGTTCATCAAACTTGTAGTTTGGGGTGTTGTCCCCGTACTGGCTGTCCGTGAGTGATGTTGCTGCTGTCCACGTTTTCGTGTTGTACCCAACAGGGGTGCCCCAAAACGGTGAACCGTTCTTCATCACCAGAAACGTGCCGGTAGAACCCACTGTCAGCTCGGACACCCTGTTCGCGCCTGACCCGACAATCAGTGAATCCGTGGCCGATATCTGATTGACCCCGGATGCCAGCAGGGCGTCCCGCACGTAACGGTTCATGTCGTTTGCGGTGACGAGTTCCCCGGTCAGCCAGTTGGTTCTAGGTGTTTCCCAAGCCATTACAGCCTCATGTTAGATATGTGCCTTCGCCGAGCACTGACGTCCCAAGGTCCCATTGGCCGTGATCGACGCTTGAGGTGCGCCACACATGGGTCCACTGGCCCGGCGTCCATGCAACAGTCACGCCTTCTACGACAAGGTCGGTCAAATCGATCGGGTTCGCATCCGAGTAGTAGCGTTGCAGTCCGACCCGGTTGAACAGGTCAGCGCCGAGGACGATCGGCCACAACACGGTCGGGTCGCCCATCGGGTTGATAGTCACTTCACCGACCCGGAGCTCGGTTTCTCCGACCCGTTCCGCCAGCCAGTTCGCATAGGTTTGGCCGTCCGAGTCTTGCAAATCGACGGTACGGTCGATCGCCTGGACACCTTGGGTGACGGTGTTCTGGTTGTCTGCGGTGTAAAGGGCACCGGAGGCGACAGTGACACGGGCCCGGTTGTACAAGCCTTCGTCGGAGTAGTCCACCATCACCGCGGCGTAGTCGGTGGAGTCGTCCTTCAACGTGGTGACAAGGGTTTGGTTGGCTCCGAGGGCCGCCCGGTTGTGGAACACGACTTGCCCGTCCGGTGCCTGATAGAAGATGCCACCCTCCGACAGCTCCGCCTTCTGGATAATCTGCAACGCGTCGCCACCCGAATCCGAAACCGCCTCCAACGTAAACCCGCCAGTATCCATGTCACGCCACCCCGCCGGGAAGCCGACGATCGTAAGTATCTTGCCGATCCGCACGTCGGCAGTCTCCTGTGCGAACACATCCAACGCCGCGTCAGCAATCAACTGGATCGTCGCATCCGGCAGAACCCGCTGCCACAACGCCACCTCCGCGATGCGGCCCTGCCAGCCGTTGAACGAATCGGAAATACGGAAGTCTTCGGTGATCGCCGCGGCACCGGAGATTGTGATTGTGCCGGTGCCGTCTTCGGTGCCGTCGATGAATATGGTGAACAGGTTGCCGTCTTTGGTGACAGTCACATGCGACCAGCCTGCCGGTAGCCCGGTGGCGGCTTCGAGGGATTCGTCTAGGCCGGATGAGGTGACTGTGGAGTCGACGTAGACTTCGATCCGGTGTGCGCCGCCCATGTCGATGGTGATGTCGGGGCCGTCCGCGAACTCGAAGATGCGTTGCGACGACGCAACGGTCGGCGCATACAGGGTGCCGTATTCGAGGAACGGGAGGTTGACGTCGGCGGCTTCGATTTCTGGTGGGTAAAGGGTTCCGAAGGTGAGGTAGGGGAGCCAGACGTCGGCGGCTCGGTCCACTGTCGGCGGGTACAGGGTGGCGGGTTCCAGGTACGGGAGTTTGATTAGCCCTTGTGCCCGGACGGTTGGTGCATACAGAACACCAAACTCCAAGAATGGGAGCTGGACGTCGCCGGCTTCCACTGTCGGCGGGTACAGGGTGCCGAAGGCGAGGTAGGGTAGGATGATCTGTTCTTCGCGTCGTATCGTCGGCGGATACAGCGTCGCCGGTTCAAGGTAGGGGAGGTTGATCCGGTATTCCTGTTGTATCGTCGGCGGGTACAGGGTGGCGGGTTCAAGGAACGGCAAGTCGATTTGTGAACCGGCCTCGACTGTCGGCGGATACAACGAGACTGTTTCAAGAAACGGCAGCTCTACACGAGACTTGACCTGTATCGTCGGTGGATAGAGGGTAGTTCCGACGAGGAATGGAAGCGTAACCCGTTCTTCTCGCTGTACCCGCATCGGATACAGTACGCCGGTTGATAGGCACGGCAAGGAGACAGGAAGCGCGTTCCCTGCTGTCCACAGATCCGCAACATCGTCACTCGACAGGGCCGAGTCAAAGACCGTCACCTCGTCCAGAACGCCATCGAAATAGTTGCCGTTCGGGTCACGGGCGATGTAAACCGGATTGGCGGTGGTGATCGTCGTGACGGTGCCGCCCGTGACCGGGGTGGCGTTATCAAGAGAACCGTCAACATACAGGCTGATCGCTGATCCGTTCCAAACGGCGGCGACGAAATGGGAGCCGGATAGGACCGACGAGTCCATCCCTTTGTAGTTCCCCCCATCTTCGATGAGGATGAACCGGATCTTGTTGGCTGACGTGACCCGCAGCTCCCATCCGGCCGCCGAGTAGGCGTTGGCGATGATCGCGTCGTCACTACTGTCGAGCGCCGGGGTGATCCAGGCGAGAAGCGTGAACGAGTCAGCGAGATCAAAGTCGCCGACGTTGGTACCGGTTGTGACATGCTCCGATGACGCAGCAGCAAACGTGACGGCGGTATCGTCATCTCCGGCGATGAGCCCAGTAGTTCCCAGAGTGGGGGTATTGACATAGGTGCCGTCGTAGCTGCCGGTTTCGTCGTTTGCGGTGGTGCCGGATGATTCCCCGAGTCGCCAATAGGCGATCGGATTTAGGGCGTTGACGGTGGTGGCATAGCCAGCATAAGTGGCGACCACTTCTGGCGGGTAAAGAGTGACTGTCGTTAGAAGCGGCAGTTGAATCTGTGGCGTTCCAACGGTGTAGTCGAGTTCTGGTGGGTCATAGGACGTGTTCTCGTAAGAAGCCGCATATCGGCTAGCACTAGCTGAAGAACCGCCGTCGTCCAGATGGATGCCGATAGCGTTCCCCGACACCCAGTCGCCATGTCCCACAATCTCGGTCAGGAGTGATGCAAGATCTGGAGACGTGTAAGTGGTGCCTGCGGTCCATGCTGCGATCGAATCCCACGGCACTGACGCCGATGTATGAAGGGCATGATCTGCTTGCCATTCAGCCGACGAAACGGGTGCGGCGTGGTCGGATTCCTCCACGCCGAAGAAGTCGGTGTAGACGGTTGTGCCAGACTTGTTATGACTGGCTACAAAATCGACAGTGGCCGCCGAGATAGTGGCTCCCTGGTCGGCGGCGATCCCGTCGAACCGCAACCACACGGTTTGGCCACCTAGGCCGTCATTGCCGATAATGAGATAGGTTGTTGTTGCTGAATAGCCGTAGCCGCCGTCGCCGTTCCCGTCGTCTGCTCCTGCTGCGACAGCGACAGTCGGGTCGATCACCACCGGATACTGTGCCTCGGTCAGGTCACCGGCATCCAAATAGACGAAGCCGCCGCTGATCAGCCAATCAACGTCATGCTGCTCCGGGGACGACGAGTCGGCCCACCACGGAGCCGACAACTCACACGCAACCTCCCCGTCCCCGCCCCGCAGATACCGGCCATCCTTCGACAACCCGTTCAACGAGACAGGGAACCGGAACGGCCGATTCGCCGAGGCTTCTTTCAAGACGAAGTTCAGCTTCATCTTGTGCGGCAACAACACAACCTCAACCGCATAGGAGGGTTGGTCCCAGATCAGCCGGTTCCGGTCACGGGTCATCGACCCCAACGTGACCTGCCGCCACTTCCCGCCTATCCGGGCCTCGGGGCGTCCAAACTCGATCCACTCGTCAGGGAAGGCTTTGCGGGGGATGTATCGGCGTGTGCCGTCGTCGCCGCCCCGAAAGTCGTAATCCAATGCCGCCCGGGCACGAACCGCCCAAGGCTCAGGAGTCTCGTCAACGTCAAGGTCGGTGTCGATCTCCTCACCCTGGGCGGTGTGAATCCACCCGAGGCTCTGACGCACCCGGATACGACCGTCCGGCAGGCGGACCTTGATCCCATAGCGGGTGCGTTCAAGGATCTCGCCACCGGCCGCTTCAAGGAGCGCGCGGATACGCGCCGCCCGGTTAGGCATCGTTCACCCTCAACTGCTCAACCGCAGCCATGCCATCCACGTCCAATCGCCGGTCGCGTCAAACGGCGCACCCGTAGACGGAGCCCCCACATCCACATACCTAGTGGACCCAAACGTCACACTGTAGTTATCACCAGCCAACGGACCAGACGACCCCAACGTCGGACTGCCCACGTACACACCATCGTTATGCATCCCAGCTTCAGTTGATGCCGAATCCACAGCCGTCGAACCACTCGTTTCCTGCAACCGCCAATACGAGACAAGCCCCGTCGTCCCCGTCACCAACGTCGGATACTTCGACAGTGCATAGTTCGCCAACAGGTTGAACACATCCGCCGCATCAACATGACACTCAGAGACTTTGCCACCCTCCGCATACACCTGACGCCACGCCGTCACATACCCAAACCACAAATCATACGTAGTGCCAGACCAGACGGCCCGCAGATTGATCGGCACCCCGATCTTCAGATCGTCGTAGTACGGCGACGACGCATAGCCGGGTTCGTAGCGGCGGTCCCGGTTATCCAACACAAACCGTGCCGTCCCCGCTTGCACCTGATCCAACGACCGATCCCGACCCCTGGTGTAGGTGAATCCCTGCAGTGTGGTAGACGGCAGCGTTGTCCATGACGGCGACGCATCAGTCCACACACTCCCGAACGCTGCCCGTAACGTGACTTTCGGCCAGTTACTCATCGGATACCCGTCGTCCTATTCCTACGCTGCACCCGCAACAGGGCTTCTTGCACCAAGTCTTGGAATGATCGTTCCGTCAACACGTTCCCGTTCACCGAAACGTAGTTGTTGATTGTCGCCGCGGCACCCATCATGGCTGGAACAGTCGGTGCTGTCGGCACGTTCAACGAACTGTTGGGCATCACATAGCCGGAAGTGTCTGGTATGAACAGCTCCGGGCCAACCTCACCGACGAGATACGGCATGCCCGTCCGCACCGGACCGCCGTGTTGCCTCGGTGTCTGCCCGCCCGAAGGCGGGTCGTCGCCGGTCACTTCAACGATGAACTGGATCACCTTCGGGTCAATCGGGGTCGAGTTGAAAGTCCGTATCCAATCCAGCAGCGACCGGATGTCCGACTCGGACAGGTTCGCCGAGTCTCCGAGCGCCAACACCGCCCCAGTGGACGCCCCGGTTTGGGCTTGCATTTCCTGTTGTGCAACGTTGTATTCGCCCTGGGCGCGGATCATGTTGAGCAACGCAGTTTGGTATTCCTTTGTGCCCTCCTTGCCCTGAGCTTTCAGGTCGGTGAGGGTAGCTTCGGCGGCGGCGAGTTCCTGTTCGGCGCGGTGCATCGCAAACAACGGGTCGAGGGCGGCGAGTCGCTGATCGGCAAGTTCCCGTTCAGCGTTGTACGCGGCCAGCGCAGCATCGCGCACCGCCTGATGCTGCCGGGTCAGATCGTCGGTTGCTGCTGCCAGATCTGCCGCGGACTTTTCGGCCCGCCCCTGCGTCATGTCCAGTTTGTCGAGGATCTCCTCGTGGGCGCTCACCGAATCAATGAGCGCCTGTTCGGCTCCCTCTTGCTCCTCGAACATTTCAACGATGGCTTCGATGCCCTCGGAAGCATCCTCCATTGCCTTATCGAAGTTCTCGAACTCGCCTGTTAGGTTGCCGGCCTCGTCGCGGGACAGTTCCATCGCTTCACGAACTTTGTCCATCAGGTGCGGAACGGTGCTCGATCGACCTTGCGTCAGGTTCGTCATTGACGTTGTCAGTTCGGCGAACAGCCGAATGACACCGGCGAGCGCCCCGAACACGTCGTTGATAACGGGCAGTAGAGCTTGGAACATTTGCGATACGCTCTGGACCAATGGGGCCAAAGCCTCCAAGCCCGGAGCAAGGGCTTGGAGGATTGGTGCAGCTAGCCCCACTACGGCGGCAACAATGTCGCCCAATGCGGGCAACAGTTCCTTCAAGATAGGGAGTAGTTCCTCGACGGCCGGGATCAGGGCTTCACCGATAGCGACCTGAGCTTCTTTCCAGACAGCGTTGAGTTCGCGCATCTGGTTCGCGGTCGAGTCTTGGGTGCGTTCCAGGTCACCGACGGCTTTACCGGCTCGGTCATAGGCAATCTCCACCGTCGCCAACGCTTTGTCCAGCGCGGTGAGTTCGGACACCGACGCCTTGTTGGTCATGTTCAAGGCACGCTGCTGGACTTCGGCTTCGGTAACGACAATCCCGTACGTCTTCAGGGCTTCCCGCTCACCTGTGAGTGCAGACTGCAACGCGTGCAACACTGCGGGTGCTCCGCCAGCAGCGTTGGAGAACGAAGCGACATCGCCGGCGAGGGTAACCATCCGTTGCGACAGCTGCGCGGATTCTTGTTCGGTGCCGCCGAGCCCCTGAATGACGTTGCCGGTAACCGCCGACATCTGCTCAAGTTCGTGGGTGGCGAAGCCCATCATGTTGGCGGATTCCTCCACGAACTCGGTCATGTCCTGGGTGGCCGGCCCAAAGGTGGTGGCGAACGCGGAGGCGGCTTCTTCCGCGGCGACCGCCATATCCAATGTGTTCTTCAGGAACATGGCACCGCCGGTCGCGGCGGCGGCAATCAGAGCCGTTTTGAGTGTCCCCATTGCGCCAGACAGTCGGCCCGTTCCGTCCGTAGCGGAATCGGTGGCACCTTCGATTCGGGCGATCTCGTCACGGGCCGAACGCATCTCACGCTCGAACTGTGCCGTCCTCGCCTCAAGAGTCGCTACCAGCTCCGCAACCGTGATCTCAGCCATACCGCCTCAACTTCCGTTGCCGCTCCGCACGCTGCCGAGCAGCCTCCGCCTCAGCCGCATCCAACCTATCCGCCGCCATCCGCTGATGAAACTCAAGGCTGGACATGCGCATCATCATCTCATCACGAGTCATGCCCAGCCTTTCCGACAACCTCAACGCGTACCTGTCAACCGGGTTCGCTTTTCAACTCCTCCGCCAACTCCCGTTCCCTGCCCAACCCCGACAGTCCAGCAGCCTTACGAGCAACCTCGTTGATCACATCGGCAGGCCAGCGGCCCACCGTCTCAACATCCCCAGCCTCAAACAGACGCTCACCCGTCTCCGGGTCATAGCAGGATGCGATCACCAGCTCCACGTTCCATTTGCCCAAATCGACCTGCAAGTCGCCGCCCCGGTCACGGGACATGACCCGCTTCAGGAACCCGGCCGACTCGGCAGCCGTCAACGCCCTGATCTCAATATCGAAGTCACCAAACTTGGCTGCCTCGGCCGGCATCGCCGGCGCAGCCGCAAGGATCTTGTCTCGCAGACTCATGGGAATGTCCTTCCTCTCTTATCCGGTTGTCCAGTAGATTTGACCATCGATCTGTAGGTCGATTGCTTCCTCGGTGAGCCCGTCCACCGACTCGGTTACGTTGTCCCTGTTGATGATGCCGTATCCGGTCCACTGGCCGACCGTACCCACCTCCAACTCCACAACCACGTCGGTGTCGGCGGCGATCCGGTCATACCACACCGGACCCGTCGAATACTGGGTGGACAGCAGCCCGGTGATCCCAACACTGGCTTGGGACAGGCCCGGCTTGTACGATCGCCACTGCACCGTCCCGCCGGTACAGGAGAACGAGGTGACGTCGAGCATGTCCACGTCCACGTCCAACGACCAGGACCGGCCGCCACACAGATAGTTTTTGGTGAACGACTCGACATCGACCGTGTAGGTGTTGCCGGTGGACCGCGCCGACGACAGAGTGACCTGCCCGATCGGCCACGCCACGTCGGCATACTGCGATGTCGGGACCAGAGTGGACCCGTCGTACACCTTCAACGCGGTGGACACGTCACGGTCCCACGCCTTCTTCGCGTCGGCGTCGATCGTCAACGTCAACCCGCCGGGAGCCAGCGTGGCAGCGTTATCAGTTGACGACGTCGCCGTCGCAGACGTGTACCGGATACGGGCAACCTTGCCGCTAATAGCAGCCATGATCGCCTCCTATGCGGTCGTCCATCTCAGCGTCCCGGTTCCTTGGAAGTCCCATCCGGCCGACACCGGGTCGCCCGCAACGTTTGCGGACACCGTCTGCCTGGACAGGATCACCGAACCGGAGTAGTAGTCGCCGTTCGTTTCATGTGTGTACAGCTTGATCGCTCCGGTCGTCGCGGCAAGCATCTTCGTCTGCAAGTCCGACTGGCCGGTCGAACCCGGCTCATCGAAGAACCCGTTGAACGAACCAGACCATGCGGACAGTCCCGAGATGAAGGACCGCCACTGGACACCGTCCGTCGAGAACGACGTCACATCATGTGTGTCGGTGTTGATGTCCAGCGACCAGTCCGCGATGCGGGCCACTTGCCCGCCGTCGTAATCGACCAGACCGTTCTTGCCTGAGATTGCAGCCATCATTGTCTCCTATGTTGTTGCCGTCGCTACCGAAGCCCCGATACGGAGCCGCTGCACCGTTCTGCATCGGGGACATTTGACCTCAAGAGTGCCATGTGTGTCACAGGTGACACGGCAGAGCAGCTGGTTGCAGATGCCGCCCATGCCGGGACGTTTGAACGGGCCGTGACATCTGACATCCCACATCACCCGTCTCCGATCACGAACTGTTCGGCGGCGTTCATCACCAGAATGTGCATCCAATCCGACGTCAGATCAAACGACTCCGGGTCGGAGAACCCGTGCCGCCGCAACTGGATCTTCATTGCAGCGGCCAGGTCGGCCCATGTCGCCAACGCTGCGACAAGCTGGTCGGATCGTGCCACCGGGTCACCTGGAAGTCCCATTCATCCCACCGCCTTCACCACTTGGAAGTTGCAGACAAACATGCACCTTTGGTTGTCGTCGCGGCCTATGAAGAACGGCGGGTGGGCGGCGTCAACAGAGTGGTAGACGGTGCCGGCGGTGGAGGTCGGCAGCGTCGATTCTTTGATCCCGTCGAGGAGCGTGTAGACGGTTTCGATCAGGTTGCGGCCGGTCGGATAGTCCGAGGATCGGCAGGTGACTTGGAGACGTGGCCGTTCCGCCTCGATCCCAAGATACGCTGAGGTGCTAAACGACTTCCATGCTTCGATACCTTGTGTTTCGTAGAGGCCAACGAGCGTGTTCGGAAAGTCGGTGCCGAGATCAAAGACGACCTGGCCTTTCAGCAGGTTCCCGGCCGTGCCTTTGCGGACGGCGAGGCCCGTGGATTGTGTGTCGAGCCAGGTGGCGAGGTCGTCTAGCATCATGGTCGGAAGTCTCCGGCGTAGCGGCGGACATGGTCGGCTAGCCGGTTGCCCATCCTCGGTGCGGCCTCCAACACCGCCGACTCAAGGAACTTGGCCTGACCGACCGGATGCCGGTTCCCTGTAAGCTCGTGCACATAGATCGCATACGGTGCCGCTGCACCGCCGTATGCCAGTGTCATCTTGGCTTTGCCCGGTCGGGATTCGTCTGCGACATGGCCGGATGCCCGCAACGCCCCGGTGTCTACCGGGGTGCGGAGTTTGGCTGTGGTCATCACCGTTTCGGCTTCGTTCCGCAACGCGACACGCAACAGCCGATAGGCAGTGTCGCCGGCCTGCCGCAACGCCCGCTCCAACTCGTCTAGCCCCGTGATCTTGATCATCAGAAATACGCCTTCAAGTGATGCAACACACCGTCCTCGTCGAACACTGAATCGACCCGCATCAACGGCGGCGACGTGCCATCCGGTAGCGTCCACTTCGCCAACGGACTGAACGTCGAAGTAGACCGGGCCCACACCACCGTCGTCGCCGTCTCCTCCGACCCCTCAAACGTGCGGACCAGTTCGGCTGTGCCGGTCACCCGTGCCGACAGCGACTTGGCCGTCGAATACGTCGCGGTGCCGTACCCGTCTGTGGATACACCGGTGATGTCTTGGACGGTGACCGTCTGGTTCATCAACGTTAGGAACGCCGCAGGGAAACCCATCAGTAGTCTCCCGTCGCCCCACCAACAGTCGGGTTGTCGTGCATACCCAACCAGTATTCGGGGTCTGGCCGGTCGATGTCGGTGCGTTCTGTGTCTTTGTCCGACCGGGTCACCGCACCAAAATAGGGTGCCGCGCTCGTAGCACCCTTACGCCGGAACCGGCGTGCCACCTCGGCATAGTTCTTGCCGGTCATGATCGTAAGGTCACCGACCTTGACCATCCCGCCGCCAGCAGCAGACTCAGCCTCCGCAGCCTCGGCAGCGGCGAACCACACCGACGCCGCATCATCAACTATCGAGTCGATATCACCAGTCGAAAGCGACCCGCTTCGAGTCGAACCCCCATAGACAAGCCGCCGCACCCGATCCGAATCCGCCGTAGAACCCATGACATCACCTTCCGAGCACCCACCACTCAAACGACTTCGCAGACATCGTGGAAGTCCAATCGTTGCCGGCCAGCACAATCCGCACCTTGTCGAACGTACCTGACGCCGTCGAGTTCACAATCGCCGTACCCGTCGTCGTCGTCGCCGCATTCAACGCAAAGAACTGGGTAGACGGCCCAACCCCACCCTCCATATGCCAGTCCAACGGTTTCGTAG
>Ga0180431_10003973_pt1 | contig 18648 bp, 25 predicted proteins | sample SS_ome_11_FD_132459 | JGI IMG/M metagenome (GOLD analysis project Ga0180431, IMG submission 132459) | Hypersaline lake sediment archaeal communities from the Salton Sea, California, USA - SS_1_MS_1 metaG | ecosystem: Environmental > Aquatic > Non-marine Saline and Alkaline > Hypersaline >... | reverse complement strand
ACTACTTGATTTACTACTACTTGAAGAACTCTCAGAGGAACTCGAAGAGGAACTTTCTGAAGAACTACTACTTTCTGAGCTACTCGAGCTAGATTCAGAAGAACTACTACTAGAACTCTCTGAAGAACTACTACTAGAACTCTCTGAAGAACTACTAGACGAAGATTCACTAGAACTACTACTTGAAATCTCACTTGAGGATGAACTACTCTCACTTGAGGAGGAACTCTCAGACGATGAACTGCTTGATGTAATACTAGAAGAACTACTTTCTGAAGAAGAACTACTCTCAGAACTAGAAGAGGAGCTCTTACTCGAACTACTAGATTCTGAACTAGACGAAGAACTAGATTCTGAACTTGACGAAGAACTCTCACTAGAACTACTGGATGAAGATTCGCTGGAACTACTAGAAGAACTCTCACTTGATGAGGAGCTACTTTCAGAGCTACTAGAAGAACTCTCACTCGAGCTACTAGAAGAACTCTCACTTGAGGAAGAGCTACTTTCAGAACTAGAAGAGGAACTTGATTCCGAACTGCTACTTGATGACTCAGAACTACTCGAACTAGACTCTGAACTACTTGAAGAAGAACTCTCACTCGAGCTACTACTCGAGCTCTCCGAACTACTCGATGACGAACTCTCAGAGGAGCTACTGGACTGCCAGAAATCATCAACAGTATTCACCCAGGAGTCATCAGCAGTATCTATCCAGAGATCAGTTACTTCAGCCATCAATTATGCCTTAAATACTTACTTTACTATAGACATACAACAACAATACTCTATATTATTGATAGTCTTGATCTTTTAGGCTTCTTAGGCTTACTATTAACAGAAGCACAGGAAAAACTAATACTAATAGTAAACCTATAATAATCCTTACGGACAATCTACAACAGGTGTTCCTAACTCCGGTGCATCCGGCATTTCCGGTAAATTACACTCGACCAGACATTGCACTTGGTTACTCCACGCCACTACACGACCAGCGGTGTTCTCCCGTACCGCACCCAACCTGTAAGTGTGTGTACCGTCTGTTCTGTTATTGAGAACTATTTCCGTGCATCCAGAATCACAGGTCTGTGTCAACTCTACACCATCTTCCTCTATTGCGTAGTACGCGATGGTTGCGTCATCGGTTGACGGGGTTACGGGGATTGTTACTGTCCCTGCACACGCTATGACAGGGATTAAAATTGTTGCTAAGATTGCTACTAATACTTTTGTTTTCATGTTTTTCTCCTTACCATATTATGCAAGTGCCACCAGTTTCTTCTTCTATCTCCCAACCTCGGCTTCCTATAAATACTGAATACTCCTGGGTCAAATAACCGGTATCGAGATCAATAATATTATCAGCGGGGAACCCAACTAGATTGTCTGCCTGTACGACCCTCGTACTGTAAGCAGTGTATGGAGAACCTTCGTGATAATTTAGAATATGATCATCAGAAATCCCATCACCACTATCTTCGTCGTTAACGATAACATTGTTATGGAAATAGTATGGACCATCATCTGTGGTTAAATATCTAATCCTCACATCCCCATAAATAGTGTTCCGATAAAAATAAAGGTTTTCAGGCGGAGTATAATCATCCCCGGGAATATCTATCCGATAACCTCCCGCTGTACCCTCCTTCATGTAGTTGAAACATATTTCACCGGATGTCCTTTCTCCATTGGCACTGTTCATAACTCCAGAAATTGCCGCCCCATATCGGCTTCCGGTTTGAAAAAAACTATTTCCTCTTACGGTTAGCCGCCTAACCCTTTCCTTCATGGCAATCACGTGATGAGAAATGTCATCGAAGATGCAATCCTCAATAAGAGAATCGTCAATCCAGTACATTGACATTCCCTTAACTTCTCCTCCTGTGCCACCGTCTATGAAACTACAATTCTGCCACACCCAATGAGAGCCAGCAATGTTTTTTTCAAACCTGAAAAAACCTGGGTTATATCCACTACAACTATTTGGTTGAGTGCAATCCACATTCCGCAAGGTTAGCCTTCTGAATACCATGTTGTCAGGCGTTGACGAAACGTAGAACATCCACGTTGCGGCATTAATGAACGTCAGATTATCCAAATAGACAGACACAGCAATTCCGATTCTGTTGCCAAATTCCAAATCTAAGGTTGCAGTCTCGTTTGGATAACCTAACCATATGCGAGGACTACCAACATCCGCTCTGCCAATCCAGTTATCTTGAGCAGTAGCATCAACATCATATTCACCCTCGCGGAAATACAAAATATCTCCAGGTAAAGCCTCAGTGATAGCATAAGTCAAGGTTCGCCAAGGATTACCTATGCTTCCATCTCCCGTATTGTCACTGCTAGTATCGTCAACAAATTTGAAGCCAGTTGTTGTTACATCAATCGACCATGTACCCTCTACATAGTCACCATCTTGGTCTGTGACTCTGACTGTTATGTTACTTGCAGACGAAGAGGGGCTTGACCATGTTATTTCCCCAGTATCCTCGTCTATGCTCATTCCAGACGGTTCATTAGAGAGCGTATATGTGTAAGGATACTCCCCCCCTATGGCTGCTACCCTAATATTGTATTCAATACCAGGATATGCTTTGTAAATTCTATCGTTACCGGACCACAAATTAGCCTTAGGTCTAATTAATGTCAGAGCATAATTATCTCCATACCCAAAACTAATTCCTGGTGTCAAAATCAAAAAACCAAATAAAATAATAAATATTTTTTTAAGTATTTTTTTCATAAACTCTTTCCTTATTCTGGAACTGTTGTAAATGCAGTTGTTTTTATGTAAATCTGGTCATATATATGGTCTGAACCATAACCCGCAGCAAATGTAATAACCTGTGCGTTATTTGCACTGTCGGTTCCATCTGAACTGGTAGATGCTGCTCCTGCTTTGGTTGTGTCTATATCAACATACAGGGTAACAACTCCAGTGCTGGCAACCCAGTCAACCCATATATGATAATCTGTACCTTCAGTCAGTTGACCAAGATTCGAACTGCTCCCCCCCGTTGCTTGAATATAGAGTGAACCATCACTGCCAAGCATCAATTTTGCTAATAAATTACCACTACATGTACCTGCTTCTTGTCCTGTGCAACAAGAATAAGGAGACTCGGAAGCGTCACAGTAACTTGCTGGATAATCATCGTAGATTGCGAACAAATTGTTTACTACATCAGTAGGAAAGTCATAAACTTGAAACAAAAAATGTGCATATACAGCCGACGAACTGGATATTACCGTACTCACTCCCTGATTTGCACCCGTATTATTAACAATATAAAGCGAATATGTGCCACGCAAGGGGCAATCTACTGTTCCAGAATCACAGGCTTCGGTAATAGTTGCACCATAACCATCTGTTTCATACCATGTTTCTGAATTATCGTAACCGGGAGCCTCTAAATTCTGACAAACCAAATAACCTTCACATTCGCTTTCTCCACCCCCCACATGCCCCCCAACCACCACACACGTCACATCAGCCGTTGCAGACGCATACACGAGAAGGCAGAGGGGAATGAGTAAAAATAATAGTTTTTTCATTTAGTCTTCCTCCTTAATCCACATCGGCGTTAAACCAACCACAAATCGTAATCTTAAAAAATCCTGGTTCGTCCGTGTCATCAAAGTCACAAATGATTAAATTATTTGCAGCTACTGCTGAATCATCAAAACCTGCTGTAATCGCTACATGAGAAACACTTGTTCCAGTTGTGCCTGTATTCACAACGTCAATTGTACTAAGAGAAGTAAAGTCCTCTTGTGCAGCTTCCTTTAATGTTACTTCCATACTATCAGTTTCGGACCATGCCTCAATCTTCGTAATATTAAATATCATTCCAGTCTCATTCGACCAAATAGGAAGTAAATCCCTTTCAGCATCATCCATGTCATTTGGAGCAACTATTGTAGCATGTATGCAAAAGAGCTTCCTGGCATACAGAAACTCATTCGTCCCATCATTACCCCTCAGGGACATATCACCAGTCTCATTCGCTCCATCATGATCCTGAACAATCCACCCCGCCACATCGGAAATAGGACTTGGATCATTTGCCGACTGGTCATGCAAGAGTAACCCCCCGAAGGCCCCATGGCATAAAGTCCAACGTTCACTTCCGCCATCTCCAGATTCTATATACTCGGGAAGACTATCACCAGAACCTCCATCAACATCCAGAACATAAGGAAAGAACATATCCCCATAGGTAGCATCAGCCTCAAGAACTAAAAATCCAGCATCTCCATTCTCGGTACTCGTAGGCTTATCAACAGCCCCAGCACCTCCTCCAGTTAAAGCAGTAAATGGCCTAAAATCAGAACCGGCCCCCTCAAATATCTGCATATCAATCTTTCTTTCCAGCCTAGTAATATCCTTCTGAGTAGCAAAGCAGCCACTAAGACCAAAAGCCAGTAATAAAACCAATAAAATCCTTTTCACTTTTCTCACCTCCAATTAAACCGAAGAAATAAACAAAACATTATTATCATAATTATTAGCCTTCCAGATCCTGTTAGCATCTGGAGAACTATCAATAAAATAGATATTACCATCGTCACATATTACAGCATTCAACATGTGAAGTATCTGCATACCCCTAAACTGATTCCCAAAAGCATTAAATATAGCCAATGGAATCCTATCCTCCCTCTTCACTATTCCCTTAACATAGGAAAAATACCTCTTTCTTCTAACCTCCGCCATAAACTGCAATGCGAAGTCATCACAATCATTGAACTCATCTATCCACTGCATCTGAGGTATCTTACTTACATCTAATAACTTCCTATAATGATCTAAAGGCAGACACAGCCACTCCTTCCTATCAAACAACCAGATATAGGATAGATTAGGCCACATCTCCTTAAACTTTTTTCTTACCTGTTTACTCGTTAATTTCATACCTTCAACTCCTCTCCATCTACCTTCCTAACCGACCATACACAATCGGGATGAAGACCTATAACCTCCCCCTTAAACAATTCATCTACGGCCTTTCTTACCCCAGGATGATGGACTATCTCCTCCTGCTTCCATACATAGTCATGCCCACAGAGTATCCCACCTTTCTTCAACAAAGGCCACCAGGCCAGGATGTCCTCCTTGACATCCTCATAGTAATGATCACCATCGATGAAGATTAGATCGAAGTACTCCTTCCCCATATAGGGATTCACAAATAACTTGGCAGCCTCTACTGATGTCATCCTCAGTATCTTCAACTGCGGGAAGAAGGGCATGTAGCCTACAGCCTTATGATAGAATCTATCCCAATCCTTTTGGGTCATCTTAGCCATCTTCCCATATTCACTCTTCCAGTCCTCTCTCTCTGGATCCAATGGAGCATATGGATCTATTCCCCAATACTCCTCAATCACCTGACTGGCCGGCGACCTAAGAACCTTCCTGACCGTGAAGCCATTCCATACACCAATCTCGGCTACCTTCTTAAAGTTATTCTTGATCACGAAATTCCTTATTACATCCCCACGCCAATGAGGAGGTTCTTTGATTCCAGTCTTCTTCAGATCCTCTTTCTTATATCGATAATCTACGCTATCCACAGTCTCCAGGCTGGCGTTCGTCCGGGGCCATCGCTTCTTCAGATAATGGATCGTCTCCCCAGTATAAACTCTCTTAAAAGGAGGGAAGTCCTCATAAACTTTCTTATTAAGTATTTTCTCATCACCCTCCATATCATCCGAAAGGGAATGTATGATCTTAGCCTTACTAAATAGGTATCCAGGAAAATAGTAGTGACAATTATACTCCCAAGGGACTACGGCATATCTCACATGACTATTAAAAAGGGCTATCCTGAAATACGGTTGATCACATCCAGAGGCCTTCCTCTTAGTCAGCTCCATAGTCTCTTTAAATAACTTCATGATATCATCGGTTCTATTCCACAGGAACATCCCGAGATTCAATTGTGGCCAGCATTGCGGCATATAATCAGACGTAGAATAATGATGTTCTAAAGTGCTTACAAGATCAAAACGATCCAGCATATCAAATAATTCCGGAAAGGGCTCCACTATATAGGTATCCGAGTCAAGGAACATAACCTGATCATAAGGGAGTTTCATCAACTCCTCAAATTTCCTCCACCAGGGCTCCGCCCTCTTATAGCTCATAGGTTCTATGAAAGTATAATCGTCAACAAATGGCTTGATCTTCTTAATCAGATGCGGATAATTAGGAGCTATCAGGTGTACCTTCAACTGAGGCATATGCTCCTTCAAGGTCCTAGCCGACTGTATGTTAAAATTCCAGTAGTACTCACTATCATTGAAAAGAAAGTAAATTAACGCCCTACTCTTACTCATATCTCCATCTCCTTGGTATCTCTTTGCCTTTTACTAAGGCTTCCAGTATATCGTATAGCTCCTTCATCCTATGTTTATCCAGATGATTTTTATTAATTAGATCCAAGGCGTTCTTTGTAATCTCCTTGGTCTTATCCATATTATATAAAACACCCTCTGCTTTTTTTATAATATCTTTACAGTCATCCTTATAAGTCACATAGATATCATCTCTATTATCAAAGAGTTCCCTTCTTACTATGCTATTAAATTGCTGAGTTAGTAGGCAGGTCCCGGAGGCCATAATCTCAAATGTCTTCAATGGGGTCTCCCCCCAATCGGACCACGCGCAACTAAGGCCCCCAACGTACAATTTCAGATCCCTCGGGTAATTATGTATCCTAACCGAGTACTTCTTTTTATTCCTTTTACTCACCTTAGCCCCGGCCAGAAGTCCTGATTCCTCAAGAATGGAAATAGCATTCCTTCTAACCATATAAGGATACTGCCCCCTGGTAGTACCCCGATAGACTATCTTTCTATTCCTTTTATCCAAATAATCCGAGGACCATTCCGTATAAAACTCATCACTAGCCGAGAACGGAAGCCAAATCGCTGGAATCCCATAATCCCGTGTATTGGGACGGACCCTCGTAATGGAAAGATCAAAAAAGCCAGCCATCTTCTTTACATTCTGCCTGACCTTTTCTTTTAACGATATATACTCATTCAGCAGTAATACTTTTGGAATATTGGTTTTAAGTTGCTTATAAAAATAATTAAAAGATCGAATACCCCCAAATAATACGACATCGGCCTCCGTCTCATTAATAACATCCTGTAACTGCATATCCTCTTGATAAGGAAAGACTTTATAATTGCGACTTATCCATGGAGATCCGGCTCTAGGCCCGAATACTATTAGATCACAATGATCCTTGAGACCACCATAGAAATAAATACTAACCCTCACGGTCCTGGATCGCATCGGACCAGGGAAGTATAGATACAGTACCCTCATAGAGCCTTCCTATCGAAGTTACCCAGAGCCATAGCACCACAAAAGATATCTTCCCCGAATCCAAATGTATTTCTAAAGAACTCCTTGTTCATATCCCTTATATTGGGATTTACAAAACAGCAGCCTATATTCAATACCTCACAGGCAAGATACAGATTACCTACAATGACACCAGTATCAAGGTACGGCATATATAGAAACTCACCAGGGGCCTTATAGGCTCTCTTAGCACCCCAGAACAGTAATATCAGGGAGGCCCTATGTATCCATCCTATACCTCCTACCAATAATCCTCCCAAGAGCTCCTTCTCGTCTCTCTCAGTTACCTCATGCACCCTTACTCCCTTTCTATCGCAGGAACTCGGGCTCCTATTAATTACATTCTTTAAATAACTCAGATCATTGGTATCTATGGATCTGGAATTGAAGTTCCTCTGGCTCCTCCTGCCAAGTACCATATCGAAGAATAGAGCCCTCTCCTCATTGACATATTTCTTATAGTCTTCAGTCCCCCAAGTGCTCTGAAGCGACTCCTTCTTCTTAGCCTGATGCTTCTCATACCTAAGCTGATAATAGTCCCTATCGCCCATTAACCAAATCTCCTCACGAATTCCTCTATCTTATCACTGCAGATCAGATCTATATTCTCCCGTATCTTCTCTTCTGGCCAGTCCCACCATCTGATCTCCAATAGTTTCTCGACAATATCCTGACTAAATCTTAACTTCTTCCTATTCCTGACTGGATTCCCCACGGCTATACAGTAAGGCGGAATATCCTTTGCCACTACGGAATAGGCCCCTACTACGGCCCCGTCTCCAATGGTGATACCTGATAGCAAAACTACACCCCATCCGATCCAGACATCATTTCCTATAATAATATCTCCCTTCGTAGTAGGATGTCCCTTAATCTTTCTTACCTCTGGCCACTGCTTACCCCTCTTCACCGTGAACGGGTAGGTAGTGATCCAATCGGGCCTATGCTCGGCCTGCAGTATTACGGTAATCTCGCCAGCAAGGCTGCAATACCTACCGATCCTCAGCTTGGCATCAGGCCCCCAGGTCAATACCCGAGGAGTTCCATAACTTCCCACACCATACTCACTAAGATTCCTCAGGGTATGCTTCATTTTCTTTTACCCCATACCCTACTATGATGCTTGTCATAATTCACTTTATCTACAACAGGATTTCTGACCCCTATAAATTCCAGGCTCTCCCTTTGTAGATCTAAGTCATTCAAGACATCTATCGGATATATTTTGAATCTATCAGGATACCTCTTAGACAATTTCTCAGACTCCTTATAATAGAGATCGTAGTAGGCCTCTATGGCCTTTCTCTTAGGAAGATCAAAATGTGGAAATCGATAGTAGAGATCCCTCCTGGTCTCTTCCTTAAAGTATTTTGAGTTCTGATTTGTCCAATAATTTTGCACACCAAATAGATTAGTTGAGAATGCTATCCAACTCTTTACCACCAAATTCTTTTCTCTCTTTAGACAGATACATTTAGCCTCTTGATAGATAGATAAAAAGAAGTCAATGTACATCAGCATATGAGGGTAAACTCTAATAGACAGATAAATATTAGCATCAAAAGACATTTGGGTAAGCAGCCGAATTATTGTCTTCATAGCCTCCCTATTACGAAAGTTCCAGCCAGTATTATTTCCTCTAATGTCATGCTCAGCAATAACGCCATTCTGATTATTCAGAAGCTTACAATAGGATTGCGTTCCACATCGGCCAGTCCCGACAACAAAGCCTACATGTCTTCCCCAATCACGAAACCTTATCTTATTTACATCAATTGTCAGGGGTATTCTCAGCATAAGAAAGTCTCATTAACTATATCCACCCACTTCCTCGGATCAAGATTCTTCTTCGCCCAGTCCTTAGCATACATGCCCATCGAATGCCTAAGCTTCTCCTTCCTATGGAGCTTCTTCAGGGCATCAAGATACATGTCATAATCCACACAGTGGAATCCAGTATCACCATGGACCACCCTATCAGCCGGTCCATCCCTCGGCTCACATAAAACGGGAAGGCCAGCAATCAGTGCCTCACCGATTCCCCTCGGGTACTGGTCCCTCCACAGATTGCTCGTCCGATAGAGGTAACAATGACCCCTCTCAAGAAACTTCCCAACAGTCATAGCATCCCATTTGTGAAAGACCATCCTATCATCACCCTTGAAGGCCTCCTCCAACTCGCCATGAGCCTGCATGAATTCGAACCTGACCTTATTCCCCATGTCCTTTAGTAGACGGGAATAGAACTTGATATCGGTCTCCTTCCCGAAATGCTTCTGCCAGATATGCCTCTTTTCACCCTTGTCCTTGCTCATACTGGTAACATACTTTCTATAATCAGGCTTACAGTGCTTTAAGACCACCAATGGCTGACCCTTCTTCCTCTGCTTGGGACAGACCTCATAGAACTTGTCTATATCAATGGCCCCATAGAGGACATAATTCTTAGCGTCCTCATAACCTATCGTCTGACTTTCCCACTCATCTCTCTTCTCCCTATTCTGAAAGACTACGGCCTTCAGTTTCTTAGTCTTCGGAAGCCACTGGTTCTTTTTGAATCCGCCTATCGTATAATTAATTCCTACCAATAGTCCTGAACTCTTTTCTACTATCTTTTCCCCATACTTGGCGAAATCCCGATCACAATCATTTGTATAGAATAAGAGTGGAAGTCCCTCCTCCATATTTTCTTGCATGGGAAATAATAAACCAAGATTAGCCTCATCCTCTTTTTTAAAAGGACCTTTACTAATAAATTGAAACTTTTTATGAACAGCACCCCACGGGTAGATATGTACCTTCCATCCATCTTTTCTTAATAAATCACTTATCATTAAAAAAGACTGTTCACCACCGCCATCCGTATTAAGATTTCCGAGTAGATTTATTTCTTTTTTATTACTAACTAATTGAATAGCATGTTTACCTTGTTCTTTAGTAAATGAATCCGGTGGATTTATAGCCTTCTTTATCTCTCTAAAAAATTCTGTTCCTTCTTTTCCTATTGCTATATATCCACCATCTTCTTTTTCTTTGGAAGGAGTCGCTTTAACATCAGTAGAGATAATTGAAGGAGTAGTCGCAGAAGACTCAGGCTTCATATAGGTATAGAGATTGCCCTCGAAGTACTTCTCTATGGCCCTCATGACATCCTTGGTCCCTATATTGGCCATACACTCCTGCACAGTCCGTCCGTCAACAGAGCAGGTATGGGAGCACATGTTATGGTTATGCTTTGGGTCCTTTTGCATCGGGAAGGTCCTGGCGGTCCAGCATCCGCCGCTACTACAGCAGTCCCAAATACCATTACAGTGGAGGACCTGATGATTGCAATACCAGGTCCAGGTGCTGGGCTCCCTTCCACCCAGAATGGTCACACAGGGCTTCCCATAAAGCTTACCATTCACCTGTTTTGGCAGAGCTGCGGCCAGGTGCATCAGGGCACTGGGGCCACTCACGCAGCCCTCAGCATTGTAGATTAGGCTTAAGAGCCCCCGAATATCTTTATTAAACTTATCACATAGGTCTATCGTTCCCTTTATGGGCTCATATAAAAGATCAGACTTGCCGATAGTGACGAACTGAATTCGGCCCTCAAAGTGCTTAACCACCTCCTCGAACCGTTTCCAGTCCCAGATCTTAGTCGTACAGTCCCTCTTCCCGCCAGGGGCCACTACCCAATACTTCTCTACACCATAGGCTTCCTTGACTATGTTCTTGGCCTTCTCCTCGTCAGTCAAGTGAAGATCCCCCTTCTGACGGACAAATCCCTCAGGGGCCTTGCATATATTCTTATACTTTTCTCTCAGAGTAATAAAGGGCTCACAGGCCTCGGGATTCTTCTTCACATTGCCCAGTCCAGGATCGCCCACGGCACCATTAGCAAAGGCACAGCAGAACTCGCCTATACCAAGGGGTAGGGACTGGTGGATATCAGTAATAGCTATCATATCAAAAAGAAACATATTGGAAAAGTGCATAGAAGTATTATTCGCGTTACCCACCATCGGATAGCCCACCCTATAATACTCAACACCAGGATCATTCTTATTTATCGTGGGATCTATATGAGGATTATTTTCCCATAGCTCGGGATGGTTACCTTCTATATTAATCTTGATATCCGGGAATAGAAGATTGAAGTCCCTTACACCGGCTGTGAACATCACCTCGTCCCCCAGAGACCTGTGATGGCCAAAGACAATCTTCCTACCCTTCACAGAATTCTCAGCTTTCTTCAGCTCCTCCGGCTTGAATGGTAGATCCAGTTGCTTGACGGGCTCAATCTGCGGAAATTCGTTCTTATTTCTAATCCTACTCAATCCCTCAATATTGATCTTCTTATCCTCTATAATAGTCTTTATCATTCTCAATAGAGTAGCGTTGTTCGGATAATGATTATGGACATGCCCATTCTCGAATAACAGACTGATCAGAATATCCTCCACCATCCCATTTCCCCTCACCTGAGGGATCTTCTGAAGCTCGTTGATTTCCCTCTGTATCCTCTTACTCAGATTACTCATATCGAATATCTCCTTCCTTATTTCTTTTCCATTCTATAAAAAAGTTGCTTACCAAACATATCGGTAAATTCACACCTCTTATCTTTAGCCCAGTAAGGCTTCTCTATGTACTTAGCATGGTAGTGATTGGCCCCCTTGGTATTATCAAGGAGTCTGTCATAGAGTATCCCGTGGGCTACCAGGCGGCACTCCCGCCATACCATATCGAGTGAGCATCGACTGGGTACCAGGGCCCAGGCGGCCTTCTCGTAATTAGAGTCCTTAATATTCCAGCAGCTAAACTGCTTCTTCTGAAGGATCACGTTCTTAAAGGTATCAGACCACCGACCATCCAAAGTCCTGTTCTTTATGACCCAACCCACGGCCACCTTTCCCTCTATCGGCTCCCCCCTGGCCTCCCCATAGATCGTGGCCGTCAGAAGATCCAGATCATCCTTCTCATAGAGATCATTCCTTTTCATTTACAGCTCCTACCCTCCTCTTTCCCTTCTCGGTCTTTAAAAGAATCTTCATCATAAGGACAGAACCCTCGGCCGTAGCCAATGTGTAGACTATCCCAGCCAGTATAGCGTACCACCACTGGCCATTCATGATTGGCTCCCAAATCTGCTTCAGTACAGCAACATAACACATGAACCAGACTCCATTACTACCCCATGCGGCAAACCGGTGATAGTTAGGATCACCCGAGTTCCTAGACCTGGAGGTAAAGGTAAAGGCCATGTTCTGGACGAAGGCTATTCCGGCTAGAAACAGGAGACCCCACCAATCAATATTTGACATAAGCTGTGAAATGTGCGCAGATTCCATTTTCCTTACTCCAGATGAATGATTCTCCCCCAGGAACCGCATCCACGAAATTATGCTGGTAGTGCCAGGCATCAATAGTACTCAGGGCAGGTATCTGTCTGATCACCACCCCACCTACCGTTTGCGTAGGCTTATATTTAAGCTCATCCTTCTTGTGCTTGTGCCCGGTGTGCCACTCCCTAAACTTCGATTTACCCCACAAGTCCGGCCAAAACTGAGGAAGCATATTTACGATATTCACGGTCCTGGTAGAAGCATCATGAGTATAACCAACCAATAGATTCCCCCACAGTCGGGCCTTATTCCAATTAGCGTCATTATCTACCGTCATATGCTTATCATGCATGAAGTGTTCCTTAACCACGTCACTCAAGTAGAAGCTCACATGCATATCATGATTCCCAGGAACCCATAAGCACTCAACAGGGGCCACCTGCCTACATAAATACAAGACCTTCAGTAAGGCTTTCTTAGCCTCCAGGTAGATTTTCGGAAGCCTACCATCGGCATCTAATACATTCCTACCAATAGGCGTCTGACTTAGGTAATTCTCAACATGGAGGTAATCCTGGCCGATAATAAAGAAGATTTTCTCTATTGGAAAACTAGACGAGTAGTTCAGTAATTTCTCTCCTGCGGCCTCAAACTTCCTTGCTGCTATCTTTGTGTCCTGATCCCCCTGCATGGTCTCCCTGCCCCAGGCCAGTTTCCCTATATGAGCATCAAAGAGATCCATCTCCAACGCGTATCCGCTCTTTTTAGGCTTACTGATGAAGAACTTTGGAATCTCCAACTTCGGGATATCCCGGATTAAGCCCTTGATGACCTTCTCCAGTGGCTCCTCGATCTTAGGCTTCAGCCAGACCTTCACCTGATAGTTAGTGACAACCCTGACCTTCTCCTTCTTCAGGACCATCCCGGTCTCCCTATCAGTAACGTCGTCATGGACCTTCATAGAGGTACCCCAACTATTCCTAACCCAATGATCCACAACCCACCTGCCCAAGTCTACCTTCGCGTCCTCCAGGGCTTCGTCCAAGGTCTTTATGACCCTTGACGTTACCTGTACAAAGCCCCTATCATCAGAATACTCCTCCTTGATACCCTCCTCATCTATTATCTCACTACTACTACCTAAATCCGGTTTATCGCGTACAACATCAGCCCATACTAATAACTCAGACCATCGCTTGCCGCTGGAGTCCTCCAGGGCTCTCCGCCCCGGCTTCCCCTCATAGACCAGCTTGTCATAATCGTTGGCCGATATATTAGGGTACCGCTGTAGCACTTCTTTGAATCTTCTAAGCCTATCATTTAGATCTCTCACCTCTCGCTCCCTTTGAGGTTTCACGGAACAGGCCATTCAGCAGACGTTGCACTATACCGTGACGAACCGTCTGTATCTGCTCGTACGTGGTATAGCGACTCTCCGCCAGATAGCCCAACGGGCAAAGGAGGAGCTCACAGACCTCGTGAAAGGCACTCTCCTTAAGCTCCCTGGTCCTGAAAGGCTGGTCGTCTACCGTAAAGGTGGTATTCAGCCTTATCGTGGCACTCTTCGCCTCCATGTTGTAGGCACACTCGGCCGAGCTATTCTCATTCTCAAGCTCCATGTGCTCCACAACGACATCCCAGTCAAGGAGGCCGAACCTCCTGACCCACTTCCAGACCTCCCTCTCGAAGACCTCAAAGTGCTTCTTAGTCGTCTTACCGTCCTTAGTAATCATAGATTCACTCCCATGGCAGCCATACATCATCCGTGGACTTGTAGCCCTTGGACACCTCCAGGACAGACTCCAAATTGTCCAGGGTAACGGGCATCACCTTCAGGCCACAGATATGGTCCCTGGTCCTCTTAAGCTCATTGAACGCATGTCCCACAAGCTCTCTCTTACCGGCCCACCCATTCCTGCTACCGGGCGATATATTGCTGTCCGGATGGTATAGCTTCGCCAGCTCCCTGAACTTCTTCCTGACCAGACACTTAAGGTGACGGAGGCCCTTCTTCTTATCCTCCTCAGTGATTCCATACAGCCTATTGATCCTGAAGTCCAGGTCTGCCGTCCTCTGGGCACCGTTCCCAGCCTGCCCGTAGAACTTCATCCTATCCCTGTTCTTCTTCCCGTCTCTTACTAATTTCCCGTCGCTGCTTGAATCTCTCATATTCCCTCTCGTAGTTCTCCGTAAACCCCAGCTCTACCCAGCTATCGCCGAGCCTATGAAACCATTGCCCATTAGGACACCGCCTATAGTCCCCAAAGTACTCGTCATCGGTCTCTATGACCTCGCACACCTGCTCCACTATTCTTTTGATCCGCATCACTGGCCCTCCTAAAAGAAGTTCCTGCGCAGATTTCAGCCCCCAGCCGGCCATGTACAAGCATGTCAACCACCCCCCTATTCCTCGTAATACTCTGCCATTTCCCTCTGGACCTCATTCTCTATCTCACCGTCCGAGGCTTCATAAAATTCTTTCCGCCGCTTCTTCTTAACTGTCTCTATAAGCTCGGGAGGCTTCGTCTCGGTGAACGCCCTCTTGCTCATACTGGCCAGGGTATGCCCGTGCTGTATGGCGCCGAAGATCCCGACCTCCTTCGGTATAACCTTGCTGATCCAGCCCAGGGCGAACTTAAAATCATCCCTTATGTCCTGGACCACCCTGTTGTGCATCCTGGCCTTCTCGTGTTCGATCCGCTTGTCGGTCTCCTCGTCCCCGGTCTCCTTAGCAGTCATCACATCCGAGAAGCCATAGGGTAGGAGCCACTCTGGCCGCTCCATGTTAAAGAACAGGACCAGAATGTCCAGGGCCTTAGAAGAGCGGAAGGCCTCTATAGCATCCAGCTTGAGCTTCTTCCCAGCCTCATTGGCCTTAGGAACGCTCCCGGAGGCCTCCGGGGGTTTTCTTAACAATCCCTTCTCAATCTCCGGGGAGTGCTTAAAGTCCTCCCGCTTCTTATTGATCTTCTTACGCTTCCTCTTGGTCTTTACCCCCGGCATAATAGTATCAGTCCCACCAGCATTCTACATACCGCTTCATCGTATCAAAAAGCATGTCTATGTCCTGCCTCCTCATATAGTCACTATGGTGATAGCGTCTCAACCTCCCAGCCTCCTCCAGCTTTCTATCCTTCCCCTTTAATTCCGGCACCCTGATATCAATTGAGACATACTCGCTATTCTCTATCGGGGTATGAGTAATCTCAGCCTCGCCCCACTTTCTCTCATGGGGATTAAGGGCGTTAACCAGATAATCATCCTTAATGATCCTATCTAATAATTTAACGCACAGGCCGATCTCCCCGGCTATACCCTTAAACTCAACCGAATGTCCCCGCTCCCTCTGGAACCGCTCCATCCTTCCTAACTTAAACCTCAAGACCTCATATAGGAAAGCCTGATCCCAGTCCCGGTCCCTCCAGACGACGGGAAGCCAATCTACGATATTAATGATTCCTTCTTTGATTCTCTTTAAGAATTTCATTAGTCTACAATTTCACTCATTGGTTCTATCAGTGGGTCTTCAAGCAGGGGTTCTATATAATTATCGTACGGGGGCGGGTTTACTTCCTTACAGACTCTGTATCTGACGATCACCCAATCCCATACGGGGGAGTGGTCCATTATCTCCCAGTCCTCCCACTCCCTGAACCGCTCGCTGATGAACTGGATTCTCTCCTCCAGGGTAATAGTGTCATCATGCTGGACCTTAACCAGGGTCAGTTCCCAGTGACACTCCCTGAACATCATCGGGTAGTAGGAGGCCTCGGCCTGATTGGATAGCCACAGTGTGGTCGCCGTAATGGTTATTAATCCCGTTAGTAATATTGCCGAAAAAAATATTTTCTGGAATTTTTTTATCATCGTTTTTCTCCTTCGTTTAGAATCTGGAATTAGAAATTTTTATCATTATTTTTTAATTGATTTATAAAATATCCTCAGGAAATATAACATCCCTAAATAATTAGAAAAAGTAAAGGGGGAAAACAAGCCCCCCCTTAATTACCTGACATATTAAACAATCTCTTATCCCTCCCACTAACTAATTCAACTAACCCCTCCCAACCTAAACTCTCAATCAGCTCTATCTCCCTCTTATACTTAAACTGAACCTCATCTGAAGACCCACATAGAGGAGTCCTTATCTCAACTATCCCTAGATACCTTCCCTTTCTCTTATTCTCTTTATAAATATTCCTATATCTTGTACTTTTTAACCCTGCTCTTATTTCTACATTCCTACTATTCTCCTCTGGACTTACATGCCTTAGGTTACTCCTTCTATTGTCAAGCCTATTCCTATTGATATGATCTACAACTAGTCCTTCCTCCCATCTATTACCAGCTATCAACTGATGCAATAGTATATCTCTCTTACTAGTATTCTCAGCAAACTTAGCACCTACTCTTGCCTTAGCATAGCCTTCCTTATCAATAGTCCAGCTATAATCCTTAACCTTTGGATAATCTTCCTTATCTATTATTGCCTCACCTAAGAACAATCCCCTTTTCCCTCTCTTCCCATTCTGTCTTAGCCATATCTTTATTAAGCATTTATTCCCTTCAAAGATAAATAGGTTAGGCATCCTTTGTTTCTGTCCTAATACACTTCGAACCCTCACATAATGCTCTGGTATGCATTTCAAACCATAAGGAGCCAATTCCCCACAACCACATAAACATAAGGTCCTCTTAGCTTCTCTTCTCTCCATAGTCTCCTTATGGATCCTTTCTGATGTTCCATTCTTAACCCATGTAGCTTTAGCCTTCTCTACTATTCTCTTTCTTTCTTCAGGAGTAACCTGTCTCTGCCTTTTCCTTCCACCCTCCCTACATCTCTCTAATCCTTCTTTAGACTTTCTTATCTTACCCTGGCTCTTTAATCTTAGCATAGTCTTTCTAACTTTTTCCTTTGTCTCTTTACTAGGCTTATAATGCCCATTAATATACTTGTTCCCAGGTTTAGTATATTTACCACAGCCACAGGCGCATAATACTCTTCTCTTCCTTTTTTTCTTATCAGCCATCATCAAACCCTGCCCTGTATCCTCGATCATATCCCTCGTTATACCCCTTTATATTCTCAGAGACAAAACATACCTCGCAAGGGAGGACCTTTATCAACCAATCCTCATCCTCATAGTGGAGCTCAGTCTTAAGGGACCTGCGACATTCACTACATACATACCTCAGACCATACTCACTCTCCCTCTTAAAGGCCCTTCTCTTTTCCTCTATGATATCCATGTCTGTTCTATTCATATTCCTTTCCTTTATTACTATTTAACAATTTCAATTCCACTCATATCAACCAAGGATCCAGTTATTAAACCAATAGCCATTACAACAACTATTAACCATCCACATATTGTGCTTACCCTCAATGGCCATCCATCTATCATAAAAGCACCCGTTACATTAATTACTGCCAATATCAATAATGCTATCTCCATATCGAATATCTCCTTCCTTCTTTATTATTAACATCCGTTTTAAGCCGTCTAACACTCACGAGGATCAACTTTCTCTTCTTTTATATAGGATATCATACATATCAATTAAACTATCTTTAGATTTAAGTGTTTTCAATTAAAGGACCTTATACCCTTGTACCCTTATATCAACTAAGATATAAGGTACCGTTCCCACCACGCCACATGAAGAAGCCGTAATAGTCATAATCAACCAAGGTGAATTCACTGGTCTGAGGGGTGAATCTGGGAGGCCCAAAATCATCGCCAGGCCTATTATAGTTAGGGTCTAAGGGCTTCCTTCTTCTCGAGGTCCCTTCCCCAGAACTAAAATTTATGTCCTCTATTTTCCCCTTCCCCCCTCTATTCCTCTTTCCTTCCATCTTATTCCTTTTCCCTTAAATATATATAAAATCCTTATTCCTACTATCTACTTATCTACTCCGTTTTTTCCATT
>Ga0180431_10003970_pt1 | contig 18652 bp, 14 predicted proteins | sample SS_ome_11_FD_132459 | JGI IMG/M metagenome (GOLD analysis project Ga0180431, IMG submission 132459) | Hypersaline lake sediment archaeal communities from the Salton Sea, California, USA - SS_1_MS_1 metaG | ecosystem: Environmental > Aquatic > Non-marine Saline and Alkaline > Hypersaline >... | reverse complement strand
CGTTTTCACAATCCTGGGTGCAGCCGATGTGACCAAGGGGAGCATCGCCGCGGACCTGGGTGCCAGGCTCCTGGGCTTTCTGCTGAACCTTCCCGTATTTCTGCTGGTGTACAAGTTCCTCCCCAACACGAAGACGTCTTGGCGCTACGTATGGCCAGGGGCAATTCTGGCAGCGGTCCTCTTTGAGATAGCCAAGACCGTGTTCATCTTCTATTTGAGCCACTTCGCCAACTATGAGTCAGTCTATGGCTCCGTTGGCTCCATTATAGTGCTGCTGGTCTGGATATACTTCTCAGCCTTCATCCTGATCGTCGGAGCAGAGTTCTCGTCTCAGTACGGCCTCATGCGTGGAGTGCCCGTGAAAAAAGTACCTTCACCGGGGAGAGAGGGTTGACGCAGACCCCAGAAGTGCAGCCCAAAAGCTGGGCGAGCATGTGCGGGGGCATCAACCTCGCGGCTGACCTGTGTCATAAGCGAAGGCTTATCGAGCCTTTCCAGGCTCGATAAAGGATGGGAGGCAACATCACTCTTGGGAGATGGCATTTGACTGCACTCCGAGTCGCTCGTGGGACTTTTCGGCCGGGCGTGCAAGTGTCTTAAGCCCTGTCTCGTACCCGGAGCCAATTGGCGATGGATGAAGAAAGTAGGCCCATACGATCACGAGTGTACAACCGTGTCCGTCAAGACACCGGCAAGTCCAGGCAGACGTCAACCTGCGGGGACGCTTGGCGAAATACTGTCGCGGGCCTGGTTCCTCGTCTTTGAGGCTGGGGTAGGAAGCATTGCTGATGGCGCATTTCTCAGGCTACACATGGAGCGAGTGGGCAACAGGTGGGGCCGCCGGGGCAAAGGTCCTCCTGCGCCCTGTGCCACATTGCAGGCAAAACGAGGGCACAAGAGCGTGGGGGCCTTAGAAGAAGGAGGTTAAGACGGCCCGCAGACGGCTGTACGGGGTGACGTCGGTGGGAGAAAACCGTCTGGTTAGGATGGAACAGCAAGCAGCCTTGTTGGACTTGGCATTGTCCTGCGGTGGTAGCTCCTGGAGACGGCGCCAGGTAGCAGCCCCATCGAGGTACAGTGTGAGTTGGCGTTTGCGAATGCCGCAAGCTTGGGAAGCGAAGGATGCTGACGTCCCGGACTGTCATTGCAGTCCGTTTGACGGGCTGGGGAATGCACGTTCTCCTCCTGCCTCGACGTATGTCCCGTCCACGGCCAAGGATTGGCAGGAAAAGTATCCGGGTCTGAAAGGGTGTGTGACGGGGGGCATTCGGCGAGTGGGCCCCTTCTGCAGGTCATGAAGGGGCAGTATCTCTATTTTAGGCGAGGAGGACACCATGCCTGACTTCGACTTCAATTTCGAGCTCTCCACTTTAGTAACCGGCGCGGTGAAAGTGCTGCTGATTGTCCTTGTAGCTGTGGCACTGATATGGGTTCTGAAGCGCGCCATCCACAGAGTGATCAATGCACGGATTCCTAGAGTCAGGGAGGAATCTCCTGAGCAGCTCGCGGCTCGGGCCAAGACGCTCTCTCACGTTGTGACCCGGGTGGTCTCAGTCATCGTCTGGATTATAGCATCGATGATGCTCTTGAGCGTGCTGGGGGTCAATATCGCCCCTGTGCTGGCAGCCCTCGGGTTGGCAGCTCTGGCCTTTGGTTTCGCGGCGCAGAATATCATCCGTGACTATCTTCATGGCTTCTTCATTGTGATGGAGGACTGGTACAGGATTGGCGAGGTGGCCACGGCGGCCGGGATCGGGGGAGTGGTGGAAGGCATAGGGCTTAGACGGACCATTCTGCGGGATGTCAATGGCACGATGCATGTCATTCCCAACAGCAACATACCACTGGCCAGCAACATGACGCGTGACTGGGCCCGTGTCAACTTGAATGTCAGCGTTGCATACAAAGAGAACCTCAACAAGGTCTTCCGGGTCATCAACGAGGTGGGCAAGGAAATGAAGGATGATCCTGTTTGGGGCACTGATCTGCTGACTGCTCCTGAAGTAACCCGCGTAGACAATCTTGGAGACAGCGGCATCGAGGTCAAGGTTCTCGCCGACACCAAGCCGATGCGTCAATGGGCACTGATGGGTGAACTCAGAAAGCGGCTGAAGGACCGTTTCGACGACGAGGGCATAGAGATTCCCTGGCCTCATACCAAGGTGTTCTTTGGAGATACCCCGCCGCGCGCTGAGACACTTAACTAGGAGTGTGTCCGAGTTATGGTTGAGCCAAAGCTGACGGAGAAGGAGAAGCGGGCTCGCTCAGGCACAACATCGGGACTGGCCGCACGAGCTGCCAGGGATATGCACGGGTGCAGGAGAATCTGCTGGAAGCAAGTACGTGTTCCGCCATCTGTTCTTGTCACGGTGTCGTGCCCACAGCATAGGAGACTCCCTGGATATCTGACACTACAGCGGCTGGAGTTCTGACAAGGAGGCTGCCAATGACTGACACCGAAGTCGTGATACTGGTTGTAGGCATCATGAGTGTGATCTTGGGCTTGATGATCGTAGTCATGCCAAGAGTCCTACCGTATCTCGTCGGAGGCTACCTCGTAGTGTCCGGCGTATTGTGGATTGCCAGGGCACTTCTGTAGACCAGACGCAGGCGCTAGGCGTTCAGAAGAATCCCGGCGATTCCCCCGTTCCGGAAGTCGCGAAAGGGAGCCAGTATATGAGCGTGAAACAAGTCGGAGAGAAGTACAAATGCGACGTCTGCGGCAACGAGGTCACTGTGACCAAAGTCGGCGGTGGTACACTTGTCTGCTGCGGGCAAGACATGAAGAAAGTGTAGGTTGGCAGGACTGTCAGAAACACCTGAGGCCAAAGCCGGCTGGCTCCGGGGCTGGCAACCCTGATCCGATTGGCGTTGCGATACTCAGGCAGCGGCCAGGAGTGGCCGGGGCCTGCGCACAGGATATTGGGTGTCGGCCAGGCCCGGCTATGGTCGAGTCACCTGAAGATGCAAAGCCATGGAATACGCTACCAATGTTCCATGGCGAGGGGGCGCAACGATCGTGGGCTTCTATCCTGGCAAGCGTGCAGCTTCGTCCAGGAACAGAAGGTGGCTTGGTGTCGATACGAATCATCGATTATGAAGCGAAGGGGGTACCGTGATCTACTGGGCGCAACTGTTTCATTTCTACCAGCCTCCAACCCAACTCCCCTCGGTGCTCGAGAAAATCTGTGACGAGTCCTATAGTCCTCTGATCGACGTGTTCCGCGAGTACCCAAAGGCCAAAGCTACGTTCAACATCAACGGGGTGCTCACTGAGATGCTGAAGGATTGCGGCCATGACGACATCATCGCTGGCTTCAGGGAGCTTGGGCAGAGAGGCCAGATAGAGTTCACGGGTAGTGGCAAGTACCATCCGATCCTGCCCCTCATTCCGGCCGACGAGGCTCGAAGACAGATAGAGCTCAACAACAAGACCAACGCGTTCTTCTTCGGCGACGCGTACAAGGCCGATGGGTTCTTTCCGCCAGAGATGGCATATGGTAGAGACATTCTGCCCAGCGTTATCGACACAGGGCATCGCTGGATCATTCTTAGTGGTGCTGCCTGCCCGGCTAGCTGGCCTGTCGACCTCATATATCAGGTGGAACACGACGGGAAGAAACTGGCGGCGTTCTTCCGCGATGATATTCTGAGCAACAAAGTCAGCTTTCAAGAGACTAACCCCAAGGAGTTCCTTGAGCATCTTAGTATGCAGCAAGGAGACAGGGAGGATGTCTACGTAGTTACCGCCATGGATGCAGAGACCTACGGGCACCACATCAAGGACTGGGAAGACCTGTTTCTGTCCGCACTGTATGAGCAACTGCAAGTGACAAGCGAGACCTATGGTCATATCCAGCAGAAGAGAACCCTGGCTGCTCAGCACGCTGGATTGCTCGCAGACGCCGACACGGCTCAGAGGGTGCGCAATGTGACTATCACAGAGCTTCTCGACTACTTCCCTGTGGCTGAGGTTATAGACCCGAAGCCCTCGTCGTGGAGTACCACTGGGCAGGACATAGATGCCGGGAATCCCTACCCTCTCTGGAGAGACAGGGACAACGAGATACATCGCTTCCAGTGGGATCACATGGCAATCTGCATTGAGTTGTGTCTGAAGGCCACCAAGTTGGCTGATAACGATGAGGGCAAGCACTTCGCCGGAATTGCACGCGGACTCCTGGACAGGGCGTTGCAGAGCGACCAGTTCTGGTGGGCCAGTCGGAGGCCCATGTGGGACATCAACCTAATACACATGGGGCTTATTGACCAGTGGCGTGTTGTCCTGAACGCTTGTCGGGCGATAACCGCCAGCGGGGCTGATGAGCAGGCCAGGAAGGAATGCTTCGACATGGTAACTGCTACGCGAGATTTGAGGGACAGCATACTGGATCGCCTCTTTGGCCAATAGATGTCGTTGAATCTGCCAGGGACAGGTCCCAAAGCTCCTGCAGATCCGGCGGCGTAAGCCTTCCTTGATGACACCTGTCTTCAGACTGCTGCCTGCTCTCTTCCCCCGGTCTTGACAGGCTGTGCTCCGAGTCGGTCCGATTCCCTGAGAATCTCGGGGGTCATCTTCACCCCGTGCCAAGTGTTCGAGGCCTTCATCAGCGCGGCAAATACCAACCTCGGGCAGGCCGCCCGGTCGGGAACCGGGGGATCACTTTCACTCGCCGCCGGCCTTCCTCATAACTGGGAGCCTCGAACACCTCTTCACGCCCAACTACAGTGCAGGATACCAGGGGCGCGCTTGCTTGCTGCAGTAGCCAGGATATGAGCGCATCCAGACTTGCAGATCGGACTGGTTCCGCTGAGTAGAATGAAGCCGATGGGCTACTTCAACTTCCGTTTGTTGCGCACAGCAATCACCCGCTGTTCTGCGCCAGTAGGTGGGAATGTAGCCATATTTACAGTGGAAATGTAGCGTAGTTGATACTGGCGACACTGAGAGCATGCTATACTAACAAGGGTAGGCGGGGGCGGGGCAGAACAGTGGATAGAGGCACCTCGAGTTGAACCTGGCCAGGAGGTGTCATCAAGAGGTGTGCGACAAGTAGTGGCAGGGCAGTGGGAGAATGAAGATACTGGCGATTTGGAACGAACCGGAACTGGAGACAGCCGTGGCCTTCTGGTTCTTGCTCGCCTGGCCCGAGACGACCGTCAGGTCAACCACACAAGCTGGCAGGGGAGTTGACTTCCTGGTGACGGATAGTCTTGATATGATCCTTCTGGACCCTTTGCTCCCGGACGCAAACGGTTTCGAAATCCTGTCTCTGATTCGTTCGCTATCGGATGTGCCCGTAGTCCTGGTCAGTGCCACAGATGTGGAGACGGATGTTGTTAGATGCCTGGATCTGGGAGCTGACGACTACGTTGTGAAACCGGTCAGCAGCGATCATCTTGTCGCCCGCATCGAAGCTGTTCTCCGGCGAGTAGCAGCCGATGATCTGGGACCGTTTGCGGTTCTGAAGAACAGTGCTCCGTCAGGCAGTCTCTGGCATGAAATAGCCACGCCAGGGGGCGAAGACGTAGGCCTGTTTGAACCCTATCACCCACACTGCTATTGCTGTTGCTGCTTGAACTGATGGACTGCCCACCCTGCGCTCATGACGACTGCTCAGCGACTGATTGGCATGGTGTTTATCCAAGCGCCTCAGCCATTTGTCTCAAGAGACCGCCCCAGGCGGTTCACGATTGCGAATATCGGTTAGCCTTGTGCTGGTACGGCACCTTATCGTCACGTGGCTGCCCGCGATTCGGGTGGGGTGGGGTTCGTGCGATCTCCCAACAACGACTTCACAACATTCTGTACCGAGTGAGGCCCGTTCGGCCTGCCTAACTGAATCGTTGCCATCGTCTCACCGAGATGAAAGGGTTACGAGACCATATTGTAACCAGTGTTAACTCGCTGTTTACCACTTGGCTGATAAGCTGAACATAGGTGAAGGGAGACCGGGCACATAAGGACGAGCGCGTGACTGCGGAGACAAGCAGGCTACATCTTACCTGCCACTCGGGGTTGCAGTCCGCTGACAATGGAGCACTGTATTCACGGCATGGGGACTGTGGGGAGCATGAGTCAGGTCGATGGAAACATGTGTTGAGAGTCGAGGCAACAAGCCAAGAACAGGCAATGGGATTGGCATGGCACCCCAGACGTTCGGGGGATACCTGCGCAGTCTGAGGAGGAAGAGGTGGCTTTCGCAGCGCCGGTTGGGGATGCTCACGGGAGTTTCCACTTCCTACGTCTCCATGATCGAGAGCGGTTTTAGAAACCCCAGCCCGCGTGTCCTGCGCAAGCTGGCCCCAGCTTACGGCATCCCGGCAAAGGAACTGCTGCAGGAGGCCGGTTTTGTGGCAGAACCCGAGGTGGCAGGGTACGAGAGCGAAGACGAGGACGAAGAGTTGGATTGGGCATTTCGGTGCGTCCTGTCTGATCCAAAGTACAGGTCGGCTGCCCGATTGAGGCAAGAGTCCCTGAGTCCAGCTACGAAAAGGCTGATCGTCGAGCTGTACCAGCAGTCTACGGGGAAGAAGCTACTGTAGGTCTTCATGAGAGACTGGAGATGCTGTGCCCTGGCTGCAGTGATCAGGCAGCGGCAGAGCATTGCTGTATGCAGAACCGACGCGTTGTTGGTCCCGACCTTGCGTCGAAAGGAAAGCCATTATGTTGATGTGATCGTTTGCTGGTGCTTGGGTGTGTGCTTCAGCGTCGCCAGCCGGATTGCCTCCCGGCAATGGGCGATGATGAAGAGGTACTGTGATGGTATGCCGCCCGACACGCTGTCGTTCAGGAGTACGAGAATGAGGGAGACAACCGGCTGATGGCTGTCCTCCGGTGGTTCGGTGGAATCGGGCCCAACGGGGCGTTGGTATGGCACATAGACGGCAGAAGGCGCAGTGCAATAGTCATTCTAGCCATATGCCTTGTTGCAGGCCTGGTGGCTTTCGGTGCCCACAGCCCGGACACCGCATCCGGGTTCCCTTCCTGCGGCGATGGCACAGTGGAATTCACGTGCGTTGGCTGTGTCGAGTGGCCTGAGGCGGAGGACAAGGATGTAGGCAACTGCCAATGTTGTCTGCTTGGTCCCGAAACGTTGCAAGTGGTCCTGAGCAATGCCTACCCCGGCTACGGATGCACGGTGACGTTCAAGATTGCCAACAGGTGCGATGTTCCCCTCGTTATCGAGCACATCACCGTTACCCCGCACAATTTCACTGATGGAGTGGAGGTGTCACTGGATGTAGCGAGACCATATGTGGGGCAGGTCATAGACCCGTGCAGCGTCATCTGTGGCGAGATCAAGGTCAAGACCGAGCAGCCGGCAGAACAGGGCTTCGAATACAGCTTCACCGTGACCATCACTCTTATCCAACATTGTCAATCCCTGGGTGGAACCATAGGCTTCTGGAAGAACTGGGACAAGCACAACACCTATACCGAGGCCGAAATAGACGAGTGGCTCGACAACATCGATGCTGAGTCTCAATGGCTCGTGCCTGACACCAACGGCGACGGTACAATCGACGTCGACGACATGGAGGCTGTGCTCACTGAGTCCTTCGCCTATGCAGGTGCATCCCCCATGGAGCGCAAGTTCCTGGCCCATTACCTGGCCACCAGGCTCGACACGGAAGCGTGCAGGTTGGGCTACGGCGTCCACGACTTCGGCGAGTATGATCCCGATGACTACCTGGGACTCGGCGGCTCCGGCACGCTCCTTGAGATCATCTCCGCCATTGAGAGCAAATACGGTACGTCTCCGTCCGATAGCGAGTTCGAGATGATGAAGAATGTATGTGTAGCCCTCAACGAGGCGAGGATCTGAGGCATTTCACGGCCTGGGGCAACTGCCCGCGGAGCAGGCCACGCACGACACGTCCATCCAGTATCGGGCCAAAAAGGATCCGAGTCTGCTACCGAATGCCCTGGTCCGCCTGTCCAGGTTCTTCCGTCCCGCTCTTGCTGGCGACAGACAAGTCCATCCTTGGCCTGCCCCCCGAAAACCGGTCCAGCGAGTGTGTCAGCCCTGTGGGATGATGTAGTGCTGAGAGACCGAAGGCCCGTCCTACAAAGAGGTCCCGGTCCACGGGCGCGCAGGTCGCCTATTATCTGAGACAAACGAAAGCAGGGACACCGGTCTCGGAGGTCTGCCGCAAGACGGGCATCATTGACCAGAGTTCCCACCGCTCGCGCAAAATGTTGGCAGCCTTGAATACTCCAGGAGGCGGTAGCGTCAAGCGCTGGGGTCCTACATGCAATTGAGGGCCTTGAGCTTGGCCCTGCACTCCCTGCAGACCGTGCCCGAGCCACGGAGGTCAGCCTTCTCCTCGTAGTTCCTTATGGGCCACCTGGAGCAGTTTCTGCAGAAGTGCCACAGGACCCTACCCTTTTTTCTGCGATACACGCTTGCCATAACGTCAAGTCCTCAATCTTCCAGCTCAGAGAAGCGTGTCTCAGCGAATTCACATTTTGTTAACTTAACCAACATTTACCCTTTCTGTCAAGGAGGAAGACCATCCTCGATCCACCATCTGCCCGCAGGGCGGGGCTGGGATGACCCCGACTACGGTTCTATTCGATCGACAGGGTGACGGTCCCGTTCACTACCACGTCGGCCAGGGTCCCAGCCGTGCCCTGGTGGAAACCGGGAATGAGATCACCACCCCTCCCCGGTTACATCCTGGGTGGGGGAGCCCTGATCCACCATCTATCAAGCCCGCTGGAAGGGGCGTTTCACCCAGCGGGTGCTGAAAGAACGCCTTCGGGCCAATCTCGTAGATGGTGGATCAGGGCCATCTGCAAGTGCGTGTTGGAGGAGATCCCACATCCTGTGTACATCTGGCAGCCGAGCCACAACAACATCTCCAACAATGAGGTGAGGGCTGTCGGGGCCACCGGGCATTAGGCAGCCATTTGCGTCTACGAGGGCTAGAATTACGACCGGACAAGCCTGGGACATTGCAGCAGGTACAGCCGGGTGCTCAGCACCCAGATTGCGGACAACGGCATTGCTGCCGATGCCTGGGCGCCATTGATCTGGACCGGCAATACGGGCACCAAGGCACGGCGATAGACGATGGCAGTATGCCCTTGGGCCCGGCAACTCGGCCCTTACGGCGATGCGACTTGGCCATGACAGAACCGCGACCTCCGTGTAACCCATTCTGTATCCCTCCGTAACCGATCCTTAACCAACCTTGTAGTAGGCTGGTACCGCCACGGGCTCCATGGGAGCGAGTTCGTAGCTCCACGTCGCCTATTGTCTCCTGAAGGGGTGTGATAGACAGCATGACCTATGGCCCAGGGTGAGCGACAGAGCACACGGTCGGTCACGGTTGGTGGACCCTACCGAGGTTACGGCAGTCTACGAGTGACGCGCTGACATGCACACCACCGTTTCTTCCGCCGGCAACCCAGCGATGGGGCTGTCCTTCCCCGCCGATTGCGTCCAAAGCTCCGGAAGGTGCAGAGCAACGCAGGTGTATTGATGAGACGGGGCCAGCAGCTTGCATGGCGGCAGCTTCCGCATTGCGCTACTCCTGTCACGAGAGAAATGATGCGGACACAGATGAGGCGGGGGAGGAGCCGGCGAGAGCGCTGGGCAGGCGGAAGCATAGCGATGGTGCAGTGAGCGAACTCGGGACCCAGATTCCGGGACAGGCGGTGTCTTTCCCAAGCCAGCACCGAAGCCTGGGGAAAGACGAGGAGGTGACACAATGAAAAGAATGTTGGCTCTGCTGGTGGCCGCAGCCTTGGCTGTTGCCCTGTCTGCCGGACCGCTTCTGGCTGACAGCCCTGTAGATAGAGACACGATCCCCCCGACAACCATAAAGATCTATGGCGAGCCACACTTCACCAATGGCACCAAGCACTGGATCACGGCTGACACGCCGATTACACTGCTTGCGTCCGACTTCGTTATCGATGGCGAGCCCGGCTCCGGCGTCGCCTCCACCCACTACAGGGTATGGTACGACGGTACTTGGACGGATTGGCACACATACACAGGCCCCTTCACAATGCGCGACATAGGATTGCAGAAAGACTGCCTTCACAAGATCGAGTACTACAGCATTGACAGTGCCGGGAATGTGGAGTGGTGGGAAGAGAGATCATGGGCGGCTCCGTTCCCGCCTGTGGGGGAGTCTGCCATGCCCTTTGATGCCTACACCGACGTGGCGGTAGACCCCTTTGGCCTGCGAACCCTCCATACCGTTGGCACAGAGGGGCTATACTCAAGGGGAGAGGTGGTTGACCCAAGGCTGGTCTACCGGATGAGCCCGGACCTCGGTGATACCTGGACTCCGCTGGTAGCTCTGGTCACCGGGCTGGCGGAGGCCTCTGAACCCGACGTACAGATCGGTCCCGACGGGGATATCCACGTAGTGTTCATCGGGTACCAGACCGGGCAGCAGCAGAGAATCTCGCACTTGTGGTATGACTTCAGTGATAACGGCTACAGCTACGACAACGCCACGGACCCGGCCAATTGGAAGCCAAGGGTGCTCGTCGACGACACTGGAAGGGACAACGTCTATCCCCAGATCGCCATCGACTCGGGCGGCAATGTGCACTGTGTTTGGATCGGCGACTCTGACGGCACCGCGCCGGGAGGAGCACAGGACATCTTCTACAGCAGTTTCGACGGGGCTGCGTGGGGTCCTCGAACAACCCTGTACGCCAGCGCAACGAACACCCCGGGCTGGCCCAATCCACAGATAATAGCTGATCAGGAAGATGACCTTCACGTCGTGTTCCTCGACAGCGGTGAGCACATGATGAAGTACCTCACGTACCGTACGGGGGCTGAACCATACCCCATTACTGGTACAGAAGACGGTGTCGGAGTAAGCGGATGGGGCAGCTACTACGACGGCAGCGGTTGGAATCCGGGGGTGGCCGACAATGTGGGTGGCAGCTCGGCGTCCTACGGCACAATAGCCGGACTGGCCGTCAAAGAGGGCGCCCTTCACATTGCTTGGCAGGACGTGAGAGATGGGGAAGGACGAGTATATGAGAACACCAGGGACCTCATGGCCACCGGCGCTTTTGGCCCAGAACATGCGATCACTGGCGGCGCGTCAATCGACGACGATGGCATGACCGTTGGAGAAACACTGCTGGGAAGCGGGCAATCCGACAACCTTCATCTCTTCTACCGGGATTCCAAGGGCTACGACGTCTGGTACATGGAGAACCGTTCCACCTGGTCGACCCCGCTCGACGTGGCTGACTCGGGGCCTGCTCATCTGCACCTCTGGTCCGAGATGACCGTCGACGGTTTCGACGGCCCCCTGCTGACCTACACAAAGGCCGACAACGACCTGGTCCAGTTCAGCACGTTCTACAGGCAACCGTACCACAACCAGATTGTATTTGTGGACAACACACCGCCTGAGACCGACAAGAAAGAAGACAACGGCACAATCACTCTGGAGGGACGGGACAACTGTCACTGCGAGAAGCACGCCATACTGGTTGCAGGAGAAGACAGCAGACCGGTGGTGCAAGACGGCTTCAACAGGGAAGTGGACAGGATGGAGCAGGTGTTGAAGCAAAAATGCAAGGAGACCGGGGGTTGGCATATCCAGAAGCTTACCGGCGACGATGCCACTAAGCAGGCTGTAATCGAGGCGTTTGCCAAGGTTGAGGAAGTTGCCAAAGCGGGACGCTGCTGCCAGTTCCTGTTCTACTTCAAGGACCACGGCAGCGGCTATCACAAGGACTACGGTCTGAAGAAAGGCAAGATAGACACTACCTGTGCCAGCGAACCTGGTGAGGCGCTTCGGGAAAGCGATTTCAAGCTGAAAGGACACGGGTATTACGATACTGACGGCGACGGCGGGAGTGACATGTTCTTTGACAGCGCGGACAACAGGCTGTGGAAGGGACATGTGGGAAAAGACCCGTCTACCGGAGAGCTCAAGTTTGTGAAGGACAAAATGATAGGTGAAGACACACAGCCACCCGCCGGGGTCATTGACTCTGCGGACGGTGGCGCCGACCTGAATGGTGACGGTGACAAGGACGACACTTTCTGCGTCAACGAGGACCTGTGTCTGCACGGTGCCGATCTCTACGACGACGAACTGGCGGACCTGATAGCCTCACTCTGCAAGTGCCGGAATACCGTGGTGATCCTTGACTGCTGTTTCTCGGGTGGGTTTATCGACGACATCAAGAGGAAGAAGAAGGACAATATCGTGATCGCAACGGCAGCCCCGGAGGACCGGTATGCCTACGCCAAGGTGAAGAGAGACGCAACAGGGAAGATCGCAGGCTATGACTACAACTACTACAGTCACTACCTCAGGCAGGGACTCAACGCTGGCTTATCGGTCGAAGAGGCCCACAAGCGCACGCAGGACAAGATTAGAGGGCTTTCAGGGCTCGGAGTGCCGGTGCCGCCGGACGCGTACGACTCCGACCCCAAAGAGAACAAGTTCCTCTACTGCTGTGGAGTCGGCCAGTACAGGATTCACCACAGGATATGGCACGACGGCGTGTGGGGAGAGGAGCAGATTGGGGCACTGAACGAGCCAGTTACCTTCTCTCTGACAGAACCCGGCGACTATGTGGTCGAGTACTGGTCGGTGGACGAGTTGGGTAACGCGGAGGACCGCAGGTCTCAGCCACATCCCACACCGCCTATACCCGGCATGGGGGTGTGGAGCGTATCGCTGACTGCGGTGGCCATGTCTGCCCTGGCAATCCTCTTGACCCGGCGGAGGCAGGCCGCCAAACAGACATGAGGAAGTCGCAAGCCGACAAGAGACGCGGCGTTTATCCAAGGCCAAGCAGCAAGACCACTGGACACACCTGTCGGGCTGCGGGACAGAGAAGCTCGTGCGTTGGGACAGTCATCGAGGGATCCGTGGCGGACTTGAGTGACCGGTTTACCGGATAATGCCTCTCGCTCACGGTTGCGGCGGGAAAGGTCTCGTTTTGGTGAGGATAAGGCCATTTTCGTTTACACCCAGTATTGCCCCCACTATACTGTCCCAAGTCCGGACGCGGCTGTGATTGTTCACCGATTACACCGCGGCGCGAAGTAAGGGTATTGTAATTGTCAGTCAAGCTCCAGACGTATGAACGTCCGCGAAGAAGGATGGCTCTTCACCTCGCGATGCAATAGCGGTGTCGCAGTTGACTCTTCGGCAAACCCAGGGGGAGGGCAAATCGTATATGGGTTCTGCAACGGTGGTTGCCACGTGAATCGGTGATGGGGGAGGGGCTGGGAGATCTATCGTGGTCCCTTCCTTTTTTGTGACAAGAAGACGGGTAAGACGCCTGGTGTTGTTTCCAGCCTGTCTGGAGAGGTGCTTCTGAGAAAAGGAGGGAAAGCCAAGATGAACACAGCGGGTGCGTTGCGTGTTGGATTGGGAATTGCCTTGTTGTTAGCCGTTGCCTTGGGCTCACTGGTAGCCCTTTCCCCGGCAAGCCTTGAGATGTCTCAACACCCGAGTGATGTCCTGCCAGGCTCGCAACAGCGGACGCTAGACGTAGTCAGTCCTGTATCCGCCACATCTGCCAGCCTCGGGTCAGCTGAAACAGCGGAGGTCCTGGTGAAGTTCGCAGATGGTGCTGACGTGACAGCAACGGCCGAGATGCACCAGCGTAACGGGGGCACAGTAGTCGGCACAATCCCCGAGATCGGTGTGCACGTTGTGGAGGTGCCGGGAGAGGGCATTGCCGAGAGCTTGGCCTCCTACGCAGGTGATCCGCTGGTGGAGTACGCTGAGCTCAACGGCAGGGTACAATCAGCCGGTATTGCGAGCCCTGGTGTTCCTAACGACACGTATTTCTACCGGCAGTGGAACATGGAGATGATCCAGGCACCCCAGGCCTGGGAGATCAGTCGTGGCAGTCCGGAGGTGGTCATTGCCATATTGGACTCAGGCATCGACGGGAAACACCCCGATCTGAGCTCCAAGATCGTTGCCAGCCGGAACTTCACCTGCAGCGCTACCGCGGAGGGTGTCTTGAGCCATGGAACGCATGTTGCAGGTACGGCGGCCGCGATCACCAACAACAACAAGGGCGTTGCCGGCGTGGGCTACAACTGCAGCTTGATGAACGTGAAGGTAATCGATGATACTCTCGGCGGGTGCTACTCCTGGCTTATTCAGGGGATATTGTGGGCGACTGACCATGGGGCCAACGTGATAAACATGAACCTGATAGCTGGTGTCGCCTCTAGCAGCCTGGAGTATGCCGTGAACTACGCCTGGGAGAGGGGGGTGGTGTTGATCGCACCCGCAGGCAACGGCAGCAGCTCAAGTCCTACGTATCCTGGCAGCTACGCCAATTGCATCGCGGTGTCTGCCACGAACGCAACTGACACCCGGTGCTCGTGGTCCAATTATGGTGCCTGGGTGAATGTAGCCGCACCCGGGATCGGCATCTACTCCACGATCTGCGGCGGCTACTACGGCATGCGAGAGGGCACCTGCGCATCAACCCCGCATGTGGCCGGTCTGGCCGGCCTCCTCTTCGCCGTCACTACTGATCGCAATGGCAACGGCCGGGTGAACGACGAGGTGCGCCATATCATCGAGAACACCTGTGATGACATTGGTGACAGCACAGTAGGGTATGGGAGGATCAATGCTTACCGTGCATTGCTGGCAGCTACCGGCTCAGCAGACAGCACTTCGCAGGGCAGCATTTCAGGCACTGTCACTGATGCCGTCACCGGTGGTCCCATCGCGGACGCTGTGGTGAGTGCTGGCACCAAGTCTACTCTGTCTTCCGCTGATGGCAGCTATTCCATCACCGACGTGCCAGAGGGAAGCTATACAGTTACCGTTTCAGCTACCGGGTATGAAGACGCATCGCAGGGACCCGTCAGTGTGGCCGCGGGTTCGGTCTCCCAGGCAAACCTCAGTCTCATCCCGCTGCTGCCCACGGCCGACTTCCAGTCGGATGTAAGACAAGGCAACGAACCACTGATGGTACCTTTTGAAGATGAGTCTGCCTCCTACTGCGGCGTAGTCTCCTGGCTGTGGAGTTTCGGCGACGGCCAGACCAGCGCACAGCAGAACCCTGTTCATGCCTACACTCAGGATGGGACCTATACAGTCTCTCTCACCGTTACCGAGGCCGATGGCGATAGGGCTACCATCACCAGGGCCGGACACATTGTGGTCTTCGACACCGGGCCGGAAGCCGACTTCTCGTCCTCCCTGGTTGCGGGCGACCCGCCGCTGGGTGTGGCCTTCAGTGACAGGTCAACGTCTTACGATGGCATATGTTCCTGGCAGTGGCGTTTTGGGGATGGGACAGGCAGCGGGGACCGCAACCCAGTGCACACATACTCCGAGCCGGGACAATACACCGTGGTCCTGGAGGTGACCGAACCCGACGGTTCCACGGGTTCGACTGCCCGGGTCGTGGATGTTGGGGCAACGTGCACTACAGTGAGCGTAACGGTTGGGGAGAAGCCCCTCATGGGCTGGCGGGTCTATGTCTACACTGCTGATGGGGCCTATGCAGGACACACGGCGTACACTGACGGCGCTGGCCAGGCCAGCTTTGAATTGCCGGGGGGCAGCTACAGGTTCAAAGTCTACTACGAAGGCGTTTGCTGGGATACCGATGTCATAACTGCACCGGGCAATGCGACTATCGACATTCCCGCAGAGACCGTTGTAACTGTGATGGCAGCGGGGGGCGAGCCACTGGTGGGCCACCGCGTCTATGCCTATACCGATGGCGGGGCCTATGTGGGACGCACTGCGAATACGGATGCCTTGGGCATGGCCAGCTTCGTGCTGCCGGAGGGCACCTACAAGTTCAGGGTCTGCTATGGGGGCGCCTACTGGTATAGCCAAACTGTGTCGGCAGCAGGGCATGCTACTATCGATATCCCAGCGGAGACCGTTGTGACTGTGACGGTGGGGGACCAGCCGCTGGTGGGCTACCGCGTCTACGCCTACACTGCTGATGGCGTCTACGCTGGATATGCTGTATACACAGACGCTTCGGGTCAGGCCAGCTTCTGTCTTCCTGAGGGCAGCTACACCTTCAGGGTCTACTACGACGGCTGTTTGTGGCAGAGCCAGGCAGTCGCTGCTCCGGGCCGTGTTGACCTGGACATCTCTTAGAAATCTGGCCGAAAAGCTGGGCGAGAATCACCAGGACGCATCGAGGTCGCGGCTGGTCTTGTGTCGTGGGCCAAGGCTGATCGAGCCGGAAAGGCTCGGCCGACTGTGGGAGAGCCTTTCCAGGCTCGATGGAAGCGATGTTTGCTGCTCAGGTTGGACCAGAGAACAAGGGGGGATCCACGCCAACTGTCCAAGCCACGCCCAGCGCGATGATAATTGGTTGCACTCCCACTGGCCCGTGGGACTGTTCGGCCGGGCTAGAAGACCTTGCCCAGGAAGTCCTTCAGCTTCATTGACACCCATCCCAGCTTGGGTACGCAGAAACTGACCCTGCCCTCGATCTGGTCGGGACGGACAAGCTCCAGGTCAGGGGTGTCGTTGGCGTCCCCTTTGGTAACAAACTGCCTGGCAGCGCCGTTCTGCCGCACCTCCACAACCCGGTGAATCGTGGTCTGGACCCCCTGGCGGTACATGATGACGTCTCCCTCCTTGAGAGACTCAGGGGAGACCTCCTTGACCACCGCCAGGTCGCCTACACCTATTGCAGGACTCATGCTGCCGCTCACCACGGCTATCGGGCGAAATCCCAGGGCTCCGACACTGAACCAGAGGACAGTCACACCGACAATCCCGGTCATGACCCAGGCCCATGCGAAGCGGGCTTTTCTCGCCTTGGTCTCGACCTTCACTGTTCTTGTCTCTGGTTCACTGTCGGCGAAGGCCTGGACTATCAGCAGGCCCATGACCGGGGCCATGGTCTCCACAAACGCCTTGGTTATCCACGGCAGGTCGGGCAGTATTGGAGAGAACCACTCGAAGGCTGCCAGAACGCCTCTGTAGGCAATCGCTGCGAGCGGTCCTCCTGCCAGGGCCAGAAAGCAGGCGAGCATGTTCTGGGCCAGCAGTGGGAGAAACGTCCCTCCGAAAAAGCTCAAAGGCTCCATTGACCCGCCCAGCAACTTGTATTTCGCTGGCGCTATCATTATCACCGTGAAGAACAGTGAGACCAGCGCCACCACTGGGAGGATGTGGCGTGGGGAGAAAGACCTCAAGATGTAGGCCCGGCTAAGTTCGATGGCCACCATGGCCGTGCCCCAGAACACGAAGTTGAGAAACATGTGATAGAGGTCGTGTGAATAGGGGCTTGTGCCGAAGGACGTCAAGAGACCGGCGGTACCGGTACATGCTACTTGGAAAACGCCAAGCGCCAGTCCCAGTAACAGGAAACGGGACCAACCAAGACGCATCCTGCCGATGATGCCGTGTGCAGCCAGCAGCAGCAGCAGCGTTAGACTCAGCAGAGACCACACGACCGGCTGGACCACGTAGGTGCGTGCAAAGCCGCTGAAGACCAGTGGGACAGCGAAATGTATCAGCAGGTATGCAGCCAGGACCGATGCCAGCACAATAGCCCACTGAAATCTCGGGCCTTGCCTCAGACCAATACCTTCCAAGCGAGCAGCAGGTGCCTGTGCCATCTCAGTCATGGTGCCAGGCGACGATGACAAACATCAAGAGGAAGCAGCTTGCGGCTCCGGCGCCGAAGGATACCCAGTCCATCATGCCCTCCTGGGAATCACCGGTCCTTCCATATCTCTTCTACCGCTCTGTGAAGGTGGGTGGGGATGAGACAACCCGGGTGTTTCCGGGCGATCCCCACCCACCTCTCTGCAAGTGACTCAAACGCAAGCACTGCCCATGTGCAGTCACGGAGAGTTATGGGCCGAGGTACTGCTCCGCCGTTATGGTTATCAGGAACTGGTAGACAACACCTTGCTCCGCCGGCTGCCTCACGTGGATGTCCAATTCACCCACCTCCCGTGATGCACCCGGATCAGTAGGCGTCCAAGGCCACAGAACGTCGCCAACCCTGAAGCCATAGAGTACGAGGTCGACCTCACCATCGGGGTTGGTATCAGGGTCATAGATCGTGAAATTGAGGGGCGTGATAACCACCTGCATCAGCTCCACCGGCACGTCGCCCGAGTTCCCGATCACAAGGCTGATCTTGGTGGCGTAACATGGGTAGGTGTTGTATAGAGATACGACGGCCAGCTCGGGGCCGCACCACTCCGGGTCTGTGTCGAAGAACTCGACCCAGGTGCACCCCACGTCCTTGTCCAGTTGTCGCCAGTCTGCATTTACAGCCTGGCGCAGCGGGACATCGCCAACTGTCCAGTCGTAGCAGATGCCGCCGCAGGGGTCCTTGGTGGTCCATTCTATGAACTCCACACAAGGCGTGAACGGCGACGTTGTTACAGACCCGTTGATGTACAGGTTATTCTCCCAGTGACCGAACCCGACCGTGAAACCCGCGAAGCACACGACCAGGGCGAGAAACAGAACCGCTACCTTGCTGCTCTGACTTCTCATGGCGCCACCTCGTTCCAGTTCCACACCGTGAACGTCACCGCGAACTGGTAATTCTTCTCGGGGGTAATAGCATCAGTAGTGTGGATCTGAAGCTCACCTGATACCGTGTCTCCTGGGTCTATCTGCATGCCAACACTCACCCCGCTTATCTCCGCGGTAATCGCTTCGG